>ERZ791907.828-NODE-828-length-26556-cov-3.090412_pt1 | contig 26556 bp, 26 predicted proteins | sample MGYA00510145_ERZ791907 | MGnify/ENA primary metagenome ERZ791907 (study PRJEB30046, sample SAMN00792089) | human gut metagenome | study: EMG produced TPA metagenomics assembly of the A metagenome-wide association study of gut microbiota in type 2... | reverse complement strand
GGGAGCATGGTCTGACAATCGGAGAGCTGATAGAGAATTTTGTCGGAGATTTGGTAGACGGTACTTACTCCAACGGAAGTGATGAGAGAATGTATGCACAACAGTGGTTTGAGCGTTGTTGGTTTGGAATGTTCCCAGAGCCTACACTTCTCAATCATCTACTTTCCGAAGGATATGAACCACAGCATTTTCTTGATGCATTAAACAACATTGAAACTGCAAAAAGAGATATAAAGAGATCCCAAAAGGACATCGCAGAGCCTACAGACGAATGGAAGAATATTTATCATAACAAATACAACGATGATTTTACCAGTTATGAAATTGTTCATACATATAGTAGCCTGGAAGAATTCATTGAACACGAGAAAGAATGTCTAGAATCGTACAAAGATGACCTGAGAGAGTGGACAGAAGAAAGAGATATGATGTTAGAAAATTGGAATTCGTCAAATGCTGATTTAGAAGAAGCACTGGAAGAGCAGAAAAATATGGATGAAGAAATCGAACGTATTAAGAAATGGGTAACAGACAGAAATCTTATTTTTAATCATAAATAAAAGAAGACAAAAAATAATAATACAATAAAATCATGAAGTAATTCATAAAACCAATCAACACAACACATAACATGTACCGAATTTCGGTACGGAAAAGGAGCTTAAAATGAAAACAATAGCAATTGCAAATCTTAAAGGCGGGGTAGGAAAAACAACGACATCAATTAATTTGGCATACAGCTTGATGTCATTGGGAAAAAAAGTACTGTTAATTGACTTAGATCCACAGTGTAATAGCACAAAATTCTTTGCGAAAGTGAATTATACTGGACAAACAGTACGGGATGTGCTCATGAATCCCGAAGTAATTAATCATAGTATTTACCGCACAAAATATAAAGAAATTGATATTATGCGTGGTTCAGCAGAAGAAAATTGCCAAGGAGAATATCAGTTACAGACTGCATTCGGAAAATTAAAGAAAGAATATGACTATTGTGTAATAGATACACGACCAGTCTTTGACAGTCTGACAAGAAATGCTTTTCACGTTGCCGATATTATGTTGACGCCAATTAAGTTTGATAATTACTGCAGAGATAATTTGGCATTGGTTGAACGTTTCGTAAACGAATATGCGGATGAAAATATGGAATGGAAGATCTTTGCTAATATGGTTGCGAATGGAAAAGCGCAAAGGGAGACAATGGCTGATCTAATTGGAAAACATGACTATCCGATTATGGAGACCTGTGTGAGCCGTTCAGCAGTTGTAGATAATGCATTGAATCTCTACAAACCTGTGTTAAAACATCGAAAAAATAGTTCTGTGGCACAAGATTACCTGGAACTGGCAAAAGAATTGATAGAAGCATAGGGGGAAAGAATCATGGCTAAGATATCAAATGTGTTTTCAAAAGAAGAAGTAAAAAAGTCGGTACATCCTAAAAGGATTACGAAATGGATTCATTACACAAAGCTTGTTAGAAATGAGAAACAATATTGTGATGCAAAAGATAAAGAAGAGATTGAGGGGTTGGCAGATATTATTGAAGCAGACGGAATGGTTCTGCAGGATTTACTGGTAAAAAAATTAGATGCGGATGAGTACAAGATTATTGCAGGACATAAAAGACATGCTGCATGTAAATTACTGGTTGAAGAACGAGGAAAAAAGGAGTTTGAATTCTTGCCTTGTTTTGAGCAGAATATTAGTGATATTCAGGCAGAATTCCAGATCTATAGCAGTAATTGTCATCATGAGGAAACACCTTATGAGATTATGCACAAATTGGAACGAATGCAGTATTTAATTAATAATTATCCGGAGGAATTTCCGGAAATTCAAGGTGGTCGAATGGTAGATCGTCTTGCAAAAAAATACAATCTCAGTAAATCTACGGTAGGTGAATATTTGACAATCTCCAAAAATTTGGGGGATACAGCAATGGATGAATTTCAAAAAGGAAAAATTGATAAGTCAGCAGCGGTAACATTGGCAAGTATGCCGGAAGAAAACCAGAATCAGGCATTATCACAGGGGCGAAAAACAGATAAAGAACTAAAAGTATATAAAAAAGAAGTTCTTGAGCCGACTTCAAACGAAATCCTTACAGCTTATGACGAACTTGATATACGGGAAATAGATTGCCCGGATCGGAAAGAAACATGTAAGAAATTAATCGAACGATATGGAAAATCACACTTGGGACAAACTTCGGATACAATAAATATTTCTTGTACCCCAAAAACAATTACGATTAATGGAAAAGAGATTACATGGAATCGTTTTGTAAAACTGATTGAAAAAGTAATACCAGCTTATCAAGTAGAAGTTCAGGCAAAAAAAGAAAAGAAAAAACTGTATTTTGAAAAAAGAGAATTGCAAGTCTCATATGAGACATATGACAGACTCCTTTCCGGACAACAGAGATGTATTCTTGTAAAAGACGATACCTATCAAGAAGCAGAGCTGGTAGATATTTATGCAATTGGTTCTGATGGATCTGAAACAGAACCTATCGAGTTCACGATTACTTATATTAATAAGCAGGATTCCGGAATTGAGAAAGGGTATTCGATTCTAAACTTGGAAATGATACCAATATTTTGTTAGGAGATAAAATATGAACAGAAGAGTGAAACAACTAATAAAAAAGTTTGCGTTATTTATTGTATTGTTTATCCTTAGTCATCTGGCAGATTATCTGCCGGATGCACTTTGGAGTTTGGTGATTCAGATTGGATTAGATGGAGCTGTATTAATTGTTGGAATTAGATTGTTAATGGCGGTAAACCAAAACATGAATAATCATGGTAATAATGAAGATTAAACTAATATACCACCTTGCGGAATTGCTGCATGAATCGGTGAAGTCCGTGGTCTCAAAGACACAAGGTGGACTGCATATATACGATGCAATTGCCGTATATATGCTTGTGTTGATGGTGATGGCAGAAATTTGATTGATTTCTGCCATCAGTGAAGCAAAAAAATTATATGAAAAATAGATGTACCGAATTTCGGTACGCCAGTGAAGGAGGATGGACTGATGAGTTACGGTGAACAGCAGAAAGAAATCGAAACAATCAGAGAGAGAAAAATCACAGTGAAATTGTCGGCCGCAGATTGTAACCGACTGGCGATAAAGTGTGGGGAGCATGGTCTGACAATCGGAGAGCTGATAGAGAATTTTGTCGGAGATTTGGTAGGAGGTACTTACTCCAACGAAAGTGATGAAAGAGATTATGCGGATAGATGGTTTGAGCGTTGCTGGTTTGGAATGTTTCCAGAACAGACACTCCTAAGTCATCTGCTTTGTAATGGATATGAACCAGAGAACTATCTGGATCTGTTGGATTGTATCAAATATGCAGAATACGATAAGGAACGAGCAAAAGAAATTCCAGAAGAATATGATGAAGAAGAATTGTCTTTCATTGATGGCGATATTGCAGAATGGGAAGAAAAACTGCATGATATGAGAGAAAACTGGGAGCCAGAGACAGAGCCGAACATGGGTGAAGAAATCGAACGCATTAAGAAGTGGGTAGAAGAAAAAGAGGAACTTCTTCTGAAAAATGAAAACAGAAGACCACAGACAATAGAACAGTTTCATATCAAACAATGGATAGATGACACTTTTGTTAAGGGTTGTTTACGAGTGGAATATACGGGAAAGGACACTGCAAAAATTATGGACAATAAGGGCGATATTATCTGTGTAGAATATAAGGATGGAGAAGTACGCGAATGTCAGGAATAGAGGAACAAAAAGTAGTGAGCGTACCGAATTTCGGTACGGAAGAAAAGCAGAATATGAAAAAACGAAAAAAAATGACCTTTTATAGAGTATTACAAGAAATTACTGATAAAAGAAATGTGGAGGGGGAGATAGTAGTTGTTGATCCGAAATGTGACAAATTGAACAAATAGAAAGAACCTTGAAAATAGAATATTGGAAGTTGGTATAAGAATATGATATGATACTCCTAAAAACAAAGGGGGAATCATATGGAACGAAATGATAAATGTTTTTGTGGAAGCGGAAAGAAATATAAAAAGTAACATATAGGAAAATAGAGCAAATAAGAAAAGCCACGGAAACAGATTATTTTGAATTTAGCAAAAATTGTATAAAATGAATCGTAAAACCAACTATCAATAGCGACAGTTGGTTTTTTCAATAAACAATCATATTAAAAGTGTATGTACCGAATTTCGGTACAGAAGGGAGAGGAAAGTATGAATAAAGCAATCTTAGTAGGAAGGCTGACAAGAGATCCGGAAGTAAGATATTCCCAGGACGAGAATCCCACAGCAGTTGCAAGATATACAGTTGCTGTAGACCGCAGATTCAAGAGAGAGGGTGAAACAACAGCAGATTTTATTCCTTGTGTCGTATTCGGACGTTCTGCAGAGTTCGCAGAAAAGTATTTCCGCCAGGGAATGCGTGTCTCTATCTCAGGACGTATCCAGACAGGAAGCTACATGAACAAAGATGGAGTGAAAGTATACACGACAACAGTAGTTGTAGAGGAACAGGAGTTTGCAGAAAGCCGGGCAGAAAATGCAACGAACAGAGGTGTGTATCATCAGTCTGCTCCTAACCAGGATGTTTCAACAGCAACGAATGACACAGGAGACGGTTTTATGAGTATTCCGGATGGAATTGACGAGGAACTACCGTTTCACTAAATAGTTTGTACCGAATTTCGGTACATGGTATGAGGAGACAGGTATGTGCAATATAGAGATAATATTTTTTGTATTTGTCATAATCTTTGTTTACATAGCGTTTGTATTATTTTGCTTATGCAAAAAGTCTATAAATTGGCGTTTGGGACAACATGATTATGAGTTTCAAGAAATTGTAAAAAGACAACAAAAGAAAAATTTGTAGGCAATAAATTACAAATAAGATTGTTAATGTACCGAAATTCGGTACAAATAAGTACGGAAGGAGAAAAACAATGCAGCTTGCTTACGAAACATTATTAAAACTCAATAATCTCAGTAAGACAGAAATGAATATTTTTCTCCAATGCGTACGCTATCAGGATGCACAGGGAAAGATTATTGGGGCATACTACAAATATTTCATGAAGTTATTAGGATTTAAAAGTAAGCAGACATTTTATAATGTTCTGCGCTCTTTACGTGAAAAAAAATTACTGACCTATACGAAAAATGTAAAAGGTGATTATGATATTAAAATCGAAAATCAAACGTATTCACAGCAGGTGAAGCCAGATTATATTGATTTGAATAAGAAGATTTTTCAAAGTACTGAATTCATGAAAATGAAAGCTCATGAAAAATATATGTTGCTTGATTTAATGCGTTCTACAGCACTTAACAGGGGAATCCGAGTAATTAATGTACACGAATTCTATAATAAATACTGTAAAGCGTTACATGTGTCTAAAAGAGTAATTCAAACATATTTACATACTTTGCGAAAATATTTCTCAATCCAGATAAAATGTGGAAAGTATTATATCAAATTTTTAGGTGGTAAATTATTTGAAAAGCCGAAAAAATCAATCAAAGGGAAAAGAACGATCTATCTAGTTGATAATACAGCCGCTGATCAGCAGAGAGAGTATGTAGGAAGTGTATTGCTGCGTCGAGAACAGCTTGCAAAAAAACGAGAGGAGGATGCGTCAGATCTTGGGAAATTGACACATCAGTATAGCAAGATCATTAAGGAAAGAGGAGAGGATACGATATCGATCATATCTGCAGTATTACATCGTTATGCAGAGGAAAGTATTATATTTGATGTCAAACATTTCCATAAGATGCTTAGAAAAGCCCTGGAACTGGAAAAGTCACTGTGAACATTTTGCTCATGGTTTCTTTATGGTGCAAAAAATAGGGAATAGTCCATAAAGAAAAAGGGATAAATGAAATTTATGGAGAAAACAAAGGGTGATCAGAAGAAAATCAGTAGCATTATAATAATGTTTTGGTGATTCTGATAGAAGCCTTATTTTTTTGCTGTTTTGTGTGGTCTAAAAAATATGTAGAAAAATATAGAGCAGTCTAATATGAACGTGTTTTTTGAAAAAATAGATGGTGGTAAGTCTAAAAAACAAGTAGAAGTTTGTGTTTGAAAGTCCATTTTTGTGCATATCGGAAAAAGATGATAATCCATTAATAGAGCTGTTTATGGAGCATATTCGGTTGAAGTATATTAATTCTGTATACATTCTTATTTTTATGTACCATATATTCAATCTGTTACGAAATAATTTCATACATTGTATAAATAAAAGATGATATGTTAGTTACAACCTTTTTGGTAGGAATACTGGCAATTATGGATTTGATATCAACACTTGCAAATTTATATCATGAATTCAAAGAATCAAATGAAAATAAAATAATAAAAGAATTAGATGAACTAAAAAAAAGAATAGAAGAGTTGGAAAATAATAATAGGTGATTAGAAAAGAAAATCAAAAAAGTGTACCTAAAGTAACCTAGATAAGTAAAAAAGCCTTTGCTATAATATAATTAGCGAAATGGAAATAAAAGAAAATGTTGCACAGAAAAATGTTAAGTGTTCTAGGAAATATATCTATTACAAAAAAAGATTTGATCAGAAATTTGGATTGAATCTTTTTTTATTGAAAAAAAGAGATATGCCGGGAGATGATTCTGATTTCTTTGATAACGTCATTGAGTGGAAAAAAAGGTGCACAATGTGCGTAAAAGGGATTGAAAACACACACACTGTGTGTTATATTAAAACTAGAAACACGTACAAAGTGTATAAAAGTTGGTGGTAATGATGAATGAAAAAAAGAAATATATTGACATAGATACTGTCGTTGGAAATCTGGATGAAGTAACGGTAAAAGACTTACGAAAACAAGCAGGGATGAGCCGTAAGGATTTCTGCAATAGTTTTGAAATTCCGTATCGCACCTTACAGTCCTGGGAACTTGGAGAGAGAGAAATGTCAGATTTTTCAAAACGATTACTGGCATATGTCATAAAAACAAGTGAACTGGTGGAGAATTATAAACGAGATTTAGAGAAGCAAGTGGAAGGAGAGCAGGATGGAGAAAAAAAAGAATAATACAGAATTAGATTTGGACGAGGATGGAATTCCAAAATTGGAATATATTCAAGTAGGCGAATTCCTACTGCCGAATCTGTCACTGGAAAAGGTGGATGGATATATAGGAAGATGGGGAATCATGAGAAAAGAGTACCTACAAAAACACAAACCAGCTGTCTATTCTTCGATGCTTTTGATGGATGAATTAAATCAACATCTGATTGATATTCAGAAGACAGCAGATGAAAGAATGGATGTGTTGGAAAAACAATTGCTGGAACGTGATCCGGCACCGGATAAAGCCAAAGATGGTATGGCATGGACAAGACATATGAATCAGATCAGACATCAGGCAGAGGAATATGTAAAAAGTGAGATCATTTTCAATTAAAAAAGGGAAATCTATTTTTCAATGATTGTCCCCTTAAGAAATGAAATTAAAGTAGCTGCCGCCCTACCATATCCGGTCGCATATGCTCCGGGTGAGACGTGCTAGGTACTTCCTACATAAAGTAAACAATTAAAGTGGTAAAAACTTATGTTTTTGAGAAAAAGAAGGGATGAAGCATGAAACAAATATTCATAAAATTAATATTTTTGTATAAGTACATCATGGACAAAGAGGTGCAATATATTCTCTTAGTATTTATTGGATTATGGTTTGTTTGTTGCTTCTTAAGATTCACATCTTCCATAATTTTTTCAAAAATCATTCCAGTAATTTTTGCTCTCTGCATGATTGTGTTTAGTGTAATTGCGTTAATTTCATTTCAATGGCTCTACTGGATGATGTGGCTGATCATGTCATGGGGAATTCTTATAACAGAAGATATTTACATGCATCGGGCTAAAAAAGATGATCTTAAAAGACTTACTCAAAGTGAATTTATGTACCGATGTAAATGTGAGACTTTAGAAAAAAATATCGAAGATTTGAGAATTTGTAATAACTTGTTGGAGAAAAATTTGAAAATCAGGGAAAATGACTATAAAGAATTAGAATCATCTGCTGCGTATTGGAAGATGAAAGTAGGACAACTTAAATTTGAGCAGAAAATTGCTGAGGATGATATCAAAGATTTACTACAACGTCTTGATGCTACGGAAGTGCCTGGATTAAAAAAGCAAATTCAGGAATTAGAGGAAGAAAGAGAACATTATCGTGTCTTGTATGAACGAAAGGAATGGGAGTTGAAACAAGCGAGAAATGTAAAGCAAGGCTTTGATATATATAAAAATTGCGATTCATTGAACAGCTTGTCTAAACGAAAAAAGTTGTTGCTTAATATTTTCCATCCAGACAGTGAAGGTGGAGATAATGAGAGTACACGGTTCATATTAGAGCAGTACAATATGAGAAAAATCAATTATCAGTAAACAATGTACCGAAATTCGGTACAACATGAAAAGGAGAGAAAAGGTATGAAGAAGTATCTAAAGAGAGGGCTTACAGTTTTGACTTGTGCGGCAATGTGTATCCAGTCACCACTCATGACACTAGCGGAAGAAGTACAAAGAACAAATGGAGAGGTTTCAACATATCAGGTAGATAATTATGGAGTCGCTACGCAGGCACTGGAAGAACCGCAGTGGAAAAAGGACAGCATCGGTTGGTGGTATCAAAATGCAGATGGCTCTTATCCAAGAAACCAGTGGCAGATGATCAACGGAAGTTGGTATTACTTTGACTGGAACGGCTATATGCAGACCGGTTGGCAGAAAATTGGTAGAGACTGGTATTATCTGAATGCCGGAGGAGATATGAGAACCGGATGGCTGCAAAGCGGTAATGTTTGGTATTATTTGAAGTCCAGTGGAGCAATGGCAACAAATGAATGGGTAGATGGCGGAAAATACTATGTGGATGCAAATGGAGTCTACATTTCAGGAAAAACACAGACAACTGAAGGATGGAATAAAAATAGAACTGGTTGGTGGTATCAGAATGTAGACGGTTCTTATCCGAGAAACCAATGGAAGATGATCGGTGGAAGTTGGTATCACTTTGACTGGAATGGCTATATGCAGACCGGATGGCAGGTAGTATGGGGAAGCTGGTATTATCTGAATGCCGGAGGAGATATGAGAACCGGATGGCTGCAAAGCGGTAATGTTTGGTATTATCTGAAATCCAGTGGAGCAATGGCGATTGGTTGGGAAAAGATTGGTAGTGACTGGTATTACCTTAACTCCAGTGGTGCGATGCAGACCGGATGGTTACAGCTTGGAAATACCTGGTACTATCTGAAATCCAGTGGAGCAATGGCAATAGATGAATGGGTAGATGGTGGAAAATACTATGTGGATGCAAATGGAGTCTACATTCCAGAGAAAAAGCAGGAATCCACAGAAACACCGGAAACAAAGCCAGAGACAAAACCAGAAACAAATAATAAGGAAGATTTAGACAAACCGGAACCTAAGCCGGAAACAAAGCCGGAACCTAAACCAGAGACAAAGCCGGAAACAAAGCCAGAGACAAAACCGGGAACAAATAATAAGGAAGACTCTGACAAACCGGAATCAAAACCGGAGCATGAGCATAAATATGACATTGAGTTGAGCCACATTGTGCATCACGAGGCAACCGGTCATGAAGAACAGTATGTTGTCAAGGAAGCCTGGGATGAAGAGGTAACAGTAGAAGAGGAATATGCATGGAGCTGTTGTAATGTATGTGGAGCAGATTGCACCGCAGATCCAGGTGAACATGCATATCAACATGCGATTAAGGGTGAAGGTGGTGGACATCATACAGAGTATGGTACCCGCCTGGTTACAACAACCGTACATCATGATGCAGTCTACGGAACACGTTGGGTACAGGACAGCGAAGCCTATGATGAAAAAGTTATTGATGGATATGCTTGTTCCTGTGGAGCAAAAAAATAAAAAATGTACCGAAATTCGGTACACAAAAAAGAATCACAAAAGCGTGGTTCTTTTTTTGTACGCAATTTTAAGAGAAAGAGGAAGAAAAATGGGAATTCGAAGATGTTCCAGGGCTCCACCATGGAAAGAAAAAGCTTGATTTTAACTTTCTTGGAAGGAGGAGCAATAACAACTTAACTTAGAAATTAGGAGGGAAAGAAAAATCAGATGAAACAAAAAAGGAAAAAGAGAGGCCGAGTCTTGGCAGTTCTACTGGCAGTAATGGTATTGATAACGTCCTTCTCTTTTAACATGGTATCTGCCGAAGAGAATGCTGAAGCAGATAAGGTTCAAAGTGAGACAATCGCAGATCCATCAAGTAATGTGGCAGAACAGCAAGATGTTACCGATGGAGATAAAGAACCAGAGAAAGATGTTGAGAAGGATTTAGAGACAGAACGTCAAATGAAGCAGCTCTTAAAAGAAATTGGAGTTGGGTTTGCGGAATCAGATGCTCAAGCCAATACATCGAGTATGCCAAGAAGAGCGAAAGCTACAAGAGCTGCCGGTGATGTAATTAATACAGGTAGAATAAAAAGCAATAGCATTGGTCGAATCGATGTGATCGACTATAATGACCCTTCTTGGCCACAATTATTGACATGGAGAGAAGGACTGCTAGGAAACACAGATACAAAGGAACCACTTTTTTGTGCTGATCCTATGGATCATTTCAAAGCAGGAAAAAAAACAGGTGTGGATGCATCTACCATCTATAATAAAGAAACGATTCAGACAGTAGTAGCAATGATGTATTACTATGATCACTACATGTGTAAATCAATTAATAGCGATTACGAGTATCTTATGAAACAATGTGCAGTTTGGTGGGTACTTAATGCAGTGCATGGATGGTTTGCGGATGGAGTAAATATTGAAACAGGAAATAGTGTGAAGTGTGCCTGTGGTGACTGGATATCCGGTCATAAGGGTGAATATTATAAAAAAGGTTTAGTGTGGGCTTGGGAAAATTATAAGTATTTTACGGATGCGAAAGGTGTGATCTATCAGGGAAACGGACAGCCATTATCTTCCTGGTCGGGAACATACACTCCTAAGACCTACACGAGTCTAACTGTACAAAAGGTATGGGATGATCAGGGAAATAAATATGATTCAAGACCATCTGATATAACAGTCGATCTGTACTGGTGGAGTAATAAGGATTCTACAAGGCATTATTATAAGACAGCAACTCTATCAGCAGAAAATAACTGGTTTGTCACATGGGATAACTTAGAGTATACGGATGGTGATACCACATATGAATATACGGCAGTAGAAAAAGGAGATGTGCCGAATTATTCGGGAGAAATGGAGTGGGATGGTTCGTATGAGAAAGGATGGACAGGCACTCTGACCAACAAATTAAAGACCTATACAAGTCTTTCTGTCAAAAAGCTGTGGGATGATCAGGAAAATCAATTTGAACTTCAGCCATCCAGTATAAAAGTAAATCTGTACTGGTGGAGTAATAAGGATTCTACAAGGCATTATTATAAGACAGCAACTCTATCAGCAGAAAATAACTGGTTTGTCACATGGGACAATTTGGAGTATGTGGATGGTGACACTACATATGGATATGATGTAGAAGAGGAAGAAGTGTCAGAGTATACCGGAAAGATGCAGTGGACCGGCTCTTATAAGGATGGATGGGTAGGTTCTCTTACCAATTCCCTGAAAACGGGAAATGCAAAAGTTTTAAAGACATCTACCTCACCAGAGCTGACAGACGGAAATGAGTGTTATAGCTTAAAAGATGCAGTCTATGGAATTTATACCACTGCGGATTGTAAGGAGTCCTCTCTCGTTGCTTTAATGACAACCAAGGAGAATGGTGAATCAGATGCAGTTACAGTTCCAATCGGTACATACCATGTGAAGGAGGTAACAGCTCCAAAGGGATATGCACTGGATAAAAAAATCCATACGGTAGAAATCAAGCTTGGAGAAACGTATCTTTTAAAAGTATCGGATAAACCAACGATGGACCCGGTTGGTGTATTACTTGGAAAGATTGACAAGGAAACGAACCAGAACAAACCGGAAGGCTCCCTTCCGATGGAAGGAGCACTGTTTGAGGTGAAATTCTACGCAGGAGTACAAATGGATTCTGATCCAGCGGAAAGTGGTAAGAAAGCAACTAGATCCTGGGTATTTAGAACAAATGAAAATGGCTTTATTTACTATGAAAAGAAGTACTTATCATCAGGAGATGAATTATATATGTCTTTGGATGGAAATCCAGGCTTACCAATTGGTACATTAACCTTCAAGGAAACACAGGCACCGGAAGGTTATCTGCTCAATCCGGAAATCTATACCGTCAAGATCACAAGCAACAACGATGGTTCAGAGTTCGTAAATACTTATAATGCTCCGAAAATCCCAGAGCAGTCACTGGATCTGAATCTTGTAAAAAAGGAACAGGGCAAAGATTATGTGATAGAAGGTGTTGTATTCGAACTTACAAAACCGGACGGTTCGACCGAAACTGCAACAACGGCTGCAGACGGAACATGTAAGTTTAAGGCATTAGGTTATGGACAGCACAAGGTACGGGAAGTTTCCGCACCAGAAGGGTATGCTGTGAATGAAGGAATTGTAACCTTTTCCGTAGCGAAAGATAATACGATCACCGTGGATTCCAATACATCTGCAGATGATTCCATGAAGTTTAGCGTAGAGTCTGATGGAACGGCATTATTAAGCGTAGAGGATACACTATCACCGTACAAATTAAAGATCACAAAGGTCAATGAAAAGGGAACTACACTGGAAGATGCAGAGTTCACCATCTATGAAGATAAAGAATGTAAGCATGAACTGGCCAAAGTTGTTACGGATAAAACAGGAATCGCTACAACAAATCCGTTAGCTGTTGAGAAATTGTATTATATCAAGGAAACCAAGGCTCCACAGGGTTATCGGATTCCGCAGGATGCACAAGGAAAAGATTATGTCTACGAAATTTATACAAAGATCAATGATCAAAAACAGTATGAATACTATGTAAACGGTCAGGTTCATACAGAAGACTCTGGAGATTTTGCGATTGAAGGAACAGCAAATGAACGGATCGTTAACCTGAAAGTAGAAAATCAGACAACATTACAGATGCCAAATACAGGAACACATACAACATTGCTGATCGTCTTACTGGGAATTTCCTGTATGACTGTTGCATTGATCCGTCAGACAAAGCGAGGAAAAAAGGAGAAGAAAGATGAAAAAAGCGAAAAATTATAATAAAAAACGAGCAGCCATAGTATTAACAGGAACACTTGCTTTCACGGGTGCAATCAGTTCATTACCAATCCCAATGATCCAAAATGGAATGGCTACAGTTGTTTATGCAGCGGAAGGAACAGAATATAGTACGGTCAAGGGTATTGCTACAATGGGAAGTGGACAGGCTCACATTGATATTGATGGAAATGATGGACAGACACTTGTTGGAAAGCAGTTCAATGTTTATAAACTGTTTAACGCAGAAAATGCAAAAGGTGGGGAATCCATCAATTATACATTCAATCCAACTTATGAGCAGGCTTTAAAGAATGTCGTAGCAAAAGCATTGACGAAAGCAGGTACAACAATTGCAGCTGCAGATGTGACAGAATATCAGGTGATAGACTACATTCAGTCATTAAATAACTATCCGGTAGAGGGTGCTACTGCAGATCAGAAGCTGGAAAGTAGATACAGTGCATTCCGTTACTTCATCGAGGAATTAAGAGATGAGATGGTGAAATTAAATGAATCACCGGAAGTAGTCAAAGTAAAAAATGTGCGTTCTGATAATTCCATTCGTCTGGATGGACTGCAGTATGGTTACTATGTTATTGACGAAGTTTCCAACGTAGAGGGAACACATTCCGCAAGCTCTCTTTGTATGGTAAACACAGCTAATCCGGCTGCACAGGTTGTGATCAAGTCTGATTATCCAAGTGTAACAAAGAAGATCCAGGAAGATGATGCCAATGAAAATATTACAAATGCAGACAGATGGAATGACATTGGTGACTATGAGATTGGTCAGACTGTACCGTATATGTATACATCCAATGTGCCGGATATCAATGGATATGATACCTATTACTATGCATGGCATGATGTGATGAATGATGCACTGACTTTCAATAAGAAGAGCGTTAAGATTGAAATCTCTGGAACAGTAGATGGAAAAGATAAGACGTATACACTGAATAATGGTGAGTTTGTAGTAACGGAAAATCCGGGAAATGGAGATACCTTTATGATCGCAATTGCAGATCTGAAGGCAATCGTAGACCGTGAGTTTGATGCAGTGGATAACCGGAAAGAGAATACTTACGGACAGACTGTAACACTTACATATAATGCAACACTGAATGATAAAGCTGCAGAAAAAACAGGTCGTCCGGGATTTGAGAATGATGTCCGTCTTGAGTTTTCCAATGACGCTGATTCAGCAGGAGAAGGAAAAACTGGATATACACCATGGGATACTGTTGTATGCTTCACATACAGATTAAATCCTATCAAGACAAACGATCATGACAAGGTACTGGATGGAGCAAAATTCCGTCTGTACTCAGATGCCGATTGCAAGAATGAAGTATATGTAAAAGAAGGACAGGATGGATATATTGTCATCAACCGTGATTCCATTGGCGGTACAGACCACACAGGTGGCACAAAGCCAGATACAGCGGTAGAAATGGTATCCGATGCAAATGGTAAATTCAATATTTACGGACTTGACAGCGGAACATATTATCTGAAAGAGACAGATGCACCAGACGGATATCGTTTATTAAAAGATCCAATCAAACTGGATCTGAAAGCTACGTTTACAACAGAGCGTGACAGCTATGTAAAGGGCGATGGTGCAACAGATAAGACGCTTACAGCATTTGATGCAAAAGCCAATATCAAAACCTTCTACAATGGTATCAGTAAGTCAGAGGACAAAACACTGGAAACAAGCGTAGAAGATGGTTCTGCAAACATCACGATCGTGAACCAGGTTGGAAAGAAACTTCCAATCACAGGTACATCTTCTGTAGTGATTATGCTTGGAGCAGGTGTTGTTCTTATGAGCGTTGCCATTGCAAAAGGACGTAAGAAAGACGAAGAGATCTAAGCAAAAAGGAAGGAGATTGCATGAGAAAAAAATGGAGTACGGGAGTCATATTCATCATTGGATTTGCACTCTGCTGTCTTCCAATTATCTGGAATGTGATCGAGCAGCGGCATCAATCAGATGCCGTTGCTACTTACCAAAACGCAGTAAGCAAAAAAGATGATACAAAGCTTAAGGAGATCATGGACAATGCAGCTGCATACAATGACATGCTTTACCAGACAGGCGGTGCAGTTGTAGATAATTCTGATACCGAGATCTTAAGTGACGAAAGCTATGAAAAGCAGCTGAACATATCCGGGAATGGAACAATGGGAAGTCTGGATATTCCAAAGATTAATGTGGAACTGCCGATCTATCATGGAACGGATGATACCGTACTGTCAAACGGGATCGGACACCTGCAGGGAACGAGCCTTCCTGTGGGCGGAGCAAATACCCACTGTGTTCTGACCGGACACAGAGGACTTCCAAGCTCCAAACTATTGATCCGCCTGGATGAGATGGTGGAAGGAGATCTGTTCTTCTTAAGGATTGGAAATGAAACACTTGCATACAAGGTGAATAAGATACAGATCGTAGAGCCGGAAGATGTCTCCGGTCTGCAGATCGAAGCAGGAGAGGACCTGGTGACACTGGTTACGTGTACACCATATGGAATCAACACCCATCGGTTACTGGTGACCGGGAAGCGTGTGGAATATAAGAAGGCACAGCATGATGCAATCAAACAGGAACTTCCATCTGCGAGAGAACTTATCTTTTTCCTCTTGCCATTTTTGTTTGCTGCGATAGCAATCGGATTGTATTTATGGAACAGAAGGGAGACATATGAAGATGGTAAGATATAAGCAGATACTGGCCGCAGCGTGTGTATTTGCAGCTCTTGGTGCATCAAACGTAGCTGCGGCAGAGACAACATTAAATGAGAATGATCTTGTGATCGATAAAACGGTTACGGTCATTGGAGATCAGGTGTTGCCGGACAGTGAGGAGCTTGCAAAGGTCGAAGAAGCAAGAACCGGAAGTATTGAGGTGATGCTGACCGATGGAAAAGCAGGCACAAATAAAAGCAATGTGATGTTCAGCTGTCAGAAAGTGGCAGAGATCGTGCATGGAGAGTATATACTGACAGATACTTATAAAATGAGTGAAGTAGATTTGAATGCAATCGAGAATGCAAATGATCTAAAAATTGCGGCAGAGAAATTGCTTGCAACTGCGGGAGAAAGTACAAGTGTAGCACCGACAGATGCAGATGGATTTGTAACATTTAAAAACTTAGAGGTAGGCGTATATCTGATTTATGCACAGGATACAGAAACCTATGACACAGTAGAACCATCCTTGATCGCAGTACCGACCTGGAATGATTCAGAAGGTGAGATGCAGTATGATGTTATGATCGCACCAAAACATACGGAAAAGCCGGAAAAAGAAGACAATGTTGCACCGCAGACAAGTCTTCAGGAGAATACTTGGAAGTATGTTACAGCGGCAGGCATCTGTGTATTTGGAGCATTGCTTTGTACGATTTTGTATAAGAGGAAACATTAAATGAGAGACAGAGTATACAGATTTCTGAGCGTGCTATTCCTTGGAATGGCAGTAGTATTTTGCATTCTTGCCTATCACGAACATAAACCATTTCTGGATGCAAAGATCAGTCATGAAGCAATCAAAAAAACGGCTGTAGTACCGGAAAGTAATGAGGATGCATCAGATCCTATGAACAGGAGGATTGATTTTGAATTACTTAAGGAAGTCAATCCGGATATCATTGGCTGGCTTTATATCCCACAGATCGGAGTGGATGAGCCTATCTTACATGGCAGAACCGATAGGGAATACTTAAGCAAAGGATTTGATGGAAAACGAAGTGTACTAGGTTCAGTATTTACCTTTGCTCATGTAAATGAAAACTTGTCAGATCCGCATATCTGTCTTTTCGGACATAACATGATGTCCGGACAGATCTTTGGAAAATTAGATGAACTTACAGTGGATGAATACAAAGTACAAAGCATTTATATCTATACGCCAGAGCGAACCAAGGGACTTACAATCGTGTCTGTATATTCCTGTCACAAAAAGGATGCGGTATTCCAGGATGATTGGAAACCAGATCAAGAGGATGTACAGACCTTTACTTTAGCAACTTGTACCGGCTATTCAAGGACTCCGTATCGTTTGGCTGTCAATTGCAAAGTGACAAAAGAAAAATTCATCCTTTAAGGGAGGAAAACAGTGGGATGAAAAGAGTAATCATTACCATCCTGATTTTTTTATTTGGCATCGGCTGTGGCTTCGGTGCATTTTTTATGCTCAAAACGGGTGGAAATATGAAAAAAGAAGAACTAAAAAGTGTACAGCGGCTAGAAGTTCCTAAGACAGAAACAAAAGCAAGTAAAGAACAAAAGAAAAAGGAAGAGCCAAAGAATAGCGAACAAGTGAAAGAAAAGGATGATGTACCGAATTTCGGTACACAAGAGGAGAAAACAAAAGCAGTAGAAGAAATCTTAAGTGGTCCTGCACCAAAAACCGGAGAAGAAAGCAGAATTTTAGTGTTTTCTGTTTTGCTTGGGATGTCTGTAACTGTGATGGGTGGAACTATTTATAGAATTAAAATGAAGAAGGGAGCGAATGGAACATTATGATAAATGAAGCAAACCAAGATCCGTTGTACCGAGATTTGAATGAAATCTACCAAGAACGGGAGAAACTGTTTCAGCAAAGAGAAAGGGATTATCTGGAACAGAAAAAAACATTAAATAACTTACTCGAATCGATCAAGCAGGAAAAAGAGACGTTGAATCAAAAAGTGCAGGAACTAAAAAAACAACAAGAGGAACTGCATAAAGAGGAACAAAATCAGCAAACTTGGTATCAGCAGCTCTGTGAAGAAAAAAAACAGCTTGAACGAGACAAAGAAGAACTGAACAAAAAAGAAAAGGAGTTTGAGACAGCAAAGGATTCCATGGAAGTACGCTATCAGGTGCAGATTGAAAAAGCAAAAAACATGGAAATCCAGGCAAAACAGTCAAAGGAAACTTTTGAGCATAAGTTAGATATGCTAGGACTTGTTTTGGATGCAGATGGCAAGCCAGGAGGAGAAGCAACCAAGTTTTTTGAATCCTTACTTGGTGGAATGAATAAGTGGAATGAAGAGGAACTGCAGAGTCTTGAAGAAGAGAATAAAGCTTACGAAAACGAGAGCAGATATTTAAAAGAGGAACTCGAAGAGTTGAATAAAAAAAGTAAACAGCTTGAAGAGGAGAATAATCAGCTACAAAGTGAAAAGGAGCAACTTTCTGAGGAAGTTAAGAGAATTGAAGCAGAAAAGAATCGTTTGTTAACACTGATATCAAGTATCTCTCAAAGCAAAGAAGAGGAAACTGTACCGAATTTCGGTACAAATGAGGAAGAAGAGGAAGACGTACCGAATTCCGATACAAAAGAAAAACCTTATATTCCAACCTTTGGAAGAAAGCAGGAGTCCAATGAGTCAGAGCGAAAGAGTGCAGTATTTGAAGAGCTGACAGCATCCGTTTTAAACAGATATTTGAAAAAAAATGAACCAAAATATATTTCTGCTGAAATCAAACACTCCGAAGAGGGGGAACAGCTGCATGTTAATATCAATAACTTAGATTATGTGTTCCTGTTTTCAAGTCCGGCAGCGTTTGACATTTCAGCCCCAAAGAAGAAAAGCAGAGCATTAGATAAGCTGCTTGTTCGTTTAAATACACAGCATCCGGGAGTGAAGTTTTATTATGACGAACAGGAGCATCGGGTTTATGCATCCGGATATTTCAGCAATACCATGACTCCGGATTGTTTAATGGAAAAAGTCCATGAAGTAAGTGACTGTTTCCGTCAAAAGTAGAGGTGAGTAACGATGACAGCTTTACAATACATGGGAACAGGCATTCTTTTTGCATTAGTTGCCGGAATTTGTTTTGTGGGTGCGATCGTTTATTTCCTTCTTACAAAGCAGAAACACTATCTGTATGCAGAACGATTGGGAAGAATGAAATTCCCGGAGCAGTTCTACAAAGATATGAAAGAACAATATGAAAAGACGGAAAACATTTCACAGACGCTAGATCTTCTGTTGGAGCAATATCCGAAAGGAAAAGTAGCAAAACGTTTACGTGCATCTAAGGATTATTTAAAGAACAGTCATTATAAGGATTATGAAACCGCATTGTATCGTTATCTGTCAGATAGTGATACAGCAAATGTGATCACAGAGCTTCTGTTAAAGGATTTACAAAAAATATGCAGGATTCCATGTAAGCAGGAGAAAAATACTGGAGAGGAGAATAAAAATGAGAAGAAGTAATTGGAAAACAAAAGTAATAGTAGTAATCGCATTTATTTTAAGTATTGTATTAGGAGTTGTAGCAGCGATGTTTGCACCAGATGTATGGAAAGGTTTAGTAGGGTTTGGAACCTTTGCGGTTGTGCTGCTTGTATTAGTATTTATTTTAGTAAAAGTTTTACATATTGGGAGAGAGTAAGGATATGAGAAAGAAATTGATAAAACTGGATAGAAAAAAATTGGTAACACTGATGACACTTTCTTTAATGATGTCTGCAGTATTTGTTTTGCAGTTAGGATTTCCGGTTCTTGCTGCAGAAACTGATGGAAATACAGTAATCAAGACTGGTTTTAATACAATCTATGGGCTGATTGCAGCAATCGTATCCTCCATCGGAAGTCTGTATCTGCTATGGGGTGTTTTTGAGTGGGCACAATCCATGAACTCTCAGGACGGTGGTGCACAGTCTATGGCATTTAAACGAATTGCAGGAGGTCTTGTTGCAGTTATCACACCACAGTTGATTCCAGTGATCACTTCAAGTGTAGGAGCATAAAAAGGAGGAGAAGAAAGATGCCAGACTGGTTGCCGGATTTTCTAAATGACAGTTTATTATACGGACCATTCTATCAGATTGCCAGTGCGATATGGAATACTGCCATGTCAGCATGTATGGGAATCATGACAAAGACACCGGAAGGATTTTCATCTGCTACATGGACTTATGTAAATAATGAATTGTATCCGTGGGCTTTGTCCATCGGAATTATGAGTCTGAACTTTTTTGTGATGATGGGATTTTTTAAAGCAGTTGGAAACTTCAAAGAAAATATGACAATTGAACTTATGATCGAAGCAATGATCAAGGTGGTTGTCTTAAACGTACTGTTGGTAAAAGGATTGGACGTGATCAAAAAGATTTTTGAAATGGCATCGGCAATGGCAGGAACGGCGGTCATGATTGAACCGCCGGCCTTCTTTACTGGTGATGTGGATGTCGGTTCTGTTATGTTTTTCTGGATCTATGGGTTTTTCTACTTCCTTGTAGCAATAGTCTGTGCATTTCTGATTCTGATCACGCTGTACAGCCGCTATATTAAGTTGTATCTTCTGGTTGTAACATTCCCACTTGCAATGCCTTCGATCACAGGAGGACGTGGAATCGAAGGAACAGCCTATGCATGGATGAAAAGCTTTCTATCCAATACGTTTGAAATTGTCGTTATAGCACTTGCCATTGCAATCGCAGGAAGAATCACTTCCGGTATCTCCATTTTTACATCTGATAGTGCCATTTTTAATGCGTTTGATGGATTTGCCCAAGCTCTTAATTCCATGATCTATATGATCCTGATGGCAGTTTCCGTAAAAGGAGCACCAACGTTTTTAAATAAAACATTCAATCTGTAATGAGGTGAACGTGCATGAAAATAGATTTAAATAAAGATTTTGAGGAACAATATAAAAATGAGTTATGGAAAGGTTTTACCGCAAGGGAATTAGGGTATGGTGTGGTTGCTCTGCTTGTTGCCGGAGGAATCGCATTTTCTGTGTGGAAGGCAACAGGCCTTGCAATCAATCTTTCTATTTATGCCGGAATCCCATTCATGGTTCCGATTATTTATCTAGCAATGGTGAAGCACCAGGGACATACCTGGATTGAATCATTAAAAAATATGTGGTTTTATATGCAAACCAAAGAACTGCCTTGTGAAATGGAAGAAAGGAATGTTTCACAGCACAGAATCTTTTCTATGGATACAAAACGTATCAATGAGCCAAAGAAAAAAAGAACTACAAGGAGGAAGAAATAAATGTCAATCTTTAACGGAAACCGTCTGTTTCTGTCAAAAAAAAGCAAAACAATGCCGGTAGTAAAAGTACCAAAGAATGTAAAACAATCTCTGCAGATTGACAGAGCCTTTGAGAATGGGATATTTAAGATCGAGCCAAAAGAAAAAATGGCGGTTTATGACAGATGCTATATCTTTGAAGATATCAATTACATCAACAAGAATATCGGAGAACAGAAGGATTTTCTTATGAATCTGATGTTTTGGTTAAATTCGATGGATGTAGAATTTAAAATCACATTAGCTAATGAATATCAGAGCATGGAAGAGTTTTTGGAGTCTATTCGTGCAGAAAAGAATAAAGCAGAGTATCCGGATATTGCAAATGGAATCAGACAGTGGCAGGATGAAAGAATCAAGGAAACCAATCCGAATGTAACTACGCTGCGTTATCTGACCGTGACTACAAGAGCAGATAATGAAGCGAATGCAAGAGTGTATTTGAATGCGATCGAGACAACCATTATGGAAGCATTTGCCGGATGGGGGAGTCGTATTGAAAAGCTAAGCACATTGGAACGTTTGGAATCACTGCAGAAACTGATCTGTCCGAATCATCCGGAGCAACAGGACTATATCAATCTCCCATCCGATAAAAAGAGACATCAGAAAGACTGGAAGAATGATATCCTGCCACGAGGCATCAAACAGTATCCAAACTACATGGTCATGGGAGATACCTATGTTACTGTTTTATTCGGACACAGATATCGTCAGGCAATTGATACCGACAAGTTTATCCATTCCATGTCGAATGTTTCTTATCCATCTTTTCTTACACTGGATTATGCTCCGGTTGAGACAGACCTGGTAAACGATAAGCTGATCAATGCACAGGTCAATAATGAAAGAGCAATCACCGAGGAGATTGAACAGAAGCGAAATGCAGGTATTCCGGCCATTAATGCATCCTATCCAAGAGAGAAGAAAAAGAATGAGATCGAATCCTATATCGATCAGCTTGATGAAAATGATGAAAAGGGATTTTTTCTAAATTTGTTGGTTGTGATCACAGCTCATGATGAGGATGAACTTGCAGAACGTATGAAAGAAATGCAGGCGATCGGAAAAAGAGAAGGTGTAGTACTAGAAACTTGTGATTATACACAGTTAAAAGCATGGAACACGGCACTTCCAATCGGTGGAAGACAAGTTGATTATATGCGTTTCTTCTTAACTTCTTCCCTTGTTGCATTTCAGCCTTTCTTTGCACAGGATGTCATTGAGCCGGGAGGACAGATGATGGGACTGAACCGTACGACAAAGCATTTCATTGTGGGAAATCGAAAGAAACTGCCGAACCCACATGGAATTATCGTAGGTTTTTCCGGTTCCGGTAAATCCATGCTGATCAAACTGACAGAGTTGTCACAAACGTTGCTCGCAACAGATGATGATATTATGATAATTGATCCCCAAAATGAATTCCGGGATATTGTGGAGAAAGACAATGGAAGTTATTTCGATCTGACGCCAAAAAGCGGAATCTTCCTAAATGGATTTGAAGTATCAGAAGAAGTGTTTGTATCTTCCGTTGCTGTACAGAAAAAGTTTATTGCACAACAGACGGAATATGCCAAGACCTTGTGTGCAGCTGCAATGAAAAACATCAATGTTACACAGGAGCATGATTCGATCATCAGTCGATGTACGGAACGCATGTTTAAGGAAGTGTTTGGACAGAAGAAACTTAAGAGACAGCCAACACTTTTGTGGCTGCGGGAGGAAATCTATAAGGAATTACAACGAGTCGATAATGAGCATGATGAAGCCTTGATCCGAGTAATCTACAACAGTTTGGAAGAATATACCATTGGTAGCTGTGATATGCTGGCTCATCCATCCAATGTAAGTCTGAATCGACGTATGATCGGTTTTGGAATGTCCAATGTGCCAGAGAATAACTGGGAGGCAGTTATGGTCACAATCCTGCATTATCTGTCCGTCCGTATGGATTACAATAAGAGGTTTCAGAAGGCAACGCATCTTGTAATCGATGAAACACAGGTAGTATCTAAAAAACCGGGAAGTGCAAGACAGCTTAATAATGCGGTCATTACGTTCCGTAAGTTTGGTGGAATCGTTACAATGGCCATGCAGAATGTAACTGCAGCCTTGTCTAATCAGACGCTGATCGAACTGTTTCAGAACTGTTCCTACAAAGCTTTTCTCGATCAGGGTGGTGTAGATGCACAGAGTCTTGCTGCTATCCAGGAATTTAGTGCAAAGGAATTTAAAGCACTGTCTTCCGGAAATGTCGGAGAGGGTGTTATGGTGTGGAATAAAAAGGTAGTAATGTTTGATGCACTAATTAGCAAAGAAAACGTATTGTATAAGAATTATAGTACCAACTTCCATGAAAAAGCAAAAGAACAAAAGATATTATCTTTTGAAGAAGATGCTGTACCGAAATTCGGTACAAAAGAAAAAACAGAGCCACGTTCTGCGTTAAGTAAAAAAGAAGAAGAACTGATTCTTGAGGTTTCCAGTATTATGGATATCACAGTAACAGATGTGGAACGTTTGTTTAATAAAGATACAAAAACTTGTCTTGGATATCTGAAATTATTAGAGGAGAAAGGAAAACTCAGAGAAGTAGAGGGTAGATACAGAAGGGTTGGATAGGATGCGGATTAATGCAAAAGACGAAAAAACATTTAAAGCAACAGCACTTGCCTTAAATGCTGCAAAGCAATCAGTAAAAACTTCCAAGCAGCATATGACAGCCTTGAGCATGGGAAATGAACCAGACCTCCAGGAAGAACAATCAGCTTATGTAGATCCAACAAGGTTTTTAGATGGAAAAGAGGTTCATAAATGGAATCAGTTACCGCAATCGTTAAAGAAAAGATATATAGCTGAAGGAATAAAAAAAGCTAAAGCAAGTTCAAAAGCAAGAAGCGGAATTTTAAAAGACAATTATGATTTCACAGAAGAGATTGAAAAAAAAGTAGCAAATGTTTATACAGCAGATCTTTACCGTATGGAGGAAACATCAGGGGTAAATACATATCAAAGATTTGAGTACAATCCGTTGAAAAGATTCCAAAATCATTGGAATCACAGAGAGAAAAACAAAAAGCTATCATCAGAAAATGAAATACAAGGAATTACGGACAAGAGAAGTTCAGCTGTAGGACAAGAATCCATCCGAAAAGGAGAAAGGTATTTTTCCAAAGAACAGGAGCAGATAAAACTACAAATAAAAGCAGGAATCAATAAGGAGAGTGTTACGGGAAAAGCGGTAGCTGATTCTGCAACAGCAACAAGTACAGCAACTTCCGGAGCAGTTACAGCAGGAGGAAGTCTGGTTGTCACGGCAGGGAAAAAAGCAGCTGATAAGTTCAAAGATTATATGCAGGAACGCTCCATGGCAAGTGAGCAGGCAATTAGAAATGTAGAATCCAAAATGACAGAGATCAAGAATGCAAATCATGAAATGGATTCCTTGCCATCCTCTTTGAAATATATTGGTGCGGCAGTTGGTGCGGTATTACTATCCGTACTTGCCGTTGTGGTTCAGGCAATATTTTCATTCCTTGCAGTTATAATTGGAGTGATCATTGCAATCTTAGTTCCAATCATTGTAGTGGTTACAATCATTTCAACGCTCATAGGGATTATAGCTTCCCTGATGTCTTCGACTCCTGTGATCGCAGGAGGTGGAGAAAGAATCGTACAGATCGCTTTGCAGGAAGAAAATAATCCAAGTGGAGCAAAGTACTGGCGATATGTTATGGGAAGCCAATTTGTAAATGGAGATGTGACACCGTGGTGTGCGTGTTTTGTTTCCTGGTGTGCAAATGAAGCAGGACTGATTGATTCCGGTATTGTTCCAAAAGCTGCAGCTGTTCGAGCGTATCACAGGTACTATGCCGAAAGAGGACGTTTCCATTACGCATCCGAAGGCTATACGCCGCAGCCTGGAGACTTTATCGTGTTTGGTGCGGATACACACATTGGAATTGTTCAGTATGTGGAGAATGGAAGAGTAGTTACAATTGAAGGGAACACTTCGGATGCAGTACATTCAAGAAGCTATGCATTGAATAGTTCGTATGTTACGGGCTATTGTAATCCGGAATATCCGGCAGGAACTACGATCGAGATTCCTGAAGGAATGGGGACAACCCATACCTACATGGGATGGAAAACAATCACCAGTCCAAGCAGCCGACAGTATCAGTTGCGTGAACAAAGCGGAGAACATTATGACAGTGAAGGATTTGGAATCATCGATGGAAGATATGTAATCGCCTGTACAACCTTATATGGACAGGTTGGAGATTATGTAGATTTTTACCGGGAAAATGGAGATGTCTTGCATTGTGTCATCGGAGATATCAAGAATCAAAACGATCCGGGGTGTAATCAGTATGGACATCAGAATGGTGAACGTGTGGTTGAGTTTGTTGTTCAATATAGTACGTGGTATCCATCCCATGCGAATCCTGGAACGCCAAGCTGCAAACCAGAATGGAACTCAAGAGTAGTTAAGGCTGTGAATCTTGGGTATAATTATTTACAATAATGAAATGGTGACGAATATGAAAAAAAGAATTTTAATCAGTGTTCTTTTACTAGCTTTTCTGTTTGGAATTTTGTTTGGTGGTATTTTTCTGCTTAGAAAAAATGCGAATGAAAAAGAAAAAATAAAATCCGAAGAACAGACAGTTGAGCTTGAGAAGAAGACAGAAAAAAAAGAAGAACAGCGGAAGATGGACTTTGTAAATGTCAATTTATTAGAGCCTTATTTTTCTGCTGAAGAAATCAAAAGCATGGAACAGCAAGCAGAAAAGTTGTTAAAGCAGGATGAATTGTTTGCTTCTGTCACTACGTTTACTTGTACCGATGCAATTTATGAAACACAAAATCAGATCCGTTTTTATTTTACATTGGATGATGGAAGTAGTTTGTTTGCGTCCTATAAAAAAGAAGACAATAGCTTTTTTTTCTGGACAGAAAAGAAGGAAGATTCTGAACAGGCGATCGCAGAATGGTTGAAACAAAAAGAAGCAGATACAAAGGCTGTCGATACAAGTTCCTGGGAGGAATCGCAGGAACTTCCAATCAAATGGAATGAAAAAGGACAGGAAAATATTCCGGTAGTTTTATCCGGAAAAGAAAATCTGCAGGGAATAATTCCGGACGAGGATTTGAATTGTTTGGAAATCAAACTGCAAAAATTTCTGGAAGAGAACAATGAGTTGAGACGGGAGATTTCAATTCCATCAGATAAAATTG
>ERZ791907.826-NODE-826-length-26644-cov-3.005002_pt1 | contig 26644 bp, 17 predicted proteins | sample MGYA00510145_ERZ791907 | MGnify/ENA primary metagenome ERZ791907 (study PRJEB30046, sample SAMN00792089) | human gut metagenome | study: EMG produced TPA metagenomics assembly of the A metagenome-wide association study of gut microbiota in type 2... | reverse complement strand
ACGAGTGCCATTGGAGCGGCTACTATCGGATGGTTCGGCACAGCGATGCTTTGCTATGTAACCCCGAAGGAGCATCTTGCGCTGCCCGACAAGGATGATGTGCGCACGGGAGTGGTGACCTACAAGATTGCGGCACATTCCGCTGACCTTGCCAAAGGTCATCCTGGTGCCACCGTACGTGATAATGCGCTGAGCAAAGCACGCTACGATTTCCGATGGAAAGACCAGTTCAACCTCGCCCTTGACCCTGAAAAGGCCCTCGAATACTGGAAATCCTCCAATGAAGTGGGTGGGAAATACTGCACCATGTGTGGTCCGAACTTCTGCGCAATGCGAATCAGTCAGGAGCTAAACTCAGACTGTTACCAACCGTAAGATACGGCTATCCACTCCTCCGACTGGGCGATAGCCAACCGATTTCACAGAATCAACAAACATAACAACCAATTGTCTTAATCCCTTTGCCTCTCTTTCAGCAAGGAGGAACTGGGGTAAGACACTTCAATAACATTAAAATCATGATTGAAAAACAAGTATCCAAAGGTATTATCCGTACCTATTTCGAGAAAATGGAAAAGTGTCTGGAACTCGACGTTGCCATAGTCGGTGGCGGTCCGTCAGGCATTGCAGCTGCCTACTACATGGCCAAGGCTGGCCTTCGTGTCGCATTGTTCGACCGCAAGTTGTCACCCGGCGGCGGTATGTGGGGCGGAGCGATGATGTTCAACCAGCTTGTCATCCAGGAAGAGGCAATCTGCATCCTGAAAGATTTCGACATTAGCTACGAGTCTTATGAGGATGGACTCTACACTGCCGACTCTATCGAGAGCACGTCGGCATTGCTCTATAAGGCCGTTCATGCTGGTGCAACCATCTTCAACTGCTATTCCGTTGAGGATGTGGTGTTCAAGAACAACGTCGTCAGTGGTGTTGTGGTGAACTGGACACCTGTCTTGCGCGAGGGATTGCACGTTGATCCGCTCAACATTATGGCTAAATTTGTCATCGATGGCACTGGTCACGACAGCGAGATGTGCAAAGTGGTAGCCCGTAAGAACGGTATCAAACTCGAAACCACCACTGGCGAAGTTATCGGCGAGCGTTCATTGGACGTGGCAGAGGGTGAACGCCAAGTGGTTGAGGGAACGAAGGAAATCTATCCAGGACTCTACGTCTGTGGAATGGCATCGTCTGCCGTTGGTGGCACGCCTCGAATGGGGCCCATCTTCGGAGGAATGCTCTTGTCGGGAAAGAAAGTTGCCGACATGATTATCAAGCGAGTTAAAGGTTAATCGACAGGAATTGAGGGAAGTATGAGTTGATTAGGTTCACTCATAACTTCCCTTTTTTCATTCCCATCCACCTCATCCATCCTCTATTCACAATGAAACTCATTGTCATCACCCAGCCGTTTTTCTTCGACCAAGAGGCAACCGCCATTCAGAATCTGCTTGATTGGGGCATCAACCTCATCCATATTCGCAAGCCTGAGTCTGCCATCAGGGATTGCGCCACCTTGCTCACCTCTATTCCAGCCACTTATCACAACCGCATCGTTCTGCACGATCACTTTGAATTAACCGCTAACTATCAACTATATGGCATTCATCTCAACCGCAGGAACAGTAAAACTCTGGCCACCTTTCGTGGATCGCTCTCCCGTTCTTGCCATTCCTTGGAAGAACTAAAGACCCACAAACCCTATTTCAACTATCTTTTCCTAAGTCCCATCTTCAACAGCATATCCAAACAAGGTTATGAATCGGCTTTCAACCACGACACATTGACAGCTGCTGCCCAACAGTCGATTATCGATTCACGCGTTGTTGCCCTCGGTGGTGTAGCGGTCGAAAACATTCCGCTGTTGAAAGCCTACAGATTTGGCGGAGTAGCCCTGTTGGGCGATGTCTGGCAACGACTCGGTACCCCCGGTTTTGAACAATATATTCGTAGGTTGGTGGCAGTTGCCAATAGCTGATGATTAGTCGAATCGCCAGCCATTTCTCCCCATTCGGCAACCCGTAGCACATTTTTATCGCTCACTTTTCAGATTGATAAAACATAATATTGACACAAGTCCTAATCTGTTGCAAATCAATGTGATAGATGATTCATTTTAAAAGGTGATCTTTCGCATCGCAAAAGGTGAGTTATCGCATCGCAAAAGGTGAGCTTTTGCAGGGTCATCGCTAAGCTTTCATCCACAAAAGGTTCATGAAGGTTCTGCCAACACCAAAAACAACAAGTACAATTCCACGCATACGACCATGAAATAGGAACAATGTTATCCACCTTTTTCTATCATGATGACATTCATAAATGAGTGTGTTTTATGCCAACTGTCGTCTTTTCTTGCTTCTTTCATCCCACGTTTTCTTGCCAGACGTCAAAGAATTATTACCTTTGTATTTGTTATGCAACAAGAATCACCCATACAAGCACTGCAAAGGCAGAAGCTACTTTTGCAAATGGAGTACTATGCCGAGAAGGAAACTTTCAGACGACAAACCGAGACAATAGGCATTCAGCGGAAAGTCAAACGGGGCGATGCGTGGTTTCCTTTGCGCATAGGAAAGAGTTATTACAACTCGCTCAACCAAAGGGTGATAGAATTGTTTCGGACACAAGACTTGGACATCGAACATAACTTTGAGTTTGGGCGTCCAGTGGCTTTCTTCACCGTCAGACGGACTACCGACGGAGGCGCGGGTACGAAGCAAGGCATCCGCTATTTCAACTTCACGGGTGTGGTTTCCTATGTCGATGGCGAGCGAATGGTAGTGAGTGTCCCAGACAGTGCTCCCGTAACTGATCTTCAGCGTTCGGCTGAGCCCATCGGTTGTCAGTTGTCGTTCGATGAGACATCTTACCAGATGATGTTCGATGCCCTCGACAGGGTTGTCAAAGCCAAGAACGGTCGCCTCGCCTATCTGCGCAATCTCTTCTACTCGAATGAGAAAGCAGAGAAATTCAGCTTCGCACCGACACATTTTCCGTGGCTAAATCCCACTCAGGAGCAGGCCGTCAACGAAGTGATGTGGGCCAAGGACGTGGCCGTCGTTCATGGACCGCCTGGAACGGGTAAGACAACTACACTGGTTGAGGCCATTAACGAGACGCTGATGCGCGAGACACAGGTGCTGGTGTGTGCCCAGAGCAACATGGCGGTTGACTGGATTAGCGAGAAACTTGTCGATAGAGGCATCAATGTCTTGCGAATCGGCAACCCAACCCGTGTCAACGACAAGATGCTAGGCTTCACTTATGAGCGGAAGTTCGAAGCTCATGCCGACTATCCTCAACTTTGGTCCATCCGAAAGGCCATACGCCAGTTGCGGTCGAACAGAAAGAAGGGCGGAGAGAGCTACCATCAGAAGTTGGAACGACTGAAAAGCCGTGCCACCGAACTGGAGATACGCATCAATAGCGAGCTTTTCGGCGAAGCACGGGTCATCGCCTCTACGCTGGTGGGGGCCAACAGTCGTATCATGGAGGGCCAGAAGTTCGGCACTCTCTTCATCGACGAGGCTGCACAAGCACTTGAGGCCGCCTGTTGGATACCCATCCGCAGAGCTTCGCGTGTGGTTCTGGCCGGCGACCATTGCCAGCTTCCGCCCACAGTGAAGAGCATCGCCGCACTGAGGGCAGGCTTGGGCAAGACGTTGATGGAGCGGATAGTGGAGAATAAGCCTGAAGTGGTGACGCTGCTGAAGGTGCAATACCGGATGAACGAGCACATTATGCGTTTCTCTTCCGACTGGTTCTATCACGGACAGGTGGTGAGTGCGCCGCAAATCAAGCACCGGGGCATTCTCGATTACGACAATCCCATCATGTGGGTCGATACATCCGACTTGCAGATGACAGCTTTTGAGCCAGTGCTTCAGCAAGCTGATTCACTGTCGGAAGTGCCTCCTTGCAATGAAACGGTGGGAGACGACATGATCGGTAATGATGGCAGAGTGTCTTTTTCAGAGCAATTTGTTGGCGAGAGCTTCGGCCGTATCAATAAAGGCGAGGCTGAGCTGACACTCCATTCCTTACAGGAATATTTCAAAAAGATAGGCAAGCAACGCATACTCGACGAGCAAATAGATGTCGGTGTCATATCGCCCTACCGTGCACAGGTGCAGTATCTCCGCCGGCTCATCAGAAAACGCGAATTCTTCAAGCCTTATCGTCGGCTCATCAGCGTGAATACGGTTGATGGCTTCCAAGGACAGGAGCGCGACATCATACTGATTTCGATGGTACGGGCCAACGAAACGGGCCAGATAGGTTTCCTCAAGGACCTCCGTCGCATGAATGTAGCCATCACTCGTGCACGGATGAAGCTCATAATACTCGGCAGTGCGGCAACACTCACTAAGCATCCGTTCTACAAAAGGTTGTTCGACTACGTTCGGGAAATAACAGAATATTAAGCAACAGATAATATGATACAACAAGATTACTTTCTGAGAATCATCGAGGAGTTCATGGCGGCACTCTCACAGTTCCTCGAAAAAAAAGAAGACGAGCGCGACGGTGCCATGAAAGATCTGTACAGGCAATACGTTGGCGACTACGAATTGCTGCGAAACATGTCGATAGACGAACTTTTGGTCTATTCCCATGAGCAGTGGAAGCCCGATGAGCGTGTCAGACGTCTGGAAATGCTTGCCGAACTTCTTTATACCGAGGCTGGTTACAAAGTGAATCCACTGCGTTCGATGCTCATGGACAAGGCATTGCTGCTCTACAAATACATAGATGTCAACAGCGACACGTATTCGGTGGATAGAAAGAGAAAGATAAATAACCTAAACAACAATATCGTACCATCTTTGTAATCAGTAACTCTCAGAGAAGGCCTGCTGAAGCGACAGCGTTTTTTTTTCTTTTATTTTCCTTTCCATTTCCCAAAATTTCCGTACATTTGCAAAATAACTGCTAATTTATAAAAAAATGCTTGAGAAAAACATACGCGAACAAATCATCGATTTGATACACAGGCAGGTCGTTCCTGCTGTGGGATGTACCGAGCCAATGGCCGTAGCTCTTTGTACGGCACGTGCAACCGAACTGTTAGGCCAGAAACCGGAGAGAATCAGTGCGCAGCTTTCTGCCAATATCCTCAAGAACGCTATGGGAGTGGGGATTCCCGGAACAGGAATGATCGGCTTGCCGATAGCCATATCTTTGGGCGCACTTATCGGAAAGTCTAGCTATCAGCTTGAGGTCATCAAGGATTTGACCCCTGAATCGCTGGAAGAAGGTAAGAAATATGTGAGTGAAAACCACATTGACATCAAGCTTAAGGAAGGAATCAGCGAAAAACTCTATATCGAAATCACTTGCGAGGCTGGCGAAAAGCGGGCTACGGCTATCATTTCGCACACCCATACCAACTTCATTTATGAGGAACAAAACGGCAAAGTGCTGATGGACAAGCAGGTATCAGCCAAATCGGAGGAGAAAACCGACAACAAGGACATAGAGTTGAATCTCAAAATGGTATGGGACTTCGCCACGACAACACCCCTTGAGGAGATTGACTTCATACTTGAGGCCAAGCGATACAACATGCGGGCTGCCAAAGAGGCACTGAAAGGCAACTACGGTCACTGTCTTGGCAAGACAATGGACCGTCCTTTGAGCCGCGGCCTGTTCGGAAACAGCATCTATTCGCACATCATTTCGAAGACAGCATCGGCCTGCGATGCACGAATGGGTGGCGCAATGGTGCCCGTGATGAGCAATAGCGGTTCGGGAAACCAAGGCATTTGCGCTACCAATCCAGTGGTAGTGTTTGCTAAAGAGAATGAGAACACGCCAGAGGAACTCGTCCGCGCACTGACTTTGAGTCATCTCACGGCCATCTATATCAAACAAAACCTCGGTGCGTTGTCAGCACTTTGCGGATGTATCGTGGCCAGCACGGGCTCAAGTTGTGGTATTACCTACCTGATGGGTGGAAACTTCAACAACATCTGCTATGCCGTCAAGAACATGATTGCCAACCTTACGGGTATGATTTGCGACGGAGCGAAGCCCAGTTGCTCACTGAAAATCTCATCAGGCGTATCGACTGCCGTCTTGTCAGCCATGCTTTCCATGGAGGGACGTCACGTAACGGAGGCGGAAGGTATCATTGACAAAGATGTTGACCGCTCCATCAAGAACCTTACAAGCCTCGGAAAAGATGCCATGTGTGCCACAGACGACATGGTTCTCAATATAATGACAAACAAAAACGGCTGCTAAAAGATATCGTAAGAACAGTAGAATATGAAATATTCACAAGCGGTTTTCGTTTAACAGAAAAAGGAAATATGACACATAAAGGCTGAAATCCATGCATGGATTTCAGCCTTTTTACTTTTAACCCAAATCGGTTATTCGCTCTCCAGTATTCACTCAATAGTGTCACCAATACTAACTGAATGATGTCTGATGTTTTGTCGTCGTGTGAAAGGTGAGGTATCGCCTCTCAAAAGGTCAGCTTTCGCTGTGTGATAGGTGACCTTTTACAATGTAAAAACTATCGTGCAGATTATCAATGAGTTACGAAGCCGTCTTTAAATGCTCATTTTTGCTGCTTTCTTCCTCTGTTTTTCACCTTGCATTGTCAGCTGACAAGGGATGCGACTTACCACAACTTCGCCTCAAATTTCAGCCGTTTCCCCGTCGAAGGATGAGTGAACTCAATGCTTTCGGCATGCAAGTAAAGGCGATCGGCTCGTTGCCCGTAGAGTGTGTCGCCGATGATGGGGCAGTCAAGCCCCTGCGGATGGGCGCAGTGGACACGCAGCTGGTGGGTGCGACCTGTGACAGGGTAGAGTTCTACCTTAACGGCTTTGGTAGGTTGGCTCTGTGGAAGTTCGACTTGGCCTACAATCCGGTAGTTCGTCGTTGGAGAAATCAACCACCTGCCGTGGTCGGTCGAGCGAGTCAGGGCGAAGCGGTAGCGACAGAGTCCCCTCTTTGGGCATCGCTCTTCCCATTACTGAGACGGGGAGTAGCGCAACATAGCGTTTCACGACTGTTCGGCTGGCAAACTGTCGTTGCAAATGGTGGTAGGTTGCTTGGTTTCGGGCCACCACTAAGATGCCACTCGTGGCCATATCGAGGCGGTGGACAACGATGGGTGTGTCGAAAAGCTGCCATCGCTGTCGCAAGATGCTTTCCACCGACTCGCGTTGGCTTCGTCCCGGCACTGTGAGCATTCCTTCGGGCTTGCTCACCACGGCAAGGTCGTTGTCCTCGTAGATGATTTCCAGTGGCAGGTGGATGTCCGCTTCCAGTGGGTTGGATGCCACATCGAGCCCCTGTAGCATCCATGTCAGTATGGGTTTGCACTTCCCGTTGCATGCGGGGTAGAAGTGTCGGTGTTTCCGTATCTCTGTCTTGGGTGACGGTCCCCACCAGAACATGGCCAAACTCTTTGGTTTCATGTTGTGTTGGTAGGCATATTGCAGCAGTTTAGGCTCGCAACATTCGCCCGTTCCTGACGGGGGAATCGATAAAGCCTGCGCGGCGCCCCGTCTTTGGTAATATTCGCTGAATATGTCGATGAGCCGTTTGGTGTCGCCGTTGGCATTTCGCAGCATGAATTGGTCGAAAAGCCATCCTTGAAGCCTGTCCGACTTCAACTTTCTGCTGGTTCGAAGACTGGCCATTTGTGATTCGAAGACCTCCACTCTCTCTGCCGCATGTTCGACGAGCTTGGCATATTTCCTTTTCGCTCGTTGCACTTCAGCTTTCAGAAACTGGCTCTGGCGCGTCATCTCATTGTTCTCGGCTTCCGATATGAATGCTTCCTTGCGACGTTTGTCGCGCAGTAACTTCGCCACCGTCATAGCATTCTTCTTCTCACGTATGGCTTCTTCGGCCTCATTCCTCAATGAGTCCAACTCCTTTCGTGCCCGACGGTACTCGTCCGATGATGATATGTCATTGATTTTCTGGTTGATGAGAGATATTTCCTTCTCTTTCGTCTTGAAATAGCCCTCCGGTTGGAGATAGTCGAATATGGGAGGGACGAACGCTTCCTCATTCATCCCCTCCAATTGGCCTGAATAGGCCTGCAGATAGCCTGTTTGTCCGTCCTTCTCCACTATCAGAACACCAAACATTTTGCCTTCCGACAAGGTGGGAAGGCTGGCCTGAAGCAGCTCGGCGGCTTGCTGGGCAAGGGGCGAGGGTGTGTAGTAAAACGGATTGTTGAAGGGCTTGGCCTTTCGCTTGTCTGCATCTGGGGTGCTGAGCGTATGGAATCTTATGTCGTTCATCATTCAATTCTAAGCCGAAAGTGACACTCATTGGATTGAAGTGCAGTTCCTATTTCTGCAAAGATACGGAATTTCAATCATAAATAAGTGATAAAAAACAGTTTTTGGTGATGCAATTGATTGAAAAGCAGTATATTTGCCAAATGATTAGGAGACTTCTATTGTCGTTATTGCTCGTCGGTTGCCTGTTGCCGCTACACTCCCAGCGTCCCAAGGTTGGACTGGTGCTGGGCGGTGGTGGAGCGAAAGGCGCCACAGAAGTCGGTGTGCTGAAAGAAATAGAACGCGCCGGTATTACGATTGATTACATTGCGGGAACGAGTATCGGCTCCATTGTGGGCGGATTGTACAGCGTTGGGTATCGGGCCGATGACCTCGATTCTCTTTTTAGAACACAAAACTGGATAGCCTTGCTCACCGAGCGCGACACAACGCTCACCAAGCGTATTGTCAAGAAGGAGGACGGAGTGACCTATTTGTTTGGTTTCCCCGTGCGACGGCGCAAGTCAGACACTGCCACCAAACGCAGATTCGGGTTGCTGCGTGGAGATGCCGTCTATCATTTCCTCGACTCTCTTGTCGCCAATGCTCCCATTTATCGGCAATATCCATCAGGTAAGAGACGGCAAAAGGTCCGCCAAACGACATCGGTCTCCTCGAAATCACGGGCCCGTTGCAAGCCCATCCCGTTCAGATGTGTGGCCTTCGACCTTCGCAAGCAGCAGCAAATAATTCTCTCTGACGACAGTCTCGCTCGCAATATGCGGGCAAGCATGGCCATTCCAGGGGGCTTCAAGCCTGTCATACTCGACTCTATGACGCTCGTCGATGGCGGAATGATCAACAATCTGCCAGTAGATGTCGTGCGAGAGATGGGCGCCGATGTGGTAATTGCCATCGACCTGACGCAGAACAAGCACGACGACTACCAGTCGCCTTTGCGATTTCTAAGGGGATTGGGAGGAATGGTGCGCTGGTTGGTGGAGCGTCCCGACTTCAAGCGTTACAACGAGAACCGCAAGCTCGCCGACATCTACATCAATCCTGACCTTGGCGACTATGGCGTGACGAGTTTCAGTACCAAATCCATTGCCGATATGATTGAGATAGGTCAAAAAGCAGGACGGCAGCACTTTGACGAATTGAGGCGGTTGGCCCACAAACGGACGTTCTGACAGTAGAAACACCGTCATGATAACTTGTCCGTGGTGGAGTAGGACATCAGCATTCGCATGACTCTCTTATGGAAAAGAAAATAACGATACTTACGATTACAGGCTCAGACAGCACTGGAGGTTCAGGCGTACAGGCCGATATCAAGACCATTACGGCTCTGGGGGCTTATGCCGCCACAGCCATCACCACCGTGACGGCACAGGACACTGAGGGCATACAGCAACTTTACGACATCCCCTCTGAAGTATTGGATATGCAGATACGGGCGGTGATGAACGACTTGCAACCCGATGCCATCAAGGTGGGCATGCTGCGGACGGTCGAGCAGGTAAGGGTCGTCGAGCGCCTGCTGCGCGAGTACAGGCCCAAATTTATTGTTCTTGATGCCGTAGTCATCAGTAGCCGTGGCAACATGCTTATGCCCAAGGAGGTGGTGGCTGCCATGGTGCGTCTCCTTTTCCCACTGACCACAGTTGTTGCCATCAAGCAAGACAGCATCTCCTACATGCTTCGGGGTAACGAAATCAGAAGTAACGAGGAGCTGGAGATGATGGCACGCAAACTGATGAGGTGGGGCTGTCGGTCGGTGGTGCTCCAAGGTGGCGCCATCGCCTCGCAATCGCTCACCGATGTGTTGGTACAGGCCAATCCCTCCACCGTAAACTTCTACACCCGACCAGGATTCATCGACCGTATAACCCACGGCGCTGGCGGAGCGTTCACCTCTGCCATGGCCGTTTATCTGTGTATGGGTGCTCGTCTCGAAACATCGGTCGAGCAGGCGCAGGAGTATATGAGTCAGCTGATTCTCCGATCTGCCGATTCAAAATTAGGAACGGCAAGCCGATTGCTCGACCACAGTAGCCAGCTGTCACGCCAAAACATCACTGCCCGCATACTGGAGCTCTACAATCAGTTGATGGATGAGATAGCCAGCCACCACCAGTCAACCAAGGAAGTCAGCTTCTATGCCAACCGACTGAGCGTCACCCCACGCTATCTTGCACAGGTGACGCACCGTGTTGCCGGTCGGACGCCCAAGCAGCTTATCGACGATTATATCATCAAGGAAGTGGAGACGCAGCTCATCGGCACAACGAAAAACATACAGGAGATAGCCTTTGGGTTCGGGTTTTCCTCGCAAGTGCAGTTCAACAAGTTCTTCAGGAAGATGAAAGGATGCTCGCCCACACAGTTCAGAAAAGCAACGACCCCCACATAGCTACCTTCCGAAACCATCTCCACCCGTCTTTTTCCCACTCGCCAATGAGCAACCGACCGTCTCGGCTTTTACTATCTTTTTCAAAAGGTGAGCTATTGCAAGGCAAAAGGTGAGCTATCATCATCCAATAGCTCACCTTTCGGAACATGATAGCTGACCTTTTGTAATTGGAAAGCTATCACACTGAAAATCAAGATGGTAGAAAAGGGGAAAAAAGAATGCCATTGTAAGCATTCTTTACTTTCTGAATAAGGGGCGGAATGAGACTGAAAGATAGCGAAAGAGAACGGTGGGGAGAAAGGTGGGCATAGCGTTGGCGACGATTTGGCAAAGCGCTATTTGCGTCCGAAGTCAGCGGGTATCTCGCCCCACTGCTTGGTCTCCCATTTGATGATGGGTACCGTTACGGGATGAGAGCGCAACCACTGCTCGGCTCTGGCTATAATACGATAGAGTTCCTCGGTCTGGGCATTCCGCTCCAATGCAGTCTTGCATTTCTTCTTACTCACCCACAGAATGGCATTGTAAGAATCGCTGTAGATAACCTTATCCTTGATACCGCGCTGCTCCATCAGGGCCAACGCATGGACAATGGCTAAAAATTCGCCGATGTTGTTTGTGCCATGCACAGGACCGTAATGAAACACCCGTGCGCCCGTTGCCAAGTCGATACACTGGTATTCCATAGGACCGGGGTTGCCCGAACAAGCTGCATCGACAGCCCAAGCCCCTGCCTTTACCGTCATCGGTAAAGGCAACACGGTATCATGCCGATTGGCAGGAGGATTTTGTAAAGTGTTCATAAAGCAGCAAGGCAATGTTTTTTACATATCGCTTACAGGATATCCTTTGGCTTTCAATTCTTCTAATACTTTTCTAGCAATAGCTATTCCCGCTTCTCTCCCAGCTTCATAAAGCTCTTTCACTAATGATGGTGTAGTCATAGCGACTTTTCTACCCAATGGAGTATCAAAGAAAGCTGCATATTCCTTTATTTCGGCTAAAGTAAAATACCTCTTATAGATGGGCAAATACAGCTCACTTATTTTGTCAAAAAAGTATTTTCTGAACTCATCTTCAAGCTTTTGCATAACCTCTTCGGGACCTTCTGATAATCCTTCTTTTAATTGCCGCATCAAAACGGGATAGGTAGAAGCGAGAGAAGTCTTTGCGCCCGAAACACTCATTAACTGTTCAAGTGCTGCGCTGTACTCGTTGTCGTAAGCGTTGATAGAGTCATTGCTTTGGCAACAAGCTATCTGTGGTATCAAACATACAGATAGAAGAAATGTAAAAAATATCTTTTTCATACAGTATTTGTTAAAGAAACATTTATGAGCATTGCTTTTCCTCCTCCCCTTTCGGGGAGGGTTAGGGAGGGGCTTTACATTCTCTCAGGTACTTCTATGCCCAAGAGTGCCATGCCGTTCTTGATTATCTTGGCAACGTTCTGTGCCAGAACAAGACGTGTGGTCTTCTCTTCTTCGCGCTCAGCATTGAGAATGCTGTAGTCGTGATAGAACTGATTGAACTCTTTGGTAAGCTCGTAGCAATAGTTGGCGATGCCGCTCGGACTGTAGTCGATGCCTGCCTGTGCGACGGCTGCGCCAAAATCGTTCATTTTCTGTATGAGTGCGACTTCCTTTTCGTTCAGCGGTGCGTTGTCACTGAGTGTTGCAGGGATGACGATGTTCTGCTGGGTGGCTTTGCGGAGGATGCTTCGGATGCGTGCATAGGTGTATTGTATGAACGGACCGGTGTTGCCATTGAAGTCGATTGACTCTTCAGGATTGAAGAGCATGTTCCTTCTTGCATCGACTTTTAGGATAAAATACTTCAGCGCACCCATTCCGACAATGCGTGCAATCTCGTTTTTCTCCTCTTCGGTGATGCCTTCGAGTTTGTTCACTTTGTCTTCGCTGAGACTCTTGGCATTCTCAATCATTGAAGCTACGAGGTCGTCGGCATCAACCACTGTTCCCTCACGGCTTTTCATTTTTCCGTTCGGAAGTTCCACCATTCCATAGGAGAAGTGAACCAAGTCTTTGCCCCACTTGAAGCCAAGACGGTCCAAAAGAATGGAAAGCACTTGGAAATGATAATTCTGCTCGTTGCCGACGACATAGATCATCTTGTCAATGGGGAAGTCTTTGAAGCGCATTTCTGCCGTGCCGATGTCCTGTGTCATATAGACCGATGTGCCGTCACTGCGCAAAAGGAGTTTCTGGTCGAGTCCCTCGTTGGTGAGATCTGCCCAGACGGAGTTGTCGGCTTTGCGGATGAATAATCCCTTTTCGAGTCCTTCTTCCACCTTTTTCTTTCCTTCCAAGTAGGTATTGCTCTCGTAATAGATTTTGTCGAAGCCCACTCCGAGTGCCTTGTAGGTCTCGTCGAAACCTGCATAGACCCAGTTGTTCATCTTTTCCCAAAGCGCACGCACTTCCGGATCGCCGGCTTCCCACTTCACGAGCATGGCATGGGCTTCCTTCATGAGTGGTGCCTCTTTCTCGGCCCTTGCCTTTGCAGCCTCGTCGTCCATCCCTTCAGCTGTGAATTTCGCCATCAGCTCTTTCACTTCCTCACGGTAATGCTTGTCGAATGCCACATAGAAATCGCCAATGAGGTGGTCGCCCTTCTTTCCTGCCTGTTCTGGTGTGATGCCATTGCCCCACTTCTGCCATGCGAGCATGGACTTACAGATGTGAATACCTCTGTCGTTCACAATGTTGGTCTTTACCACCTTGTAGCCGTTGGCTTCCATTATCTGTGCCAATGACCATCCCAACAGGTTATTGCGGACGTGTCCTAAATGGAGCGGCTTGTTGGTATTGGGTGAAGAATACTCCACCATTACCAACGGACTGTCTGCCGTCGCTCTCCTTTCGCCGAACTTCTCGTCGGCATTGATGTCGTTGAGCAGCTCCACCCATGCTGCTGGAGCTATCACAAGGTTGAGAAATCCCTTCACGACATTGAAGTCTGCCACAGCCTTGCAGTGCGCTTTCAGGTATGCGCCCATTTCCTGTGCCGTATCTTCCGGTTTCTTTCGGGAAGTTTTCAGCAGTGGAAATGCCACCAATGTGAGATTTCCCTCGAAGTCGGGGCGTGTTTTCTGCAACTGAATCATCTGTGCCGGCACTTCAGCACCGTACAGTTCCTTGACAGCGGCAAGTGCCGCGGTGGTTATCTGCTCTTCTATCTTCATGTTCTGTATGTTATTTTCTGACTGCAAAGGTAATAAAAAAAAAAGAAAAAGCCCACGCATCGATAATTCAATGTATGGGCTTGCAATTATTAGAATACTATTTCTAATTCCTATTCAGCATTATTCGGCTCTGTGTCGAACGCTTCATTGTCCCAGCCATCCAGATCGATTTCGCGTGCACCAGCCTCACCCGACTGCCAGGTGTCGGCTGCCAACGATCCCTCTGTATTGACAAGAACTACTTTTAGCTTTGGTGTTATATATTCTTTCATCATCATGGATTCTCCTTTATTTAACGATTATTTTTTTACCATTCACCAAATATACACCTGAAGGCACATTGATAGTCTTTGTTTCGCCAGCATGGATGAGCGTGTTGCATACGGTCTGGCCAGAGAGGCTATACACACTCAGGGTTGCTTCCTTACGTGCATTGGCCCAAATGGTTTGGTTCGAGGTCGTGATGCAGAGTGCCACGTCTTCCTGAAGGTCGTTGATTCCATCTGTTTCATTATCGCCTATTTCATCGAAGGAGATTCCAAACATGATCATCTTTTGTGCCAATGCCGGTGCTCCCTCAAAGTTGTAGTACGAACGGAAAGGTTGCACAGAAAGTTCATTGCCCTTGTAATTCTTCAAAGCTACGAATTTATCGAGCGAGAAGTAGAACACGCCTGGATTATCGGCCTTTGGCAACTTCGTTCCGGAGAAGGTATAGTAGTTGAAGAAGTTAGCTTCCTGGTCGCCAATCTTATTTTTGACACTACCATTTTCAATGGATGTCGTCTTGGCAGGTGTGGCCTTGATAAGCGCTTCTTTCTCATAAGCCTTGAAAGAGATAGAATTGTTGCCCACACCTTCAGGAATGGTAACAAGATAAGCCTTGTTTGGCTCTGTCTTTGTCGCACTACTGATGTTTTGGAACACAGCCGTAGCCTGGTAGTCGGTACCTGACTGTTCCTTATTTCCGCTCCACTGCAATCCGCCTTCCTTCATTTTTGCGAGGAAGAAGTTATCAGTGTTTCCGGTTCCGCTGTCATTTGTATGCTTGCCATCTGCGTCGATGGTCAGTGCATAAGGCAGTACGACGGTAGCATAGTTCACGCGTCCCATGCCCGGCAGTGTGATGTCGCGCTGATACTTGGCGTAGTTATCCGTGCTTAACTGGACGTCGTATGGTGCATAGAACGGGTTCTTGTCGGTAAGTACATAGTCTGTGTTAGCCTGATAACCCGTCTTTGTCTCGTTCATCACTGCCGCATTCTTGGCCGTTGACAAGACTTTCGAGTTGAATGGTAAGTAAAGAAGGGCGTTCTTAGCCAACTGACTACGGAAAGCATCAAGTGTGATGACACCATTGCTTGTTTCCGTGTTAGTATCGCCACTGATAACGGACTGCAATTCATGCATATCCACATAAAGAACCTGCTCCAAACTTGCCGGATAGCCACTGGCATGTGCCCGGTTCAGCTTCATGCCCAACAGAATACCGTTCAAGGTCAGCGGGCCATAGGTCGTACCATCGCCAGTTTCTGTGGTAGTTATCTTTGCACCATACATCGGCAAATTGTTGTGGGTGTTGTCGGCATCCTTGTAGTAATTTGTCGTATTATAGATTGGTATCCACTCCACTTTTGCCGTGTAGGTGGTGATGGCCAATCTAACAATCGACTGATAGAACGCATACATGTTGTGCATTTCCTTGGTGGTTGGCGCAATGTTGTAGCGGGTCTCGTCGGATGTAAAGATATAGAAGAATTTCACCTCCTTGTCTTTCACCGTAGCAAAGTCCGAACCTAACACACCTTGGTCTTCGTCAGGATTGCTGTAGTCATGATCAGAGGCATAACCTTTAGAAGCCTTATAGGCTGCAATACTGAAAGGATATTCCTCAAGATAGAAACTTTCACCTGGTTGCATTGACAAAGAAGCTATCTCATTATCCAATTTCCATGCATTGTTGAAACGGAACTCAATGTTACCCACCTTCGTTGTTGCTATTTTCTTTGTATAGTCATAGTCTTCAACGATGTTTTTATTAGCATACAAATCCTCAGCCACATGATCCTGATAATCGGAGCCCACAAAGCTGTAGCGTGAGTTGCCATCCATTGGATTGTTCAAATAGGTGTTGTCAGCGCGGTCGGATTTCAGATTGCGGTATGAAATCTTCGCAAAGTGTTGTGAACCATTGAATCCCACAGGCACGTGCATGGTGAATCCCTCACCGGCAATCTGGAAGTCTTGGAAGTCGGCTGTGCGTACGATTTCCTCGCCATGGTTTCCACTGCAGACAACATCAACAGCTGACGGGAATGGGTCGAGTGGCTCAAGTGTCAAGGTGACGTTGAGCAATGCCGGATATTGATCTTCGTCAGCCGTTGGCAGTCCGCTGATTTCAAATTTCACAGCGTCATTGTTCAAACCGGTCAGCTCGAACGTTCCATCGGCGCTTGATGTCGTCACTGAAACTGTTTTGGGATTCGCCCCCGACTTATCGTAAACCTTCAATGTGTAGGCCTGTGGCACGTAAGGAGTCGTCGGAAGTGCATTCTCTTTTACAGGAACAGGAGCAGCTGTACCACCTTCATTAACAAAGAAATTACCATTGTAGAAGCACAAGTCTCCATACGAGCCATAATAAACTCCATTTGCATCACTTCCCCAATTTTCATAGCCGGGAGTAGAGGTGATTATCAGAGGGTAAATATTCCCCAAAGTGGCATCACTAACATAATCGGAGATTGCCAGATACGCATTTCCTGATGCCGTAGTGGTGTAGATGTCATTACCGGACATTCTCCACAGGGATGCCTCGGATGCACTTTTCACATACGCAACCTTCGTTCCTTCGACGTTAAGATAGACCGTATTGTTGGAGGCATCTTTCGAGCTGAGATAAAAGGCACCGCTCTCGCCGCTGTCAGTCTGACCGTGGGTGTATCTAAATTTCGCCCCGGTGATGCGATAGCCAATCGGAATGAGATTGGATTTTTCACCATCACCCTGCGCTTCAATGTGAGTTGGTGTCTCAAGGTAGTAAGTTCCGTTCTTGAATCCGCTCCACAACTTGTTGTTGTTCACTACCGACGAGATGTTCTTGTTGCCGGCGTTTGCGTCCCATGTCCCATTGGTCACGGCACCCTGCTCGTAGAGTTTCAGACCGGCACGCATCTCCTCAATATTGGATTGCGTGTAACTTAGATAGGTAGCCGATTTGCCTTCAGCGTTGACCTTTTTTTGAAGCGTCAGCGGACCAATATCTGTTTTACCAGTCTTAAACCTGCTTTCTGCCAAGCTCACTTTCGCTGCCGAAGAGGCGTCGCCTGTAAATGTTACATCAAAGGGGACGTCTGGGGCAAAATAGATTTCTATTCTCTCGTAGGTGAAGGCCGCGAGGTAGTTGGAACTGTTTCCACGGAAACAGAAATACAACGTGTTGCCTAAATCCTGCGTTGGGCTGTAAGGTTTTTCCAAAGTCAGCGTGTTGACCGAGGCATCGGTTCGGCTGAAGTTGGAAGCGTTCAATGTGAGCGGAGTGCCCTTGTAGGTAGGTGCAGCATCTTGGGCACGACGGTAAACCTGACTCTTGTCCACCTCTCCAAAAGTCCAATCCTGCTTACGGGCAAAAGGCAGTGCTGGCACATCATTGACGAGTGGGTCGTTGGTGTCGAGATTGTTCTTGATGACAATCTTGTAGCCCTTAATCCGGTATCCTCTTGGCACCGATAGCTCTGAATAGGATGCATAGTAGCCTGTCATGTGAACCAGCCTTCTGTCTTTCACGTTGGCAGTACCGGTACTGCTGTATTCTTTCAGATTACAGGTGTGATTGGCCATCATGTCATCGCCGGTGAATGTTGGCCAATCGCTCACCACATAGGTCAGTCCAATTTGGTTGTGCCGCCACATGGAACACCATCCGGCGAGAAAACCTTGCTCGTTATCAGCATCCGTTTTGGCCGCAATGAGTTTTCCGGCCTGAGGAGAGATGGTGGCAAACTGTGCGCTGGCTCCCATCCATGCTCCCCATAGCATTATTACGACCGCTAAGGGGCGAAGCAATGCTTTCAATTTAAGTAATTGAACGATTTTCATAAAATTAACCTCAATAAATGTTTAATAATAAATAGTAAGCAATAGTTTCTGTATAAAAAATTTCGACAATTTACTAACTTTTAAGTAAACATCTATCAATCTTCTGTTTTTACAAACATTATTTAACTAAAACTGCCACATATTAACTTCGGTTAGCTAATTATTTCGTTTAATATCTCAAATGAAAGAACTGATACTATTACTTTTTTTGTGACTGTCAGTTGAGAATCTTTTTCTTATATAAATATGTATAGTCATTATTTTCGCCAGCATGGATGCAAGAAAATATGAAGGACTTGACATCTAACAATGAGGCTATAAACCATAAAAAATAAGCTTCAAAATATAGATTCATAACCGACTGATAAATAGATAGTTATAAAACCCTATGTGATAGATGACCTTTCGCTGTGTAAAAGATGACCTTTCGCAGTGTAATAGATGAGCTTTCGGGAAACGAAAGGTGAGCTTAGGCGGTTGGGCGATTAAATTTAAATCGGCTATCGAACCCTGTGCTGATTAAGTTGGAATGTCGGCAGATTGTTTGCAGTACTACCAATGCATAGCGGTCTATGCTGTGAGAGCATGAAAAGTTTGAGGGGGAATGACTCATTCTGGAGACATGGGGCGACAACGTACAAGGGAAACGAGGATGAAAGCCAGGGTGAGCCACGATGAATGACTATGGACGGCAGCCACAAGTACAGATGTTAGGAATAAAATACAAAAGAGACGCCCCCCGGACGGGACGTCTCTTTTAACTTTTGGACAATCAGCTATTAAGCGTTGACTGCATCTGACAATTCAGCACCAGCCTTGAATTTTGCCACTTTCTTAGCAGCAATCTTGATTTTCTGCTTTGTTGCTGGATTAATACCCTCATGAGCAGGACGCTCTGTTACAGAGTAAGTACCGAAACCTACCAACTGAACTTTGTCACCTGCTACTAACGCATCCTTGATGGCTGCTGTTGTTGCGTCCAATGCTTTCTTTGCGTCAGCCTTGCTCAAACCTGCACCGGCTGCAATCTTCTCGATTAATTCTGATTTGTTCATAACTTGAATTATTAAGTGATTATACGTGAATTATATTCAAACTTTGTTGCAAATATAATTGTTTCATTTCGGAAAACAAACAAAAAGTCAAAGAAAGTGAAGAATTTACTAAAAAAAGTTCCACATACCCTACATTTTATGCATTATAACGGGAAAAATTCGTAATTTTGTACACTGAACGGAACTTAATTGAATTATGCGCAACATACCAATTGTAACAAAAAACCTGTTGATCATCAACGTGCTGATGTTCATCGTCACCATTATCATGGGAGGAATGGGTATCGACCTGAACAATGTTCTGGGCCTCCATTTCTTTCTTGCCGATGATTTCCACCTGTGGCAACTCATCTCTTACATGTTCATGCACGGTGGCTTCATGCACATTCTGATGAATATGTTCATGCTCTGGATGTTCGGCATGGTAGTGGAGAATGTCTGGGGACCTAAAAAGTTCCTCCTTTATTATATAATCTGTGGGGTCGGAGCTGGAATCTGTCAGGAATTGGCGCAATACGGGTCGTACCTGGTGGAGAACCTTGCCGCCTATCAGTACATCGTTTCGGGCGTGAACAAGATTCCTATGAGCGACTACCTGAACCTTTGGACCACCGTTGGCGCGTCGGGGGCCATCTATGCGGTGCTGCTTGCTTTCGGAATGATGTTTCCTGAGGAGCGTATGTTCATCATTCCCATCCCTATTCCCATCAAAGCCAAATGGATTATCATCGGTTCCATCGCCATTGACCTGTTCTCGGCTATCGGAACGAGCAACGACGGTGTGGCCCACTTGGCCCATCTCGGAGGTATGCTGTTTGGATTCCTGCTGATACGATACTGGAGGAAGCATCCCTATTCTGACGGCAACTTCGGTATGAACAAGGGACAGCAGTTCTTCGACAATCTGCGGAACAGCTGGGAGCAACGGACGAACCACTCGGCTGACAACCACAGGCACGACAGTGGCAACGAGGGGCAGTGGAACTCACGAAATACCCAACAGCCTGAGAGCGACTGGGACTACAACGCAAGGAAGAAACGTGAGCAGGAGGAGATAGACGGGATTCTCGACAAAATCCGAAAGAACGGTTACGACAGTCTGTCGAAAGAGGAAAAACAGAAGTTGTTCGATAGTAGCAAATAGGAATCGTCACCTTAATGACGCATCCAATGGGCATGCTGCCACCCCACCACTTTAGCTTTACAAGCACGGAGGAGAACCACCGCAGGAACGTCGCTCCCCATTTATCGAATGCCAAACAATGATATTCTGGAAAAATAAGGGCAAAACAGAACATACCCCACGAAGAATGAGTTGGGGAAGCATATTCTTGTCACTGCTGAAGATAGCCAATGTACTGGCCATCATAGCAATGGCGAGTGTCGGATTCATCGACAGAATCAATCCGACGGAGCATCCGCTGTGGGCCAGTATTGGACTGGGATTCCCCGTTCTGCTGGCCATCAATCTGGCTTTTCTCGTCATTTGGATATTCATCCGTCCGAAAATGCTGTGGCTTCCAGTACTTGGATTGCTCATCTGTTATTCGCCCATCCGCAAATACACACCTTTCAACAAGCCAAAGGAGCACCCCCACGGGTCGATCAAAGTGCTCTCGTACAACGTTTACATGTTCGCACCATGGGATTTGGAAAAAGGGAAGTCCAATCCCATCGTCGATTACATCATCAATAGCAAGGCCGACATCGTCTGCCTTCAGGAATCTGACGCAAGGGAAGCAGGGGAAGAACTCATAGAGAAGAGGCTCAAGGATGCGTATCCGCACCACGACTTCGTGAAAATAACCGATTCCGGCGGACAACACATGATGCTGCTGACGAAATTCCCCATCATAAGAAAAGAGAGAATTGAATACAAATCGGCGGGAAACATCAGCTACGCTTACATCATCGACTACAAAGGAACCGAAGTACTCGTAGTCAACAACCACTTTGAAAGCAACCATCTGAGCGAGGAAGACAAACAAAGCTACAAGAACATTGTCAAGTCACCGCTCGAAACAAAGGATACGGAGCGCGCATCGTTCCGTTTGCTCACCAAACTGGGAGAAGCCGCAGCCATCCGCTCACCGCAGGTGGAGAAAGTCGCAGCCTACGTAAAGACATATATGGACAGACACGTGCCCGTCATTCTGTGTGGCGACTTCAATGACAGCCCCATCAGCTTCGCCCACCACACACTGGAGAAACAATTGACAGACTGCTACATAGCAAGCGGTAACGGTCCGGGAATCTCCTATCACAAAAACGGGATGTATTTCCGCATCGACCACATTTTTTGCTCGGACGATTTTGAGCCATTCGAGGCCAAAGTCGATGACAAGATTGACAATTCCGACCACTATCCTATATATACGTGGCTAAAATACAGACCAAAACCTTAAAAAAAGAAGAATAAAATCATTTAAATTTCCAAAAATGTGAAAAAATAACTATCTTTGCACGTCTATATTGGCTGATAGTGAGTTAACCAAAAGGAGACGTATGGTGAAACGGACGGGCAGCAAAGAGCCCGAAAGGATGGGTGACCAGCTTGCCAACGGGCAGCAATCTCACATTCAACAAGGAGGAAGGTTTGTCCGACAACTCATTTCCTGGCATTCGCCAGCCAGCCAACTCAGATAGGGAAACAATAAATTATAACAAAAAAATAAAATGCAAAACAAAGGATTAGTAATTTGTGTTGCCGTCTTGCTGACGCTTGCAAGCATTTTCTACTTGTCTTTCTCAGTAGCAACCAGCTACTACGACAGTCAGGCGGCAAAGATTAAAGACCCTATTGCACAACAGGACTACAAAGATTCTGTGAAGTATCTGGGTATTTACTCTTACCAAAAGTGTCTTGAGACACAGATAGGCCTTGGTTTGGACCTTAAGGGCGGTATGAACGTTATCCTTGAGATTTCAGTTCCAGACGTAGTAGATGTTCTCGCTGACCACAAGACAGACCCAGCTTACGTGAAGTCAATGACAGAGGCAAGAAAGCAGGAGACGACAAGTCAGTCAGACTTTATCTCCCTCTTCATCGATGCCTTCCACAAGAATGCACCAGGACGCAAACTGGCAGAGATATTTGCAACACAGCAGCTCAAAGGCAAGGTAAGCACGCAGAGCACGGACAAGGAAGTCGAGAATGCCCTCCGACAGGAAGTTACGGCAGCCATCGACAACTCTTACAACGTAGTTCGCAACCGTATTGACCAGTTTGGCGTCGTACAGCCTAACATTCAGAAGCTGGAAGGCCAGGAAGGACGCCTGATGGTTGAGATGCCAGGTATCCGTGAGCCGGAACGCATGCGCAAACTGTTACAGGGCTCAGCTAATCTTGAGTTCTGGGAGACGTACAACAATCAGGAAATCGCGCCCTATCTGTCACAGCTCGACCAGCGTTTGGCCAATGGTAACACAAAGGTTGAAGCCAAAGATACGACGACAGCAGACTCAGGCAAGATGGTTGCTCAAGCAAAGCCAACCCCAAAGCTTTCCTTGAAGAAGGGCAACAAGCTGGCTACGAACGGCAACGATGCTCAGATGGCAGCAGCCAGGAAGCGCAATCCGCTGCTCTCTATGCTTCAGCTGATTCCAGGCGACGCATTGAGCATGGTGGGTTATGCCAGTGTCCGCGACACAGCAGCCATCAACAAAATTATCTACAGCCAGTTGGCAAAGCAGGTTTTGCCATCCGACTTGAAACTTCTCTGGAGCGCCAAGCCAGCAGACGGTCTTAACCAGAAGAACATCTATGAGCTTCACGCTTTGAAAGTCACAACGGCCGACGGCCGTGCGCCACTGGAAGGCGACGTTATCACATATGCCAAGGACCAGTTCGACCAGTTCGGCCGCCCAGAGGTCAGCATGAGCATGAATTCTGACGGTGCTCGCCAGTGGGCAAACATCACTAAGGCCAACATCGGCAAGGCTGTTGCAGTCGTTCTCGACGGATTGGTTTACACCTCTCCACGCATCAAGCAGGAAATCGACGGTGGACAGTCACAGATTTCTGGCTCATTCACGATTGAAGATACAAAGGATTTGGCCAATACTCTGAAGTCTGGTCGCATGCCAGCACCTGCACGCATCGTTCAGGAAGAAGTGGTTGGTCCTACACTGGGAGCCCAATCCATCCAACAGGGTCTTTGGTCGTTCGCCATAGCCTTCGTTCTCTTGATGATTTACATGATTATCATGTATGGCTTCATTCCAGGAATGCTGGCTAATGGAGCGTTGCTTGCCAACCTTTTCTTCACCCTCGGTATTTTGGCCTCATTCCAGTCGGCCCTCACCATGCCTGGTATTGCCGGTATAGTGCTGACCCTCGGTACGGCAGTGGATGCCAACGTGCTCATCTACGAGCGCATTAAGGAAGAGATGCGAGGCGGAAAGGGAATCAGGGAGGCACTGAAAGCTGGTTACAGCAATGCTTTCTCGGCTATCTTTGACTCTAACCTGACATCACTCATCACTGGTGTCATCCTCCTTGTCACTGGCACAGGTCCTATCCGTGGTTTCGCCACAACCTGGATCATCGGTATCATCTGCTCGTTCTTCACCGCGGTGTTCCTGACTCGTCTCATTTACGAAAACCGTCTGAAGAAAGACAAGTGGCTCAACCAAAAGTTCTACACTTCATTTAGCAAGAAGATGCTGCAGAACACCCACTATCTCTTCATGAGTATGTACAAGAAGAGTTTCACTGTTTGGGGAATAGCTGTTCTTATCTGTATCGTTAGCTTCGCAGTACGAGGCTTGAGTCAGAGTATCGACTTCACTGGTGGTCGCAACTATGTCATCACATTGAATAAGTCTGTACCTGTTGAGGAAGTGCGAAAAGCCGTTCAGAATGCCTTTGTCAACACAATAGGTGAGAACGCTGGGAAGCCAGCCACCACCAACGTGATAGCACTGGGTACGGAAGGCAACACCATCCGTGTATCAACAAACTATAATATCGAGTCGAACGACCCGGCAGAGGACGACCACGCAGAGACAGTGCTCTACAACGCATTGAAGAAGGGCGGTTTCGTAAGCCAGACGAGCGTTGAGAGCTTCAAGAACCCTGACATCCGTGAGGGAGGATCAATCATCAGCTCAGCCAAAGTAGGTCCGTCAGTGGCAAAGGACATCACCCACGGTGCCATCATCAGCGTCGCACTTGCCATCGTGTTCATCTTCCTCTATATCCTTCTCCGATTCCGCAACATCGGTTTCTCTGTAGGATCTATCGTAGGTTTGATTCTCGACACGACCATCGTAGTCGGAATCTTCTCGCTTTGCTATGGCTGGATAGGATTCTCGCTTGAGATTGATCAGACATTCATCGGCGCCATCCTGACGGTAATCGGTTACGACATTAACGATACCGTGGTTGTGTATGACCGTATTCGCGAGAACCTACGCAACAACAAGCACCGACTGAACAAGACTGACATGCAGGGGCTCTTCAACGATTCAATCAATCAGACCCTCTCACGTACTATCAACACGTCTGTCTCAACATTGATTGTGCTCATATCCATCTTTATCCTTGGCGGCGACAGCATCCGCAGCTTCTCATTCGCCATGATTATCGGTGTGATTATCGGTACTTTGTCATCCATTTTCATTGCTTCTCCTGTAGCATACTTGGTATTGGGAAAGAAAATAGAGAACCGCTTAGCTGCGGCCTCAGCAGACGAGGCAAAAGAATAAGCTATAAACTTTATAATAAATAATCAGCCTGAAGGCCGGTAGTTATCACGACTATCGGCCTTTTGCTTTCCCCACGTCATCGACGCCTAACGCAATGAAGCCACGGCGGAACGCACGCAAAGGGTACTCTTATGGTGAAAGCCAGGCATGAGTGATGCAACAGAGGCGCATTAGAGTCTTGAAAAAAGAGCCGATTTAGCGAGCTTCGTGACCTCCGCTACTGTGCCGAGTGAAGCTTTTGGCGAGCGCAGTAGGTGTTTTCGCAGAATCAAGTTCAGCTATGAGACTTCCAAAGGTGACCTATCACCTGATGAAAGGTGAGCTATCATCAGGTAATAGCTTACCTATGAGAAAGCGTTTGCTATCATTCTGTTTTTCAGCAACTTATGAAAACTCAATCCTTGATAGTTTTTAACGGTTGAAAGGCTGAGAAAGACACTAAGACAGAGTTATCCTTCCATGGCATGTCGGTGGCAAAAGCACGATAGACGTGGCATAAAAAATGGCCAATCCGTTACATTCTAACGAGTTAGCCATTACTTTGATGATAATGAATGTTGTCCTAAGCGGATTCGAACCACTACAAACAGAACCAAAACCTGTTGTGCTACCATTACACCATAGGACAATTGCGCTGCAAAGGTAGTGTTTTTTGAGTATTTAACCAAATTTTTGCTGGTTATTTTGCAATTAACCAAGAAATCCGTGGCTAAGAAATTGCTTTCAACAGGTATTGACCATGTTTGTGAAACACAAGATCATGGCGTGGAAAGAGGCAACAACGTTGGGGAGACAGGTAAAAAGGGACAAGGACATGGCATTCGAGCCAACGTCGAGCTGTGACTAAACAACAAGACGTCTGCCCGCAATCAACCAACCCGTAACTTGCTTTGTAGGACAGAGTGGGATAAAAAAGCTGGCATCCCTTGATTGGGGTGTCGGCTTTGCATTATGATATGATTTCCTCAACTTATTTAACGATGACAAGAAAATAGTTTTTCTTGCCACGCTGAACAAGGAGATACTTGTCGTCGATGAGGTCTGCAGCAGTGACTGGTTGGTCGAACGCAGCGATTTTCTCCTTGTTGAGCGATACTCCGCCGCCCTTTACCAACTTGCGCATCTCGTTTTTGCTTGGGAATATCTGCATGCCCTCCTGATTGAAGATATCCACTGCGGGCTGTCCCAAGAGCTCTTTCGATACCTCATAATGGGGTACATCCTTGAAAACGTCGTTGAAAGTCTGCTCGTCGAGTTGGAGAAGGTTTTCCTTCGTCGCCTTTCCGAATAGGATGTTTGAGGCCGCAATAGCCATATCAAGGTCCTCCTGCGAGTGAACCATCCTTGTAACTTCCTCGGCCAACCGACGCTGCAGTGTGCGACGGCCTGGATCTTGCTTGTGCTCTTCGATGAGTGTGTCGATGGTAGGCTTGTCCAACGAGGTGAAAATCTTGATGTATTTCTCTGCATCGTCGTCGCTCACATTGAGCCAGAACTGATAGAACACATAAGGAGTGGTGCGGTTACGATCGAGCCAGATGTTCCCACTCTCGGTCTTTCCAAACTTCTTGCCGTCTGCCTTCGTAATCAGGGGACACGTCAGGCAATATGCCTCGGCTTCTTGTCCCAGCGTTCGGCGAATGAGCTCTGTGCCGGTGGTCATGTTTCCCCACTGATCGTTTCCTCCGAGCTGGAGTTTCACACCGTATTTCTTATACTGATAGAGGAAATCGTAGCCCTGTAAGAGCTGGTAGGTGAACTCCGTGAACGACAAGCCGTCGCGCGCCTCACCATTTAGACGTTTCTTCACGCTGTCCTTCGCCATCATGTAGTTGACAGTGATATGCTTTCCCACCTCACGGGCAAAGTCGAGGAAGGTGAAATCCTTCATCCAGTCATAGTTGTT
>ERZ791907.825-NODE-825-length-26668-cov-2.840191_pt1 | contig 26668 bp, 20 predicted proteins | sample MGYA00510145_ERZ791907 | MGnify/ENA primary metagenome ERZ791907 (study PRJEB30046, sample SAMN00792089) | human gut metagenome | study: EMG produced TPA metagenomics assembly of the A metagenome-wide association study of gut microbiota in type 2... | reverse complement strand
GGAAGGTGGATTTAACGTTCGTTGGCATTATGGCAGAATCTTAGTGATTGAAAACTTTCTCACGAGCCCCACGATGAACATGTTGCTCCATGTGTGGTACTTCAGCCCGTTTACCTTGGCTTGTTGGAAATCGCCGAGATAGCCGAGTCGCACCGTCGTGTGGTGGATGGTGAAGTCGAAAGTGAGCATTTGGCGGAGCGATGGGGTGGAAATGATGGTCGTCGGCACGATATTGTGGTCGTAGTTGCCCTCAGAAAATATCTCATAGTAGCTTTGTCCGAAGTTCGGAGCGAACATCAAACCTACGAGTGGCACTTGTACCTCGTAACGAATCTGGAACGGACGGTTCCACATCCGGAATCGATAGGCTGCGGTGGCATTGGGCGCAAGGTTGAGGTTTACGTAGGCTTGTGCGGGATTGTTGGAGTTGCGGGTGTTGTAAAGGAATCCCACATTAGCATCTATGCCTCCTCCTGCCTTCACCACCAAAGTGCCACTGCCTGTGTTCCATTTGCCCAACTCATACTGAATGTTGTACTGAAAGTTGTAGAGTCCGCCCAGTTCGTTATTGTTTTCGGCTCGGTTATGCGTTGAAGAGAAGTGTGCTTGGTGAATGATCTCCCGCGAAATTCTCGTGTTGTTCTCACGTATTGAGTGAGAAAGGTAGCGCAATTCGAAGCCTCTGTATTCCAATGGCGAAAGATAGGTGTCGAGTTGGTTGACGTGTCCGATGCCGATTATTTGCGCATTGGTTATCACTTTGCCCGTCCGCAGTGTGTCTTGCGCATCGGTTTGTACTGGATAAAAAAGGAAAAGCGCACAGGAGCAAAGGTAAACAATTCTTTTAGTCCACTTTTTCTCATGCGTTCTTTCACTAATTCTGTTGCGATTACTCATCGGGGAATAAGTTTAATTGGCCGTTAATCTCATCAATCACCTGCTGTTTGCTTTTGCCGGCATCAGGATCAAGATTGTTTTCCTCTTCCGTCTTAGGCTGTGCGTCAGGTGTTTCCTCCTCATCGGTGTCCTCTTCCACTTCTTCGGGTTCGGGGAAGCGGAGTGGTTCGAGCTCGGTTATTTTGGCAATCTTGAACGTTGAGATGCGTTTACCCTTTGCCTTGAATCCCTTCACGCCAACAAAGTCCTCGGCATCGATTTCCTCTTTGCCTCTGCCAGCATCTGCACCGCCATAAGTAACTTCAATACGGGGATATGTTTGGTCGGTTAGGAGCACCAGTTTGGAACTCGGATTCTCGCCGATAAAGTTCTGATGACGTTTTGTCGCTTCCATTTGGAACCGTTTCAAATAAGGATAGCCTTGGTTGTCGGCATCATAAACTACTGCAGTCCACGGCTTGTCGGCATCAAACTTCTCAAGTCTGAGGATGTTTTCCTCGTAGTGATTCGACGAGTCGAAGTTGGTAATGTAGAAATTTCCGTCATCGAGCACGACCAAAATGCTGTCGTTGTCGTTGAATTCGCCGAGCAATTCGCCTTGCTCCTCGTAGTTAATGCGGTTCACATCTGGGTCGAACCATACTTTTCGCCCACCTAACGTGGAGTGTCCGTGACTTTTGAGCGATATTCTGTGGATGTTTTCCTTTGTCAGGATGTTGCCTTTGGCCGTCTTGCCCTTAATCATGATGTCTGAAAAGTTGCGTTCAAGGAAAATGTTCTTTCGCTTTTTGCAGGGTGATGGGTCGAGTGTCACCTTGATAACTTCGGCTTCTCCGTTCGGATTGGCGGTGAAGTAGATGACCTTCGAACCGGGAGTACCTTGTGTAAGGTCATAATCCTTATCGCGGGTGATTGATGTCACGTTAAATCGCTTGATGTAATAGATGCCGTCAGCACCGTCACGATAGACGGTGTTGTAAATGGTTCTTTTGTCGTTCTTCTTAAATACCTGAACGTGGAGTATGTTTTTGCCAACGAAAATCTTGTCGGCGATGCGTATGACCTTGTATTTTCCATCCTTATAGAAGATGATTACATCGTCAAGGTCGGAGCAGTTTTGTATGAATTCGGCCTTCTTCAGTCCTGTTCCGATGAACCCTCCTTTGCGGTCAATGTAGAGTTTCTCGTTCGCATCGACAACCTTTGCAGCGATGATAGTGTCGAAACTCTTGATTTCGGTCCGTCGGGGGAAGTTCTTTCCGTATTTGTCTTTAAGGTGTTTGAACCACTCTATGGTCACTCTGACCATCTCATTGAGGTCTTTTTCTATATCGGCAATCTCGGCTTTTATCTTCTGAATGAGCTCGTCGGCTTTATCTTTGTTGAATTTCAAGATACGTTGCATCTTGATTTCCAGTAGTCGGAGTATGTCGTCGCGCGTCACTTCGCGGATGAAAGTTTTCTTGTAAGGCTCCAGTTTGGAGTCAACGAAGGCCACTACCTCATCCATGTTTTTCGAAGTCTCGAACTTTCTTTCCTTGTAGATGCGCTCTTCTATGAAGATGCGTTCGAGAGAGTTGAAGAAAAGTTGTTCCTCAAGCTCGCCCTTGCGTATCTCCAATTCACGCTGAAGGAGCGCTTTCGTGTGCTCAGCAGAGTGGCGGAGTACGTCGGATATGGTCAGAAATTGTGGCTTCTGATCGGCGATGACACAACAGTTCGGCGAAATGTTGATCTCACAATCGGTAAAGGCATAGAGAGCGTCCATGGTCTTGTCGCTCGATGTGCCCGGAGTGAGGTGCAATTGTATCTCAACTTCCGATGCCGTCATGTCTTCCACCTTGCGAATCTTGAGTTTCCCTTTCTCAACGGCTTTGGTTATGGAGTCTTGAAGTGTGCTTGCTGTCTTGGAGAAGGGTATCTCTCGGATGACAAGTGTCTTGTTGTCAATCTTCTCTATCTTGGCACGCACCTTGAGCGAACCGCCCCTTTGTCCGTCGTTATATTTGGAGACATCTATGCTTCCGCCAGTGGGGAAGTCTGGATAGAGGTGAAATTCTTTACCTTTCAGATACTTTATGGCTGCGTCACATATCTCGTTGAGGTTGTGTGGTAGTATTTTCGATGATAATCCCACAGCTATTCCTTCTGCACCCTGAGCCAAAAGCAAGGGAAACTTAACTGGCAGCGTGATAGGCTCTTTGTTTCTTCCATCGTAAGACAATTGCCATTCTGTGGTTTTGGGATTAAAGACGGTCTCAAGGGCAAACTTCGACAGACGTGATTCTATGTAGCGCGGTGCTGCCGCTCTGTCGCCGGTGAGTATATTGCCCCAGTTTCCTTGGGTGTCGATGAGCAAATCTTTTTGTCCCATTTGTACCAAAGCATCGCCGATAGAGGCATCGCCGTGTGGGTGGAATTGCATGGTGTGCCCGACGATGTTTGCCACCTTGTTGTATCGTCCGTCATCCATGCGCTTCATGGAGTGGAGTATTCGTCGTTGAACAGGTTTCAGACCGTCTTCGATATGGGGCACGGCGCGTTCGAGTATCACATAGCTGGCATAGTCCAAGAACCAGTTCTTGTACATTCCAGAAAGGTGCTTCACGGCTGAGGCATCGAATCTGTCTGCTGGCTTATAATCAGAGTGTGATTCCTCACTGGTCTCTTCTTCCTCAACCATAGTTCCTTCGCCGTCCTGTTCCAACTCTTCCTCTTCGTTGTTGTCTTTTCGCTTGTCGTCGTCCATAGATGATAAGTTGTCATGGTTTAAAGTTCAAAGGTACGACAAATTATCGAAATTGCAAAATTTAATGCGCTACAATTCAGAAGCGAACCAAAAGCATCCTATATAGTTTTGTGGAACTTCGCGCACAGTTGCATCAAATTATGAGATTTAACGGGTTTCGGTCCAGTGCTGATTAATGTCTCCTTATGTGTTCAAGTCGTATTCAAAAGGCGGTAAATAGATGTTGGATGCCGAACCTGTGGACTAATTATTGTCATGAATCTATATGAACAAAAACAGGGTTCGATTTGTGTTTTTGTAATGTATTGATAATCAGTGCGATATTTTTCCAAAACTAAAAGGTGACCTTTTGCCCTTCCATTCATGACATATCGTACGACAAAAGGTTAGCTTTCAGAAAGTGAAAGCTATGCCTTGTATGGATAGAATGAAAAATATTTGAGAATTTGTTAGAAGCGAACAGCAATTTTTGCACCCAATGTCATCGCATGGAAATACTCGTGGGAGTTTGCGTTATGTGGCGGATGGAGGGAATAATCAAGAAAAATGCAGCCCATGAGCTTTGCTCTGATGATGTAATCGATCGAGATTCCTGTTCCGTAGGCGATGCTGCGATTTGTTCTTAGGTTTTTGTTCGTGAAGGGTGGATGGCGATAAAGCAATTCTCCTAATAGGAGTTTGCTGCCCACTGCCCAACGGTTGGAGAGTGGAAGTGAGAAATATGGTCCAACGTAGAATGAATAATAATGGAACGTGTTGTCATCGGTCTTGCTCTCGTTGATGATGAAATGGAGGTTGGAGATGGATGCCCTGCCGCCGAAACCTATATATCGGTTAATGAAATATGCTCCCTCAATGCCTATGGTAGTCCCGGTTGATGTCTCAAACTCATTGTTCTCATCCAAGTCATATTTACTCAAGGGAAGGTTGAAGCCCATGTAAAGTCCGAGAAACGATGGCTTGACGTTGTGCGCTGCGCCATATCCGTACTTGGATTCGGTGATGTTCAGTCCCTTATCTTTGAAGATCTTGTCCGCAATCCAGTAGCCCAGTTCCGTCGAGATGATACCAATGCCAGCTCCCACCAGGACATCGCTCAACCAGTGCTTGTTGTTTGCCATTCTCATCAGTCCTGTTGCGGTGGCAACTCCATAGGCGCTGATTCCCACCCATGGGCTGTAGTGTCCGTATTCCTTGTTGAGCATCGTTGCGGTCATGAAGGCTGTGGCTGTGTGTCCTGATGGAAAACTTGCCATGTTCGAGCCATCGGGCCGCATAACGGTTGTTGTATGCTTAAGCCCCTGTATGGTTCCAGTGACGAGTGCCATAGCGATGGCATCGCTCACAAGCATCCTTCCCCACGAGCTTCGGCTCTTCACCCCAGATGTCTTCAGACCAATGAGAATTGCTGCCGGAAGGTATTGGGTGTAATTATCAACCTCACTGTGGAATTGAGGCATGAAGTCGTTGCGCAATGAGCGGAATTTCTTATCTTCGTGCATCTCTATCAGTCCGCCGGCGATCAGCGGCACTCCGATGTAAGTCATCTGGAAAAGCCTGCTTTGTGCGATTTTGTCCAGCCCCCGTTTCTCTACCATGCTGTCGGACAACAGGTTTTTTCCCATTGCCACACTGTCACTGTCGGCACTTGTCTGCCCTTTTGTGGCGGAAAGGATGTCTTTGCAGACCGAAAGGGAGTCGTTATTTTGTCCGTAGGCTGCCGTGCAAAGCAGTATTAATAGTGGTAGAAGATAATTTCTCATATCTGGATTAATTAGTTTTGTCTGCAAAGTTACAAAAATATCTCACAGAAATAAAGCCTAAGGGCAACAAAACTCTGAAAAACAGATCTCCTTCCCTTGTTCCCTTCTTCAGTTTCGTGTGCCTGCTTTCGTAAACTTTCACATTCTTTCATTGTCAGTTTTTCAAAAAAACACTATCTTTGCGTCAAAATTGCATAAAATTTAAAGGAAAAGAAAGATAGTTATGGCACAAGAAGATGTTTTCAAAAAGATAGTAAGTCATTGCAAGGAATATGGCTTTGTCTTTCCGAGTAGTGATATTTATGATGGCTTGGCTGCTGTTTATGACTACGGTCAGAACGGAGTAGAACTGAAAAATAACATCAAGCAATACTGGTGGCAGTCGATGGTGCTGCTCCACAACAACATCGTGGGTATCGACTCGTCCATCTTCATGCACCCTACCGTTTGGAAAGCCAGTGGACACGTCGATGCATTCAACGACCCGTTGATTGACAACCGTGACTCAAAGAAACGCTATCGTGCCGATGTGCTGATAGAAGACCAGCTCGGAAAATATGAGGAAAAGATCGAAAAGGAAGTTGCTAAGGCTGCCAAGAAATTCGGCGACGCCTTCGATGAAGCGAAATTCCGCGCCACTAATCCTCGTGTTTTGGAGAACCAGCGCAAGCACGATGACCTTCACGCTCGCTTTGCGGCAGCGATGGAGGCCACTGACCTTGAAGGTCTGAAACAGATTATTCTCGACGAGGGCATCGTTGATCCCATTAGCGGAACAAAGAACTGGACCGACGTGCGCCAATTCAACCTCATGTTCTCTACCGAAATTGGCGCATCTTCCGATTCTGCAAGTAAGATTTATCTCCGTCCGGAGACGGCACAGGGCATATTCGTTAACTTCCTCAACGTTCAAAAGACCGGACGCATGAAGCTGCCGTTTGGTATCGCACAGATAGGAAAGGCTTTCCGCAACGAGATTGTAGCCCGCCAGTTCGTGTTCCGTATGCGTGAGTTCGAGCAAATGGAGATGCAGTTCTTCTGTCAGCCAGGAACGGAGATGGAATGGTTCAATTATTGGAAACAGCACCGCCTTGCTTGGCATCAGGCACTCGGCATGGGCAACGAGAACTATCGCTACCACGACCACGAAAAGTTAGCGCACTATGCCAATGCGGCAACCGACATAGAGTTCCACATGCCGTTCGGCTTCAAGGAAGTGGAGGGAATCCACTCCCGTACCGACTTCGACTTGTCGCAACACGAGAAACTCTCCGGTCGTCAGGTGAAGTATTTCGATCCCGAACGCAACGAGAATTACACCCCTTACGTAGTGGAGACCTCCATTGGCGTAGATAGAATGTTCCTTTCGGTGATGTGCCACAGCTACGAAGAAGAGCAATTGGATAATGGATCTTCGCGCGTTGTGCTCAAATTGCCTGAACCTCTCGCTCCAATCAAGTGTGCCGTGTTGCCGTTGGTGAACAAAGACGGGCTGCCTGAGAAGGCACAGGAAATCGTGAACGACCTGAAGTTTCATTTCAACACCACGATTGAGGCCAAGGACTCCATCGGCAAGCGTTATCGCCGTCAGGATGCCATTGGCACACCTTTCTGTGTGACCGTCGATGGCGACTCGCTGACCGACAACAGCGTAACCTTGCGCTATCGCGATTCTATGAAACAGGAACGCGTGCCTGTGGCAAAGCTCCGCGAAATCATAGAGGACAGAGTTTCGCTCACCTCCCTGTTGAAGAAACTGGATGTATAATTTCTATCTATCAAATATGTATTCACTCAATCAAATAAAAACCAGCTTACGGCATTCGTTGCTCACAGGCTTTGTCATGCTTGGACTGATGCTTTCGGCAGGGCTGCTGACTTCATGTACCGAGGACAACAACGAAGTAGAGGAGTTTGCCGACTGGAAAGCCGTCAATGACAAGTATTGGACCAATCTTTACAACGAGACGAAGCAGAAGATAGCCAATGGCGATACGTCGTGGAAGATAATCCTCAACTATTCCTATCAGAACCAAGTTCACAATGCCGACGGAACGCAAACGTACGCTCCTGAAAAGCATATCATTGTCCATGAATTGGAAAAGGGCAAAGGTGCCGGAGTGCCATTGTTCACCGACTCTGTTCATGTCCATTATCAAGGGAGGTTGCTGCCTTCCACAACTTATACTTCAGGATTGATCTTTGATAGCTCTTGGGGATTTACAGATTTCAATGCGAAGACAGCGCGTCCGGCGCAGATGCGTGTCAGCAAGGTTGTTGATGGCTTTGCCACTGCACTTCAAAACATGCATATTGGCGACCACTGGGTGGTTTACGTTCCTTACCAACTTGGCTATGGCAATCGTGAAGTCAAAGGGATTCCGATTTATTCTAACCTGATTTTCGATTTGCGGTTGCATTCGTACTACAGAGCAAACAACAAATAATCGTTCTCACCCCTTTTTTCGTCTTTATTCTCCTTATGGCAATCTGGCTATTTGGGGAATAAAGGTGAGAAAAGGGGTGAACATTTTTAGCGCCCTACTTTCCTGATGATATTCAGCAAGACAGTTACCGATTCTCTGTTGGCTAAGATAAGGAGTGGCGAGGCTATGACAACGGGTGAGAAACTGAATCTCATCGTCCAGCTGAGCATTCCTTCTATCCTTGCTCAGGTTACGACCGTGCTGATGTTCTATATCGATGCCTCGATGGTGGGTTCGCTTGGAGCAGAGGCATCTGCATCAATCGGTCTTGTCGAACCAGCCACGTGGCTCTTCGGTTCGTTGGTGGCAGCCGGAGGTATGGGCTTTTCCGTACAGGCAGCCCACTTCATCGGTGCCAACGACTTTGAGAAGGCTCGTGCCGTGATGCGCCACGGCTACATCTTCGGTCTGGCTTTCAGTCTGATTCTGATGTCTGTAGCAGCCCTGATTTCAGGTTTCTTGCCCCGTTGGTTGGGCGGTGGCGCCGATATTCAGCACGATGCCTCGATGTATTTTCTCATTTTCTCCTTCGCAGTTCCCATTCATTTGGTGGAATACCTTTCCGCCGCCATGCTGAAGGTCTCCGGCGATATGCGTCACCCCAGTTTCATTGCTGTGTTGATGTGTGTTTTCGATGTCATTTTCAACTTTATCTTAATTTTTCCGACCCGTGTTCTCCATGTCTTTGGTGTTGAATTCGAGATGTTCGGTTTTGGTCTGGGCGTTGAGGGCGCAGCCCTTGGCACGCTGTTGGCCTTTGTTGCAGCAGCGATTCCTTTGGTCTATTTCGCCATTTTCCGTAGTCCCATCCTCGCTTGGAAGTTAGATACCCATCGGTTTGTTTGGGTGTGGGATTATATTCGGAATGCCATTGCGATTGGTGCGCCCATGGCGTTGCAATATTTGCTGATGAACGGTGCGCAGGTGATATCTACTATGATTGTGGCACCTCTTGGTAACTTTGCCATTGCTGCCAATTCGTTTGCCGTCACTGCCGAAAGTCTTTGCTATATGCCGGGTTACGGTATCGGCGAGGCTGCCACGACGTTGGTCGGACAGAGTGTCGGCGTACGGCGCAGGGAGCTTTGCAAGAGCTTTGCCCACATGACGGTGTTCCTTGGCATGGGAGTCATGGCTGTTATGGGCGCGGTGATGTATGTCTTCGCACCTGAAATGATTGGTATGCTTTCGCCTGTTCTGGAAATTCGCGAGCTGGGAGTTGCCGTTCTTCGCATTGAGGCTTTCGCTGAGCCGTTCTTTGCTGCTGCCATTGTCTCATACAGCGTTTGCATTGGAGCAGGCGACACGTTCAAGCCCTCTCTCATCAACCTCGGTTCGATGTGGCTGGTTCGACTCACCTTGGGCTATGCCCTCGCCTCCTCCTACGGACTTCGTGGCGTTTGGTTCGCCATGGCGGTTGAGCTAACCTTCCGTGGCAGTATGTTCCTTGTCCGCATCTTCCGTGGCAGCTGGCTGAACAAAATCGCAGAACCGACAATGTAGGGTGGCTCACCGGTCGCCGACAATCCTTTTGCTCATTCGTTGATGGCGATGCGACGGAGGAAATTCCCATCTGACGTTTGAAATCGTAATGACTTTTCTGTCAAAATTTTTTATCAAAAACAAGCTTCCGAAAATCCTTGTTCTAGAAAATTTCAAACCAGAAATAAGCTTGGTTTGGTTGTTTTTATCCTTAAATATCCCCTTGGCTGGCAATTCAGCCTTCAATGGCTAACCTTTCGCATGCTATTGGCTTATCTTTCTTCGTGTCGTTTTTAACCTCTCGCATAGTGAAAGGTGAGCTTTCGCACGAAAAATAGCGCACCGTTTTGTGTTTTTTGCTCCGCTGTTTTTGTTTGTTTTTGCAACGGTTTGAAAATCAAATAATTGTATTGTTATCCAAAATTTGCGTATTTGCGAGCAAACTCACTGTCGTTTTCTTTTGAGCAAGTTATGCCAAGTCATTTGTAAGGATATTTCCCAATTTGGGAAGCATCGAAACGGCTGTATGATTCAGTTGGATATTCATTTTGATGGCTCGGCGAGTATTATCTGTCGCATGCACGTTGCATCTGGTTTTCTCATCTCTTGCAGTTAAATACAATTCGGTGAAGTGTTCAATTTGGGATTAACGCTTTTCTTTCCTGCCGTCCTTCCACTGCAGCACTTGCCATGTATTTGAAGAAACGACAGACGTCTGACCGACATAGAACACCATTCGCACAGGATCTAATCGCCGAATTGGGTTGAATGGGGAAGAGTGGAATTGCGAAACCTGTCTATATATAATAAGGTGAATGAGGTGCGACATGTGGTTATTCAGCTATGAAAGTAAAATTTTTCAAAAAAAATTGCTCAAAAGTTTGGAGGTTATGTTTTAATGATATATCTTTGCAGTGTTCTATTAAAGTAGAACACTATAACAAGTAAGCAAACAACAAAACATAAATATACAAAGCTATGATTGAGATTAAGAATTTATCGTTCAACTATCCAGGCAGCAAGCACAAGGTGTTTGACGGCTTGAATCTAACGCTGAACCAAAAGCGCATCTACGGCCTGTTGGGCAAGAACGGAACGGGAAAGAGTACATTGCTTTATCTGATTTCCGGTCTGCTCCGTCCGAAGAAGGGATCCGTTAATATCGATGGTATGGAAACCAAGAAACGCCACGCCGAGATGCTGCGCGAACTGTATGTAGTGCCAGAAGAGTATAATCTTCCGAACCTTACGCTGAAGCAGTATGTGAAAATTCATCAGAATTTTTATCCTCGCTTCAGCGTGGAGGTTCTTAACAAGTGCCTGACGGACTTCGAAATGCCATTAGATGCCAACTTCAAGGAGCTGTCGATGGGACAGAAAAAGAAGATTTACATGAGCGTTGCCATGGCTTCCTGCTGCCAGTTGCTGTTGATGGACGAGCCAACCAACGGTCTCGACATTCCGTCGAAAGCCTTGTTTCGCAAGGTGGTGGCCGGCAATTTGCCCGAAGATTCCTCGCTCATCATCTCCACGCATCAGGTACACGACGTCGAGCAGCTCCTCGACCATGTGCTCATTCTGAACAATTCGGAACTGTTGCTTAACTCAGCGACCGAGGAAATCGCCGAGAAGTATGAGTTCTCTTACCGCAATGCCGACCAAATGGACGACAGCGTGCTTTATGCCGAGCCTTCATTGCAGGGCAATGCCGTCATGGCACGTCGCAAGAACGGCAGTCCGGAGACACCCATCAACCTTGAATTGCTGTTCAATGCTACGATATTGGGCAAGTTGGATAAGGTAGAGGTGTGAAAAACAGTGATTGAAAAATAAATTATCGGACACTTAAATAAAGTAAAAACAATGAAACAGATATATTCTTTTACAACAAAATTGTTGCTCATGGCTGCTGTCTGCGCTACTGTTCTCACCTCGTGCAGTATCCGTAAGAAGGAGGAAAAGGGCAAGATGGTGAAGAAGGAAGTGAAGGTCGAACCGTTCAAAGACCTCCTTGTGGATGGCAACGCTACGGTAAACATCATCCCCGGCGATAGTTTCGCTGTCAGAATTGAAGGACGTGAGAAAATCATCTCACTTGCCAAGATAGAGGTTGAAGATGGTGTTCTCCACATTAGCCGAGGCAATAAGCAAAGCTCCGATGTCCATGAAATCACTTTCGGTATTCTGAATGGTACAGATTATTATCCCCGAGTGTACATTACCATGCCCTCACTTCGCAAGATAACATTGGAGGGTAATGCCGATATTACTATCGATAAGCCAATGCGTGGCGACAGTGTCAGAGTCTTGGTAGCATCAAATGCGGATATTGACGTGGCCGGCTTACAGGCAAAATTCTTCGATGTGAGGATAGAGGGCAATGCTTCTTCCTCATTGCAAAACCTGAACGTTGAGAAAACAAATATCGTTATTGATGGTAATGCCGACCTCAATGCCGTCTTCAAGGATGCCGGCGAAGCTGAAGCAACAATCAACGGCAACGCATCGATAAACCTCTCTGGAACTATTCGCGTCGAACCGCACATCAATATCAATGGCAATGCATCGGTAAACAACAATACAACACGAGGAAAATAACAGGCAACGTGGGCAAGAGGAGCTGACACAGTGCAACTCCCTCAACCTGAACCCACTAATTTGCAAACTCATAAACTTATAAAAACAATGGAAAATTTCAATATAAAACGCTTCGGACAGGTATTTTGCCGTCTGCTGTTAGTGAGAAAAAAAACATACTTCAATCTATTTCTTACAGCTGTTTTGTTCTTTGCCTTGGCGGTAATTGCCAGCTTCCATCCTTTCCACTGGGATAAACTGAGCGTCGAGGAAATGACAGTCTCTCTCATTGGCTCATCTTCGTTCTGTTATGGTGCCATTGTGATAGTAGCTATGCTCTGCGGTTCAGCCATTATCAGCGATTTGAGAAACAAACAAGACAAAATCAGTGAACTGACTTTGCCGGCCTCCAATCTTGAGAAGTTTGTGGCACGATGCATCGGAGCGACATTCGTCGTGATGCTGATTGTGGCAGCTGCATTCGTTGTTGGCGACCTGTTGCAACAAGGTGTCAATATGCTTATCCACAAAGGCTCTCATGCGTCGATGCTGATGCTGCTATTCAAAAATATGGATCAGGCGATACAAAGGTTCAACGAAGCTGACAATTCACTCCCATTACAGTTGCTCGGCTTTATAACCGCCAATTCCATATTCGTGGTCGGAGGAATGTTCTTCCGCAAGGTGGCATGGTTGAAGACAGGACTGGCTTTCATTGCCATCACCTTTACACTGATGGGCATCTTCGTAGGTTTCTGTTATCTGGTCTATACCTATACGGATTATGTGGTAGTGGTTCCCAACGAGTTTCCCCAATGGGCGCAAGCACTATTCTATGTCGCAATCACCGCGTCGTGTTACTATTTCGCCTATCGCATCTATTGTCGCCTGCAGGCAATCAACAACAAATGGATTAACATCTAAGCCTTTCTCAATCTTCTCCCTCCACGTAAGCGGAGGGGAAGGAGAGGCACAATACTCCTTATGCTTATGAATTTCAATAATAATAAAGCAATCTACGAACAGATGGCAGACCGCCTCTGCGACGAGATCATAGCTGGACTATACAAGGCCGACGACCGAATACCATCGGTCAGAGAGTATGCCGTTACGCTGGAGGTGAACACTAATACCGCAGTGAAGGCTTACGAGCTGTTGGCACGCGAGGAGATAATCTACAATAAGCGTGGACTGGGCTATTTCGTTTCGCCAGATGCGCAAAAGCAGATTCTCACCCAACGCAAGAAAGAGTTTATGAACGAGATGCTTCCCGAACTGTTTCGGCAGATGGAACTTCTGGAAATCAGTGTCGAGGAAGTGGATAAACAATGGAATAAATACAGAAACGCAGCACTCTCTTAAAGATGTCATCTGCTGACCGGAAAGAGAAGTCGTGGTCATAAATACAGAAACAAAAAATGAAATTAATCAAGTCATTACTGACAGTGGTGCTTTTGGCCGTCGCAATCGGTCTCAATGCACAGACAACAACCATTACAGGCGAGCTCATCGACTCGCTCACACATGAAGGAGAACCTTATGCCACAGTGAGAATCTTCAAGAAAGGAAACACCGAAAAGCCGGTGGTAATGTTCGTTACCGACGACAATGGAAAGTTCTCGCAGAAGGTTAAGGGACAAGGTCATTACCTGATCACATTCAATGCCATGGGTCGCAGGGAACTGATACGCAGGATTGAACTTGGAAAGGACGGGGAAACCCTCCACCTTGATTCACTGTTCATTCAGGATGATGTCAAACAACTGAAGGGCGTCGAGGTGGTAGCGCAGAAGCCTTTGGTAAAAATGGAGACCGACAAGATGACCTACGACGTGCAGGGCGATGTCGATTCGAAGGCCAATACCGTGCTCGATATGCTGCGGAAAGTACCGATGGTGACGGTCGATGGGCAGGACAACATCACCGTGAATGGTCAGGGATCATTCAAAGTCTATGTAGATGGAAAGCCAAACGTAATGTTCTCTGCCAATCCGTCGCAGATTTTCAAGGCCATGCCTGCCTCTTCGGTGAAATCCATTGAGGTTGTGACCAACCCCGGAGCAAAGTACGATGCCGAAGGAGTAGGAGGCGTGCTGAATATCGTGATGAACCGCGAGGCGGGACAGCAGCAAAAGAATATGAACGGTTACAATGGGAATATCAGTCTGACAGGAACGAATTACGGATGGAGAGGTTCCACGTTCCTTAGCGGACAACAGGGAAAGCTGACCTACAGCGCCAACCTGATGTACGACCGCAAGCAGACGAAAGATATTGAAACAACGATAGAACGGACGTCTGCCGATGGATCGAAGATGACCAACTATACCAAGGGCAAGACTGCCATTCCGTTCATGATGGGTAATATAAGTCTTGGTTACGAGCTTGACTCGATGAGCAATATCGGGGCATCTTTGGGTATGACCGGTTTCAGTATGGACAACAGCGGGCACACAACCAACACATTCAGCGGAGGTCTTTACGGCTCAGGCTTCTCCTACGGAAACGATATGGTGATGAACAACGGCAACAAGTCGTTCAATGGAAGTGTTGACTACCAGCGTTTCCTCAACAAGGCACGCACCAGTAACGTTACCTTAAGTTATCTTTTCAACACATCGCCGGGAACAAACGAGAATCGAAGGGTTTACGACGCCTTGCCGTCGGGCATTCCTTTCCCACTGAAGGACCTCTACTCTGAGGCCAACACACGAGGAACGGAGCACACGCTCCAAGCCGACTACACCACGCCGGTGGCAAAGGACCAGACGCTCAATGCCGGTATGAAGTATATTAACCGCCGAAACACATCTGATTCAAAATTCTACGACCTTGTTGGCGACGAGCAAATCTACAACAAAAAGAACAGTGTGGAGTACAAAAACACACAAAGCATTCTTGCTGCCTACATCGAATATTCGCTCAAGTATGGCAAATTCGGAGCCAAGATGGGCGCACGATACGAATATACATGGGAGAAAGTTAATTTTATCGTAGGTCCCGGCAGCGATTTCAAGAAGCAATATGGTAATCTTGTCCCATCTGCGAGCTTCACTTACAACATTACGCCGACCATCAACATAGGTCTCAACTATGCCATGCGCATCTCTCGTCCGGGCATCACTTATCTGAACCCCTACATTGACCGTTCCAACGCCACGATGTTGACCTACGGTAATCCTGACTTGAGTGTGGAGACGAGTCATAACGTCAGTCTTGTGTTCAATGCCTTTACTCCGAAGTTCATGGTGAACCTCACCATCGGTGAGAACTTTGCCGACAATCAGATTGAGCAATTCTCATTTATGGACAATGGAATCCTCAACACCACTTACGGAAACATCGTCCGCAACCGCTGGACCAATGTCAGTTCCTTCATGAACTATGCGGTAACGCCTAAGACAAGGCTTATTTTCAACGGAGGCTTCGACTATGGCGACATGCGCGCCTCTATGCTTGGAGAAAAGCATTACGGGTGGCAGGCAATGGGTTTTCTCGGCTTGCAGCAGACGCTTCCTCTCGATATCAAGTGGAGTGTCTTCACGGGCGGAATGACAAAGCGTCTCAATCTGCAGGGCTATGGTAATAGTTTCAGCATGTTCACCACAACGGTTTCCAAGAGTTTCCTGAAGGATAAGCTTGACGTGTCTGTCATGTTCTTCACCCCTCTACGCGACAAGATGCGCTTCCATCATTACAGTCATTCCAAAGACTTTGAGCAATTCACGCGCATTGCTTTCCCACTCCGACAGGTTGGATTGACGGTAACATGGAAATTTGGTAACACCAAGAAACAGTTCCGTCAGCACCAGAGCAACATCACCAACGACTTCCAAGAAAAGAAGGACGACAACCAGATGGGTGGTGTAGGAGTTGGTGTAGGAATGTAACCCCACTTTAGTCTCCACGGACGAGCGATGAAAGTCGATTCGCCCGTGGGGATTCTCGTTAGGATAAGCCAAGGCACGATCAGCCGCTGTCAATTCAACTCCTACGCTGTTCGGCCATGCTTTCAACAAATAATTGTCGATAAAACTTGCATAGTACAAAAAAACTTCTTAAAATTGTACTCGCTAAGAAAATCAACACGGACAACACCCGAATACGACTGACATGACAGGGCATTTTGCAAGCACCAACACTCAAATTGCTTCCGCAACATTCAGCAGACCGTCCGTTTCCTCGACAGATAAACTAACAGATGCAAATTAATAAAACAGAAATGAAAAAGAAAACATTACTTGCAGCGATGATGCTGGCAACACTGTCGGCAGGCGCTCAGAATCTTTCCTCTGGTATAGACAAAGCCAACATGGACCTCAGTGTGAAGCCAGGAACCGACTTCTACCGCTACGCAGCGGGCGGATGGTTAAAGAAAAATCCCCTCGATGCAGAACACACAAGCAACGGTGCCTTCACAGACCTTTATGAGCAGAACCAGAAACGTATTCAAGGTCTTATCCTTGAATATGCCACCCACCCACAGCCAAAGGGCACCCTTGGCCAAAAGCTCGGCAGTCTCTACAACCTCATGATGGATAGCGTGCGCCTTAACCGTGAGGGATATGCGCCACTGAAGCCCACACTCGCACGCATCGCAGCCATCAAGAACGTCAGAGAGTATCAGATCGTCACCTCACAGCTCGACCGTAGGGGCGACAACACCATGATGTTCGGCATCGGCGTGGGAGCAGACATGCGCAATGCCAGCATGAACATCGTCTCTATCGGGCAGGGTGGCATAGGTCTCGGCACCCGTGACTACTATCTCAACGACGATGCACAGACTGTCAAGATTCGTGAGGCCTACAAAGCCTTCATGAAGAAAATGTTTGAGATGGTAGGTGACGACCCTGCGACTGCCGAAAAGAAGATGCAGGCAGTTATGACCATCGAAACACGCATTGCAAAGGCAAGCTACGACAAGGTAACCTTGCGCAATATCAACAAGAATTACCACAAGATGAGCTACACACAGCTCGTCAGCGATTATCCGGGCATAGACTGGGGCAACGTGTTCCTTCAGAACGGTTTCCCGATGTTCAACGAAGTGGACCTCGGACAGCCCGAACCCATTCACGAGGTTGAGAAGATATTGGGCGACACGCCACTCGACGACCTCAAGGCATACGCCGAAGCAAAAGTCATCTCTGGCGCAGCAAGCCATCTCAGCGATGCGTTCCGTGCAGAGGCCTTCAAGTTCAGCAGCGTCATGAGTGGTGCACAGAAGGACCGTCCGCGCTGGAAACGCGCCGTGAGCGGTACGAGCGGTGTGTTCGGCGAGGCCATCGGCAAGCTCTATGTTGAGAAATACTTCCCCGAAAGCAGCAAGCAGCGCATGATAGAACTGGTGAAAAACCTTCAGGTTGCTCTCGGACAGCGCATTGCCGAGGCATCATGGATGAGCGCTGAGACAAAGGCCAAGGCACAAGACAAGCTCGAAAACTTCATCGTAAAGATTGGTTATCCTGACAAGTGGAAGGATTACAGCGGTCTTCAGATCGACGACAGCCTGTCGCTCTATGAGAACCTGCAGAACGTAAGCGAGTTTATGACGATGGATTACATCAACCGCAAGGTGAACAAGCCTGTTGACAAGACCGAGAGGGGCATGACACCACAGACCGTCAATGCCTACTACAACCCGACTACCAACGAAATCTGTTTCCCGGCAGCCATCCTTCAGCCACCGTTCTTCGATGCCAATGCCGACGATGCCGTTAACTACGGAGGCATTGGTGCGGTCATCGGCCACGAGATGAGCCACGGCTTCGACGATCAGGGCTCTCAGTTCGACAAGACGGGCAACCAGCGTGATTGGTGGACGGCACAGGACAAGAAGAACTATGAGGCACGCACCAAGGTGTTAGTTGACCACTTCGGCAAGGTGGAGCTCATCCCCGGCAAGAAGATTAACGGCAACCTCACACTCGGTGAGAACATCGGCGACAACGGCGGACTAAACGTTGCTTACCGTGCTTTCCAGAACAGCATGAAGAAAAATCCGCTCAAGAACAAGGATGGCTTCACACCGGAGCAGCGTTTCTTCCTTTCTTGGGCAAGAGTATGGGCCGGCAACGCACGTCCAGAATACCTTGAACTCATCATTAACACCGACCCACACTCGCCTAACGAAGCACGTGTCAACGCAGCATTGCCTCACATAGATGGTTGGTATGAGGCCTTCAACATTAAGAAAGGCGACAAACTCTTCATTCCGAAGAAGCGGCGCGCACAGATTTGGTAATCGTGTCGTCAGACTGAACGATTCCAGATGTCGTGAAGGTAAAAGAAGTTGACAATCAACCAGCCTTCTCTTGATGCTGTAATCGTTTGATAATGACGACTATATACATTCTACCAATAAAAGGTCAGCTATCGCTGTGTGATAGCTGACCTTTTGCATTTCAATAGCTAACCTTTTGCCTCGTGAAAGCTCACTGTTCGGCAATTGGTTGTGATTTTTTTTTACAGTGGATTAAAAGTGGATGGTTGTCGGTCAAGAGATCCTCTAAGTTGATGAAACTCTCATCGTACTGGCTGTTGGAGCATTCCGTTCCAAAACTGGAAAGATACATACAGCATCCATCTTCCTATGGTGTGGTGTAGTATCCGTCAACATTGTACGTTGTTGTGCGATTCATAGAGGCCACCTTTAATGAATGCCATCTGGAGCTAATCCAACAGTGAGGAAAAATAGAATTTCGGGAAATATTTAACGGGCCTGCCCGTGGCAAGATGGAAAATGGCATTGGTGCAAAGACCAGCCGTAATCCACGAGGCGATGGAGAGTTGAGGCAGCGGAAGGGTGTCCTTCTCAGCCCTGTACTGGTTGAGAATCTGCTCCAACCACGGTTGGGGATTCTGCCAAAAAGCACTGTATCCTGTTACATAATCGGCCACTTTCATCTCGAATCGTGAAGGAATGTCCGACAATTCCGACAGCGAGTGACGCGATGGGTCGGCTATGGTGAGGAATCCCGCCCATCCGAAATTGTAAGGGTGCAGCACCGGGATGTTTCTCTCCTTGCATTGCTGGGCAAAGACGAATGCACTCTCGTCATTGTCATCCATTGCCTCGACTGCCACATCTTGATTCTCCAGTATGTCATTTGCATTCTCTTTCGTGAAGAACTCGTTTCTAAATTTGATGTGGGCTTTGGGATTGATGTCAGAGAGACGCTTCGCCAGACATTCGGCCTTGGGGCGTCCTATATCGGAAGAAGTGTAGTTCTGCCGGTTGAGGTGACTTTCCTCCACCTTGTCGCCATCAATTATGGTGATGTGTTCAAAGCCAAATCGGAGCGCGCATTCCGCAACGATGCTTCCTATGCCTGCTCCGCCAATGATAATCCTGAAGTTCTTGATTATCTCCTGTTCTTTCTCGCTCACGTAGAGTCGGTTGCTGGTGTATCTGTTTTCCATTTCACGAATTTTATTTTCTGCAAAAATATCATTCGTTTTCAAATGTAGCACTACACAAAAGTGTAAAAAACAGACTTATTCATCGAAAAGAAACAATTATTAACCTAATTCGGTCATTGAGGCCAACATTGGTCAGGAAGTTATGTACGTTGTCAAACTAAATAGTGCTTGATGCCTTGTCGCATACTGTTTTCCTTGAGAAAAGGAGAGGGATACCGTACTGCCATGATGTGACAACTTGTCATAATTATATTGTTTGCGAAGCCTCGGCACAGCGTTTGTTATTAGAAGAGCAGGTCGAAAGACCCGTGATGAGATAATAAAGCGGCTCATCACCTAAACATTGACAACAACAAAATAAAAATTTATACGATTATGGGAAAGATTATTGGTATTGACTTAGGAACTACAAACTCATGTGTTTCTGTATTTGAAGGCAATGAGCCAGTAGTAATTGCTAACAGCGAAGGAAAACGCACCACACCGTCCATCATTGGTTTCGTGGAAGGTGGCGAGCGTAAAATTGGTGATCCTGCAAAGCGTCAGGCCATTACCAATCCACAAAAGACGGTTTATTCTATCAAACGCTTCATGGGTGAAACCTACGAACAGTGCTCAAAAGAGGCAGAACGCGTTCCTTTCAAGGTGGTAAACGAGGGTGGCTACCCACGCGTGCAGATTGACGACCGTAAATATACTCCACAGGAAATTTCTGCAATGGTGCTTCAGAAGATGAAGAAAACAGCAGAGGATTATCTCGGACAAGAAGTTACAGATGCAGTCATCACTGTGCCTGCTTACTTCTCCGACTCACAGCGTCAGGCTACCAAAGAGGCCGGACAGATTGCAGGTCTCAATGTTCAGCGTATTGTGAACGAGCCTACAGCCGCAGCGTTGGCTTACGGTGTGGATAAGGCAAACAAGGACATGAAGATTGCCGTATTCGACCTCGGTGGCGGTACGTTCGATATCTCCATCCTCGAATTTGGCGGTGGTGTGTTCGAAGTACTATCTACCAATGGTGATACTCACTTAGGCGGCGACGACTTCGATCAAGTTATCATCGACTGGCTTGCTGACGGATTTAAGGCCGACGAAGGTATCGACCTCCGCAAAGACCCGATGGCGATGCAGCGTCTGAAGGAAGCTGCAGAGAAAGCAAAGATTGAGCTTTCAAGCACCACAACAACCGAAATCAACCTGCCTTATATCACCGCTGAAGGTGGAGTGCCAAAGCACTTGGTGAAGAGCTTGACCCGTGCACAGTTCGAACAGTTGGCACACAGCCTTATTCAGGCTTGTCTTGTGCCTTGTCAGAACGCTATCCGCGATGCAAAGCTCTCTACATCAGATATCGACGAAGTGATCCTCGTAGGTGGTTCAAGCCGTATTCCTGCCGTACAGACATTGGTGAAGAACTATTTTGGCAAGGAACCTTCAAAGGGAGTGAACCCAGACGAGGTAGTAGCCGTAGGTGCAGCTATTCAAGGTGCTATCCTTAATAAGGAGAGCGGCGTGGGCGACATCGTATTACTCGACGTTACTCCACTGACACTCGGTATTGAGACAATGGGTGGTGTGATGACAAAGCTCATCGATGCCAACTCCACCATTCCTTGCAAGAAGAGCGAAGTGTTCTCAACAGCAGCCGACAACCAGACGGAAGTAACCATCCATGTACTTCAGGGAGAACGCCCGATGGCAGCACAGAACAAGTCAATTGGTCAGTTCAACCTCACAGGTATCGCCCCGGCTCGTCGTGGTGTGCCACAGATTGAAGTAACATTCGACATCGATGCCAACGGTATTCTCAACGTATCTGCCAAAGACAAGGCAACAGGCAAAGAGCAGAGCATCCGCATCGAAGCATCCAGCGGTTTGAGTGAAGAGGAAATCAACCGTATGAAGGCAGAGGCAGAACAGAACGCAGCAGCCGACAAGGCAGAGCGTGAGAAGATTGACAAGCTCAATCAAGCCGACTCCATGATTTTCACCACGGAGAACTTCCTTAAGGATAATGGCGACAAGATTCCGGCAGACCAGAAGTCGGGCATCGAGAGCGCATTGCAGCAGCTCAAGGATGCTCACAAGGCAGCCGACGTAGCAGCTATCGACACCGCCATCAACAACCTCAACACCGTCATGCAGGCAGCTTCTCAGCAGATGTACAGCCAAGCTGGTCCACAGCCGGGTGCGGACGCTGGTCAGCAGACTCAACAAGAGCAGCCAAAGCAGGACGACACTATCCAAGATGCAGACTTTGAGGAAGTGAAGTAAAAGTGCTAACAAACGCTAATCAAAAATAAGTAAATCCCAGTAACATAATAAGTTGCTGGGATTTTTATTTCTTAATAATAATTAAATCTTATCGTTTTTAATCGTTTTAGCGCTTATATTTGTACCATATTTGTGCCGCGACTTAATGGGAGATAAAGTGCGACTTAATTTAAAAGATAAATTGATAATCAAATAGATACAAATAGTATGGCGAGTGCAAAATTTCAAATAGAGCGGAAATGCGAAATTTGTGGTAAATCTTTTATTGCAAAGACGCTTACTTCCAGATATTGCTCTAAGAACTGTTCTCAAGCTGCATACAAACAAAGAAAAAAGGAAAAACTGTTAGATGCATTGAAAAGAGAAAAGGCTGCGAGAGTTCCGAAGAATCAACCTTATCTCTCAATAGCTGATGCAACTGCATTATTTGATATTGGACGAGATTCCCTTTATCGCTTAATCAGGAATAAACAAGTCCGTTATTATAACCTCGGACTAAGGATGATACGTATTTGCAAAGCTGATTTACAAGAACGTTTTAATCTACGTCCTTACGATGAAAGAAGAAAAGAAAAACAATCAGAAGTAAAGACTTATCGGCTTGAGCCTGAAGATTGTTATACGATTGGAGAAATAGCTAAGAAGTTTGGTATCCATGATAGTACTGTATATCTGCATATTCGCAAATATTCTATTCCAACAAGGCAGATTGGCAATTACGTCTATGCACCAAAATCAGAGATAGACAATTTGTATAAACACTAACCCGCGACATACAATGAGAAAGGAACTTGATAACACAAAGGCAACAGTACGATTGCGAAAGAGTGCCTATCGAAAAGAATGGTATCTGTATATAGAAAGCTATCCTGTGAGAGTAGCTGGAAAAGATTCTCCACAAAGAGTGCGTGAGTATCTAAACAGAACAATCACTACTCCTATTTGGGATAAAAGCAGAACTGCTCGTACAACCGAAGCAACCCAAACATTCAAACCTAAACGAGATTTGAACGGAATTATCTTGTGCAAAAGTGAGATAGACCAAGAGGCCTGTATTTATGCAGATAGTGTTAGAAAACTACGGCAGCGTGAATATGATAATGCAAGCTTGTATAGTGACACAGAAATAGAACACGCAGAACAAAAAGAACGATTGCAACAAAATTTCATCAAGTACTTTGATAAAGTAGCAGACAAGCGACACCGTAATAGTTCCCTTTCAATTCAGACAAACTGGGAGCGAGTACATGTTTTGTTAAAAATGTTTGCTGGAGACACGCTTCTTTTTTCATAAATAGACAACCGATTAGCTGAAGATTTCAAGTTCTTCTTGTTATCCGCTCCTTGTGGTGGAAGTAAAAAAGGGACAATATCACGAAACACAGCTTCTACATATTTTTCTATTTTTAAGGCTGCGCTCAAACAAGCATTCATAGACGGATATTTGACCATAGATTTATCTGCAAAAATCAAAGGCATACAGGAACAAGAATCCCGAAGGGAATACTTAACTCTTGATGAGCTGAATAAGTTAGCTAATACTCCTTGTGAACGAGATGTACTTAAACGAGCTGCACTATTCTCAGCTCTAACAGGATTAAGACACTGCGACATTCAAAAACTAAAATGGAATGAAATAGCCATCGAAGGAAACCAAGCCAAACTTCTCTTTACTCAGAAAAAGACAAAAGGGGCGGAGTATATGCCTATTTCGGAGCAGGCGTTTAAGCTTTGCGGAGAGCCAAGACAACCAGAACAACTTGTTTTTGAAGGGTTACCAAATCCTTCTTGGATTTCTCGTCCATTAAGGGCATGGATTGAAAAAGCTGGTATTCAGAAACACCTCAGCTTTCATTGTTTTCGTCACACATTTGCTACCCTTCAACTTGCAAACGGCACAGACATCTATACTGTAAGCAAAATGCTTGGGCATACAAATGTCAAAACAACTCAAGTATATGCAAAGGTTGTCGATGAAAAGAAAAATAAAGCAGCCAACGCAATTCAAATAGACATTGAAAATGATAAAACTTAATTCGACAACATAATATGAATACCAAATATTTTGAACATATTGTAGTATATCTATCCGTTCTTGTTGTTTGTGTCATCATTGCGTTGTTTGCAAGAGTGATTGCCTTACGTTTAGGGGGTGATGAATTTACTGCACAAATAGTCTTTTGGAGTGTTGTTGCCATAGGCATCATCATTTATTCTATATTGTCTATTTTGGTTGAGGGACTATTTACGGCATTAGTCAAGTTTTTCTTTCCAAAGAAACAAGAAGAGAAAACAAATGATAAAGCGTCCGACGCTGGGGCTGGACAAGTAGTAGACGGTGTTGGCAGGCCATCTTCCGCACAACAGCAACAATCAATGGACTTTGACTCAATTCGGCAACAGCAACAAAAGTTAATGGACCAGAAAGTACAAGATAAACGTGCTATAGCTATTAAATATACTCAACAGCAATTCGCACCTTATGTTTCAGATAAAGATTTGCTCAAGCTTTGTGAATATATAGAGTTGTACTCCGCTAAGCTTCCCTTATCACACGTTGAACCAATTAATATTAAAGGTTTAGTTGCCTTAGACCTGTTTCATTTTGGTTGGAATATATGGAACCATTTTAGAGTTGGCAAACAAGATGAAATTTCGCAGTTCCTTAAGCAGGTTTTTGCTATCACATTCAAAGATGTGGAAGTTGGAAGCATAAAAAGCCATCTCCGTGATGATGAGAAGAAAGGCACTATACCTATTGTACAAAGCCTTTCAGACCACCAAATAACAGAATAACACACAAACCTATTGTGTTTTTATAGTGTTTCTTCAGTGTCTTAGGACACAGAGGAAACACTTTTTTCATTTGCACCGTAAAAATTAATTACAAGTATTATGGTACAAAATGAAATCACTTTTGAGAACTTGCCAAAAGCAGTTGCTCACTTAGTCAGCGAAGTTGCTGAAATCAAGAATTTAGTATGTAAAGGACAAACACCTGTTGTCTCTCCCAAACGTATTCCTATTGGAATAGATGAAGCGTGTAAACTAATAGGAAAAGCCAAACCCACAGTTTACACCTTAGTACGAAAACGCTTACTACCTTGTTATAAGAATGGTAAGCATCTCTATTTTTTTGAAGATGAGTTATTGGCATGGATTGAAGGAGGTAAGAAAAAGACTGTTGCCGAAATCAACGAGGAGGCAAAAACTTTTATCTCTGAGAAACATTCTGATTTTTCCCTTTTATAAATATATGTATTATGGAAAAGGAAAGAGCTGAAGGGCGAGCCAAGCAATCTAAGAATGAACGCATAGAGCAATTCTTGAAAGAGCATTATGCTTTTCGTTTTAATACAGTTAAAAGTAGAACAGAGTTTCGAGAACAAGATTTTAATACTTCATTCCGTCCTCTTACTAAGTATGATATTAATTCTATGCGTCGGCTGGTAGATGGGACTTTGGGAATATATACTCCAGCAGATAATATTCGAGCAATATTGGAGAGCGACTTTTGCAATAAAGTTAACCCAATTCGTGAGTATTTGTTGAATCTTCCCAAGCCTAAAGGTGAAGATGAATCTGAAATCATAAGGTTGGCAAATTGTGTTGTGGTTAGAAATCCTGATAAATGGAAACACTACTTTGTAAAATGGCTTGTTGCTGTTGTTGCCAATGCTATGGATGATTTACAGTGTCGTAATCATACATGTTTAGTTCTTACAGGTGAACAAGGAAAATTCAAAACAACTTTCCTAGATTTACTCTGTCCAGAAGAACTGAAGAGTTATCTTTTCACAGGAAAGATTGACCCACAAGGAAAAGATGTACAAACACTGATTGCGGAATACCTTTTTATCAATATTGACGACCAGCTAAAGGCACTCAATAAGAGAGATGAAAATGAATTGAAGAATCTGATAACGACACCAAGAGTAAAATATCGTAGACCATACGACACTTACATAGAAGAGTATCCTCACTTAGCAAGCTTTATGGCATCTGTTAATGGTAATGATTTTCTGACGGATCCGACAGGCAGTCGTCGCTTTCTACCTTTTGAGGTTGATCACATTGATATTGATGCTGCTAAAGAGGTTAATATCAACAAGGTGTACTCCGAAGCAGTTGAATTGTGGAGAGTTGATTATCATTACTGGTTCAATGAAGAGGAAATAGCCGAACTACATCAAGAGAGCGAAGGGTTTCAAGTGCAGACTGTTGAGTATGAAATGCTTCTTAAAGGCATGGAAAAGCCTGCAGCAACTGAAGAGAGTTATATGACCACTTCTGAAATCTTAAACTATTTGCGTGGATATACAACGCTTAACCTAAGTGAAAGGAGAATGGGAGAAGCCTTGAAAAAGGCTGGTTTCTTGCGGAAATCCAAAAGAATAAGTGGCAATCCAATGTATGTCTATCATATACGCAAGATTGTTCCCAATCCTTTTATCCAAAGTTACAATACAAGTTATTAATACTACTTTACTACAAAGAGGGATAAGGCATTGAAAGGGAAAATGTTAGACCGTAGTAAACTATTAGATAGGGTGTTACTACCTCATTACTACCAGCCTACCATATACACATGCAATGATTACTACAAAGATAGTTAGTACTACATGTTTTTCTTTCATTGTCAATGACTTACAAGAATATCACATTGTAGTAAGTAATAAACTTAAAAGTTACAAGTATGACAATAGATGAAATTAAAGCAATATCAATTAAAGATTACTTAGGTAGTATGTCTATATACCCTATAAAGAATTATGGCTATTACGGAATGTATAAAAGTCCATTCCGAAATGAACATACTCCAAGTTTCAAAGCTGATTATAATCAAAATCTATGGTATGACTTTGCACTTGATGAAGGTGGGAGTCTTATAGATTTAGTTATGAAATTACATAATTGCAGTTTAGTACAAGCTATAGAATTGTTTAATGGCAAACAAAATAACCTACCAAAATTTTCCATAGCTAATAGCAAAACAATTTCTCCAAGCCAAT
>ERZ791907.795-NODE-795-length-27651-cov-15.538303_pt1 | contig 27651 bp, 19 predicted proteins | sample MGYA00510145_ERZ791907 | MGnify/ENA primary metagenome ERZ791907 (study PRJEB30046, sample SAMN00792089) | human gut metagenome | study: EMG produced TPA metagenomics assembly of the A metagenome-wide association study of gut microbiota in type 2... | reverse complement strand
TTTCTGCGCCGGGCTCTTGTGTGAGCATAGCCTGCACATTAAGCGAACACCTTAAAGCCCGGCCAGCGGGTGTCGCCGTTAGGCGACGGAGGATAGGGGCTTGAATTAGACGATAGAAGTTAGAAATCAGACGTCAGACTGCGTTATGTACTAAACTTCCCGCCGGGCACCGTCATTCTGAGCGTCAGCGAAGAATCTTGGTAAGTGCCACTCATGAAACAAATGCTGTTAAATGCTGGTCGGCGGGAATACTGCCGATTGGCAGTCAGGGCGGCGTAGAGTATCAATCCGGCTTGCAGCGTCGTACACCCCTGCGCCACTTCGTGGCCCTCTTCGCCCCGCTGGGAAGGATGTCACTGGATTTTCAGGTCGCTTCGCTCCCCTACAAATCCAGTTCCTTTGCCACCTAAAGGGGACGCAAGGGCGTTACGGGACTCCCTTCCCGCCCTATCGTCATTCTGAGCGAAGCGAAGAATCTCGATACATGCCACTCATGAAACAAATGCTGTTAAATACAAGTCGGCGGGAAAGCTGCTCTATGCTCACTTTTAATCATACGTTATGAATAACATTCCGGTGATTAGCCACCTTCGGTGGCTTTCCCCCCTTTGGTGCCTACGGCACCACCTTCCCCCCGCTGAAGCGGTGGGACAATAAAGCTCCGTGAAGCAATTATCTCATAAGTGGCACAAAGTAAATCACGGGTTGTTGTGCCCCCGCTTGCGGGGCAAAGGTGGTGGCGCCAGCCACCAAAGGGGGTGCGCTTTTCCCCGCCCGTAAGGGCGGTTTGCCTGTTTTCCCACGGGCGAAGCCCGGTTGTAAAGGTTTTATTTATATTGGCGGCGCAGCCGCCCACCACAACCCTCACGGCCGAAGGCCGTGTCAACCTTCAGAACCCTTTGAACCTTTTGAACCCTCACGCCCGAAAGGGCGCGTCCTCATAATCCCAGGCCGCAGAGAAACCGCAAAAAAAAGGCACCTTTGAAAGGTGTCCTTTTTTTTACTGATTCTCAAATTTCTCTATTTCTTCCATCAGCGCAGGGATGAGTTCTTCTTCCGGCACGCTTCTTAAAATCTTGCCTTTTCTAAAGATCAGTCCGCTGCCTTTGCCTCCGGCGATGCCAAAGTCCGCTTCTCTGGCTTCTCCGGGACCGTTGACAGCGCAGCCCATGACGGCGACGCGGATGGGTTTCTTGAATTTTTGGATTTTTTCTTCCACTTCCTGGGCCATGCGGATGAGGTCTACCTGGGTGCGGCCGCAGGTGGGACAGGAGATGAGGACGGGTCCGTACTGCGTTAGTCCCAGGGAGCTCAGGATTTCTTTGGCCGCCTTCACTTCCTTCAACGGGTCGTCGGTGAGGGAGACGCGGATGGTGTCGCCGATGCCGTCCAAGAGGAGGCTGCCGATGCCGATGGCGGATTTGATGGTGCCGCGGTAGAGGGTGCCTGCTTCGGTAACGCCCAGGTGGAGGGGGTAGTCCACTTTTTCATGGAGAAGCCGGTTGGCTTTGACCATCATGGGGACGTCGGTGGATTTGACGGAAATGACGATGTCGTGGAAATCTTCTTCTTCCAGGATTTTCACGTGTTCCATGGCGCCGGCCACCATGCCTTCGGCGGTGGGATGGCCGCCGTAGGCGTCCAGGATGTGCTGAGGCAGGGAGCCTGCGTTGATGCCGATGCGGATGGGGATGTGCTTTTCTTTGGCCATGTCCACTACTTTCACCACGTTGTCACGGCTGCCGATGTTTCCGGGGTTGATTCGGAGGGCGTCAATGCCCGATTCCATGGCGGTCAGGGCCAGACGGTAGTCGAAATGGATGTCCGCCACCAGCGGCACGTCCACCTTTTCCCGAAGGGCCCCCAGGGCTTCCGCCGCCTTTTTGTCCGGCACCGCCACCCGCACGATGTCGGCGCCGGCCTTGTGGAGGGCGTTAATCTGAGCCGCCGCATATTCCGTGTCCACAGGGCTGAAGGTGCTCATGGACTGGATGGCAATGGGTGCGCCGCCGCCGACGGCGACGGTGCCTACGTGTATCTGTCTTGTTTTCTCCATTTTTTCACCTGACTGATTGTATTAATGCGCCCGTAGGGCGCGGGAAGATTGACAGCGGCTTCGCCGCTGAGGGTTGACAGGCCTTTGGAGCCACTGCGTGGCAGGGTTCAAAGGGTTCAGAAGGTTCTGCCCGCTTCCAGCGGGCGGATTCAAAGGGTGTGGTATCGCCCTTTGGGCGATGAGTTTTATAATTTCGCTTCGCGAAATGAAAACCATACAACCGCCCTACGGGCGTAAAAAACAGGCAAACCGGGCCTGCGGCCCGCTGGAAATGCACCCCTATTCCCCTACGGGGACTTCCCCCGGTGGGGGAAGTTTTAGCGACTCTTTCCCTTGAGATGCTTATGAGTTCCAAAGCCGAACGGCGCTAAGAGTTCCCCCTTCGGGGGAAAGGTGGTGCGTCAGCACCAAAAGGGGTGCATTTCCCCCACCCGTCAGGGCGGCTGGCGTGTTTTCCATCGGGCGAAGCCCGGTTTGAAGGGTTTTATAATACTGGCGGCGCAGCCGCCCACCTCAACCCTCGCGCCAAAGGCGCGTCAAACTTTAGCCCCTTTAGAACCTTCGGGCCCCCAGGGCCCGTCAACCTTCGCCCGCTCTGCGGGTGTCATTTCAAAAGCCCGTTAATATCATTGCACATGGCGAAGAGGAAGAGTCCCAGAAGGATGGTGACTCCCACGGTCTGGATGTAGTAGAAGGCTTTTTCGGGAAGTTCTCTTCCGCTGACGCCTTCGATTAAGGTCAGAATGAGGACGCCGCCGTCTAAAAGGGGTATGGGGAGGAGGTTCAAAAAGCCCAGGTTGAGGCTCAAGAGGGCGATGAAGAGGAGGAGGGAGAGGAAGCCGGTGTCGGCTACCTGGGCGCTCATGCGGGCGACGCCGATGGGGCCTGCCACGTCCGCTTCATGGCCGGTTATCATGTCCGCCAGGCCGGTGACCATCATTTTAAGAAGAAAGACGCAGCGCTCGCCGCCCATGAGGAAGGCCTCGCCCACTCCTACCTGATGGTGTTCGAGGTAGGGAGAAATGCCGATGATGGGGCGGCCGCCTTCGCCGTCGGTCATCATGATGGTGAGTGTCTTTTCTTCGCCTTCATGGCTCACTTTGACCGGGACGATGCGGGTGTCCAGATCCTTTGTGATTTTCCCGATATCCGTCCAGGTGGCCACTTCTTTTCCTGCCACGGAAAGGATTTTGTCCCCCGCCTCTATCCCCTGTTTTTCGGCGGATGTGCCGGCAAGGACACCGCCTACCACGGGGAGGTTCGGGAAGGTCTGGTAGCCGGCGTAGAGGAAGGCGCCGACGAAGATGAAGAAGGCCAGGAGCACGTTGGAAATGGAGCCCGCTGCGATGACGAGGAGTCTTGCCCACACGGGGCGGTTCACGAAGGCCCGGGGGTCGTCGGTTTTATCGCTGCTGTCCATGCCGGCGATGCGGTTGAAGCCGCCCAGGGGGATGGCCCTCAAAGAATAGAGGGTTTCCCCTTTCTTCAGGCCCCCCAGTTTGGGGCCGAAGCCTACGGCGAATTCATCCACCCGCATGCCGGTGAGTTTGGCGGTAATGAAATGTCCTCCTTCGTGGATGAGGACAATCACCGCAAAGACGAAGATGGGAGCGAGGATATTGACTAACATAGAGCCATCCTTTCGATTTCCTGTCCCGCCAGCTGTCTGGCCTCCCTGTCCGCTTCCATAATGTCTTCGTAGGAGCGGATTTCATGGGAAATGAAACGGGAAAGGGTCTTTTCCACCACGTCATAGATGGAGAGGAAGGAAATCCTGCCGGCGATGAAGGCGCGGATAGCTTCTTCGTTGGCCGCGTTGAAGGCGGTGCCGGCGGTGCCTCCCCTCTTCCCCGCTTCGTAGGCCATTTTCAGGGAACGGAAGACTTCCAGGTCCGGTTTTTCGATGATGATAGACGCAATGTCTCTCCAGTTCACGTACTCATGGGACGGAGAAGGAAGTCTTTCGGGATAGGTGAGGGCAAACTGGATGGGAAGGCGCATGTCCGGATTGCCGATCTGCACCATAATGGAGCCGTCGTCGTATTCCACCATGGAATGGATGAGGCTCTGGGGCTGGACGATCACTTCGATGTCGTCGTAGTCCACGTCAAAGAGCCAGTGGGCTTCGATGACTTCCAGCCCTTTGTTGAACATGGTGGCGGAGTCCAGGGTCACCTTCATGCCCATGTTCCATGTGGGATGTTTCATGGCGTCCGCCACGGTCACATGCTGCAGCTCTTCCCTTGTCTTTCCCCGGAAGGGACCGCCGGAGGCGGTGAGAAGAAGCTTATGGATATGCTTTCTGTCCTGTCCCAGCATGCACTGGAAAATGGCGCTGTGTTCGCTGTCAACGGGACGGATGAGGACGTGGTGCTTTTTTGCTTCTTCCAGCACCAGACTGCCGCCGGCCACAAGAGTTTCCTTATTGGCCAGGGCCAGTTCCTTTTCCTCGCCAATGGCGGCAAGGGTCGGTTTCAATCCTGCAATGCCCACCACCGCCACCAGCACCAGATCCACGTCGTCACGGAGAGCGGCTTTCGTGAGCCCCTCTTCACCGATAATGACTTCCGCCTTTCCCTTGTAGAGACTTTGAAATTTCTTTCCCGCCTCTTCATCGCTTACAACGATGGCGGCAGGCTGAAATTCCTCTGCCTGCCGAAGGAGCTTATCCACGCTTTTATTGGCGCAGAGCACCTGGGCATGGAAAAGGTCCGGATGGCAGCGGATGACGTCCAGTGTCTGGGTACCGATGGAACCGGTGGAACCTAAAACTGCAATTTCCTTCATAGAAACTCCTTTCACCTAAGCAGGGCCAGCACCGCCGCCAGGGACGGCGCCACAAAGAGAAGGCTGTCAAAACGGTCCATCATGCCGCCGTGGCCGGGCAGAATATTTCCGGAATCCTTAATGTCGCAGGCCCGCTTGATGTAGGACTCGAAAAGGTCCCCCACCGGCGCCATGACCGCCGCCATGACGGAGAGGAAAAAGGCGTGGGTCATGTCGTACTTAAAGCCGAAGGCCAGGGCCAGCCCCAGCACCACGCAGCCCAGAGCGCCGCCGATAAGGCCTTCCACCGTCTTGTTCGGGCTGATATGGGGCGCCATTTTATGCTTTCCAAGGCTCCTGCCTGCCAGATAGGCAAAGGAATCGCTGGCCCAGGTGCACACCAGGGCAAAGAGGATGAGGAAAATCCCGGGATCCCCGTTCACCGCCCCCACCGGCAGCAGCTCCCGGCTTCCCCGGAGAAGGGCCAGGGTGCCAAAGCCCATGCCGAAGTAAAGGCTTCCAAAGGACGTGTACACCAGGTTCGTCATTTCCTCTTTCTTAATGGAGAGGATAAGAAAAAGGAGAAGGCAGAAGGAAAGGAAAATCATCGCCGTGAAGACCTTCACCGAATAAAAACCGGCCGAAAGCACCACCGCCCCTATGGCAATGGCCGCGGGAACACGGTAAATGCGGATGGAAAGCTGCCGCAGCATGCGGTCATACTCCGCAAGGGCGATGAGGGAAACAAGAAATACGGCGCCCGTCAAAAACCAGCCGCCCAACCATACCAGGCAGAGCACCGCAATGATGCCCACAATGGCCGTAATCACACGAACTTTCATGGTACCTCCCTAGTGATCCTTTTCCGTGAGGCCGCCGAACCGGCGGTCCCTTCCTGTATACCAGTCCACAGCCTTTTGGAGCTCCTCCACCGTAAAATCCGGCCAAAGCACGGGGGTGAAATAGAGCTCGCTGTAGGAAGCCTGCCAGAGAAGGAAATTGGACGTGCGGTATTCCCCGCCGGTCCGGATGAGAAGGTCCACATCCATGGCGTCGGAGGGATAAAGGTGGGAAGTCACCGTTTCCTCGGTAATGGAAGAAGGATCCATCTCCCCCGCCTTCACCTTCTCTGCGATTTCCTTCACAGCATGGACGATTTCCATGCGGCCGCCGTAATTGATGGCCACATTCAGCACCATACCGTCATTAGCGGCAGTGTCCCGCTCACAGTCTTCAATGCCCTTTCGGAGCCCTTCGGAAAGAACCGACGTGTCGCCCACGATGTGGACCTGCACATTGTCCTCCACCAGCTCCTTCAGCTGGGAAATCAGATAATTTTTAAAAAGCTTCATCAGGAAGCGCACTTCCAGAGACGGCCTTTTCCAGTTTTCCGTGGAGAAAGCGTAGAGAGTGAGCACCTTGATGCCCATATGGCCGGCGGCCCGCACAATGGTCTTCACATTGGCGGCGCCCACCTGATGCCCATAGGTCCTCTCCCGGCCTCTCTCCCTGGCCCACCGGCCGTTGCCGTCCAGTATGATGGCCACATGTTCAGGAAAAGCCTTTTTATCAGACATACATATTCCTCGTTTCAGAATACAACAGGATAGTGAAGAACCGCCGATTGATGAAATCAACCGGCGGGTGACGCGCCCAGGGGCCGCGAAGCGGCCCGGGTTCAGAAGGTTCAAAAGGTTCAGAGGGTTCAGAGGGGAAGGTGGCCGCTTCGCGGCAAATTAAAAAAGGGGCGCGCCTGACGGCGCAGGTTGGGGCCGCCTGCGGACACGCCTGCGGCGTGAGGGTTCAGAGGGTTCTTAGGGTTCTAAGGTTTGACAGCCCTTCGGGCTGAGGGTTGTGGTATCGCCGCCTGTGGCGGCGATGAGTATAAAGTCAGCGTTACGGGACTTGCGCTTGTGTTACCAGTGCTGCATGACGAAGAGCCAGAGCCCCCTTCCACAGGAAGGGGGTGGCGCCGTAGGCGACGGAGGAACAGCGTCAGGTCTTTGCTAAGTTCTTCGGACCTATCCTCAGCCCTATCGGGCAGCTCCTTCCTGAGGAAGGAGCCTAACGTTACGGGAGCCGCCTTCCTGCTGCATAAGTCATGCTAAGCATAGTGGCAGCGAAAACCGTACAACCGGGCCTGCGGCCCGTTGGAAATGCACCCCTATTCCCCTACGGGGACTTCCCCCGAAGGGGGAAGTTTGCTCTCCGCTTTCCTTAGTGCTAACTTAAGTCAATCATTGTATAGTGCCGCTAGAATCTCCCCCTCCGGGGGAGACGCCGCCGACAGGCGGCAGAAGGGGTGTATTTCCCCGCCCGTAAGGGCGGTATGCCTGTTTTCCCACGGGCGAAGCCCGGTTTGAAAGGTTTTGGCTTTTTCATACTGGCGGCGCAGCCGCCCACCACAACCCTCACGGCCGAAGGCCGTGTCAAACTTAAGCCCCTTTAGAACCCTCGGCCCGAAGGGCCGTCAAACCGGACTGCTCTGCAGCCCCAATCACACAGACATGATTTCCTTAATCTTCCTGTCGGTGACAGCTTCCACTTCTTTGATTTTCTTATCGGTGAGTTTCTGGATTTTGTCTTCGGTGTCTTTAATGACATCCTTGGACACGTCGCTGTTCTTTTCTTCTTTCTTGAGGAACACGTTGCCGTCGCGGCGGATGTTGCGGACTGCCACTTTGGCTTCTTCGGATTTCTTGTTTACCACTTTCACCAGTTCCTTGCGCCGTTCTTCAGTGAGCTGGGGAATGGCCATGCGGATGAGGTTGCCGTCGTTCATGGGAACGAGGCCCAGGTCGGACTGGAGGATGGCTTTTTCGATTTCCTTCAGGAGGGTCTTATCCCAGGGCTGGACGACAAGCATTCTGGCTTCCGGCACGGATACGGTGGCCACCTGGGTCACCGGGGTGCGGCTGCCGTAGTATTCAACGAATACACGGTCCAGGAGGCTGGCGTTGGCCTGGCCGGTGCGGATGGAGGTGAATTCGTTTTTCAAAGCGGTAATGGATTTGTCCATTTTTTCGGATAAGGTTTTCAGTTCGTCTTCGTACATAATTATTTCCTTTCAATGAGGGTGCCCAGGGTTTCTCCTTTGCACGCTTTCACAATATTTCCGGGAACGTCGATATTAAATACAACGATGGGGATATTATTGTTCATGCACAGCGTAATGGCGGTGTTGTCCATGACGGCCAGCTGTTTCTGCAGCACATCGTTATAGGTGAGGTGGGTAAACATTTTGGCTTCCGGATGGTACTTGGGATCTGCATCGTACACGCCGTCGGTCTGTTTCTTGGCCATGAGCATGACGTCCGCTTCGATTTCCGCGCTGCGGAGGGCCGCTGTGGTATCGGTGGTGAAATAGGGATTGCCGGTGCCGGCGCCGAAGATGACCACCCTTCCCTTTTCCAGGTGGCGGATAGCCCGGCGGCGGATGTAGGGTTCTGCAATCTGGCGCATTTCAATGGCGGTCTGCACGCGGGTGGATACGCCCAGTTTTTCCAGTGCGTCCTGCAGGGCTACGGAGTTGATGACCGTAGCCAGCATGCCCATGTAGTCGGCGGATGCGCGGTCCATGCCGCCCTGGCTGCCTTTGAGGCCTCTCCAGATGTTGCCGCCGCCTACGACGACGGCGATTTCCACGCCGGATTCGGCAGCTTCCTTGATTTCCCGCGCCAGACGGTAAACCACTTCGGGATCAATGCCGAAGCCCTTGTCATTGGCCAGGGCTTCGCCGGATAATTTCAGCATAACTCTTTTATAATGTTTCGTTTCAGCTTCCATGGTACACCCCCAGAAACAACATAACAGTTCCTTATCTATTATATAGTAATTTTCTCCCATTTACAAAATAAGAGAACACTAAAAAGTGTCCTCTTATAATTGTTGGATTACTGATTCAGCTGTTTTGCAACTTCTGCTGCCAGATCGTCCTGTTTCTTTTCAATGCCTTCACCCAGCTGGAAACGGGCAAAGCGGAGAACGTCCGCATTCTTGGACTTCAGAAGTTTGGCAATGGTGAGATCGCCGTCTTTAATGAATTCCTGGTCTACCAGGCATACTTCCTTGTAGTACTTGTTGATTCTGCCAAGAACCATCTTTTCGATAATCTTTTCCGGCTTGCCTTCGTTTCTTGCTTCCACAGCAAGAACTTCTTTTTCATGTTCGATTTCAGCCTGCGGAACTTCGGTACGGTTGAGGTAGGACGGGTTGGCTGCAGCTACCTGCATGGCAATGTCCTTGCCCAGTTCGTCGTCTCCGCCTTTCACTTCCACGAGAACGCCAATCTTGCCGCCGCCGTGGATGTAGCTGTAAACCTTGCCTTCAGCGCTTTCATAACGTACGAAACGGCGTACGGAAATGTTTTCGCCGATTTTGGCAACAGCTTCGGTTACGGTGTCTTTTACGGATTTGCCGTTCATGTCGGATGCCAGGAGGGCTTCCACATCGGCAGGATTAACAGCCAGAATCTGCTTGGCAATGGATGCGGCCAGTGCTTTGAAGTCGTCGTTGCTTCCTACGAAATCGGTTTCGCAGTTGACTTCAACGATGGTACCGGTTTTGCCATCTTCGGAGATAGCGGAAACTACAGCACCTTCAGCAGCTACGCGGCTTGCCTTCTTCGCAGCCTGGGACAGGCCCTTTTCGCGGAGAATATCGACAGCCTTTTCCATGTCGCCATCAGCTTCAACCAGTGCTTTCTTGCAGTCCATCATGCCTGCACCGGTTTTAGTACGCAGATCTTTTACCATACTAGCTGTGATTTTCATCTTATGACCTCCATCATAAAATTCAAGGTGTTTGTCTAAGTTATGGGCAGAGCCCCGGGGGTTTAGCCCCCATCCTGTAAATTATTCCTTGTCTGCAGCGGTTTCTTCAGCAGCTTCTTCAGCGGGAGCTTCAGCAGCTTCGCCTGCTTCTTCAGCAGCAGCAGCTTCTTCTTCCTGCTGGCCCTGGCGGCCTTCGAGAACGGCATCAGCCATTTTGCTGGTGAGCAGTCTTACAGCGCGGATAGCGTCGTCGTTGGCAGGAATCGGGAAATCGATGACATCGGGATCGCAGTTGGTATCAACGGTAGCCACAACGGGAATGTGGAGCTTATGAGCTTCAGCAACAGCGATTTCTTCCTTCTTGGAATCGATGATGAAAATAGCTCCCGGCAGTCTCTTCATGTCTTTGATACCGCCCAGGTTCTTTTCCAGCTTTTCCAGTTCCCTCTTCATGAGGATAACTTCCTTCTTCGGATACTGGTCGGTGGTGCCTTCTTCAAACATCTTTTCCAGTTCTTTCAGACGGTTGATACGGGTCTGGATGGTGCGGAAATTGGTGAGCATGCCGCCCAGCCAGCGTTCGTTCACGTAGAACTGGTTGCAGCGGGTAGCTTCTTCCTTCACGGAATTCTGGGCCTGCTTCTTGGTGCCTACAAAGAGAATCGGTTCGCCCTTAGCTGCCACATCACGGATGAAAGCATAAGCTTCTTCCACCTTCTTCACGGTCTTCTGCAGATCGATGATGTAGATACCGTTGCGTTCGGTGAAAATAAACCGAGCCATCTTCGGGTTCCAGCGACGGGTCTGATGACCGAAATGAACGCCTGCTTCTAACAACTGTTTCATGGATACAACTGACATAATAAAAACCTCCTGTTAATAACCTCTGCCCGCTTCTTCTTCCATAACCACCCTGTCAGAGGGCACAGATATGAAATCCACGGACATGTGTACTTGTACTCAAGCTTTTTTATTTTATCAAAAAGAAATGGGAGATGCAAGGGGTTTCCGAATGTTTTATTGTGCCACCGCTTGCGGGGGAAAGGTGGTGGCGAAACCACCAAAGGGGGACGGGCCTTCGGCCCGAAGGTTCTTAAGGTTCTAAGGTTTGACAGCCCTTTCAGGGCTGAGGGTTGTGGTGGCCGCTTCGCGGCAGTTTTTAAAAAAGGAGCGCGCCTGACGGCGCAGGTTATGGCCGCCTGCGGCGGCGGGTTGTGTAGAAGGGGGCGACGGCTCTTCGGGCCGAGGGTTGTGGTATCGCCGCCTTTGGCGGCGATGAGTTTTATATGCCACCTTTGGTGGCAGCGCTGCCGGAGGCAGCGAAAACCGTACAACCGGGCCTGCGGCCCGCTGGAAATGCACCCCTTTTGGTGCTGCGCACCACTTCCCCCGGAGGGGGAAGTTTACTCTCCACTAAAATTTTGGCCTCATAAGCATCTCAAGGCATAGAGCCGCTAAAATCTCCCCCTCCGGGGGAGACGCCGCCGAAGGCGGCAGAAGGGGTGCATTTTCCTCGCGCTGTGCACATTCTGCAGAGAATGTGCAAGTCAGTCGAAGTTGGCCCTTAGCCTGCCCATAAAAGGGCCTTCCTTTTAATCGACTGACCGTTAGCCGCGGTTGTATGGTTTTCCCCGCCCGCAAGGGCGGTTTGCCTGTTTTCCCACGGGCGAAGCCCGGTTTGAAAGGTTTTGGTTTTTTCATACTGGCGCCGCAGGCGCCTACCACAACCACCCTCGCGCCGAAGGCGCGTCAAACTTTAGCACCCTTAGAACCTTCGGCCCGAAGGGCCGTCAACCCTCACGCCCGAAGGGCGTGTCCATGCAGCCGCCCACCACCACCCTTGAGCGAAGCGAACACAACCTTTTTATACAACCCGCCTGCGCAGCAGGCCATAACCTGCGCCGCCTTTGGCGGCGCCACCTTTCCCCTTTGAACCCTATGAACCAGCCCGCCTCCGGCGGGCCGAACCCTTTGAACCCGGGGCCGCTCCGCGGCCCCTTATATGAGCCTCTCAAAGTAGGGTATCTTCTTAATCCCCCAGGTAATCAAAACCCCCAGGGCGTAGGCCATGCATATCCAGATGACCGCGTCGATAAAGGGAATGCGGTACATGTATTTCAAGAGGACGTGGGTATAAATCACGTGGGTCAGATTTCTTGTAATTTCTTCAAACAGCATAACCCCAAAGGACATGCCTCCGAAGAAGACCAGGGCCTTTGATGCCTTTTCAGATACGTGGTGAGCATTGAACCACCAGCGGCAGGTGCAGAAGACAAAGGCGGTGTTTAAGAAGAGGAAGGAATCGTAGAACCGCTCCGAAATGGCTTCGGTCATCCCCCCGGCTGCCACGCCGTGATACCAGGTCATGCCGCCGGCAGCGCATGTGCCAAGGAGGGCGGCGATGCCAAGTTTCACCAGATTTCTCTTGGTCAGCCAGCTCTGTGGCAGTACGTTTTCAATCCAGTAGCCCATGAGGAAGTAAAAGGTGGGCTCGCTCACCGCCAGAAGAGGATTCAGGAAATAATTCATTTCCGCGCTCCCCTTGAAGATGAGGAAGGAAATCATGGGCACCAGACCTACGAAGAACAGATTGAGGCCGATAAGGTACAGATACAGATTCTCGTCCAGCGCCTTCACCAGCTTCCGCCAGATGGGGAGCATTAATAGGAAGGAAATATAAATATAGAGAAAATAGTAGGCCGTGGCGAGATCCGACGTGTAGAGCATGGTAAAGAACTTGGCAATATGGCCGGGAATCGTGAGCGGCAGGTTATGGTAGAACCATACATAATTAATGAGTGAAAAAACAAAAATCACCTGCAGGAACCGCCATATCCGCTTCTTCCAGATGCGGGACAGAGGCTCCTCCTTACCCAGAAGCAGGGCACCGGAAATCATAAAGAAAATAGGCACCGCCGTCTTCACCCAGAAAGGCACCGCCAGATAGAGGGGATAGAAAAAAGAAGCGGGCCGCTCAATGTAAAGCGAAAACCCGGCTGTGGATGTGTGGGTAAACATGACCAGCCAGATACAGAGGGCCCGAAGAAATTCAATATGCAGCTTCTTCTTTCGTCCACTGGCAGAGACCGTTTTTTCTGTGTTCATAGGATAAGGATACCTTCTTTCTAATGGAGTGAGATGATGGGCGTTGGAAAAGGTTCGTAAGATTGACCGGTCTTCGGCCGGAGGGTTCTTAAGTTTGACAGCGCCTCTGGCGCTGAGGGTTCTAAAGATTGACGGGGCTTTCGCCCCGAAGGTTCTTAGGTTTGACGGCCCTACGGGCCGAGGGTTGTGGTATCGCCCAGGAGCCGCGAAGCGGCCCGGGTTCAGAAGGTTCAAAAGGTTCAGAGGGTTCAGAGGGGAAGGTATCGCCTTCGGCGATGAGTTTTATATGCCGCTGACGCGGCCCCCTTCCCCATAGATGGGGAGGCAAGTGCGTTACGGGATTTGCGCTTGTGTTACCAGTGCTGCATGACGAAGAGCCGGAGCCCCTTCCTCTGGAAGGCAGAAGCCCTGCAGAGGGCTTCTGAGCCGGGCTCTTATTTGAGCATAGCCTGCACGCAAAGCGAACACCTTAAAGCCCGGCCAGCGGGTGGCCCCTAAAGGGTGGCAAAGGAACTGGATTCGTAGGGGAGCGTAGCGACCTGAGAATCCAGTGACATGCTTTCCCGTGGAGAAACGACTCACTACATTTTGTGCGTCGCTGTCGCTCCTTCAAAATGTGTTCGCTGTGCACGCCGTTAGGCGACGGAGGATAGGGGCGTCTGGTCTTTTCAAAATCTTTCGGTGTTCCTCAGGGCTTCGCCCAGCTCCATCCTGAGGAAGGGGCCTGCGTTACGGGATTACCTTTTTCTGCTTAAGTCCCGCTAAGCATAGCGGTGAATTAGCCGCCTACGGCGGCTTTCCCCCTTTGGTGCCTACGGCACCACCTTTCCCCCGCTGTGCGGGGGCACAACAACCCGTGCTTTGCTTTGTGCCACTTATGAGATAGTTGTTTCGCGGAGCTTTGTTCTGCCACCGCTTGCGGGGGAAGTCCCGCGAAGCGGGCAAGGGGGAGCGCTTTTCCCCGCCCGAAGGGCGGTTAGCCTATTTCCCACGGGCGAAGCCCGGTTTTAAAGGTTTTCTAAAAACTGGCGGCGCAGCCGCCCACCACAACCCTCACGGCCGTAGGCCGTGTCAAACTTGAGAACCCTCAGCGCCTTAGGCGCTGTCAATCTTTAGAACCTTTTTCCCCCTCAGCTCCCCACCTGCTCAATCTGCCCGGCGGACAGGTGGATGAATTCTCCGGTTCCCTTTTCATAGCCCACTTCTTCTGCGATGTGCATGGTTCTTTCGTGGCAGGTGAAGAGGAAAATCTGCTGTTTTTTACCCAGTTCCATGAGGAAGCGGAGGGTTTCGCGCTGCCGTTTTTCGTCGAAGCGGACGAAGATGTCGTCCAGAACGATGGGGAGCGGTTCGATCTGCTCGCCGAAGGAGAGGGCCATGGCCAGGCGGATGGCGAGGTACACCTGGTCTCCGGTGCCGGAGGACCAGATTTTTTCTGTCTTTACGCCGTGCATGCTGTCTTCGATGTAAATGTCTTTGCCGTTGTCGGAAATATGGAGGGCATATTTCCCCATGGTCATGTCTTTCAGGAATTCATTGGCCATTTTCATGATTTCCGGCTGCCGGCCGGATTCGTAGATGGCTTGGGCACGGCTCAGGAGTTCTTCGGTGTACATGAGGGTGAGCCATTCACCCAGAAGGGATTTCAGTTCCGCTTCGATTTTTTCTTTTTTCTGGAGGGCTTCGGTCATGGAGTCGTCTCCGGCGAGGCGGAAGATTTCGTTGTCTATGGCGCCCTGGCTTCTCTGGAGGTCCCCCAGTTTGGCGGTGTCCTCTTCGATTTCTCGGGTGAGCTTGTTGTGCTTGTCCATCCACTCATCGTACTGGCCCGTTTCCAGGGCGTGCCAGAGGGATTCAAATTCTTCTTCGCCGCCGGCGTACATGCGGAGGTCCTGTTTCACCCTTTCCCATTCTTTGGCAATCTGGTCGTGGTGTTCATGGGCGTTCACTTTTTCCGCAAATTCTTCAGCGTTCTTGGCGTGAACCAGGTTGAGAAGAGTATCCATTTCCCTCTTGCAGGAGGCCCAGCTGTCGTCGAGTTTTGCCATTTCCTTTTCGTAGGCTTCGTGCTGGTTGTTCTTTTCCTGAAGGCCTTCCCATTCCAGGCTGCGGCGGTGGTTTTCTTCGTAAATGTCCGCAATGCTGTCGGGATTTACGGCGTAGGGAAGTTTCGTAGCGGAAATGATGGCCTGGGCCCTTTCGGCAAAGGCGTCCAGTTTGGCGTCAATCTGTTCCAGGCGGAGGTCCAGGATTTTGCCCTTGCCTTCGGCGGAGTAGATTTTCTGCCACTGTTCCTGGAGGGCAGAGAGGTTTTCCTCTCCCGTTTGGGGAAGGCTGTTCTTTGCGAGCCAGTCGTTCCAGGCCTTTTCGGCCTTGTCCCTCTTTTCCCTGAGGATGCTGCCTTCTTCTTCCCAGTTTTTATGCTGCTGCTGCTGTTTCCGTATGGTTTCCTTTTTCCAGGACACCGCCTGTCTTTTAGCCTGGTCCTGGTAGAAATCGGACCGCTTTTCCTGCATGAGATTGTGGAAAGCCCGAAGTTCGTCCACCGTTTTCGGTGCCTGTCCCGGGAAATTATGGCTTACCTTTTTCCGCTGCGCTTCCAGTTCTTCCTTCCGGGATGCCAGTTTTTCCAGGGTATTTCCCTTTTTATGGACGGTGTGGCTGTGAAGGAGGAAGAAAAGGATGCCCAGTGCTGCGGCGCCGGCGGCGCCGTACATGGCTGCCACGCCGGCGCTGGCGGTATAGAATGCGCCGATGCCGCCTGCCGCCGCCAGAAGGAAGGCCAGAGAAAGCCACAGCCACGGGGTGTATTTCTTATCTTCCGTGGAGCGCAGGCTGTCGATTTCAGACTGGATGTCCGCTTCTTCATGGAGCACCTGCTCCAGCTCGGAGGCCATGGATTCCACTTTCTGCCAGTCCGATTCGGACTCCGTCTTTTCCGGAAGGGCCATGTCGCCGGTGAGTTTTTCCACCTCCGGTTCCCGCTGCTCCCAGAAATGGAGCTCGTTGTTCCGAACGCCCAGGCTTCCTGCGAGGCGCCTCCCCTCTTCCCAGTCCACGCTGGCGCAGGGTTTGTCCAGGCTCAGCGCATGGTCCCAGAGGGGCAGGGAATAGCCCAGATTGACGAAATCGATGCGCCAGTCCGCCTTTTCCTTTTCCATGTCCTCTGCGTCCTGCAGGGTCTGCCGCCACTGGCCCAGGTCCACGTAGAGCTTTTCCAGTTCATTTTCCACGCCCATCCAGGGGATGATTTCCTCTTTCTTCACCGGCTTGTAGGCATCCAGCTTTTTCTGGAGGGACTCCTTCTGGTCGTGGATTACCTTCATGCGGTTCATGAGCTGGTTCCACTGTTCCTTGCCGTTGGTAGGGAACATGGTGACCTGGGAAGACAGGTCCAGCTGGCGCTTCACTCTCACCGCCTCCTGGTAGTATTTCCAGGCGCCCAGCCTTTTTTCCAGGAGGTCATTTTCTTCATTGTCCCTGTCCAGCTTTTTTTGGAGGTCAGAAATCTGTTTCTTCATGTCCTCCTGCTTCCGCTGGAGGTCGGAAAATTCCTTTTCCTGGTTGGACAGGCTGTCCAGTTCCTTTTCCGCTTCTTCCAGGTCCGCCGCCAGCTGGTTGATTTTCCGCTTCCCCTGGGGGCTGGCGGAAAAGAGCTTGGCCTTCGCTTCTTCCAGCTCCGCCTTGGCATTGGCCAGCTTGTCGCCGCCCTGGAGCATGAAGAAACGGCTTCTTACATTGTCATTGGCCAGGAAATTGGCACCCTGCAGATCTTCCAGCCCCACGGCGAAGATTTTTTCATAAATAGAACGGTTGAGACCGTGCCACCAGGCGGCGGGCAGATCTTCCGTGAATTTCACGTGGTTTGCGTTTTCAAACCACTGGTCCTTTTCATTGCGGTACACCCGATAAAACTGTCCGTCGGAACGGACGAATCCCATATTTCCTTTCCGTCCCTGCCATTTGCCCCGGCCGTAGCCGAAGAGCATGTCCCTGATGAAACGGAGCATGGTGGTTTTACCGCTTTCGTTCTCCCCCATCACAATGTTGAGGGAGGTCTGGGACGGCTGCCAGGAGGCATTGCGATAAATGCCGTACTGCTGCAGCTGGAGATCGGTGATTTTCATTTTTCCTCCTCTTTCGTCAGCATTTCCGCCCCCAGGAGCTCTGCTTTCCGGAATGCACGAAGCAGGCTCTCGTCAGGAAGGGAATGGAGCAGCTTCTTATATTTCACAAATTCCGGCTGCTTTTCAGCCATCTGCCGGAGTTCTTCCTTTTTCTTTTCTTCCTCCAAATGGTCCATGTCATCGAAGGCCTTGAGGAAATTGCCGGTCACGTCTGGAAGCTCCCGTCGTTCCTTCAAATCGATGGCGCTCCTTGTCCGATCCTCCAGACGGACGAACCAGGCGAAGAGGTAGCGGAACTGTTCCTTATCGTTTAAGGACTGCAGAATGAAATCCCTGCCGTCTTCCGTGGAAAGCACCTCATGAAGGGGGCCGCTGCCGGTGCACACGAGGCGTATAATGTTGGGCCGTCCCGTGAGCTCCTTGAGGCCGCTCCGCCTTTTCGTCACCGCGGAAATCAGCTCCTCTGCCTGGGAATAGGCGGAAATATCCATGGTCATGTCCATCCAGCGGATAACATCGGTTTCAATGAATTTCAAAGTCACCGTGCCGTAGGCGCCTACGTCCACCAGGTAACAGCCCCGGGGTCCGATTTCCTTCAGGGACAGGCCCTGGGTATTGCCGGGGTACACAATGTAGGGGGACGTGGAAACGGTTTTCCTCGTATGCACATGGCCCAGAGCCCAGTAATCCATGCCCGCCGCCTTCAGGTCGTCCGCCGTGCAGGGCGCATAGGGAGATTCTGCGCCGCCCATGTCGGTGTGAAGCATACCGATGGCAAAGCCGTCGTCCTTCTCCCGGTGAAACTCCCTGGCCAGATTCTCCTTCACATGACGGGTTTTATAGGAAATCCCATAAATGGTGGCCGCCTTCTCCCCGTCCTTCATGAGGGGAAAGGAAGAAACCGAATCCGCCGGGAAAATGTGCACCGTCTCCGGCAGCGGAATATCCGCCCGCCACGCTTCTCCAGGGTCATGGTTCCCGTGGACCAGGTACACCTCGATGCCCCCCTGGGCCGCCCGGTAAAGCTCCCGGGCAAAGGCCATCTGGGCAGACAAACTGTGGTGGTCGCCGTTGTACACATCGCCGGAAATCAGGATGGCATCCACCCGGTTCTCCAGCGCCGCATCCACCACCTTCTCGAAGGCCTTAAACGTGGCCTTCCCTATCTGTTCATTCCAGGGACCGCTGCTTCCCATGCGGATATCGCTGAACGGTTCCCCCAGATGAAGATCAGCACAATGGATAAAAGAAAAATGTTTACCCATACGTCCTCCTTGTATATGTCTCTAGAGTTTCTAGTTTATAGTTTGCAGTTTATAAGGGTTCAGAAGGTTCAAAAGGTTCAGAGGGTTCAGAGGGGAAGGTATCGCCGCTTCGCGGCGATGAGTATAAAGTCAGCGTTACGGGATTGTCTTTTGTCTCGCCACTGCCGCTTGACGGAGAGCCGGAACCATCTTCCCCAAGAAGGGGGTATCGCCGTTAGGCGACGGAGGATAGGGGCGTGGATTAGACGATAGAAGTCAGAAATCAGACGTCAGAGTGCGTTACGTGCTAACCTTCCCGCCCTACTCGTCATTCTGAACGAAGTGAAGAATCTCGGTACAAGTCGCTTATGAGACAAATGTCGTTAAATACAAGTCGGCGGGAAGGCTGCTCTATGCTTTTCCTTGGACTCATACGATATGAACAGCATTCCGATGATTAGCCACCTTCGGTGGCTTCTCCCCCTTTGGTGCCTTACGGCACCACCTTTGCCACGGTGTGAAGCGTGTCACACGATTCTCAGGTCGCTACGCTCCCCTACGAATCGTGTTCCCTTGCCACCCCGCTGTGCGGGGGCACAACAACCCGTGCTTTGCTTTGTGCCACTTATGAGATAGTTGTTTCGCGGAGCTTTGTTCTGCCACCGCTTGCGGGGGAAGTCCCGCGAAGCGGGCAAGGGGGGGAGCGCTTTTCCATCGCCCGTAAGGGCGGTTTGCCTGTTTTCCCACGGGCGAAGCCCGGTTTTAAAGGTTTTATACAAACTGGCGCCGCAGGCGCCCACCACAACCCTCGGCCCCATGGGGCCGTCAAACCTGAGAACCCTCAGCGCCTTAGGCGCTGTCAATCTTAAGAACCCTTTCCCCCTCTGAACCCTCTGAACCAGCCCGCCTCCGGCGGGCCGAACCTTCTGAACCCGGGGCCGCTCCGCGGCCCCCCAGAGCGCTTTCTTCCTATTCTATCACATATATAAGCACAAAAGAACTGCGGCAGTGCAGGCCGCAGTTCTCTTTGTCCGGTTTCTTACATGGCGTCGTAAATATCCGCCACCGCATCATATTCCTCATCCGTCGGCGGTACGTAGACCGCTTCGCCGTTTTCGTCCTTATCGATTCTGGCGAGGATGATGTCCGGCTCTTCTTCGGAGTCTTCCTTTTCAGGAATGGACACCAGCACGGCGAATTCTTTTCCTGCGAAGGGAATCACCGTGTCCTGCACGTAGTCCCTCTCGTCCCCTTCGGGGCCGGTGATGGTAATAATGATGGGATCTTCTTTTTTGTCGGTCATAGGTTTTATCCTCTGTTTTTGAATGAAAGATGCTGCAGATATCCTTCCAGGATGGCCACAGCTGCCATTTTATCTATGACTTTCTTTCGTTTCCTGCGGCTCACGTCGGCGGCGATGAGCTGTTTCTGGGCCATCACGGTGGTAAGCCTTTCGTCCCAGAAGTGGTAGGGAATATCCGGGAAGGCTTTGGAAAGTTCTTCTGCGAAGGCCTCTGTCCTTTCCACCCGGATGCCCTTTGTGCCGTCCATGTTGAGCGGCAGGCCGATGACGAATTCTTCCACCTTGTACTGGTCGGTGAGCTCCCGGAGCCTTTTGAAATCCGCTTCCCTGGTGGTATGGCGGATGGTTTCCAGGCCCTGGGCGGTCCAGCCGAAGAGGTCGCTCACCGCCACGCCGATGGTGACGGAGCCTACGTCAAGACTCATGATCCTCATATCAGAGGCCCTTGTGCTTGACATAGAAACGGACCAGTTCTTCCACCAGTTCGTCCCTTTCGATGCCGGAAATGAGCCTTCTGGCGTCATGACGGGAAGTAATATATGTCGGCTCTCCTGAAACAAGATATCCCACCAGCTGTACCGTAGGATTATGCCCTGCTTCTTTCAGAGCCCCATAGACTTCCTGCAGAACCATGGCGGCCTGCCGGTTTTCACCTTCATCGGCATTGGTATTGAATAAAATCGTTTCATCAGAGACTGACATATATATCCCTCCTTAATCAAGCATGTCAGCAATCGCTGAAACGCCTGCGTTCACTGCGTCTTCCAGCTTCGATGTATCACGGCCGCCGGCCTGTGCTACCGCCGGTTTGCCGCCACCGCCGCCGCCGCAGATTTTAGCTGCTTTGGAAACTACTTTGCCCATATGGACACCGGCCTTCACCGCTTCCGGAGAAGCCATGCCCACCAGGTTTACCTTATCGCCGGAAACGGTGCCCAGAATGAATGCGCCGCCGGTGAGTTTCGCCTTCACCACGTCCGCAGCCTTTCTGAGGTCGTCCATGTTGTCTGCATGAACCACGGCACCAAAGAAGGGGATGCCCTTCTTTTCCTGCACGTTCTGCATGATGGAGCCCAGTTCGTCTTTCGTCTGCTGCTTCTTCATGGCTTCCAGCTGTTTTTCCAGGTCCTTCACTTCGGACAGGAGTTTTTCAATCTTTTCAGGAATATTTTCCACTTTGCCCTTCAGGAGGGAAGCGGAATTTTCAAGGAGCGCCCGGTCGGCCTTCATCATTTCATAGGCCTTCTTGCCGGTGACCGCTTCAATGCGGCGCAGGCCGGAGCCGATGCCGCCTTCGCTGATAATGCGGAAGGAGCCCAGTTCGCCGGAGTTGGCCACATGGCTGCCGCCGCAGAGTTCCTTACTGAAATGGCCTACGGAAACGACACGGACTACAGCGCCGTACTTTTCTCCGAAGAGGGCCATGGCGCCCGATTTCTTTGCTTCTTCCAGAGGCATTTCCGTAATATTTACCGGAAGAGCATGGAGGATTTCACGGTTCACCGCTTCTTCCACAGCGGAAAGCTGCTTTGCGGAAAGAGGTTCAGGCCAGGTGAAATCGAAACGGAGCCGGTCAGGAAGCACCAGGGATCCTGCCTGGTTCACCTGTCCGCCCAGCACTTCACGGAGCGCTGCCTGCAGCATATGGGTGCCGGTGTGGTTTCTGGCCAGGTCTTCTCTTCTTTCCCTGTCCACCACGGCCTTCACCGTATCGCCTTCGGAAATGGTGCCTTCCCGTACAGTGCCGATGACGTACACAATGCCGTCGGGGAGTTTCTTCGTATCTTCCACGTCAATGACGCCTTCCGGTCCTGTAATGGTGCCGGTGTCGCCTACCTGTCCGCCGCCTTCTGCATGGAAGGGGTTGTTCCGGAGAATGACGGTGACTTCGGTGCCGTCAGCGGCTTCCTTGATTTCCTTTCCATCTTTCCCCAGAAGGAGAAGCTTTGTTTCTCCGTCCTTATCTTCTGTGGTGAGGCTTGCTGCATCGAGCTTTGTGGTGTCAGGGGTTGCCACCTTGGCGGAAACTTTGGCTCTGGCCGCTCTGGCTCTTTCCTTCTGCTCAGCCATGGCTGCTTCAAAGCCTTCCTTATCAATGGTCAGGCCCTGTTCCTTGGCGATTTCATCGGTCAGTTCCCAGGGGAAACCATAGGTATCGTAGAGCTTGAACACCTTGTTACCGGAAAGGACGGTGTTCTGTTTCTTCTTTGTATCTTCCAGCATTTCAGAAAGAAGGTCGGTGCCCGCATTCAGGGTGGAGTGGAAACGGTCTTCCTCTACGCCGGCCACTTTCTTAATGAAAGCCTGCTTATCCACCAGTTCCGGATACGCCGGTTTCATCATGCTGATAACCACGTCGATCATCTGTCCAATGAAAGCGTCCTGGATGCCCAGAAGCTTGCCGAAACGGACCGCCCGGCGCAGAATCCTTCGGAGCACGTAGCCCCTGCCTTCGTTGGACGGGAGGATGCCGTCGGCAATCATGTTCGTAATGGCACGGGCATGGTCGGAAATGACCTTCAGCGCCACATCGCCCTGGGCGCTCTTTCCATAGGGTACGCCGGAGAGAGCGGCTGCTTCTTCAATAATCGGGAAGAACAGGTCCGTTTCAAAGTTGTTTTTCTTCTTCTGGAGCACCGCTGCCAGACGTTCCAGACCTGCGCCGGTGTCGATGTTCTTCTTGGCCAGGGGCAGATAGGAGCCGTCCTTCTGGCGGTCATACTGGGAGAATACGAGGTTCCAGATTTCCAGGAAACGGTCGCCGTCCCCGCCCATCTGGTTTTCCGGATCCGTGCCGAATTCCTCGCCCTGGTCGTAGAAAATTTCAGAGTCCGGTCCGCAGGGACCTTCCCCGATTTCCCAGAAATTATCGGACAGCGGATAAATATGGTTTTCCGGCAGGCCGATCATCTTATGCCAGTAATCATGGGCTTCATGGTCATCGGGATAAATGGTGACATACAGGCGGGACTGGTCCAGCTTCAAAACTTCCGTCAGAAATTCCCATGCCCAGCTGATGGCTTCCTTCTTGAAATAGTCGCCAAAGGAGAAATTCCCCAGCATTTCAAAGAAAGTATGGTGCCTTGCCGTGTGTCCCACGTTCTCAATGTCGCCGGTGCGGATGCATTTCTGGCTGGTGGTGACACGATGACGCGGCGGTTCCACCTTGCCTGTGAAATACGGCTTCAAAGGCGCCATGCCTGCACCGATTAAAAGAAGACTGGGGTCATCCTTCGGGATCAGAGAGAAGCTCTTCAATCTCAGATGGCCTTTTTGATTTTCAAAAAATGAAAGATATGATTCACGAATATCATTGCCCTTCATGATAAACCCCCTTAATGTATTTGTGTTCTTCATTATATATGACTTGCACGGTCCATGCAAATAGATATTTGTTTATGATTTAGATTCATATGAGATTTTAAGCGGTACTCCCATTGGAGCCGCTTCGCGGCTCGGGTTCAGAGGGTTCAGAAGGTTCAAAGGGTTCAGAGGGTTGTGGTGGGCGGCTTCGCCGCCAATATGAATAAAGCCTTTACAACAGGGCTTCGCCCGTGGAAAAACAGGCAACCCGCGCCTGCGGGCAAGGAAAACCATACAACCGCTCCTTCGGCGCGAGGAAATGCACCCCTATCCCCGCCTGCGGCGGTACTTCTCCACAGGAAAGCATGTCACTGGATTCTCAGGTCGCTTTGCTCCCCTACGAATCCTGTTCCTTTGCCACCCCGAAGGGGGAAGTTTATTCACTGCTTAGCCTTGAGCTAACTTAAGTAACTCTATGTTTTTCATAGAGCAAATCTCCCCCTCCGGGGGAGACGCCGCCGCAGGCGGCAGAAGGGGTGCATTTCCATCGAGCGAAGCGAGGTTGTATGGTTTTCGCCGCCGAAGGCGGCATATACTCTCATCGCCGCGAAGCGGCGATACCTTCCCCTCTGAACCCTCATCCTCTCGAATCCATCAACTCAACCCTTCTACACAACCCATCTGCGGCAGCAGACCACAACCTGCGGCGGTCAGCCGCGCCCCTTTTTCGATATTGGCACAAACTGAACCGGCACCTCTTAGTGCCTCTAACCTCCGATTTCCTTCTCCAGCCGAATCACCGCCAGCTGTTTTCCCAGATCCTTATATTTCACCTCATCGTAGTCCGCATAGTAAATATGCTCTTCCAGATCCCCTTCCACTTCCAGGTTTCCCACGGGGTCGATGAAGCGGGAGTGGCCGCCCAGCTGGACGCCATGGTAGGTGCCTACCATGTTGACGGCGCAGATGCACATGCCGTTCTCAATGGCCCGGGCCCTGGTGAGCACGTCCCACTGGGAAAGGTGAACCTTGGGCCACGACGCGGGCGCCAGGACCAGGGTGGTGCCGGCTTTCGCCATTTTCCTCCACATTTTGGGAAAATAGAATTCATAGCACACCGCCATGCCGGTCCGTACGCCGCCAATTTCCGTATTCATAAGATGGCTCCCGGGCACCATGAGCTGGGCCTCCAGATAACCGTAGAAAAGATGCCTCTTGCTGTAATGGGCCCGGATTCTTCCGTCCGGGCCGAAAAGGAGCCCCGTGTTTTTCACGGCCCCCTCCTTTTCAATGGGAAGGGTGCCCGCTTCCAGAGTCACATGGTGGTAGGCGGCAAAGGAAGAAAGACTTTCCAGAAGACCGTCTCCGGGTCTGGTCACCCTGTTTTTAAAATCATGGAAATTGTATCCGATGGTCCAGAGCTCCGGCATCACCAGCACATCCGCCGAAGACGCCGCCTCCTCCAGAAGATCGAAGGCGTGGCGGATATTTCTTTCCTTATCCCCCTCTGCCACATCCATCTGCAGCATTGCGATTCTCATTCCATCACCTCAGCATATACAAAGGGCTGTAGGAAATATGAATCATATTTCTTTACAGCCCTCATTGGTTTCATTTTGTCAAAGTACCCGGTTGGCTCCCACATACCGGTCATGCCAGTAGCCGTTCTTCATGGTGGCCACCGCCACGCCCCGGCTGCTGGTGGCGCTGATGAAATAACCGTCCCCCAGGTACAATCCGGAATGGGATACCCCTTCCTCGTAGGTTCTGAAGAATACCAGGTCCCCCGGTTCCAGGGCATTCACGGAAATCTTCCTGCCGGAAAGATACTGCTCGTCCGCCCCTCTTGGAAGAACGATGCCCTTCCGGTTAAACACATACTGGATAAAACCGGAGCAGTCAAAGCCCGAAGGCGTGGTGCCGCCGAACTGGTAGGGCACGCCCACATACTTCTGGGCCTCCGCCGTAATGGCCTTCACCGTATCGCTCATGGGTCCCGCCTTATGCCACTCCACCCGGGAATCATCGATGCCCACATAGGGAATGGACGCATTTCCCCGGCCAGAAGACTGGACCTTCGGCTTGTACATATTCTTTCCCATAAGAGCCTTGTAAGTCACCGGCCCCACAATGCCGTCGGCGGAAAGATGTTTCCTCCGCTGGAACTTCTTCACCGCATTGCTGGTGGCCACATTGTAATTGCCGTCAGCCTTCACCTTGAACCCATACACATTGAGCCGCTTCTGCAGATTCCTAACCTCCTGCCCCTGGGAGCCGATCATGTAATCTGCATGTGAAATTCCTGCTGTCCCCAAAGCAAGCACGCCTGTCAACAGCAGAACGCACAGTTTCCTCTTCATGCCTGCACTTCCTTTGATTCTACTCATTCACCTCGGAAATCCCGGCTGCGCCGTCATTTCCCCTTCCAATTTCTATCTGATTTCATAATTATCCAATTTAGCACATTAATTTCCTTTATATTTTACCACATTTGGAAAGGGATTTCCTCTATGAATTAGTGGGGTGTTAGTGGACTAGTGAGCTGGTGAGCTGGTGGACTAGTGAGATAGTTTCATTTTTCAGGATTCAGAGGGGAAGGTATCGCCATTAGAGCCACTACGTGGCAAGGTTCAGAGGGCTCAGAAGGGAAGGTATCGCCGCTTCGCGGCGATGAGTATAAAGTCAGCGTTACGGGATATCCTTCCCATATCATATAGCATGATAAGCATTCTGCTGATTGGCTCACTGCGTTCGCCATCCCCTATCCGGCTGCGCCGGACTTTCCCTTAAAAAGGGGCAGAATAAACCGCTCTACGCTTACCTCTGGTATCATGTGGCACAATGCTGAGTACCCATAGTCCCACCAGCGAAGCTGGGGGGAAGGTGGTGGCGCCAGCCACCAAAGGGGGCACTTTTTCCCCGCCCGAGAGGCGGTTTGCCTGTTTTCCCCGCCTGCAGGGCGGTTGTATGGTTTTACTAGTACACTAGTACACTAGTACACTAGCACACTAGTCAACTAAATCGTTTTTCATACTGGCGGCGGAGCCGCCCACCACAACCCTCATGGCCGCAGGCCATGTCAAACTTAAGCACCCTCGGGGCGAAAGCCCCGACAAACCTAAGAACCCTCACGCCCGAAGGGCGTGTTTACCGTATATACTCCACCGCCTCCGACAGATGCCTGATGAAGACCATATGGTCCAGCATGCCGGCAAGTCCGTTGCTTTTGCAGAAGTCCGTCACTTCTTCCCTGTTTCCCTCAGGAAGGAGGAAGGATGTAAATTTCATCTTGATGGCTTCCTTCAGCCGGGGGCCGATTTTGGAGACCGGCATCACTTCGCCGGTAAGTCCGATTTCTCCTAAAGCCATGAGGCCCGCCGGCAGGGGAATGTCTTTTTTCACGGACACCAGGGAAAGGGAAATGCCCAGGTCCGCTGCCGTTTCCTTGACCCGGAATCCGCCGGCCACATTCAGGTACACATCGTCAGAGGAAAAAGGAATGCGGGCTCTTTTTTCCAGCACCGCCAGAAGGATAATCATGCGGTTGTAATCATAGCCGGCCGCAATTCTTCTGGGAATGGCAAGGACGGAATGGACGGTCAAAGCCTGGATTTCCACCAGCACCGGACGGAGGCCTTCCATGCAGGCCACCACCATGGACCCCGGTGCCGATTCGCTGCGGTTTCTAAGCATGTATTTTGACGGGTCTTCAATGCCCTTCAGGCCGCTTCCTTCCATCACGAAGAGGCCGGACTCAGCGGTGGATCCGAAACGGTTCTTTACAGTGCGGAGCACCCGGAACTGATAGCTCCTATCCCCTTCCAGGTAGAAAACCACGTCCACCATATGCTCCAGAATACGGGGGCCCGCCAGATTACCTTCCTTCGTCACATGGCCTACGATCATGACGGAAATATTGGTTTTCTTTGCAAACCGTACCAGGGCAGACGTGCAGTCCCGAATCTGGGCGGGACTTCCCATTGGCGAATCCACGCCGGAAATATACATGGTCTGAATGGAATCAATGACAAGCATGGAGGGCTTCATTTTTTCCGCCTCCTTCAGAATGCTGTCAATGCTGCTTCCGGCGTAAATGTAGCAGTTAGCGTCGTTCACCTGGAGCCTTTCCGCCCGAAGCTTCACCTGGATTTCCGACTCCTCGCCGCTGCAGTAAAGCACTCCCTCCCCCTGGGACGCCATGGCATGGCATATCTGGAGGATAAGGGTGGACTTGCCGATACCCGGCTCCCCGCCCCATAGAATAACCGACCCCGGCACAATGCCACCGCCCAGGGGCCTATCCACTTCCTTCATATGAAGGAGCACCCGCTTGTCTCCGTGATAGCTGATGGAAGACAGCTTCTGAGGCTTGGATGAGGTGCCCAGATCTGCGGATAAAGGAATCCCCATGCTCTTTGGCGCCGGCGTCTCCACCCGCTCCTCCAGGGTATTCCACTCCCCGCACTGAGGACACCGCCCCATCCACTTCAAAGTCTCCGCCCCGCAGTTGGAACAGATGTATTTCGTACGTACCTTGGTAGTCATATGGGTCTCCTTTGGGTTAGTTTCTTGTTTCTAATATATTGGATTTAAAGGGTTCAGAAGGTTCTTAAGGTTCTAAGGTTTGACAGCCCTTCGGGCTGAGGGTTGTGGTATCGCCCAGGGGCCGCGAAGCGGCCCGGGTTCAGAAGGTTCAAAAGGTTCAGAGGGTTCAGAGGGGAAGGTATCGCCTTCGGCGATGAGTATGAAGTCAGCGTTACGGGATTTCCTCTTGTGTCACCAAAGCCGCATGACTGAGAGCAAAAGCCCCCTTCCCCAGGAAGGGGGTGTCGCCGTTAGGCGACGGAGGATAGGGGCGTCAGTTCTTTTCAAAATCTTTCGGTGTTCCTCAGGGCTTCGCCCAGCTCCTTTCTGAGAAAGGTATAGTGGGCCCGTTGTCAAGACCAGCTTTTCAAAAACTAAGCGCGCCGATTGG
>ERZ791907.776-NODE-776-length-28296-cov-3.369321_pt1 | contig 28296 bp, 26 predicted proteins | sample MGYA00510145_ERZ791907 | MGnify/ENA primary metagenome ERZ791907 (study PRJEB30046, sample SAMN00792089) | human gut metagenome | study: EMG produced TPA metagenomics assembly of the A metagenome-wide association study of gut microbiota in type 2... | reverse complement strand
CCCCCCAAGAAATTTTTCCATATTTGGAACTGAGAGAATTTGTACTCCTCTTATTACTCTATTTATTCCGGAATTATCACTAATCAATTGCATCTTTGGGAATTTGTTTGACTCTATAAATTCTTTTATCGTGTAGTTCATTAGTGGTTTATACCTCCATGTTTCACAGTATTTTATTATTGATAGATTTTAGCATATCTTTCTAAGATTTTTCAAATAGTTCCTGTTTTTTTAATGTTATTTTTATGTTAAAAAGCCACTACACAAAATACAATCCGTGTAGTGACTCTTCCTTTTTTACAATGCCTCCATGATTCGAAGAATAATTAATCCGTTTCGAACCGCAAGCATCTCTGTTACATTCTCATAATCCATTCCAGAAATTTCTTCAATTTTCTTCATGCGATACATAATCGTACGGTAATGCACAAACATCTCGGTGGACGTCCTTTTATAACTCTGATTATTATTCATAAAACATTCTAACGTATCGATTAGCTCTTTCTTTTTCTTCTTATCATATTCATAAACTATTTGCAAAGATTCCGGGATATAGGACCATAATTTTTTCTTATCTTTAATCTCAGTAAATACTTGAAAAAAACCTAATTTAGAGCAATCCACAATGGAACGCTTTGAATCGCCTACAACTTTTCGGACCACATTAATATAATCAAGAGCCCGTTTTGCGTCCACAAAAGATTCCTTGATATCATGATATCCGATCACTTTTTTTCCAATACCAACCAAAAAATCAATTTTCGCATCTTTCTGATCTAATTGTTCTTGTACCTCACTTTGCAAAACTTCTAATTTCTTACGAAATTCCTGTTTGGTTTCCCCTATATGTTTCTTATAGATATAGATGATCTGATTCGTATTATGTATCACATAATCTTTTTGCAGTAGGTGCAAAAACATTTTTTCAGCAATCTCAAGTTCTTTTCTTTGTTTGTCCGCAAATTTTCCTTCGTCATTATTCGGGATAACACGAAAAATAACAACGCGTACCTCATCCGTTTTCTCAAGTTTTAAAATCTTTGCTGCTTCCTCTTTTTCTAACTCTGTGAGAGTTCCATTCAGTAATCGGTATGCTATATCTTTGTGATAGTACTTGGCAATATTTTTTTCCATCAAGCTTCTCATAATGATATGGCGTAAGACAACAACAATATTCTCAAGAGCAATAAAATCCAATGTTTCCATTTTTTTGTTCTGCTCCGTAGCAACGAGATAAAAGGTTCTATAACCAAACACATCAATTTTATGAATGTACTCTGACTGCTCCCTTTTTTGATGCCAGTATTGATATTTAGTAATGATATTAGGCACAAATACTTCTGCATCTTCCTTCATTGTAAACTCCGACAGGGTTGGATCATTTGAATGGAGACATTCATACTCTTCATCATATAGAGCGACCGGATTTTCAAGCATACTATAAATCAAAGCAAAAATCTTCTCTACAGAATCTTTCTCGTCTACAAGATAAGTAGTACCCCCCCCCTCTCCCCTCCAAGCTGTCATGCGTTGTCTTAAAATATGTTAATTTTGCTGTTTCCATATCGTAAATATGAGTTAAAATATGCTTGATAATTCCCCAGTAATACAACGTCTTTGGGATTTCGATAACAGGGATTTGTTGCGATTTTGCATATTGTAGCAAAATATTAAAACGAATTCTTTGTAGCTCTGTTTGCTGATCTCGTTTTACTATGAACGCACTAATTTGCTTTTTCTTAAGTCCCTCTAAATGTTTCACAAACTCCTGTAGATCTACATTTTCGTATGCCTTTAAACTTGTGAAAAGAATTTCATCACCGCTTAAAAAGCATTCCATATTTGCAACTTCAAGAAGTCTTGCACCCTTTATTTCCCGGTTGAGTTCCGATTCACCGCTAATTAATTTCATTTCCGGAAATTGTCCTGACTCAAGCAGGTCTTTTACTGTATATCTCATAATTACACTCTTTCACTTTCTCATAACAATTTATTTTAACGTTTCCCTCATCTGTTGTCTATATAAGATCTGCAACACTTACACTCTTTAGTGCATCCTCATAAGTCCTTTGTACCTTTAACAACGCTTTATGCACATTACAATAATCTGTAGCATTTCTAGAACAAAAACCATCCGGCTCTAAACAACGGTTGATCTTCATAGTTACTTCCATAGAAGATACGATATCAAATAGAGAAATGATTTCAGGATTTTTCACCAATGCATATCCGCCTTTTATCCCCTCACATGCTTGAACAATCCCCGCTGCTTTTAATTTTTTTGTTATTTTTGAAATATAGCTTACAGGTATTTTTAATACAGATGCCAGTTCTGATGCCGTAACATTTTCTTTATGCAAAGCCAGGTAATAAACTATCCTAATTGCATAATCCGTCGTAATATTTAATTGCATTTCATTTCTTACCTCTCGATCACATAAAATCCCCTTTTTCTTTCATTAAAGGATTTGTTTTTTGCTATTTCATCTTATCATGCAGACCAAATGGAAGCAAGAAAAACACACTCTCCATGATCTTGATTTTCATTTTTTATAAAATAAGAAGAATTATATTTTATCCACAAATGATTAAATATAATCCTTCTTATTCACTTATCTATGTTTTCTTTTTATTCTTTCAAAAAATCCAAAACTAACAATTCCAACTCCAAATACAAGAACTAGTAATAATATAAAACTGTTATTTTGTACTGTTTTTCCTGTCACTGGAGGTGCAACTTTCGATGCATTAACAAATGAAACGCTTTCGCTTTCCTGTTCCATTTGGAAAGATAACATTCTTCCATCAACAACTGATCCCCCGGTTTTTTGGCAAGTTGTTTCGTAATTACTTCCCGGATTTTCTTCTATAGTATAAGTCCATTCCATTGGTAAACAGCTAATATCTACCGATTCTTTATCCTTCAATGTAAAGGTGGCTTTGTTATTTGTAAAAGTAAGTTTCTCTATCTTTCCTTCTTTCCTAATGTAGATTTGTCCATCTTGGATTATAGATGCACTTGCATCTGTCCCTGATGGTGCCCGCGCTTGAATCGTAAATGTAAAAGCTTTATCTTCATCCAGTGTATAACCTTTTACTGTCTTGCTAACGGTTAATACAGTTGGCTTATAATATACTTTTAATACATAATTATCGCTAATTTCATCTTTTTTGATTATCACTTTTGTTTGATTTCTTGAGTCTTCCTTATCAAACACATATCCTGGGAATGTTCCATCCGGTTCTGGGTTACCAAACATAGTAAACGTATCTTGCTCTTCTGAAAATAAAATCGACCCAACAGTTGTTTTTCCCAAATATTCTTTTCCATCTGGTTGCTTAAGATAATGTTCCACTCTAACTGTTTTTGTATCTGCTTTCTTCCACTGGGCAACAATCTGATAACCCACCTCATTATCCCATACAGACACTGGAAGGTCACGGTTTGCGGCAAATTCATAATTTTCCTCAGAAATGTTAAAGACTTCATTATGTTGATATAATTTTTCACTATATTGTGGAGCTCCAAACCATGGAGTCAGACGTAGCTTCCAGCCAAGGAATTCATATCCCTCACAGGTTGGTTCTGGCCATTCCTCCCCTATTAGAAAGGTGCTTCCCATACCTCTTATCCCCTCATGGGTAGTTGGATTTTCTCCATAAGACTGCATTGGTTTGTTCTTTGTAGTATCAAGTTCCTCATTATACGGAATATTTTTCACAACTGCATCTGCCGGAAGCACACCTTCGCCGGCACCAGAATTGTAATGTACATAGATACTTTCCCTCTCAGACATGAAGTATCCCGCATACAATTCCCAATCGGTATTATGTGTTGTCTTCTCTCCTGCAAATGCCAAAAATTTTTCATACCCTGCACTACTTGCTGCTTTTTTAGCTGCTTCCCAAATTTCATCATAAACTTGAAATTCTCCTTTTTTTCCAAGAGAAGTAGCATTCATATTATTTAGATCACCAACAGCAGATCTAGATTTTCCGCCATCAGTATTAACTCCACCTGACGGCTGTGCACTGTCTACACCCTCTCCTGCAAATCGATATCCTGGTTTTGGCTTTGCAAAAAAGATTCTCACTTGTCTTTTCTTTAAAGTTACTACTGCTTCTTCTCCCACAGGATCCATATTTACCGTATCATTATCTTTCATTGGAACCAGCTTATTCTGATCAGGATCCCACATGACAACATCGATACCTTCACCACTTCGACGGTTGTCTGTTTTTAAACGTACGGTTAAAACCTGCTGCCCTGTTTGATACGGAGCTAAATCAAAATCAAAGTCTCTACATCCTCCGTCTTTACATTGCACATTGAAACTGTATTCGAACCCACAATCTCTTTCATTATCGTTTTTCGTATACTGTTGGGTTATTTGGGCATTTACAATAAGTTCACCTGCATGTCCTTTTACACCATGATTCGATCCCACACCATCCGGAACTTCTTTGTTACTATCTGCAGCTGCTACTGTTTCTCCATTTAATACCATATGAACCAATCTATATCCTCTTTTTATATGGAATTTTGGAAGATCAATAGATCCATCGTACTTCACTTGATCTTCCGTATATGTCCATACAAGTTTATGTTGTTCTGGTAAATACTTCCATTCATTCTTTTCACTATGCGCAATATTGATATATTCAAATCCATTATTGTCTACGGTGTTAATCGTTATACGATAGACTCCTTCTGCATCATAAGTAACCGTAATGGTATCATCCTTTTGAAAACGAATGGCATAAGTTGCTCCATAATCATCACCTGCATTTTTTGTTATGTTTGCACCATTTTGAGATGTAACAGATGTAATCTTATATCTTTTCTTATTGTTTGGTGCACCAGGTGTTACAGACACTACCCAGTCTTCCCCGGCATTGACATGAATCTGTTTGTTCGTTTCAACCGGAACATCTTTACTTCCTTTTTTCGTGCATATGGTACCCGGTTTACAGTTTGTTGGAAGTTCTTCTTTAATCGTAACAAGATAATACTCCTGATAAGTCATTGTTACCTTTTGTCCGTCTTCCATCTTGATTGCAATCACACCATCGGTACTATAATAAAGCACTCCGTTATATTCTCCGATGTACACACAGTCTTTTCCATTTACTTTCGCACTAAGGAAATCAAAATGTCTGCCATCTATCGAAAGAGCCTTATGTTCAGAAATATTTCCATAAGCGATTGTAGCAGGTGCACCGTTAATTGGAGTTCCCTTTGCATCCACGTACTCTACCCTGTTGGTGGAAGATGCTTCTCCCTTTGCATCGATTTCCTGTACGGCTTCCTCTAAGCTCTGCACGGATATCTCTTCCGGTACATCAGACACTGTATTATCTGTGGAAGATTCCTCCGTAGACTTATTCTCGTTTGGTTCTGAAGCACTCTCAGGATCTGATTCCATGGATGATTCATTTTCCACTGGTGTACTTTCTTCATCTTGCGAACCTGTCATTTCACTTTCCGTATTTACAGGAGAACGGTTCTCGGCAGATACTATTGCTGTATCCAGAGATAAGAAACACATAGATAGGATCAAAAGCCAGCTGCATATAATCTTCAAGTATTTGTTCCATCTATTCTGCTTCATCTTGAATCTCTCCCTTCCTTCTTTTCTGATTTTGGTAAAATAAAATAACAAAACACATCATAGAACTGACAAGTAATAAAACATATCCCCAGATTGTTCCGTTATCACCTGTCTTTACTTTCTTTTTTGAATCAGATTTTGCTGTCTGATTTGATGGATTGGTTTTGTTCAAGCGATTCAAAAAAGTGATCTGATCGATTTTTTCACCCTTTTGATTTTTTACAACAGTCACCGTTTTAAACTGATCCGCTTCATTATAAAATGCTTCCACACTCACATCATAACGACTTTGATCACATGCGTAAGCTTCCTTTGGTTCTGTTGTCTGATAGATCTGATAGTGGTAAATCCCCCTTGTTGTTACTGGAATACTAATCTTAACCGTTTCCTTTTTCTTCATGCTCCAACAATACTGATTCTCCTTACTTCCTTTTGGCATCGGAGCTTCACTTTGATTGGTTGTAAGAACGTAGGAAAATTCTTCTGCCTGTTCTTTTGCTTCATTTTCAACAACCTGTACGACAGGAATTTTTACTTCGGCTGCATTTTCAGATGCAAACACCGGTATCTGCATACTCAGGAAAAGAAGCAGGCTAAGCACTATGATATTTATTTTCTTTAAATCAAGGATGTTCATCGTTTTTCTTTCCCTTCTTTCTTAGTATTTGGTCAAGTATTAATAGGATAAGAAGAAGTAGTATGAGCCAGAAAAGAACCGGAACGGATATGACCAGTTTTCGGATCTGATCGATCCCGGTTCCTACATTTTTCGGTTTCTCTTTCTCAGGATAAACCTGCTCCGTAAGTCTTCCTACCAATATATTTCTTCCATTTGTCATTTCTGAAGTACATGTAATCAGTAAAACCAAATGGTCTTCTTCTGTAACGTTAAGATTTCGTTTATATAAAGCATTGTCCAAGATTTCCTGCAGATACTCCTGTTTTGCTTCCGATGTTTCCGGGCAAACACTAAAGAGTCGCTCATTATAAGCATCTGCCTGAAGCAATGCATAAAATTCGATTCCATGATCTTTCCCATCAAAAAACAGATTCCCATAAGGGTGTTCATCAAAATACTTCTTCTCTGTAAAAAGTCCCACATCTCCAAACATTTTATGCTTTTCCATGTGGTGTCCATAGATCAGATTGTTAAAATCTGAAAAATCCGGTGAATTGGCACAATGTAAAAAAATGGAACCACTTAAGGAATAATTTCCTTCCGCATCCGTATTCATATACGTATCATCATCCTCTGCCTGAAGCAAAGGATAATTGACATTTGTATCGTTGATCCGAATCCAGCCAAAAACATCTGGATTGATCTTCTGTAATTCTTCAAATGATTTCGTATGGTTTTCGCTTGGCATATAGGCTTCGTAGTTCTTTGCATCCGCTGCCTCAAACACCTGATTGGAATCCCATAACATATAACAGGACAAAAACATCAGCAAAAGGATCAGCATAAGTGCGATAAAATTTACCATATGATCGATTCCGCTTACTATGCTCTTTGCTAATCTTTTCATATCTACTTGTCCTTATCTTCCCTTCTTGTTAAGAAAGGGGATGCGACAGTGCCCTGCCGCACAGCATCCCCTTTTTAAATCCATTTAATTCTTTTTAATTATCTTCTGCGTTTGAAAGCAACAAATCCAAAGAGTGCTGCGCCGCAAAGAGCGATCATCAGAACGTATGGAAGTGTGTTCATGATAATACCAGTTGTTGGTACGTTGTTGAATCTGTTGGTTACATCAACAGTATTTTTGTTCTGTCCAAGTTTCTGCTGATCTACTTCTGTAAGAGCTGCATTGTACTTTGATGCTGCAACTGCTGTCTGCTCAACACCATTAAGGGTAACTTTAGCGCTTGCCTTGTAGTTCGCTTTTGCTGCCTCAGTTACAGTGATCGTTGTTCCAACCGGAAGACCTGTAAACTTCATGTTCTCATCATGTGCAAGCTGGAATTTAGTTTCTCCGTTCGTAATTGTAACTCCTTTTCCATCCTTGTCTTTTACTCCACCAAGTGTATCTTTGTCTGTTCCTTCTGGGAAATCAAATTTTACAGTAAAATCAAATTTTTCTGTTGGAATTGATGCAGTAGCATCTGTTGTATTCAGAATAACTTTCTTAGCTACATTTAAGGAACCATACTCATTGTAATCTGTACCTGGTACAATAGGTTTATCAGGATCTGGATCTGGTTTTCCTGTACCAGCTTCCTGCGCATATGTATTGGTAAAGTTGAAACCATTGCTGCCTACATTACCGCCAATATCTACTTTACCTGTTTCAGCATCTGGTTTACCTTGGTCATTCTTTGTTTTAGTTACAAGAATCTTGTCAATTTCAAGTGCTCCGCCAGTTTTCTCAACAACGTAAACATCCATCTTGTATTCAGCCTGTGACATGATCAGCTTTTCATGTTCGCTATTTGTAACAGCTGGAGAAGATGCACCCTCTTTTACAGTATATTCATACTTTCCTGCCTCTGTAGGTTTTCCAAAAATAATCTTATCACTAAGTTTTGTATAAGTTCCTGCTTCACTAGCAAAATCTGTTGTTTCAAACTTAATACTCGGAATTGTACAGGTAAGGTCTTCCTTTACCAAATCGTCTCTTGTAGCTTCCTTAACCTGTGTAGCAACAAAGGTAAATGTCATCTCTTTTTTAACTTCTGTGTTGTAAGTCTTTTTGATGTAAGCTTCCTTTGCATTATTTTTGGTGTCTGGTGTTGTTGCTCCATCAACTGCAAATACCGGCATTGCCAGTCCCATTGTCATAGCACCTGCTGCGACAACAGCGAGCATCTTTTTAGATAATTTTTTCATGCTCATGATTTCTTCCTCCCTTGTGAAATTTTTATACTTTTATATTTGATTAACGGATGTGGAACTTAAATTCCCCTGCTCCGAATAATCGCGATGACTTTTCCCCGGATGTCTTTTAGATCAATGCATCCATAAATTCGGCTGTCACTGGCCTTTGGTCTGTTGTCTCCAAGTACAAAGATCTGACCTTCTTTCACCGTAAGTGGGAAATCGACTCCGTTTTTAAACCGGGTCGTATCAAAATAGATATCCTGCGAGATCTGTTCTGCTCCATTGATCATAAGTCCGTCTTTTGTAATGTCAACCGTATCACCGGCAACCGCTACAACACGTCCGGTCGTTGTTTTATTATCCTTTTCAAAAACTGCAACATCTCCGGATATAAATCTGTGATCCAGTCGGTAATATACAACCAGATCCCCGTCCTTAATGGATGGTTTCATAGAGATATCGTTAATTCTTACGATTCCATAAAGAAAAGTAAAAATGAGAAATACAACCAGAAGAAGAAGCACGATCTTTAATAATAACTGTACGAGATCTTGTGCTAAAGTTGTCTCCTGCACGGTATTTGTATCACTTTTTTGTCTGTCATTTCTTTTCTTCATGTTACGCTTCCATCTCCAAGCTCAAACCTTCAAGGTTCTAGTTTACATGTAATTATACCCTCTTCTTTTGTTCTTTCAATGCATCAAACTTATAAATCTTTTCACACCACTTTATCATTTTTGTTCCACGCCTGAACTATTCTTTTGATTTCAATCTGCTTTTTCTATCCAGTCTCGTTTCATTGACGCTTTTTGAAAACATTGAAGTAGTTGTTTTGAAAACGCCCCGCATGCTCCGTCTAAAATCATATCTACTGCTTCTTTTGATGTGATCTTTCTCTTATAAGGACGTACACTAACCAGGGCATCATAGGCATCTGCAAGTCCGACCACCTGTGCACAAAGCGGGATTTCCTCCCCCTTTAATCCATCCGGATACCCGGATCCGTCATAGCGTTCATGGTGATGTCTGCAGATCTCATAACTATACTGATTCAGCTTTTCCGTTTTCTTTCCCTTCGGGAACCATTTTGTCATTTCCGCACCAACAAGCGGATGTTCTCTGATAATGCTCCACTCTTCCTCTGTCAGTTTCCCGTTTTTATTTAAGATTTCTATTGGAACACGGATCTTTCCAATATCATGAATCGGAGCCAGTTGGGCGATCACATTAATCTCTTCCTCCGTGATTCCATATTCCGGATATTCTTGCTGTAACTGGCAATAGATCTGCTTGGTATAATACCCAATCTGATCCTGATAGTCTGCTTCTTTCAACTGATTATGTTCTAAAACAGTACTTAATAAAGAAATCGTATCCCAGAACTGTCTGGTGATCGTTTCCTCTTTTTTATCTAATTCCTGCTTCATTTTTAAGACACTTGGATAAACACTCTGTTCCTGATGTAAGGTGATCATTACTGTATGTTCCCTCTCATCGATATGTTTGATTGCTTTCACCCAAACATACGGATGAAACAGATGAGCATCTACTCTGCGATAAAAAAATTGCCTTTCCATGCATCTGCCAGGCATTTTTTCTCTTAGGCTCTCACTAGATAAAAGCTGCTTCACCTTTCTTTGATCCGGTTCATAAACATATTTTGTTACATATCGGTTGATAAATGTATCATACGATCTTGTTTTTTCCACTTCTTCATAAATTGCATGGTCCTGTGAATAGACACAGTCATACTTCTTATGCTGCAAATCCACTTTCAAGATAATATAAAGCGGTTCTAAGCACGGTGCTTCCGTTTGTGCAGGATGAAACACTTTCTGTTGCATAATTGATTTCCCCTCAACAACTACTCTACTGCCAAGGATTCCTTTTTTATCACAAAAGTGTACCTTGTCCTCTTAAAACTACTTAAAATCTATCATTTTATAATATTTTATTATACGCCCTTCTTTTCTTACGTATAATGCAAAAGAGTGATAATTTTCTTCTACTTTCTTTATACTTCGGATAATAAAGATTCTCTCTTTTTTATGCACAAAAATCACCGTCCCTACAGCTCCTATGTCTGTAAAAACAGTGATTGTTACTGATTCATACTGATTCCTTCTCTTTATAAATGTTCCGCTACTTTACGCTTCATATCTACATAGTATAATCAATTTAACAGAAAAAAAATCAACCGTATATAATATTTCTTTAATATTTATATTAATATTTTCAATTTCAGTCAAAAATTAATATGTCTATCAACAAATGATACATCTTCTGTAACTCTTGATTTTCTCGTCTAACGATTTCAATTCTATGATAAAACGGAACTGACTTATCAGAATACAACTTTTGCGCTTCAAGTGGTGGCAGTAAAATTGGCATCTTACGAAGATCACTTAAAGCAATGCTATTTTGTCCGCTGCCTTTTTTTAATGCATGGATCTGCGGAGTAGCTGCAAGTAAATATTGATATAAATATTCTGCTGTTATTCTGTCAGGATCTGGGCGGATCGTCGTAACGCTCCGTAAAAATTCGATCGAATCAAGATCTTCCTGAAGATAGGCAATATTTCCTATAGTTCCAGCAGTCGTTAGGAGTATATCATCCCCCTTTGAGGTACCAGTTCGTTTGTGGATTCTCTGGTATGCCTCATAATCAATCCGTTTATCCGATGGAGATGGGACCACCTGGCCATCTCTAATATTACTCGCTCCATATAGCCAATATTGTCCTTTAGAGTCCTCAGAAACAGAGCCATGTTCTCCGTCAGTCAGATGTTTTGTAACATCTTCCAACCTTACCAACTCCCAGTTTTCAGGAATTTCACGCTTTAATTTCTCACACCATGTAAATTCCCCTATGCAACCATCGTATGGTATCTGGTAATCCAAAAACCAATGGTTAAAAATATAAGATATTAATTTCTTCGACTCTGAACCTCTCCCCTTCTTTTTATTTTAATCTCGAGACATCACTTTTCTCTACTTCGATCTTTATCTACCTATAATGATTCCTTCCTTATAAATTGTTCTAAAGTTTTTTCGGACCAGCTCTCGCCAAGAATACCAGCTGATTTATAACATCTATTATCTTTTCCATCAATGATAAACCACTGACAGAACGTTGTATCTCAACACTATACACGAAATATTGTAAAAAGTTGGGAATAATTCAGAAGAGCTCTCACAAGGCTCGTAAAACATTTGTGTCTAACTTGTTATCAAACGGAGTCAACATCAACACTGTAAGACAGGCAGCAGGACATGCGGATAAGAGAACCACTTACAATTACTTGCCGTAACATATCAAAAAGACGTGAAACCCTTGTAAATCAAGGCTTTCCAGCGCACAAAAAATCACCGTCCCCACAGCTCCAATGTCTGTAAAAACAGTGATTGTCAGTGCGCGATCAGGGGTTCGAACCCTGGACACCCTGATTAAGAGTCAGGTGCTCTACCAACTGAGCTAATCGCGCATTCTTTTGTTTTTGTGTCTCGTGTTCCTCAACACAAATAGTATTATATATCAGTTGTTGCCGGAATGCAACCCCTTTTTTCAAATTTTTTCATTTTTTTCAAAATTATTAATTTCATATACAATTTAGACGATATCAACAACGTTTATTCTTTCCCTTGTCTTTGTGGCAATATCCCGTATTTAAAATTCGATATACCTCCTCGAAGGATCTGCAAATGCAGACAATCCTTCGATTCAGTCTCTGATGGCAATAACACAACTCACGGATCCCGGCTTTCCAACATTTCCCCCGTCTCATCCTGTTCTCCTGTGAATCCCACTCTTCCTATATAATATATGAAACTTATTTGTTACTGTTCACTCCCGTGTCAATCACTCTGCTGATTGACACGGAGGATGCGTGTTTTGACTTGAATGCATCTCGCCCCATCGCCAAAGGCGATTTAAAATGGCGAGATGCGTTGCTGGTCGCACATCGTGTGAACAGTAACACTTATTTTCTCTGTGCAATCAGTTTATTGATTGGATTTCCTTTTTCTGAAAACTTCTGCTCGTACTCTGTCATAATATTTCCTTCATTCATCTCTTCCTGATGATGCAGATCATAAGTATAAGCAATCAATGCCCATCCGGCTTCTTTCACCTGTTCCAGAGAAAAGTTGAAAAGTTCTGTATTATCTGTCTTAAACTCTACTCTTCCGCTTTCCACAAGCACTTTTTCGTATCTTGCGAGGAATTCCGTAGATGTCAATCTACGCTTCGCATGTCTTGCCTTCGGCCACGGATCCGAGAAGTTCAGGAAGATCTTATCCACCTCTGCCGGTGCAAACACATTTTCAATCTCTCTTGCATCCATACAGATAAAACGGATATTCTCCAGCATTTCAAATTCTTCTGTATCATACTTTTCAAGTGCGCGGAGCAGAACGCTGGAATAACGCTCAATTCCTATAAAATTAATCTCCGGATGTGCCTTTGCCATATTTAGAATAAATTGTCCTTTTCCCATCCCAATTTCAATCTGAATCGGCTTTTCGTTACCAAACACATGGTTCCATTTTCCTTTCTGCTCTTCCGGTTTCTTGATCACTGTATGATGTGCGTCGATCACACCATCTGCTCTTGGTATATTTCTTAATCTCATTAATTACAATCTCCTGATATTCTCTGACAGATCTGTCACATTACAAATCTGCCGGTTTATTTTTACACATGCATTATCATAACATGAATTAATCCGTCTCACAAGCAAACAGATTCCAGAAAAGCTTGTATTTTTCTCCAAAAGGTGTATTATAAAAGATATTATGAATTTCTAACAAAAAGGAGGCTGGTTATGGACTCTATTATAAACAAATTGACAGAGATTGAATCCGCCGCATCTGCAATCGTGCAACATGCAGAAGCCGAAAAATCCGCATTAGATGAAAAATTCGACAAAAAGCGAATGGATTTCGACAAAGAGCTTGAAGCTGATACGCAGCGGCAGATTCAGGGAATTCGTGACAAGCTGGAATCGGAGACCTCACGGATCTTATCCGGGCAAAGTCAGGAAAGTCAGGATGAACTCGACGCCCTGCAGAAGGAATACGATGAAAAGCATTCTGATTATGCTCATGAGATTCTCCGACGGATCACTGAGGTGTAGCCTATGGGAAATCTACTGGAATACAGTGGTATTGTAACGAAAACCCGGGCAATGGAAGCCAAACTCCTTACCCCGGCACAGTTTGAGGAAATTGCTTCTCTACATAATGTTCCCGAGGTAGTTGAATATCTGAAGAAAGAAACTGCTTACGCAGATATTTTAGAAGAACTGGCCCCCGAACAGCTTCACAGAGGAAGTATTGAGAAGATTCTGACTCGTTCACTTTACCGCGACTACGCAAAGCTTTATCGCTTTTGTGGACAGAAACAGCGCAAGCTTATGAAGCTCCGTCTGAAATCTTATGAAATCGAGCTGATCAATTATTGTTTAAGGATTGTGATCAACCATTATCAGAAACCTTTTGATCTTGATTACAAGCGTCCTTTCTTCGACCGGTATTCACAGATATCGATCGAGAAACTGATCACCTCACGCACCACCGATGAACTGATCGAGACATTAAAGGATACAGAATATTATGAACCTTTAAAGAAATTAAAGGATTCTCCTTCGGTCACCCTATATGACTACGATCTGGCATTGAATCTTTATTATTTTACTACCCTTTGGAAAGCACGGAAAAAGGTGTTTAAAAAGGAAGATAAGGAATTATATCAGCGAGACTGCGGCACTCAGATTGATCTGCTCAATATGCAGTGGATCTACAGAGCCAAGAAATATTTTAATATGAAACCTGCTGACATTTATCAGCTGATTCTTCCGATCCACTATCGTCTGTCTACTGACTTGATCAAAGGAATGGTCGAGGCAACGACATTGGAAGAACTGCAGACACTCTGCAATCAGACTCCTTATGCCCGCCGCTATGAATCCACTGAGCAGCTTACCATGGAGCAGATGTATTCAGAATGTCTCCATCATCTGTACACCATTGACAGAAGACGGAATCCTTACTCCATCGCCGCTGTCAACACTTACCTCTTCTTAAAAGAAGAAGAAATCAAAAAGCTGACTACCGCTCTGGAATGCATCCGTTACGGACTGACACCGGGCGAGACGTTAGCGTACGTTGGAGGTAGAACCCAATGATTGTTAAAATGAAATTTATCAACATTTCCGGTCCGCGGGATGATATTGACCGTGTCACAGACTTGTATCTCTCACGTTATGAGATACAACTGGAGTCCGCACTGTCCGAGCTTAAGACAGTCGATAATCTTCGCCCGTTCGTAGAGCTTAATCCGTACCGGGATGTACTTGCCCAGGCAACCCAGTTCGTCGGCTATCTTCCGAATGTAGATGATGTTACACCGGATGAATCTTTAGGTCTCGACGACATGTTTGAGGTTGTTCGCAAAGCCTGTGAAGATTACGAAGGTCTGCAGGCAAAGAAAGAGAAAAAGAAAGCTAAGATTGAAGAGCTCCGTGCCAAACAGCAACTGCTCTCCCCATTCCGCCCCCTCGACTGTGATCTTCACAAGGTCCTCGGATATCGATATATTACATATCGTTTCGGACGGATCGCGCTGGAATCTTATCACAAGATGAATAAATATCTGATGGATGATTTGAGTGCAATCTTCGTTGAAGGTGAACGCGATGAAAGCTTCGTATACGGCGCTTACTTCGTTTCTCCGGGAGAAGCACAAAAGGTAGATGCTGTTTTCCGTTCTCTTCATTTTGAACGCATCGAGCTGAAAGATGAATTTGAAGGAACTCCGTCTTTCGCTTACCAGTCACTGGAACGCGACATTGCAAGGATCAATCTGGAGATCCAGGATCTAGATAAAGAAGCCGGAGAGATGCTTTCTGACCGGGCTCCACAGCTCATTGCAGCGAAAAACCGTCTGGAGGAACTCTCCAAGAACTTTGACATCCGTAAGATGGCTGCCCGGATGAAAGACAGCCAGGATGACTCTTATATCCTCTGCGGTTGGATGGCAGAAGATGATGTAGAAAAGTTTTTGGAAGAAATCAAAGATGATGATAAAGTCTTTGTCGTTGTCGAAGACGACCATGATGCATACTTCGGAGAGCCGCCGACAAAGCTGGAAAATCCGAAGCTATTCAAACCATTTGAAATGTACATTCAGATGTATGGTCTTCCGGCTCACAATGAGATGGATCCAACCATTTTCGTAGCGATCACATACTCCTTTATTTTCGGAGTTATGTTCGGAGATGTCGGACAGGGGCTTTTGCTTTTAATCTGCGGAGCCTTGATCTATCACTTTAAGAAAGCTCCACTTGCCGGAATTATCGCAACTGCCGGTGTATTTTCCACAATCTTCGGATTTATGTTCGGAAGTATTTTCGGATTTGAAGACATCATTGAACCATTGTGGATACGACCGATCGACCATATGACTACGCTGCCGTTCCTCGGCAAACTGAACACAGTGTTTATCGTTGCTGTCGCATTTGGTATGTTCCTGATCATCGTAGCGATGATCCTACATATTATCAATGCCGCAAGAAGCAAAGATATCGAAAGTACCTGGTTTGATCCAAACGGTGTGGCAGGACTTATTTTCTACATTGCCGTTGTAGTAACCATCGTTCTCTTTATGACAGGCAATCCGCTTCCGGGTGGTATTGTCATGGGTATCATGTTTGGTGTCCCGCTGCTTCTCATTTTCCTGAAAGAGCCTCTGACCCGCATGATTGAGAAACGTGCCGACAAGATGGAAACAGGCCCTGGAATGTACATCGTACAAGGCTTTTTCGAGATGTTTGAGACATTGCTCAGTTATTTCTCAAACACTATTTCCTTTATCCGTATCGGTGCATTTGCTGTCAGCCATGCCGCTATCATGGAAGTAGTACTTCAGCTGGCCGGCGCTGAAAGCGGAAATCCGAACTGGTTCGGAGTAATCTTCGGCAACCTGTTCGTATGCGGATTCGAAGGACTGATCGTAGGTATTCAGGTACTTCGTCTGGAATATTATGAGATGTTCAGCCGTTTCTACAAAGGAAGCGGACGTGCATTCGATCCATATACTAAAAAGAAAACAAAGTAACTGTTGGATCATAAATTTATGACAGCTATAAAATGTATAGAAATCAGGAGGATTCCACTATGAGTTTAGCAACAAAAATCATCTTTATCGCAGCACTTGTTTTAAGTATCATCATCCCATTCGGATATTATCTGATCGGTGAAAAGAACAAAAAACGCTACAAACGTACAATCGGTGTCAACGCATTTTTCTTCTTCGGCGCATTTGCCATTGCATCTATCATGATGCTTGCAGGTCCGGCAAATGTACAGGCTGCTGAAGCTGCCACATCTTCCGGTGCTACAATCGCAACAGGAATGGGATATCTTGCAGCCGCACTTGTTACAGGTCTTTCCTGTATCGGCGGTGGTATCGCTGTTGCAAGTGCAGCCAGCGCAGCACTTGGAGCGATCAGCGAGGATTCCAGCGTTCTTGGTAAATCCTTGATCTTCGTAGGACTTGCCGAAGGTGTTTGTCTGTACGGACTGATCATCTCTTTCATGATCTTAGGAAATCTCTAATTTCTGATTTTCAACAGAAAGGAGCCGCCTATGAAAATGTATCTGATCAGTGACAATGTCGACACTTACACCGGAATGCGTCTTGCCGGTGTAGACGGAGTTGTCGTCCACGAACGGGATGAGCTGAAACAAGCTTTGGAAAAAGTGCTTTCCGATCCGACTGTCGGCATTGTTCTTCTGACTGAGAAGTTCGGTCAGGAATTTCCTGACATTATCGACACTTTCCGACTGGAGCGAAAGATGCCGTTATTAATTGAAATTCCTGACCGCCACGGAACCGGTCGTCAGAAAGACTTTATCACCTCATATATCACTGAGGCGATCGGACTGAAATTATAAACGCAATTATATTACGAACTAAAGGAGGGATTCCTCTTGACTCTGGAAGAAAAAATCGCACACCTGCAAACCACATCCATGGAGCAGGCCCGCTTAGAGGGAAATGTCATCATTGACACCCATCAGGCTGCCCTGGAGAAGGTTTTCGAAGATCATAAGGCAGAAGCCACAAGACAGTCAGAAACTCGCATCAAGGCGGAAGCTGCCAATGCGAAGCTCTCACTGAATCAGGCGCTCGCCAAGTCCCAGCTGGAGATCAAACGTCGTCAAAGCAAGGTTCAGCAGGAATTGAAAGACAAGATCTTCGAGGAAGCAGACGCATTAATCGATGAATTTATGAAGACGGAAGCTTATGATGATTTTCTTATCAAATGCATCCGCAAAGCGGTGGCTTTTGCCGGAAATGATGAGCTTACGATCTATATTAACCCAACTGATGAAAAAAAACGTTCTGATCTGGAAGGTGCTACAAGAGTTCATCTGACGATCAGCGCCGAAGATTTCCGGGGCGGTGTCCGTGCTGTCATCCGTTCCCGCAACATTTTGATCGATAATTCCTTCAGCACACAACTGAAAGAACAGTATGACAAATTTGTATTTTTAGGAGGTGACGGCATTGCTTAAGACAGCGAAAATTTACGGCATCAATGGTCCCGTCATTTATCTGAAAGGCAACACAGGATTCCGTATGTCCGAGATGGTCTATGTCGGCGAACAGAAGTTAGTCGGAGAAGTCATTGCACTGGATAAAGATATGACAACCGTTCAGGTTTATGAGGAAACAACGGGGCTTCGCCCGGGCGAAGAAGTTATTGCCAGCGGAAGCCCTGTATCCGTAACACTTGCACCCGGTATCCTGAACAACATTTTTGATGGTATCGAACGTCCACTGGAAGATATCGCAGAATCCTCCGGCGGCGCATTTATCACACGCGGTGTCAGTGTCGATTCTCTGGACCGTACAAAGAAATGGAAAACACACATCACTGTAAAGCAGGGAGATTATCTCCATGCAGGTGATATTATCGCAGAAGTTCCTGAAACACATGCGATCACTCATAAATGTATGGTTCCTCCTGAAGTAGAGGGAACTGTTCTTGTGACTGTTGCAGACGGTGAATACACAATTGACGAACCTCTGGTTCGTCTGGAACTTCCTAACGGACAGGAGAAAGAACTGACAATGACTCAGCATTGGCCGATCCGTACTCCGCGACCGACTCATCACCGTTTCCCGGCATCTGTTCCGCTTGTTACCGGACAACGTATCATTGATACCATGTTCCCGATCGCAAAGGGCGGTACCGCTGCCATCCCAGGCGGATTCGGAACCGGAAAGACCATGACACAGCATCAGATCGCCAAATGGGCCGATGCAGATATCATCATCTATATCGGATGCGGTGAGCGTGGAAATGAGATGACACAGGTTTTGGAAGAGTTCAGTGAACTGACCGATCCTCGTACCGGCAAACCTCTGATGGACCGTACTACACTGATTGCCAATACTTCCAACATGCCTGTTGCCGCCCGTGAAGCCAGCATTTACACCGGACTTACTCTGGCAGAATATTACCGTGATATGGGCTACGATGTAGCGATCATGGCCGACTCCACTTCCCGTTGGGCTGAGGCTCTTCGAGAACTTTCCGGACGTCTGGAAGAGATGCCTGCCGAGGAAGGATTCCCGGCTTACCTCGCATCTCGTCTGTCTGCGTTCTACGAGCGCGCCGGAATGATGCATAACCTGAACGGAACAGACGGTTCTGTTACGATCATCGGTGCTGTTTCCCCACAGGGTGGTGACTTCTCCGAGCCGGTTACACAGAACACCAAACGATTCGTCCGCTGCTTCTGGGGACTGGATAAGAGCCTTGCCTATGCAAGACATTTCCCGGCCATCCACTGGCTGACAAGTTACAGTGAGTATCTGAACGACTTAAGTCACTGGTATCAGGACAATGTATCTCCGAAATTCGTTGATTACCGCAACCGTCTGATGGCACTTTTGAATCAGGAAAGCAGTCTTCTTGAGATCGTAAAACTGATTGGAAGTGATGTACTCCCGGATGATCAGAAACTTGTCCTTGAGATTGCCCGTGTGATTCGTCTTGGTTTCCTGCAGCAAAATGCATTCCACCCGGATGACACCTGCGTTTCTATGGAAAAACAGTTCTTGATGATGGATACGATCCTGTACCTTTACAAGCAGGCACGTACCCTTGTCACAATGGGACATCCGATGTCCGTATTAAAATCTGAGAATATTTTCGATCGTGTCATTGCGATCAAATATGATGTTCCAAATAACCGCCCGGAAATGTTTGCACAGTATCACAGAGATATTGACGCTTTCTATCAGCACGTACTTGAGAAAAATGCATAAGGAGGGACCACTATCATGTCAATTGAATATCTTGGCTTAAGCAGTATCAACGGCCCTCTGATCGTGTTAGAGGGCGTACAGGACGCCTTTTACGATGAGATCGTAGAATTTGTCGTAGACGGCACAGAACGCAAAATAGGACGTATTGTAGAGATTTACGAAGACAAGGCAGTAATCCAGGTCTTCGAAGGTTCTGAAAATATGTCCCTGAAAAATACACATACGAAACTCACCGGACACCCGATGGAGATTGCACTCTCCCCGGATATCCTTGGCCGTACCTTCAACGGTATCGGACAGCCGATCGATGACCTCGGGCCGCTTGTCTCCACTTTAAAAAGAGATGTGAACGGACTTCCGCTCAACCCGGTCCGCAGAGAATACCCAAGAAACTATATTCGCACCGGAATTTCCGCGATCGACGGACTGACAACTCTGATTCGTGGACAGAAGCTTCCGATTTTCTCCGGAAATGGACTTCCGCACGATCAGCTTGCTGCACAGATTGTAAAACAGGCTTCTCTTGGAAGCGATTCTGATGAAAAATTTGCAATCGTATTCGCTGCTATGGGTGTCAAACATGACGTTGCTGATTTCTTCCGTAACACATTTGAAGAAAGCGGTGTTGCCGATCATGTAGCAATGTTTTTGAATCTGGCAAATGACCCGGTTGTAGAACGTCTGATCACACCAAAGGTTGCACTGACAGCTGCGGAGTATCTGGCATTTGAACAAAATATGCATATCCTCGTTATCCTTACCGATATGACTTCTTTCGCAGAAGCCATGCGTGAGGTCTCTTCCTCAAAAGGAGAAATTCCTAGCCGTAAAGGATTCCCGGGATATCTGTATAGTGAACTGGCAACCATCTACGAACGTGCCGGTATTGTACAAGGCGTAAACGGATCTGTAACACAGCTTCCGATCTTGACTATGCCAAACGACGATATCACGCATCCAATTCCTGACCTGACGGGATATATCACCGAGGGACAAATTGTACTTGACCGCCCGCTCCATGGACAGTCAATCTATCCTCCGATCAATATCCTGCCATCCCTTTCCCGTCTGATGAAGGACGGTATCGGAGAAGGTTTTACACGTGAAGATCATCAAGATCTTGCCAATCAGTTATTCTCCGCTTATGCAAAAGTTGGAGATGCAAGAAATCTGGCTTCTGTTATCGGTGAAGATGAACTTTCACCACTGGATAAGAAATATCTGGAATTCGGAATCGACTTTGAACAGCACTACATCGGACAGGGTGTTAATGAAAACCGTACAATGGAAGAGACTTTGGATCTGGGATGGAAACTTTTAGGAAAACTCCCTAGAGAAGAACTCGACCGTGTTGACACGAAGATTCTTGATAAATACTATAAACCTGCTGTAGAAGACTAGGGAAAGGAGGGAGCTTCATGGATCCACGTACATTTCCAACAAAAGGTAATCTGATGCTGGCCAAGAACTCTCTTGCACTTGCCCGGCAGGGTTATGATCTGATGGATAAGAAGCGTAACATCCTGATTCGTGAACTGATGGATCTGATCGAAGAAGCACGCACCATACAGGAAGAGATTGATTCGACTTTCACTTATGCTTATCAATGCCTGCAGCGTGCTAATATCGAAAACGGTATCAGTATGGTAGAACAGCTCGCCTACACTGTACCGATTGAAAATTCTATCACGATCCAGACGCGAAGCATCATGGGAACCGAGATTCCTCATGTGAAATATATACCGGATGCCGGTCAGCCGACCTATGCCTTCAGTACCACAAAGGAATCGATTGATATTGCCCGTGAGGCCTTCCGCAAGGTAAAGGACCTTACGATCAAGCTTTCCATGGTAGAAAACGCTGCTTACCGTCTTGCAAGTAATATTAAGAAGACGCAGAAACGAGCAAATGCACTTCAGAATATTACAATTCCAATGTATTCGAATCTGGTCTACTCGATCACCAATGCACTGGAAGAAAAAGAGCGTGAAGAGTTCACGCGTCTGAAAGTGATCAAGAGAATGAAAGAGAAAAAAGCCTCCGGTTAACTTCCGGGGGCTTTTCCTTACTGAAGGGGGACTGTTATGAGTATCCCTAACTATTCATTATTCTACTGCTGCAATGATCTGATATTCTTTTTCAAAAGTCTCCCCGCTCTCTACCTTATTAATTCCAGGCTTCTCAGAGATTTCTTTATCAAATCCAATATTATCGCATCTTCCCATCCATGGTTCCAGGCAGACAAACGGTGCGTCTTTTACAGACCAGATTCCATAGCTTGGGAATCCTTCAGACTTAACTCCCACATACGGAGTTCCGTCTTTATGACAGATCCACGCCTCTTCAATCTGCGTATTATCAAAAATCAGCGCATCGTTTTCAAACAATTCTTCTGTCAGCGGATATGTCTCTTCATTCAGTTTCATCTCATGCAGTTCCTCCGGATCAGGAGCCATTTCTTTCATATTGATCAAACAATACTTCAATTCATCTTTTCCAGGGAACTTCAGAATATAATCTGTCTTTCCTTCCTCGTTCTTTGCAAAACGGAAGGCCGGATGCGCTCCGATTGTGAAATAAATTGTCTCATCAGACGGATTCTTTACTTCCCATTTTACATGGAGTACGTTTTTTTCCAGTGTGTAAGTAATGAAAAGTTCAAAATCAAATGGATAAACTTCCTTCATCTCTTCTGTTGATGTCAGAAGAAAGGTTGATGTTTCTTTGCCTGCATGAATACATTTGAACTCACTGTCTCTTGCAAATCCATGCTGTGATGTCGGATACTGTGTACCGTTGATCTTCACTGTGTTCTTATAGGTTTTTCCCACATTTGGAAATAACACCGGTGAATGACGTTTCCAAAATTGGGGTTCTGCATCCCAGAGAAGATCTGTACCTGTTTTCTTGTTATACAGTTTTGTCAGCTCCGCACCATGCTCTGCAATCTCTACGCTGAGCACATCATTCTCCATTTTAATCATGATTTTCTTCCTCCTTTATTCCCCTTTAATTTTTATCGGACTGTTCTACCTGTACGCAATTATCTACCAGATAGTCCAGTACTTTATCACGAAGGATTGCATCTTTCAGAACATCTTCTCCCACCTGCTCTTTGTAGGTATCCAGATCTGCTCCTGCCTTGTCCGCATACTCCTGCATTCCTTCTTCGTATTCCTTATCAGACGGTTCCAGTTTCTCTTTCTTTGCGATTAGTTTTACAGCCTCTTCAAGCTGCACAGCCTGTTTTGCGGATTCCTCAATTTTTTCGTTAAATTTATCTTCTGTCATATTCAGATAAGTTGTAATGAAATCATTCAGCTCTACTCCGTACATCTGTGCAATCTGTGTATAGTAGTCATTTGCCTGTTTCACCTGCTCGTCTACCGCACCGTCAGGATATTTATTTACCTCTATCTGATCCAGTAAAGCAGTCTGTACTTCTTGTTTCAACTGTGAATTACCTGAATCGTCCTGCTGCTCCTGAAGAGAATTTTTCACCTCTTCCTTGTATTCATCAACCGTCTTGCTGCTTTCACTATTATTCACAACCCACTCGTCTGTAAGCTCCGGTGCTACTTTCTGATAAATCTTATTCAATACAATGTGAAAATTCGCCGGTTTTCCCGCAAGATCCGCACTCGGATATCCCTCCGGAAACTGTACAGTGATATCAAATTCTTCACCTGTATTATGTCCCACGATCTGATCTTCAAATCCCTGGTAATCTCCGGATGCTCCGATAAATGAACCTGATCCAAGCTCTAGATCATATCCTGTAGCTGAACCACCGTCAAATGCAGTTCCATCCATCGTGCCTGTATAATCAATATTTACCCAGTCTCCACTCTGTGCCGCGCGGTCTGTTACATCCTGTTCTGTCGCAGCAGCTTCCAGTCTGGACTGTACCTCCTGCTCTACAGAATCATCGGACACCTCGTTTTTGGCAACCTCTGTTACTTCAAGTCCTTTATATTTGTTCACTGTCACATAATCATTAGACAACTTACCACTTCCGCATCCTACTAAAGATGCTGTCATCAGAACCGCTGTAAGAACCGCAATCACTCTTTTTTTCATTTTCCTGTTTCTCCTCTTTTATAATCTCTTTTTTATTTTTTGTCTTATCCACTATAAAAGTGGTGACAGTAATCTGGAAAACTGTTCCTTGAACCGGATCAGTAAATTCCTCTCCTCATATATCTTTCGTGTCACTTGCGTACTCATTGTCATATCATTCTCAAAAGCTCTTTCCAGCCTCTGCACTGTACGCTCACTATAGATTGTTGCATTCACTTCAAAATTCAGGCCAAAACTTCGGATGTCCATATTCGCTGTACCTACACAGGCAACCATGCCATCTACTGATAATGTCTTTGCGTGAAGGAATCCATTATTATAGACATAACATTTTGCACCTGCTGCAACCATCTCTCCAATGTAGGAATATGTTGCCCAGTAAACGAATGGATGATCTGGTTTGCATGGGATCATAATTCTGACATCTACCCCGGATCTGCTTGCAATCTTCAACGCATCCAGAATGGACGCATCCGGTATGAAATACGGTGTCTGTATATAGACATGATTTCTTGCACTGTGGATCAGATGAAGATAATTGTCATGGATTGTCTTCGTCTGTGAGTCCGGTCCACTTGAGATAATCTGTACCGGATCAAATCCATGCCTGTCATACTGCGGAATCTCAAACAAATGATCTTCCAAAAACAAGTTCTCATGAGCCGCATAATTCCAATCCAGGACAAACCTCACTGCAAGAGATGTTACCGCTGCACCTTCAATACACAAATGTGTATCTCTCCAATAACCAAACTTTTCGTCTTTTCCAATATATTCCCTGCCTACATTGAAACCACCAACAAAGCCAACCTTTCCATCAATCACGACAATCTTTCTGTGATTTCGATAATTCACACGCATCTGAAGCTGTCCCAGAATCGCCGGGAAGAATTCTGCGACCCGAATTCCTTCGCATTTCAGCCTGTCCCAATCTCTTTTGTGCATGGTACGACATCCCATACTGTCAAACAAAACTCTGACTTCTACACCTTCATGTGCTTTCTCGATCAATACCTTCTCTATATCCTGCCACACTTCATCGTTCCTGATAATATAATACTGTACATGGATATATTTCTTCGCACGTTTCATTTCCTCGATCAGTGCATGAAACTTCTCTTTACCATCTGTATAAATACGGATATCATTATTATCTGTCAGAACTGCCTGTCCGGCCTCCAGATTATACAGCACAAGATCCCGGAACCGGTTAAGTGCCGGACTCGTCATCTTCAGCTGCCTGTGATAAATGGTTTCCTCCTGCCTTCGCACAGCGTATTTCAGCTCACCTTCAATCTCCTTTGCCTTAAACATCTTATTCTTGTGATAATCCTGCCCTATGATCAGATATAGAATAAATCCGACAATCGGAATAAAATAAAGCAAAAGCAGCCAGGTCCATACTGCCTGCGGTGATCTTCTTTCAAAGAATACAATAATCAGAGATAAAAGAATATTAATGATAACGATATTCTTCATAATAAAATGAAAAACCATCACCACTGTGTTCCATATTGTCTCTGCCATTCAACTCTCCCTTTCTCTTAATCAACGTGAAAATATTATTGCTCACTATACTCCATCACATTCTTCGGACAACGCTGTTACTGTTCACACGATGTGCGACCAGCAACGCATCTCGCCATTTTAAATCGCCTTTGGCGATGGGGCGAGATGCATTCAAGTCAAAACACGCATCCTCCGTGTCAATCAGCAAAGTGATTGACACGGGAGTGAACAGTAACGGCAGCACTGCTCTATCTTTCTGCAAACAATAATAAACCACCATAATACATAGTATACTCGGTTTACGTCTTAAAAGTAACCCCAAATTGTAAAATTGTCCCCTGTCTGCTTGCACTTTGTAATAAAGAATGTTACAATATTAAATGCGAATTAAGCGGAAAATAGTAAATAGGAGGGTTTTATCGTGAGTACACCTATGATAATCATGCTCATCGTCCTCGTAGTTCTCATCGGGGTTTGCGTAGCACTCTATTTCTTCGGAAAGAAAGCGCAGAAGAAGCAGGCTGAACAGCAGCAGCAGATGGACGCAGTTGCGCAGACCGTCAGCATGCTCATTATTGATAAAAAGAAGATGAAGCTAAAAGATGCAGGACTCCCGGCCGTTGTTCTTGAGAATACACCAAAGTATTTAAGACGTTCTAAAGTACCGGTTGTAAAAGCAAAGGTTGGACCAAAGGTTATGACTCTGATGTGTGATGCAAAGGTTTTCGAAGTTCTACCAGTGAAGAAAGAAGCGAAAGTCGTTGTAAGTGGTATCTATATCACAGGCATCAAGAGCGTCCGCGGTGGTCTTGATATTCCAGAGAAAAAGAAGAAAAAAAGATTTTTCTCAAAGAAAGAAAAATAAGAAACATTAAAATAAGTTCAGTCAAACAATTCGACTGAACTTATTTTTTTAATTCTTTTTCTTTTGTTCTTTTCTCTCGGCCTCGTATTTCTTCAATTCCCTCAACGCCTGACCACCCATCAGATACAGGATCACTGTATTGAAGATCGTCATTAGTCCGATCCCGACATCACCTAGATCCCATACAAATGTATACGCTGCGATTCCTCCGATGAATAGCATCACAAGCGCAAGCACTTTATATGCTGTCTGGGACGCCCAGTTATCACCGAACAGATACGCCACATTACTTCTTGCATAAAACAGAATTCCAAGAAATGTAGAAAAGCTGAACAAGAACAGCATCACTGCGATAAAGATCACCCCTGCTTCTCCAAGATGATATCTCATCGCTGTCTGAAGCAGTTCCATTCCTGCAAGTCCCTCAATCTGATCCTGCGGAACAAGCAACATGATCATAGCTGTACAGCTACAGATCACAATTGTGTCGATAAATACGCCCAATGCCTGAACAAGTCCTGCCTTTACCGGGAGATCACACTCTGCCGCAGCTGCTGCACATGGGGCAGATCCTGAACCAGCTTCATTTGAGAATAATCCTCTCTTCACTCCGTTCATCAGAACGGCTCCAAAACCACCTGCTGCCACCTGACGGACTCCAAATGCTTCCTCAAAAATACGTGAGAACACACCCGGTATGCTGGACAAATTCGTAAAGATCAAAAATACTGTGATCAGGAAATAACACACTGCCATAATCGGAACAACAACATCCAGAACCTTTACTGTTGCATTCTTTCGAAGCACGATCACTGCTGCCAGAACCACCAAAATCACAGTTGTATAAATCGGTGGGATAGAAAATGCATTTTCAAACGAAGACGTCACTGAATTACTAATCACCTGGCTAATACCACACCAACAGATTAATCCTGAAATTGCAAACAATACCGCGATCACTGAATATCTCTTTTTCTTTCCTTGATGTTCTTCCATGTAGTGATGGATATAATATGCCGGACCTCCGCGGTATCCTCCATACAACGGATCTTTTTCTTTATGAAGCTGTGCAAGTGTTGCCTCAACAAATGCTGTGGAAGAACCGATCAGTGCCGTGATCCACATCCAGAACACTGCTCCAGCTCCACCGGCTGAAATAGCTGCAACAACACCTACCAGATTCCCCATTCCCACACGGGTTGCTGTTGATACAATCAGAGTTTGAAAATTAGACAGCCCATCCTCTTTCCCTTTTTTACTATTCAACGATCTTACCATCTCCGGGAAAAGACGGATTGGAAGAAATCTCGTACAGATTGTGAAATAAATTCCTGTTGGAATCAACAGAATAATCAGAAGTGATATTCCCACACTTCCGCCGCCTGGAAGCGGTATCTGAAACAGATCGCCCCATAAAAACGAATATATTTTCTCAATCAGTGTTATTACCATTATCTTGTCCTCTCATTCTTATCTTTTTCATTTTTCCGCCTGCTTATCCTAAAATGCCTCGGCGTTCTTGTAGCTTAACTAAGCACTGAAAACTTTCCACTGTCCTTGGAAACAATATTCATCCGTATCTTACAGTCTGCCATCGGTTCATGATTTACGTCCAATTCATAATCAATCTGAACCGCTATCTTATCTTCTTCAAAATCAACCTGAAGGTGTCTCGTATTCACTCCGATCAGCATCTGTCCATAAGGCGTCTTATAAAATGTCTGATTCTTTTTATTTTTCTCAAAGATCATATGAGAGTTTGAAAGACCGCTTTTCACGATCTCTACACATTCCTCTCCGTTAATCTTAATTCTGTTCTTGATCACTCCGGAAGTCCCTTCTACAACTTCCTCGTAGACAATATAATGTTTTCCATTCTTCAAATAATATGTTGCAGGTGTTACAACTTCAATCGCTTCGTTCTCATCTTCCTCTATCTCCGGAGCAACTGCCACAATCTCCTCATGCATTCCGGAAATGCTTACCAGTACATCTTTTGTCATAAATGAATTCTCCATAGAAAAGAATCAGGAAGATTTCGTTCCGTCAGTCTTTCCGCAACCAACGTACA
>ERZ791907.763-NODE-763-length-28548-cov-8.255115_pt1 | contig 28548 bp, 19 predicted proteins | sample MGYA00510145_ERZ791907 | MGnify/ENA primary metagenome ERZ791907 (study PRJEB30046, sample SAMN00792089) | human gut metagenome | study: EMG produced TPA metagenomics assembly of the A metagenome-wide association study of gut microbiota in type 2... | reverse complement strand
TGCCTGTAGCTTATATTTGTCGTCCGTTCGTCACCAACTAATATTCAATTAAACACCAATATTTCTATGCTGCATATTCAGAATCACCGAAGAAATCGTTATACCATACAAGGAACATATATACTGTCCATATCTTTCTTGAATTATCGGCTTTTCCCTCTTTGTGGTCATCAAGGTACTTAACAAGCTCCTTAGTGTTAAAGTATTTTTCTGCAGCTTCGCTTGTGAAGGCTTTCTTTATCATATTGTAATACTTGTCATCCTTGAGCCAGATTCTTATAGGTACAGGGAATCCAAGCTTCTTCTTTTCAGCTACCATATCTGGAAGATACTTATGAGCAGCCATACGCATAGCATATTTTGTGTTGGACTTGTTTACTTTATACTTAGTAGGTATAGTCCTTGCTACGTCGAATACCTCTCTGTCAAGGAAAGGAACACGTACTTCAAGGCTGTGTGCCATGCTCATCTTGTCGGCCTTAAGCAGAATATCACCAATAAGCCAGAAGTTGATATCAATGTACTGCATTTTCGTAACATCATCCTTATCCTTAACCTTATCATAGAAAGGCTTTGTAAGCTCTTTATGGTCGTACTTTCCAGTAGGATTCTTTAATATCTTTGCGCGTTCTTTTTCATTAAACATAAATGCGTTACCGATGAAACGCTCCTCAATATCCTTGCTGCCTCTTATAAGGAAATTCTTACCTTTAAATTTAAATGGAATAGCCTGTGCTACATTAGCAAGTCCCTTACGAAGACCCTTTGGAAGCTTTCTGTAACCTGCAGTATCAAGAGGTTCCTTGTAAATGTTGTATCCACCGAAGAATTCATCAGCACCTTCGCCAGACATAGAAACCTTGACGTGTTTTGCAGCAGTCTGGCTTACAAAGTAAAGTGCGATGGCAGCAGGATCTGCTAAAGGTTCATCCATGTGATACTGGATTTTAGGGATAGCAGCCCAGTATTCTTCACTTGATACAAGCTTTGAATAGTTGTCTATCTGAATCTTTTCAGATAAAGCCTTTGCATAATCTATTTCGTTATATTTTTCGTAGTCGAAACCAACTGTAAATGTTTTATCACCATTGAAGGTGGCAGCGACATAGCTTGAGTCAACACCGCTGGAAAGAAATGAGCCAACCTCAACATCACTAATCTTGTGATGTTCTACTGAATCATGCATGGCATCATCAATCTCCTGTACAAAATCATCCAGGGACTTGTTTTCATCAGCCTCAAAAGTAGGTTCCCAGTATCTTTTTATATTAATCTGTCCGTTATGGAAAGTGAAGCAGTGTCCAGGCATAAGCTTGTATACACCCTTAAAGAATGTCTCAGGGAGTACTGAGTACTGGAAAGTGAGATAATTCTCAAGAGCCACATCGTTAACTTCCTTCTTATAAGCAGGATGTGCCAGTATGCTCTTAATCTCTGAACCATATATTATATTTCCATCAACTATTGTGTAGTAAAAAGGCTTAATACCAAAGAAATCTCTTGCACCAAAAAGAGTTTCTTTTTCGCTGTCCCAGATAACGAAAGCGAACATACCGCGAAGTTTATTAAGCATATCTTCACCATATTCTTCATAAGCATGAATAAGAACCTCTGTATCGGAGTTGTTTGCAAAAGTGTGTCCCTTTTCAATAAGCTCTTTTCTTAAATCCTGGTAATTATATATTTCACCATTAAAAGTGATGACAATTTTTTTATTTTCGTTAAACATAGGCTGGCTTCCGTTATCAAGGTCGATGATTGAAAGTCTTCTAAAGCCCATATATGCCTTGTTATCTATATACTGACCGGCACTGTCGGGACCTCTGTGGATAATTTTATTCATCATATCAGTAAGAACATCTTTACCATTCTCAAGGTATCCTGTAAATCCAGCAAAACCGCACATATTACAAAACCGTCCTTTCCTAAACTAAATGTTGTTTGTGAGATAAAGATATGGGGGTCAAAAGAAAATTCTGACACATATATCTTATAAATCAATTATGTAATTATAACAAACCAGAGTATTTAATACAAGAAAATGTAATAATTATTACGCGTTATTACGCGTTCTATAAATAATAAAAAAACAATACTGACGATATTGACAATTAAGTATATATATGATATATTTAGTTTAAATAATAAAGTTATGGCGCGGTAACAAAAAGACAGGAGATGATTGATTGGAAGAATATATATGACATTCCTGATATAAACACAAGATGACAAAATCAGGATAATAACTCTATAGATATTATTGACAGCATAAAGAATATTTAATCTGGTAATCTTAATAAAAACTATTCATCTGATGTGAATATATAACATAATGTCACATTGATTCATATTAATTTCCACAAGGCACTTAATATTATATTAACAATATCAATCCGCTTATATAAGACATGTTGTGCATGTCATGCTTAGATATAACAAGATTATGTATATATTATTTTATAAACTCCCCCATATTCGCACATCGTGGGATATCCCACTTTTATGCTCATATTGGGGCGGGTCCTAAGGTTTTCACCCACCTATGGGCAGGCTCATGTGGGTTTAGATCTTTTGACCCTGGTATCATAAGATTAAAATAAAGAAGGGAAGAAGTGAGAAAGTGAGAATGAAACGAAATAATTTATTGAAGATAATATTAATAACAGTGACGATTGGAGCATTATTAGCAGCTGCAGCCGTTGTTAAGAAGAATGCGGATGATAAAATCAAAGTGCCAGAAAAAAATAGTGCTGCAGTTGAAACGATACAGACAAAAAAAGCAACAGAATCAAATCTTGCAGAGCTAAAAGAATCCAAGGAACAAAAAGAATCAGAATTGGATTTTGCAGAACAAAAAGAATTTAAGGAACAAAAAGAATCAGAATCAGACCTTGCAGAGCCAGAAGAATCAAATGAACAGGCAGATTCAGGAATAGATATAGATATAAAAGAACAAGAAGAATATGGGAAGCCAGATTCAGAAGGAAAGTCAGAGCCTGAAGATAAACCGGATTCCGAAGATAAGCCAGAGCCCGAAGAGAAGCCAGAGCCCGAAGAAAAGCCAGAGCCTGAAGATAAACCAGAACTAGAAGAAAAGCAGGAACCAGCCATAACAGATAGTCCTTATGGACATGAAATCTATATAGCTAATGGCGTACTGCAATATGGTGAAAACGCAAGTGAAGCACAGATGGGAAAGGATGTTAATACAGGAAGTACAGTGGAATGTCCATATCCTATAGAGGTTATGACAACAAGGGTTATGTATGATGAGCATTGTGGTTATCATACATATAAAGGATATTATACAGTTTCAGATAAAACCGAAATTCTTGATTGCCTGGTTGATGCAATGGGGAGTCCGTTGTTTAACGCAGATACAGCTATGTTTCAGGGGGTTATGGGTATATATAGATGTGGTTCCGTTGTGTTTACATGTCTTGGAATAGTGGAATAAAGGGGGCATATATATGGCAGCATGTCCTATGAAGGACAAAAAAAGAGTGACTTTATTATATATATTATCGGTATTGGTGTTATTATTATCATTTGTAGGTCTGGCATATGCGTATCAAGCGGGCAGTTATACAGATGATGATTTTAAAAGACAGATAACCGTTGATTTTGCCGGTGGCACAGCTGATTTACAATGGGTATATATGAATGATAAGAATAAACAGATATATTTTGATGATATACCTTTTTATAGTGATAATGAGGCACCGCATGAAGGAACATTTACAGAACATGTGAACTGTCGTGGATATACGCCGTATCTTCGTGTATACAATATTTCGAAAGAAGGCTGTATATTCAATGTGGATTTCACTGGCTATAAAAACTATAATAATTGGGACAATCCAGACAACAATGTTAAGGAAATGCTTGGCGGTTACCTGTTTGAAGCTGGCTGTAATATCAATTATGATGGAGATAAATATTCCGGTGAAAGAAAACCATTAACTATCACATTAGGATGGGCATGCAACTTTAACATCGAATGGGATGCTGGAGTCAGTGATGTTATAGGACACAGCACGAGTGGTCTTGATATGCGGTATTCAGATGGACAGACTATTACATATAAAGAAGGTACATTGGTTCCTACATGGATATATCTTAAAGATGGATATGAACTTGATTATATACAGGAAGGTGACAAAAAATGGTATGATTCCACATGGAATGAAGCATGTAAAAGATGGGATAACTACTGGACTATGAATAGGAGCCGGAGCATTTATATTCATACTAAGAAGAAAGAGGTTATAAAATCATATAAGCAGACTGTATACATAAGATATCAGAATCAGAATGGTACGTGGGAAAGATGGGATGACACGTCAGCAATAACTGAAAATGTATTATGTGGTTCAACATATACATTTGATACTAAGAATATAACTGGAAATTCAAAATGGAATTCAAACCTATACAGGATGCCAGAGCAGTTTGATGATGGAACATCCTTTGCCTATAAAGTAAGTGGTGCAAAAACTAATTATATAAGTGTAGCCAGATTAAAAATACAGAATGACCAGGAGATATATGTGAGGTATCAGAATGAGGATGGTTCATGGGGTGAATACTCAAGCACATACTGGCATACACCAACAAAGAAAGCACCTGATGGCTATTGGGAGAACTTTCTGTGGCATGTAGATAGTGGTACATCGTTTGGTTTTGGAGTTGAAGATATTAAACAGGATTCAAGGTGGGATGCCACGTTATATGAGTTTCCAGATACATATGCAGATGGTTCGTCGTTACGATATACAGTGACAAAGGCTTGTAAAAAATATGTTGATATATCAAGAAAATTCATACTGACATTATCACAGGAGGATGCAACAACAAGGGGAACACAATCAGTTATGGTATCTTACAGGAAAGGACTGCCAGATATAACGGTTCCTGAACAGAAATATAAAGCTTCTTTTTATGATGATGATAACTATAATGACAGACTGTTATTATCTGATATAGTCCAGATTAATAAGTTTAAAGGATATATGTTGAAAGAAAAAAGAAATGAAGTCAGTCTGGGAAGTATATTAAATGAAAGTTATAATTATTCAGATGCTAATGCTGATAATTCTATTATTTCAACAGTAACATTAACAAGACCATATACTGGCTATTTGTATTTTTACTATGATGGTTATAATAGTACAGATGAAGAGGTTTCTGTTAATGTTGAGTGGAGTACTTTTGATGGTGACAGTGATAACGAGGAAATATGGTTTTTACCACATTCAAATGATAATAACTATGTAGATGTCTATGTTAATAAGCTTAACAGTATAAGAATCAGGTACTGGGGACCAGAGTATGGACCAGATAGTTATGGCAGCTGGAAAATCAGTCTTAATATTGAAGAAATGGCTGATGTGAATGATTACTGGTATAACAGTGAAGGTAAAGCCGATATTTACAGTTATCCATATGCATGTAACGAAACTGTTTATGCGAAGTGGGAAGAAAGTAAAATCACACTGCCAGATAAAGCTGAGGTAACGAAGCCTGGTTTTGAGTTAACTGGCTGGTCAGATGGAATAAACACTTATGATCCAGATGATAAAATATCAATAAAAAAAGATACAAGGTTTTATGCAATATGGGAAGAAGTAATACCTGAAAGCAACTCTGAGAGTAATATAACAAAGGCAGCATCAACAATGTACTTTGATACACTTATACGGCGTACATCAGGAGATGAAGCATGGTATGACACAGTTGGAAGCTATAGTATAAAAAGTCTTAAGGATTATAGCAATGATAGTTGTGTACAGATATGGAAGATAGATATTGCTGGTAATATAACAAGAATGAAATGAGGCATTTACAAAATCATGAAAATATTTTATAATTAAAGGCAGATTTTTTATATATTTTGGACATAATTGCCATTATGGAAAGGATTGCGGTATGGAAAAGATAAAAATGACAACACCTCTCGTAGAGATGGATGGAGATGAGATGACAAGAGTGTTATGGGGACTTATTAAGGATGAACTTTTACTTCCTTATGTAGATCTTAACACAGAATATTATGATCTTGGACTTGTTCATCGTAATGATACTAACGACCAGGTTACTATAGATTCAGCAGAGGCTACTAAAAAGTATGGTGTTGCAGTAAAGTGTGCTACAATCACTCCTAATGCAGCAAGAGTAAAAGAATATAACCTTAAGGAGATGTATAAGAGCCCTAATGGAACAATAAGAGCTATTCTTGATGGTACGGTATTCAGGGCACCTATCATTGTTAATGGTATTGAACCTTATGTTAAGACATGGAAGAAACCTATAACTATAGCAAGACATGCATATGGTGATGTATATAAGGCTTCAGAGATGAAGATTCCAGCAGCAGGAAAGGCTGAGCTTGTATACACAGACGAACAGGGTAACGAAACAAGAGAGCTTATACATAACTTCAAGGGTGCTGGTATCATACAGGGTATGCACAATCTTAATGATTCTATAGAGAACTTTGCAAGAAGCTGTTTTAACTTTGCTCTTGAAACTAAGCAGGATCTTTGGTTTGCAACTAAGGATACAATATCTAAGAAGTATGATCATACATTCAAGGATATATTCCAGGAAATATATGATAATGATTATGCTGATAAGTTTAAGGAAGCAGGCATTGAATATTTCTATACATTAATAGATGATGCAGTAGCAAGAGTTATTCGTTCAGAGGGAGGATATATCTGGGCTTGTAAGAATTATGACGGCGATGTTATGTCAGATATGGTTGCTACAGCATTTGGTTCATTATCCATGATGACATCAGTTCTTGTATCACCTAAAGGCTTCTATGAATATGAAGCTGCACATGGTACAGTACAGAGACATTATTATAAGCATCTTAAGGGAGAGGAAACATCTACTAACCCTATAGCTACTATATTTGCATGGACAGGAGCTTTAAGAAAGAGAGGAGAACTTGATTCTATTCCTGAACTTGTAAGATTTGCAGATACACTTGAAAAGGCTTGTATCAAGACAGTAGAAGATGGTAAGATGACAAAGGATCTTGCACTTATAACAACATTAGAGAATCCTGTAACACTTAATACACAGGATTTTATCAAAGCAATACGGGCAACGCTTGATGAACTTATGAATTAATGTATAATTAACTGCTCCATTGATATTATAATATCAATGGAGCAGATTATGTTGTAAGAGGTATGAAACAGAACGTAACTTAAGGAGTGTTATGCGTAATATATTATTAGATTTCAGTTTCAGGGGAATGAATATTAACCAGCTTGCAGTCTGGTTTTTTATATATAGCTTTTTTGGATGGGCAATGGAGTGCATAGTTATAAGAAAGCAGCTTGGCTACTGGGAAAACAGAGGGTTTGCAAAGCTGCCATTTTGTGTAATATACGGTTTTGGAACATATATAGCTTTCAATATATTTGCACCTATACAAAACAACTATATTGCATTATATATATTTGGTGCTGTATGTGCAACAATATTTGAGTATATGACGGCGAAGCTTATGTTAAAGCTGTTCGGCGAAGTATGGTGGAACTATGATCACCTTAGATTTAATTATAAGGGTATAATATGCCTTCAGAGCACAATTGGCTGGGGATTTCTGGCAGTGCTTATATTCGGAGTGTTTAACAGGCTTGTAGAACAGGCAGTATTTTCTATGCGTATGTCAGCGGTTACAGTGATTTCAGTTGTTCTTGTTGTGTCATATGTATGTGATTTTTCATATCATTTTACAAAGCGTTTATTAAACAAAAGAATGGGAGATGCAGTTAAACATGCATCAGGCTGCAGTAATCTTCTTAACAGATTCCATAGGTGATTTCGGGGTGAGATATGTTAGAAAGTCTTAGAAATAACATGAAACTGCTAAAAAGCAGTAAAAGACATGTATTGTTGTTTGAACTTGCATATAAGCTCCTTGCATTAGCAGTGTTTTATCCTGTTATTACGGGCGTTATCCGTTTGTGCATGAGAATAACAGGGATTAATTATCTTACAAATGAATATATAGCGAAAGCGTTTATGAATCCTGTAATAATCATATTCTGCCTCTTAGGGGTTATAGGATTCATAGTTTACTGCTTATATGAAATGGCATATCTTGCAGTATGTTTTGAAACCAAGAGAAAAGGTATACAGGCATCTATTATTGATAACATATATAATGCCTTTTTGCGGCTTAAAAAGCTGTTGAGGATTCAGAGCATACCGCTTTTTTTATATTTTCTGATATCTATAATAGTTATTAATGTGACAGTTACTGGCAATATTATATTTAGCGAAAGTGTAAAAAATATTATAAAAAGTGAGGTAAAACGAAACAGAACTGTTATATTTATTGTGACAGCAATTATCATAATATGCCTGTTTTACTTTGTTATACGGGATATTTTTTCATTTAACATATACATGATGGAGGGAAAAAACTTCAGACAGTCATGTGCTAAAAGCAGAAGCATTGTTAAAAATAATATACTGAAGATAGTGGGTGTAGTTGTACTATATAATCTTGCACTTTTAGCGGCTATTTATACATTTTATATAATTATATCTGTTGTACTGATTGCCGGAGTTAAACTGCTTGATCTTGCTTATATGGGTAGTGCGGTGTATCTTTCTGTGCTTAGTACATTAAGGATGATAGTAAGATTATTTCTTGTATTTTTATCTATACCTTGTTCATTCTCTATGATATCATATATGTATTACAAGTATGAGAATCTTTCGGATATTAATTTTGAGTTTGTTGATATAGATGAAGGAAGCGCAAGGATAAACAGGATTATATATTCGTTTGTTCTTGTGATGTCGATAGTCCTGGATGTGTTATATGTGGTGTTAACATTTAACAGCAACCCTTTTGAGAGAGTTGCTATATTCCATGATACTAAGATAACAGCACACAGGGGTGCATCAAGGGAAGCACCAGAGAATACACTGGCAGCTTTCCAGCGTGCCATAGATGATATGGCTGATTATATTGAGCTTGATGTTCAGATGACAAGCGATGGTTATATAGTAGTTATGCACGATGCATCAGCATATAGGACAACAGGTGTAGCCAAGAATATAACAGATATGACATATGAGGAAGTAAAGAAGCTTGATGCCGGGTACTGGTTTTCAGAAAAATATAGGGGTGAAAGGGTTCCATCTTTTGAAGAGGTGTTAAAGCTTGTTAAAAGCAGTCCTGTCAGTATAAAGCTTAATGTTGAGATAAAGTCATCAGCGGATAGCCGCATAGCAGCTGGAAAGGTTATAGAGCTTATAAAGAAATATTCCATGGAACAGAATTGTGTTATAACTTCATTTGATTATGATGCGCTTCTTGCAGTTAAGAGCATGGATGAGGATATACAGACTGGATATATACTGTCTGTTGCATATGGAAGATTTTATGAGAATACCAACGTAGACTTCTTTAGTGTTAACGCTTCATTCCTTACAAAGAGAACAGTGGATGCCATACATAATACTGGTAAACAGGTATATGCATGGACAGCTAATAACGATACATCTATAAAGAATCTTGCTAATAAAGGTATTGATAATATAATAACAGATGAACCTGTTATGGCAAGGGAGGTTGTGTATTCAAGGAATACAAGTGAAACTATTACAAATATGATCAAATATGTATTTAATAAATAACAGTCGCATTTTGCTTCGCAAAACAAGGAGGTGAATACCTCTGCTCCTGCAAGGGCAGTCGCATTTTGCTTCGCAAAACAAGGAGGTATGTATGCTTAGGGGAATAGGTACATCTAAGGGTATAGGTATAGGAAAGGCACTGGTGTTAAAAAATACAGGGTGCGAGGTAAAAAAGTATAAAATAGATGATGTAGATGCAGAACTTCAAAGATACAAGGATGGAGTGGACACATTCATAAAGGAGACAGACGAATTCATAGAGAAGCTGACAGCTAAGTTAAACGGCGACGATAAGAATGCACTTGTTCTTAAGAACCAGGAATATTTAGCTGGTGATATACAGCTTACGTCAGAGGTTTGTAATATTATAAAGAAGAATAATATTAATGCAGAGGCAGCCCTTTATGAGGCCTGCGAATCTTTGAAGCAGCTGTTTCTAAGTATGGATAACGAGGCTATAGCCCAGCGTGTAACAGATATTGAAGATATGAGGGAGAGATTGACAGCAATACTTCTTGGTGTTAAGAGTATTGATCTTACGAAGCTTCCTGATAACACGATTATTATAGCTGATGAAATACATCCATCTATGACAGCGAATATGGATACTGTGCATATAGCAGGCATTATATCTGAAAAAGGTGGAGACACCTCACATGCATCGATACTTGCAAGAGCTTTGGAGATACCAGCAGTTCTTAGTGTAAAGGGTATATGCAGTGAGGTTAAGGATGGAGAAGACATAATAGTTGATGGTGCATATGGTGAAGTGTTTGTATCTCCAAGTGACATAACTAAAAAGATATACGCCAAAAAGAAAAAACAGTACGATGAGAGTGTTATAGAACTTAAGAAATATATCAATAAACAAACAGTTACTAAAGATGGCAGACGTGTGATGCTGGCTGCTAATATAGGCAATGCACTTGATGCTGCAAAGGCAGTCAGGGATGGTGCAGAAGGTGTAGGACTGTTCAGGACTGAATTTCTTTTTATGAATGGAAGCAAGCTTCCAACAGAAGAAGAACAGTTTACAGAATATAAGAAAGCAGCAGTTCTTCTTGATGGAAGGGAACTTACTATAAGAACACTTGATATCGGCGGAGATAAAGATATTCCATATATGGGATTGTCTAAAGAAACTAACCCATTCTTAGGATACAGGGCGATAAGATTCTGCCTTGACAGGGTAGATGTTTTTACGACACAGTTAAGGGCTATATTAAGGGCTAGTGCTTACGGTAATATCAGAATTATGATACCTATGATAACATCGGTTTCAGAGGTCAACGAGGTTAAAAAGATTATAGCAGGAATATGCAGGGATCTTGATAAGAAGGATATTAAGTATGATACTGATATTAAAGTTGGTATTATGGTAGAAACACCAGCAGCGGCTATTATGGCAGATGTTCTTGCAAGGCAGGTCGATTTCTTCTCTATAGGAACTAATGATCTTACGCAGTATACGCTTGCTGTTGACAGAGGTAACGAAAATGTTTCATATCTGTATTCGGCACTTAATCCGGCAGTTCTAAGAAGCATTAAAAGAATAATAGAATGTGCGCATAACGCAGGTATTGATGTAGGTATGTGTGGTGAGGCGGCAGCAGATGAACGTATGATACCACTGCTTTTATCTTTTGGTCTTGATGAGTTTTCAGTCGGTGTAAGCCGTGTGCTTGAGGTAAGAAAAGAGATTGCATCATGGAGTATGAAAGAAACTGGTGATATAGCAGGGAATATATTAGGATATTCAGAGGAAAAGGAAGTATCGAATTATCTGAGTGATTATATATCATCAAGAGCTGAAACATCTAAGGAGACAGGTAAAGATAGTAATGACAGTGCATTATAAAATATGTTGTATGTGATAATACAAAGAATAGATGACATAACGGGTGAATAATGCTATGAATAAATGTCATAATGAATAAGTAATGTGATAATAAAAATGATAGAAATGAGGAACATATGGCGATATATGTAACAGATGAAGAGCAGGAAAGAGTTATACTTGTAGGTGTGGAGCTTGATCCAGCAGATGATTGTGAGAAATCACTTGAGGAGCTATCTGAGCTTGCAAAGACAGCAGGGGCAGTTACAGTTGGAAAGATGATACAGCCAAGAGACAGCTTCCATCCTGCAACTTATATAGGAAAAGGAAAGCTTGAAGAGTTAAGAGCTATGATACAGGAGCTTGGAGCAACAGGTATTATATGTGATGATGAGCTGTCTCCTGCACAGTTAAGGAATCTTGAAGATGTTCTTGATACAAAGATTATGGATAGAACTATGGTTATATTAGATATATTTGCAGCAAGAGCATCATCAAGTGAAGGTAAGATACAGGTTGAGATGGCACAGCTTAAGTACAGGTCAACAAGACTTGCAGGTCTTGGAATAACACTGTCAAGACTTGGTGGTGGTATAGGAACAAGAGGTCCTGGTGAGAAGAAGATAGAAACGGACCGAAGAATAATACGTGACAGAATATCCCACTTATCAGCAGAATTAAAAGAAATAAAAAGCCATCGTGATATACAAAGGCAGAACAGAGAGAACAGCTCAACACCTGTGGCTGCCATAGTAGGTTATACTAATGCAGGAAAGTCAACACTTCTTAACAGGCTTACAGATGCTGGTGTGTTATCAGAAGATAAGCTGTTTGCAACACTTGATCCTACGACAAGGGCGCTTAAACTTGCGAATGGCGAAAAGGTGCTTTTAACAGATACAGTCGGATTTATAAGAAAGCTTCCACATAATCTTATTGAGGCCTTCAGGAGTACACTTGAAGAAGCTAAATATGCAGATATGATAGTACACGTTGTTGACTGTTCTAATGATGATTATGAGAGACACATGGCAACGGTATATGATACCCTTAAACAGCTTGATGTAGGCGATAAGCCGGTTATCACACTCTTTAACAAATGTGATGAATTCGATGAGATACCTATACTTAAAGATAGTAAAGCTGATTATGTAGAGAATATATCAGCAAAAACTGGTATGGGACTGGATAATTTCCTGATGGATATACAGGATATTATCCTTAAGAGCAGAATCCAGATAGAAAGAGTATTTCCATATAATGAGGCAGGAAAGCTTCAGCTTATAAGAGAGTATGGACAGCTTGAAAGTGAAGAATATACACAGGATGGCATAAAGGTTAAAGGATATGTGCCTGCATGGGTTGGTGGCAAACTTTAGCTGGTGTATCGCCTGGTATGAATCTGTTGTGTGTGGCTTGTGCAACCGCTGCGCAGCTGGTGTATCTGTTGTGCAAAGCTATGAATATATATGTGTTATGAATAAGAGATGATGTCAGAAAAAAGAAAGGGGCATAAGTATATATTATGAATATAATAGCACTTGCTGATAAAAAGTGGGGGATTGGTAATAACGGACGGCTTCTTGTGGATATTCCGGAGGATAAGAAGCTTTTCCGTGGAGAAACATACGGAAAAGTTGTTGTTATGGGGAGAAAGACATATGAAAGTCTTCCTAACCAGTCTGCACTTGAAGGAAGAAAGAATATAGTTCTTACTAACAATATGAATTATAAAGCAAAAGATGTAATGGTGTGCCACAGTGTTGATGAAGTGTTAGAGGAATTAAAACAGTATGATTCAGATGATGTTTATATAATAGGCGGTGCACAGATATATGAGCAGTTTATTCCATATTGCGATACTGCACATATAACAAGAGTTGATTATACATATGAAGCAGATACATATATAGCTGACTTTGACAAGCTTGATGGGTGGAAGGTCACAGCAAGAAGTGATGAACATACATATTTTGATTTATGTTATGAGTTTGTACGATACCAGAGAGTGTGAGGGATGGCATGAATAAAAAAGGAAAGAAAATAAGGCATATAATGGCAGGAATACTTATATCTGCTATATTTGCAGGAGTTTTTGCAGGTTATGGTATTCCACATCTTTATGCATCACCAAAAGAAAAGACGATTAAGACTATGAAACAGTCAGCAGATACACTCAAAGAGGTTCTTGGAGGTTTTGTTGATAAAGTGGTGCAGCTTGATCCAATGGGCAACCATACATATACAGGTAATATAACTGTATCAGAATTCACATATGATGGCGTGGATTATAGACCGGATACAACGAATAACAGCCATAAATATAGTGTTGTTACAGATAATAACAATATAACATTTTCTATGCCACAGGTAGAAGATGGTACACTTGTTGTCGATAAAAACGATATATTACCATATGGTCTTGCAAAGATAGATTCTGGACAGACAGAAGCTATGTTAAGGGCAGTGCTTTCACATATTATGAATGGGTATGAAGTGGCTGTAAAAGATAACTTTGATAATTTTGATAATATTGGTAATGATAATAAGTCTGACAAGAATGATGGTTCTATGACTGCAATTGGCACAATATCCGATGAAAGATGTACTATAACTATAAGTGATAAGTCACTTATAGCAGGTTTTAATACATTTGTAGAAGAAATGTATAAAGATTCAGCCATTCTTCCATATATATCTCTTCTGAATGTTCATGGAATAACTATTGATAAGATAAAGTCAAAGTTTAATATGTATGCAGAGGGTGTATACACAACTATTACTATGAATATGGACGATAATGGCAGACTGACCGGAGCAGAGTTTGCGTTTAAGTCAGATTCAGATACCAGGCTTGCTAATATATCTGTAAGATTTACTGGTGAAAAAAACTTGTATGACAGTATATATATGACAGTTTCGACAGCAGTGATAAATAACAATTATATAAATGCATCAATCCAGATGGATATGCAGGATATGGATAATATTAAGTATGATATTGAAACAGATGTAAAATACCATAGACATAATATGCGTTTAAAGGCAGCCGGGGATATAAAGGCAGAGTGAAAAGATAAAATATATGCTAATATCGGGGGGCGGGTCAAAAGGTCTTTCACCCACCTATGAGCAAGTTCATGTGGGTTTAGACCTTTTGACCCTGGTTTCATGGTATATATTCCTGCTATTATAAGCTTTTAGTCAGTTTAAATCAGAGCCTGCTTTTAGTCTTTCGTTGTTAAGTTGTTATATAAGTATTGTAATGGAATCTTCTTAGTCTTTGTTCCATCTTAATAGCATTGGCCAAATGTGCATATGCTCCAACCTGTACTTTATAATAGCCATCTTCATATATTATAAATGCAGGAAATCCGTCAATGAGCAGTGAGTTTAACATACGGTCTGCATTTTCTTTGTTCCTGTATGCACCAGTCTGTACTCTGTAAAGAGGTTGTGGTGAGTAAGAGTTATCTGTGTTATCATCATAGTTACAACCGCAGTCAGCTCCGTTGCTTATATAACTGGTAACGGCCATGCTGTCTGTTGTATTAGCAGGACTTAAACTGTTTTTATTACTATTATCATTTCTATTATTGCTGTTATTATAATTGTTACTGTTATTATAATCGCTGCTGTTATTATTATTGATATTATCATTGAGGTTATTATTACTGATATTATCTTTGTTATTATTGTTGTTATTATTGTTATTGCTATGGCTATTGTTGTTATTACGGGCACTGGCCGGAATACTTTCAAGTATTCCATCAGCTATAGCATTTGCAACCTTATCGAATTCCTGGTCAAATATATAATTATCTTTTTCATTATTTATAAAGCCTGCTTCAACAAGGACAGCTGGCATCTTAGTTCTCTTAAGTACCACAAGATTTTTCCGGGTATCAACTCCCAGATTCTTAAATCCAACATTCTCAAGCTGGTTGTTTATGTTTCTTGCAACCTCTGATTTAAATCCTGAATCATTGTATACAAGAGTTTCAACACCAGAATACTGGTTGGGCTTTTCAGAAGAGTTTCGATGTATTGACACGAAAAGATCAGCGCCTGAGTTGTTAGCATCAGTTGCCTTTTTAAAAGGTGTCTCATATTCGTCGTTAGTTCTTGTATAGAAAACATCAACTCCATTTTTTTTAAGAATATCGCCGACGGCCAGAGTAAGGTCGAGGGTATCATCTTTTTCCTGTCTGCCATTATAAACAGCACCAGGATCGCTGCCACCATGACCTGCATCAAGAGCTACTTTATATTTTGACATATCCGCTCCTAAGGGAATTATCATTTTATTTTATTCATAAAAATATATAAAGATACATATAATAATGAAAAAATATTGATTTTGTGTATATAGGTGTATACAGAATGGGGGTATAATGGTGTATGTTCATACTATGGAAACACCACAGGATATGATAGATAAAGGGAAGATGCACATAAATGTATATGATAAACAGCAGGGAGCACCGCTTGCAAATGCAAGAATCACTCTGTCATACACAGGTAATCCGGATTCGATAATAAATGAACTTGTAACGGATTCAGAGGGGGCGGTTAATCTTGATGAACTTTTAGCACCACCGATAGAGTACAGCATGGAGCCAGGGGAAAAACAGCCATTTGCAGAATATACGATTGATGTCAGTGCCAACGGATATGAGGAGACTAACATATCCGGAATAGATGTCTTTTCAGGGGAAACGAGTATACAGGATGTATATCTTAATGAAAATCAGTATACAGTTGCGGAAGATAACATAGTTATTCCGGTTAATACCCTGTATGGAAACTATCCAGCCAAGATACCAGAGAGTGAGATAAAGCCACTTAACCAGTCTGGTGAGATAGTACTAAGCCGTGTTGTTATTCCTGAAACTATAGTTGTGCATGATGGTGTTCCTACTGATTCAACGGCGCTTGATTATTATGTCAGGTATAAGGATTATATTAAAAATGTTGCAAGCAGCGAGATATATTCAACATGGCCAAGGCAGACGTTAGAGGCTAATATACTTGCAATCATGTCATTTACATTGAACAGGGTGTATACAGAATGGTATAGAAACCAGAGTTATAATTTTACTATAACATCTTCAACAGCATTTGATCATAAATGGGTGAATGGCAGAAATATATTTGAGAGTATATCAAATGTAGTAGATGAAATATTTGATAATTATCTTTCACGTCCGAATGTTAAGCAGCCAATACTTACACAGTACTGTGATGGAAAAAAATCAAGCTGTCCGAACTGGATGACACAGTGGGGAAGTAAGTATCTTGGTGACCAGGGATATTCATCAATCGATATATTAAGATATTATTATGGCGATGATATGTATATAAATACAGCAGAGCAGATACAGGGTGTTCCTTCATCATGGCCTGGTGCCAATCTTGATATAGGGTCATCGGGTCAGAAAGTAAGACAGCTTCAGGAGCAGCTGAATCTCATAGGAGATTATTACAAGGCTATACCACCATTGTCAGTTGATGGAATATATGGAGAGCAGACAGCAGAAGCGGTAAGACAGTTTCAGAGGATTAACAATATGCCACAGACAGGAGTCGTTGATTTTCCGACATGGTACCGTATATCAGACAGATATGTGAGACTGTCAGGCATAGCTGAGCTTATGTAAGCGGGCATGATATAGTCTGGCTTATGGAAATGTTGTCTTTAAACAGTATTGAAATAGTATTATAGTGCTGATATTATGATGATATAAAGTAATGTGTACAAATGAAAGAGGCAAAAGATATATGAGGTATAAGATAAGTGATCTTGCAAAGCTTCTTGGCGTATCTACAAATACGGTGAGAAGATATGAGGATATGGGTTATATATCTGCTGTGAGGGATGAGAACAGTGGATACAGGTATTACGATGATGATGGAGTTTTTGGCGTGCTCAATGCTAAAATGCATATAAAGTATGGTTTTACGCATGAGCAGATAAGTAAAATGCAGAATTATACGCTTGATGAAACTATAGAGGCGTGTCAGGAACACATGCAGCAGATGGATAGGCAGATAGCCTATATGACGTATTTAAGACACAGGCTTAAGGATGACTGTGTGCTTATGAATAAGGCGGCAACTAATACAGATATATATGAAAAGCAAAGTCTTCCTATGTATTATGTCTTATATAAGAATGGCGGAAAGCTGCTTCAGGAGCCAGAAAGACTGGAGCAGCTAAGCGAGTTTTTATACAATTCACCAGAAATACAGCATATATACATAATTCCTGAGAGTGAGATGAAAGCAGGACGTTTTACTGTAAGCTGTGGTTATTCGATTAAGGAAGAGCATCTTGAAAAGTATCATCTTCATATTAACCAATATGCACAGAAGTATATTCCTAAGCCGTCAGTTATGGGTATATCAAAGGTGCCGGCAAGGTTAAGCAGTATATATGATTATTCACAGGATGAGATTAAGGAGATTATGATAGGGCGTCATCTTGCGTATATGAAAGAGCATAATCTTGTCCTTGATGGTGATATAACAGGTATAGTTATAACAAAGGTTAAGGATGATGATAGTGATGATCATGTGATGTATATTCTTATGAGTGTTCCTGTACGGCATGAAAAACAGTGAATTATGAGATATTATGTTCGCATATAAAAACAATCCTTTATTAAATATGTAAAAGATATTGACCTTGACATTGGTTCATACTTTATAGTTTGTATTATGGATATCAAAAAGGTTTTATAAACAGACCCTGACAGTATCCATGCAGATATATAATGTTATAATGCCTTTAAAGGCAGAAAGGGAGGTCAATATGCGCAAAACAACTAAAAGACGTCTTAGCAGTCTTTTGTGTGCAGTACTTATGCTTGTTACAAGCATAGATGTAACTGCATTTGCAGCAGAATCAAAAGCGTCAAAAAGAAAGATTGACGTATGGGACATAGGAACAGTACAGGAAGCAGATACAGATAAGTATAATAATCATATTACTGCTGCTGACTGGGAGAATTGTGACAATGTTTCAAAGGATGGTAAATTCGTTGCCGGAGAAACAACATTTGGTGATCTTACAATCAATCATAATGCCAATGACAGATTGTTCTCGGCATCAGGCAAAAACTATGGAAGCAATGCGTTAGCAACAACAGCATATGATGATGGATATACAGCATCCGGTATGTACTACTGTAATGGTACAGGAGGAGAAGGAAGAAGATACATTGCTATTAACAATGTAGAAGCCGGAGATAAGATAGTTGTATACATGGCATCAAGCAATGCTGCTAATGGAACACTTCTTTTTAAGTATCTTGGTGAAGATAATGAACAGGTAGAAAAAGCAAGCTTTACTAACAAGGGAGCTAAGTATGAATTCGTAGCTAAGTATAGTGGTTCATATAAGGTATATACAGACGCAGCAGCAGGAAAACCTATATATAACAGGGTGGTAAGAATTCCGGGAGTAAAAGTCAGTGGAACAATAGAAGGCGTACAGGTAAGCGGTCTGAAGGTTTTGTTTAAGGATGATGTTAACGATATCACATATGATGCAGATGTAAAAGGCAATACATTTACAGCTACACTTGCAGCAGGTTGTGATTATACAGCAGTTTTATCCGGAGCAGCAGGATATGGATTTTCTGTTGATACAAAGAATGTTACAACAACTGTAGATGAAGCTCTAACAGGCAAGACAGGAGTTACATTAAAGGTAGAAGAAAAGAAAGTATATACATATACAGGAAAGGTTACAGGATTTGCAGCAGATTATGATACATCGGGATTATCAGTTAAGCTCGTAGCAGACCCATCTTCATTAGCAGATGATGTGGTTCTTAAGCTTGATGATAACAAAGCTTTCAAAGCAACACTTGAGCCTGATGTTAAGTATACAGTTGAGCTTAGTGGAGTTAATGATTATGAAGTAGCTGATGGCAAAGAGGTTACAGGCCAGACAGATTACTCTAAAGATATAAGCGTTTCTGCTAAGAAGTTATATAAGGTAACAGGTAGATTTACAGATATTGATGCTAAAGCAGTAGTTACAGATATTAAGTTTATCAATGTTGATGACAAGTATGTGTATACAGGAAAGGTTACATCAGATGGATATGAAGTTTCTTTAAGGAATGGTTCATACGAAGTTGAAGCAGCAGTTGATGGATATAGAACAACAACACATATAGTAGTCAATGATGCGGATGTAACTAAAGACATCTTAATGGTGTCAACTAAAGATAAGGAACAGATTGAAAGAGTATCTGATATATATGTCGGATATAAAGAAAAAGGAAATGCAAACTATAATACAGTAAAAGAAGCAGTATCAGCAGTATCATTAATGACACCTGCTCCTGATGAGAATAATGGAGTTACTATTCATATTGCACCTGGTACATATAGAGAACAGGTTATTATATCAACTCCATATGTAAGACTTGTTAATGATGAAAAGTCATCAGGCAAAGAAGTGCTTCTTACATGGTATTATGGAATAGGATATAAGTATTACAGCATAGATTCTAAAGGCTATTATAATGCTGAAAATGCATATGATAAGTACGAGAAGGCAGCTGCAGCAAAATGGGGCTGTTCAGTACTGCTTAAAAATACAGCAACAGGATTCAGTGCTGATGGAATCACATTTGAAGCTTCATTTAACCGTTATTTAACAGATGAAGAAATAGAAGATGGTGTGACACCTACAGAAAATAAGAATCCAGACAGAAACTATGCAACAGATGTTACATCAAAGGCAGCAACAGAAAGAGCAACAGCCATGGCTATAGAAGCTGATAAGGTTGAATTCACAGACTGTGCATTTCTTGGAAGCCAGGATACATTATATACTGGCAATTCAGCAACTAATATGTACTTTAAGAACTGTCATATAGAGGGTAATACAGATTACATATTTGGTGATGGAAACGCAGTGTTTGATGGATGTGAGCTTAGATTCGCAGGTTACAGTGCTGGCTCTACAGGTGGTTATATTACAGCACATAAGCCAGCCTCTGCTGCAGCAACTAAGATTGGCTATGTATTTAGAAACTGTACAATAACAGGCAGTGATGAACTTGAGGTAAGTGCAGGATATCTTGGAAGACCTTGGGGTCAGGATGCAAAAGTAACATTCCTTAATACTAAGATAAAGGGTAGTTACATTAAAGATGAAGGCTGGTTTGAAATGTCTGGCAATAAGCCGGAGAAGGCTGGTTATACAGAATATAATTCGGTTTATACAGATGGAACAGCAGTAGATGTTTCTAAGAGAGTAACAGGAGTTACAACAGATGAAAATGTTGCAAAGAAAGATGTTGTAAATGATTATCTTTCAGGCTGGACACCTAATGCTTATGTGGCTGATGAGGGCACAGTAGCATTTGTAAAGAAACCATATCTTGTGGATAATGGAGATATCAATGCACCATATCCAGGACATACTCTTACTGTTATATACTCTCTTGGAGAGAAGAATGATAAAAATGATGCATCAGTGATCCGCTGGTATATTGTTAATGAGGATGGCAGCAGAACACTTGCAAAATCGTCAACTGCCAATGCTGATAATACATATAAGATTTCTAAGGATGCTATTGGAAAGCATATTGAAGTTGAAGTTGTACCTGAGAATTTAAGTGGTGTTAAGTCAGGAGCAGTAAAATATAAGGCAGAGGCATATGTAAGAGATGGATATGAAGATCCTACAGGTTCAACAGATATAGAACTTGGTGATGGAGTAAATGTATTTTTAGCAGGTGATTCAACTGTTAAGGATTATTCAGCATCAGGTATGTATATGAGCGGTAAGGCTCAGGCTGAAGGCTCATGGGGAGAATATTTACAGGCGTTCTTTGATTCTTCAAAGGTTAAGGTGCAGAACTATGCCAATGGAGGACGAAGCAGCCGAAACTTTATCAATGAGGGCTCATTAGATAAGATAAAAGCCAATATCAAAGCAGGCGATTATCTGTTTATACAGTTTGGACACAATGACTGTGCCAATGGAAAAGGATACATTGAAGATAGATATGTACCACTTGGACAGCCAGATGCCAACGGAATATATCCTGTAACAGCAGGAACTAAAGTGGCAACACCATCATCACTTACTTCAAAGTATGGAGATACATTCTATTCATATGATTGTGGTGGTACTTATAAATGGTATCTTAAACAATATATTGATGCGGCAAAGGAAGCAGGGGCAATACCGGTTCTTGTAACACCAGTATCAAGACTTTATTATACTAGTGAGGGTACTATCAAACCACATCATGATTCAACAGATAAAGAAACAGGAACACTTGTAACTGAAAATAATGCATATGTTGAAGCAGTTAAACAGCTTGCAAAGGAACAGGATGTATTACTTATTGATGGTTTTGAGATAACAAAGAATATGTATGAGGAAGCATACAAAGCAGACGAAAAGGCAGCTAATGGCAAGTCTGTTAATGGTACACAGGTTATGTCAGCAGGAGACAGTACACATAGCAATAAGCTTGGTGGTTTCATAACAGCAGAACTCTTTGCACAGCAGATCCAGAATATGAATATATCACTTTCAAAGGCTGTTAAATCACCATCCAGAGTAGCAGGTGTTAATCCGGATGGACAGCAGGTGTTTGTTGTTGATAAGAACGGAGTGCTTACTGCTAAAGCAGCAGATGCAAATGGCAGCTTCACAGAAGATGCAGTGTACTGGACAACAAAAGGCCAGAGCCTTTTAGGTGTAATAAGTGCTAAGAGTGAAGAACTTAATAAGAGTGAGAAACCATCGCCGGATCCAACACCATCGCCAGACCCAACGCCAGCACCAGACCCAACTCCGGCACCAGATCCAACGCCAGCACCAGAACAGGGTGGCAGCGATAAGAAAGATGATGGAGCTACGTCAGGTAGTGACAGTAAGAAAGATGACAATGCTATATCATCTGACGATAAAAATCCAGATGCTTCTAAAGATGATGTAAAAACAGCAGATGTATATCACGTGATGGGATATAGTGTGGCATTTACAATGGCATTAGCTGGAATAGTACTTCTTGTGTATGAAGATAGAAAAAAGAAAAGGCTGATTAATAAATAATATAATAGTTATAGATACTAGTTTTAGTGATGATTAGAATTGATTAGTATTGATTGGCATTGAATAAAGCCAGATACACAATGACTTAGGTTGTTGTGTGTCTGGTTTTTGAATGCTTGAATATTGTTTGCTTGAATATTATTTGCTTGAATATTATTTGCCTGAATGTTTTTTGAAATATAATAATGTATGGATTTATGTACAATACATTATTAAATGTGCAAAAAGATATTGACCTTGACATTGGTTCATACTTTATAATTCCATAAAAAGGACAGATTGTCCAGAAAAGAAAGGAAAGGTTATTTATGATGAAGAAAAGAAACAGAAAACGTATAAGTTGTCTGCTTAGCGCTTTGCTTTTGCTTGTTATGAGCATAGGCTGGAGCGTTATGGCTATGGCTGATGATGCGGTTAATAAAGACAGCAGCAAGCCTACAGTATGGATAATAGGTGATTCTACAGTAAGTTCTTTTGCTGATAATTATTATTATCCAAGATATGGATGGGGTACACAGATTGATAAGTATCTTGATGGAACATATGAAGTGAAGAATATAGCTTTATCAGGAAGAAGTTCTAAGAGCTATGTTAATGATAAGGAGTATAAAGAACTTACAGCCGGTATGAAGCAGGGTGATTATCTTCTTATAGGCTTTGGTCATAATGATGAAAAGGCAGAAGCAGACAGATATACAGACCCTAATGGTGATTATAAGACAGCTGGTTCATTTGCTAACTCATTATATGAAAACTATATTAAGCCTGCGCAGGCAGCTGGTACAACAGTTATTCTCTGTACACCTATAGTAAGAAGAACTGCTACAGCAGAATGGTCTGACAGTAATCTTCATATCACAAAGGATAGTGGTGATTTCAAGGGTGGAGATTATGCCCAGTCTATAAGGAATCTTGGTAAGGAACTTAACATACCAGTTGTTGATATGACTAAGATGACAAAAGAGTTATATGATACATTAGGACCAGATGAGACAGTCAACCTTCATGCATGGACATCATCTAAGGCTACAAGCGTTGATAATACACATACAAACATTTATGGTGGAACATATAATGCTTATCTTGTAACTAAGACAATTAAGGAACTTGGGGTAGCTGGAATATCAGAACATATAACAGCTAAGGAAGCACCTGTTAAGGCTGATGTACTTAAGTCTAATCCTGATTATAAGGAAGCTGAATATTCAGGAGAACTTAAGCAGAGTGAATTATGGAAAGATGCAGGAGTTTTCAAGGGTTCAATATTTGGAGATATAGGCGGAGATCCAAATCTTATTAAGGATAAGTTTATACTTGAGGGCAATGAAGATGGAAGCATTCACATTGCTGTTAATGGTAAGGGAAAGATATCATCAACAACAGATGGAATGGCAATGTATTATTATAAAGTACCAGCAGATAGTAACTTTGTAATAACAGCTAATGCAACAGTAAACAGCATTAATAAACACAATCAGGTGGCATTTGGTCTTATGGCAAGAGATGCTATGTATATTGATGTTAATGATAAGTCAGCTCTTGGAGATTATGTTGCAGCAGGAAGTATCCAGCAGGGAACAGCTAACTGCTTTAAGAGAAAAGATGGCGCATTAGGCTATGGTGGTAAATTAGAGAATCCAGTAGAGGCTGGTAAGACATATGCACTTAAGATTGAGAGCAACAGTGATGGATACGCATGTACATTTGGCGATAATGCTGCTATATCAGGTGGTTTTGATTTCAAGCTTACATCAATAGATGCAGATTATGTATATGTAGGTTTATTTGTGGCAAGACAGGCAGATGTAACATTCTCAGATATAAAACTTGTTGTAGATGGTAAGGTAATAACTGGTTCTGATGTTAAGCCAGGTGATACACCAGATGATAGCAAGCCAGGAGATAGCACACCAAGTGACACACCAGATGATAGCAAGCCAGGAGATAGCACACCAAGTGACACACCAGATGATAATAAGCCAGGAGATAGCACACCAAGTGATACACCAGATGATAATAAGCCAGGAGATAGCACACCAAGTGACACACCAGATGATAATAAGCCAGGAGATAATACACCAAGCGACACACCAAATACACCAAGTGATACACCAAGCACATCAGATTCAGATAAGGTAAATGCGGTAATTAAGGCTGATGATGGCATCAATATAAAGGCCGAAGTACCAGTGAGCGGAATCACATTCACAGAAGAGGAAAAGAAAGAAATAGAAAACGGAAGTACAGTTTCGGTATCTATGGAGGTCAAAGATGTAACAGCTACAGTATCAGAAAGCGATAAGAAGCTTGTGGAGGATAAAGTTAAGGAAGTTCTTAACAATGGTGTAGTTGGAGCATATCTTGATCTTACATTATTAAAGAAAGTTGGAAGTCTTAAAGAAGTATCAGTAACAGAAACAGCTGCTGGAGTTGTTGTTAAGCTTGATATTCCTGAAAGTCTTAAGAATACAGATTCATCTGTAGAAAGAAAATATACAGTTGTAAGAATTCATGATGGTGTAGCAGAGGCACTTGAAACAAGCTGCGAAAACGGAGTTATTACATTTACAACAGATAAATTCTCTACATACGCTATATGCTATGAAGATGTAGCAGCAACAGGAAATGGACAGGCATCAGATAACACAATAAATACAGGTGATGTGTATAATATAGCACTCTATGTATTATTCGCAGTTGTATCATGTGCAGGTCTTGCATTCGTAGTATTAAGAAGAAAGTCAGTTGTAAGATAAAAAATAAAATAATGTATCATTTTTGTATTGCAGAAATTTGAAATATTTGAAATGTTTGTTTGAAATGTTTAAAAATATAGTTGACAGCTATAACTATTAGTGTTAAACTCTAATAGTTGTTAAACGAAGCAGAGTATCCACTCTCACCTTAGCGCATGAAGGCGACTCGGGTTTATATTTTTAAGAATATGCATGATAAACAGCAATTAAGATGCATTATGATTAAAAAGTGGATAGTCTGACTATCCACTTTTTTTGATTTTGGAGGTGCACTACTATTAGCGAATTAATGATTAACGAGCAGATCCGCGATAAGGAAGTTCGTGTTATTGGACAAGAAGGACAGCAGCTTGGAGTTATGTCTCCTAAGGATGCTATGAAGTTAGCAAGAGAGGCAGAGGTTGATCTTGTAAAGATAGCTCCATCCGCAAAGCCACCTGTATGTAAGCTTGTGGATTATGGCAAGTATAAGTATGAGCTTGTCAGAAAAGAAAAGGAAGCTAAGAAAAAACAGAGAACAATAGAAGTCAAAGAAGTTCGTTTATCACCTAACATAGATGTGAATGACCTTAACACTAAGTGTAACGCAGCAAGGAAGTTCATAGAGAAAGGCGATAAGGTTAAAGTATCACTCAGATTCAGAGGACGTGAGATGGCTCATGTTGATTCAAGCAAGCATATACTTGAAGATTTTGCAGAGAAGTTAAGTGATATAGCAGTAGTAGATAAGGCTCCAAAGTTAGAAGGCAGGAGCATGACTATGTTTTTAACTGAAAAACGTTAAAATATTATTCCATATGAGAATTAAATTAGGAGGATTATTATGCCAAAGGTAAAGACAAAAAGAGCAGCTGCAAAGCGTTTTAAAGTAACTGGAACAGGTAAATTAAAGAGAATGAAAGCTTACAAGAGCCATATTCTTACAAAGAAGACTACTAAGAGAAAGAGAAATCTTAGACATGCAGCTATGACAGATGCAACTAATGTAAAGACAATGAAGAAGATTATGCCATATTTATAAGATATGGGTGTCTGTGATTGATTATTTTAGGAGGAAATTAAGAAATGGCAAGAATTAAAGGCGGTATGAACGCAAAGAAGAAGCATAATAGAGTATTAAAGCTCGCTAAGGGTTATAGAGGAGCTAGATCTAAGCAGTACAGAGTTGCTAAGCAGTCTGTAATGAGAGCTCTTACAGAGAGCTACAAGGGTAGAAAGCAGAAGAAGAGACAGTTCAGACAGTTATGGATCGCAAGAATCAATGCTGCTGCAAGAATGAATGGTCTTTCATACAGCAAGTTTATGTATGGTTTAAAGTTAGCTAACATTGACCTTAACAGAAAGGTATTAGCTGAGATGGCTGTTAATGATGCAGAAGGATTTGCTAAATTAGCAGAAGTTGCTAAGTCTAAGATTGCTTAATCATTAGATTAATTAGTGTAAAGATAAATATAATGTTATATATCAGATTTATATCTGTCAGATTCTGGATATCTTCTGATTAGTAGCATTTAAGCCGCTATATAGGATGAGATAACTCTTTATATCCTGTATGGCGGCTTTTGTGATAATATTGTGAAACATTTATGTAATACTGGCTTTAGAGGCTGTATTATGGTATAGTTTATAAGTCGGCAATCCGGCATAATATATATTTATGGAGACAGGTTATGAGAAAAGTATTAAAAGGAAAGTGCGTTAAATATGCAGTAGCAGCAGCTATGGTTGTTTCTATGCTTATGACTACAGCATGTAATAGTAAAATAAAGGTTGATTATGGATATAGTCCTACAGATTATGTTGAGCTTGGAAACTACAAGGGAATAGTAGCCGATGTTGATGTCACATCCATAACTAACAAGGTTATAGATGACAAGATAGCTGAGCAGATGAATGATGTAACTACATATACAGATGTTAACCGTGGGGCTCAGAAGTCAGATAAAGTAACATTTAGTTATTCAGGAACAGCAGGTGGACTTGCAATAGATGATTTCACGGGTTCTGATTATAGTATGGTTCTTGGAAAGGATGCTTTTCCAGTTGCAGGAACGAGTCTTGCAGATGAATTATATGGTATGGCAGCAGGTCAGACAAAGGTTATAACAGTAACTATGCCAGATAACTCTAAGTATACTGATTATGCAGGTAAGAGAGTGGTGTTTGAACTAACCATGAGCTACGTACAGCAGCCAAATGTTCCTATGCTCACAGATTCGTTTGTAAAAGAGAACTTTGGTCTTGAATCAGTAGATTCATATAAGGAATATGTTAAGAACGATGTTAAATCAACTATAGATACAAAGGTGAGTGAAGCAAAGAATGAGGCTATTCTTACACAGCTTCTTGATGTATGTAAGGTAACAGGATACCCTGAAGAATTCCTTGCACAGCAGACATCAAAGCTTGAAGAATCAATCAGTTTTTATAGTACTCTTCAGGGAAAGACTAATGATGAATACTGCCAGAATCTTTATGGTAAAACCTTTGATGAGTTCGTAAAGGCATCAGCAGGCCAGCAGCTTATATATCAGGCAATAGCAGAAAAAGAAGGACTTGATATAACAGAATATGAATATAAAGATGACCTTGAGCAGTTTGCAAAGGACAGCGGTTATTCACAGGTAACAACATTCACAGATAAGTTTGACAAGAATACAATAGTAAAGGCAATGCTTGTAAAGAAAGCACAGAATATAGTTATGGATAATGCGGTTGTGAATGAGAAGTAGTATGGTTGTTTAGCACGCATTCTTAACGTACGGACGACAGCATATATGAGAAAAGCAGGTGTGCATACATCAACGATGCCAGAAGCTTCAATTGGATATTTCTAAGACTTTTCATATACGTAATGGTAGTTTCCGCTACCGTTCGATACGGGACATCCATGTCCCATATCTCACTTCCACAGACATCCGTGTCTGTGGATAGCTGGGTAGCTAAGAAAAAGTCTAAGAACTATCACAATTGAACTTCAAGTGCATCTTATGATGTTTGCGCACCTGCTTTTCTTATATATGCTGTCTGACTTTGGCTTGATTTACGAAAAATGAATGTGTGGCTAAAACAAAGGGGAGAGGCATGAGGGGCGGAATTGTGCGTAAAGCGCACAATTCCGCCCTGTTTCGCTCCCTTGATTTAATTGAATATTCAGTATTACATTATGCCGTAACACAGACAAATAT
>ERZ791907.760-NODE-760-length-28651-cov-8.837984_pt1 | contig 28651 bp, 25 predicted proteins | sample MGYA00510145_ERZ791907 | MGnify/ENA primary metagenome ERZ791907 (study PRJEB30046, sample SAMN00792089) | human gut metagenome | study: EMG produced TPA metagenomics assembly of the A metagenome-wide association study of gut microbiota in type 2... | reverse complement strand
TGTTACCTCCACATTCTTTTTTATTTTGAATGTCCGCAAAATCCGTCCTACATCCGAAGGACACCAAGGCACATCAAGGTGGTGCAGTGCGATAAGTCTGTCCTGCACATTGGTTCCGGCTCCCATCTTCTGTGTGGAACCAAGTAAAAAACGGACCTGTCCGCTTCTTACTTTTCCGAACAGCTCCGCTTTCCTAAGCTCCGTATTTGCTTCATGTATAAATGCGATTTCTTCCGGTGGGACACCCTTTTCTATCAGCTTGTTGCGGATGTCATCATAAACATTAAATGTACCATCTCCTTTCGATGTTGACAGGTCACAGAAAATAAGCTGCGTTGATTTCTGCTCCTTTGTCTGTTCCCATATTTCAAATGCCTTTTCCACACAGGTGCTTGCCTTTGAATTTTCGTCATCCGGTAACATATCATTGATAAGCCTCTGGTCTAATGCCAGCTTTCTTCCGTCGTTGGTAATCTTTAGCATATTGTCCTCATAAGGCTGTACCTGTCTGTCACGCACGGCTTCTGCCCTTTCTGCCAAAGATGCCACCATGTCCTTCTGATATTCACTTGACTTTAACACCACATTTTCATATTCTGCTTCCGGCACAGGGAGATTTAACATATTCGGTGTCTGAATATCCGCACTCTCCTTAAAAAGTGCAATCAGCTCCGGCAAGTTAAAGAACTTTGCAAACCTTGTCTTTGCCCGGTATCCGGTTTCTTCCGGTGCAAGCTCTATGGCGGTCTGCGTTTCTCCGAAAGTAGCCGCCCAACTGTCGAAATTGCCAAGACCAAGTTTCTGGAGCGTATTGTATTGCAGATAGCGCATATTCGTATAAAGCTCCGTCATACTGTTGGAAATCGGCGTACCTGTGGCAAAGGTAATGCCCTTGCCGCCTGTCAGCTCGTCCATGTACTGAAACTTTGCAAACATATCCGAAGACTTCTGTGCTTCTGTCTGTGCAATACCCGCCACGTTCCGCATCTTGGTGTATAAGAAAAGGTTCTTATAATTGTGGCTCTCATCTACAAACAGCCTGTCAACGCCTAATTGTTCAAAGGTTACTACGTTGTCCTTGCGGGAAGTATCGTTCAATCGACTCAGCCTTGCGTTTAATGATTTTTTCGTTTTTTCCATCTGTTTAATGGTGTAACGCTCGCCATTTTCCACCTTGACCGCTTCGATTGCCATTTCTATTTCCGTTATCTGCCGCTCAATCATGGCAGCCTGTCTTTCCGTTGAAAGCGGTATCTTTTCAAACTGCGTATGCCCGATGATGACCGCATCATAATCCCCGGTTGCAATACGGGAGCAGAATTTCTTCCGGTTGTCAGGCTCAAAATCTTTTTTTGTGGCAGCTAAAATATTTGCACCCGGATACAGGCGCAGGAAATCACTCGCCCACTGCTCTGTTAAATGGTTCGGTACGACAAATAAGCTCTTTTGGCAAAGCCCTAACCGCTTGCTCTCCATTGCTGCAGAAATCATTTCAAAGGTCTTACCTGCACCCACGCAATGGGCAAGCAGGGTATTATCGCCGTAAAGTTGATGTGCCACCGCATTAAGCTGATGCGGTCTTAATGTAATGTACGGTGTCATGCCCGGAAACTTTAGGTGGAAACCGTCATACTCTCTCGGTCTGGTAGAATTGAAAAGCTCGTTGTACTTGGCACACAAAGTCTGTCTGCGCTCCGGATCACGAAATACCCAGTCCCTAAAGGCTTCCCTGATAGCTTCCTGTTTCTGACTGGCAAGTGTGGTTTCCTTTTTGTTAAGAACTCTCTTTTCTTTTCCATCTTCCTCAATCGTATCAAAAATACAAGTATCACGAAGGTTTAAGGAATCCTCCAGAATACGGTAGGCATTTGCCCGGCTCGTTCCGTATGTCATGTTGACAAGTGAATTGCCACGATCCGCATTTTTGCCCTTTACGTTCCACTGTCCTGTCACATCGGAATACTGCACCCCGACAAGGTTGCGGTCAAAGAGGTAATCCGGTGTTTCAAAGGTTTCCCGCATGAAATCCTCGATGTACTTAGGCTCAATCCATGTGGCACCGATACGCACCTCTATCTCGCTTGCATCAAGCTCCTTTGGCTGTACACCCTCAAGGGCTGTGACATTGATTGCAAACTCCGGACGGTTCTCTGCAAAAATCCTTGCGGTTGCCAGCTTCTCCCTGACATTGCCGCTTAAATACTCGTCTGCGGTTTCCCACTTTTCTGTAACCGGATTCTGGAAAATAATTCCGGCAAGTTCCTTTGCCACATCTTCCTCGCTTTTTCCCGTAAGCTCCGACATATAGGCTAGGTCTACCCTTGCCTTTGAAGTTGCCATCATCGTCAAGCTTTTCCAATGAACAAAGCAGACAATAGCTTGAGTCTTGATTAAATGCTCTCTTATTGGTCTGTGAATTGATCAGACCGTATTTCTTGGAAAACGCATCATACAGCTCATTAAGCTCTGCCTGCTTGCTCTTAATCATATCTTCCGAATATTCGTTCAACTGATAATCAATCAGCTCCTATGTACAGTCACGAATCTGCACCATGCCTTTCATACGCTGCTCCATCGTTTCTGATACGTCCACAGGCTTCATAATGGAATTTTCCCGGTAATACACCCTTTCGTCCACGATCGTGTAACTGTAATTTTTCACGCTTGGATCGGCGGGGATTGCTTCTCTTGTCAGCTCATCGTCAAGCTCATCAAACTCTACCTCGCCAATTCTGCCCTCGATATGGGATATAGCCTTTTCAAGCTGCTTGGATAGAGGAATGGCTGTATCCGGTGTACAGGTGGCTTCCATGCCAAACTGCCCGCTGACCATTTCCATTTTTCCCATGATCATCTCCGGGTGGTCTGCAAAATACTGGTTCATGGCTATGCCATCTTCATTTTCACAAAGATGCACCCAATCCGGCTCTATGTCGATTACCCTGTCACGTTTCTTTAAGAAAAGAATGTCTGAAGTGACCTCCGTCCCCGCATTTTCCTTAAAGGCTGTGTTGGGAAGCCTGATTGCTCCAAGAAGCTCCGCTCTCTGCGCAAGGTACTTTCTGACTTCCGGACTTTTCTTATCCATTGTTCCCTTTGAGGTGACAAATGCCACCACGCCGCCCGGTCTGACCTTATCTAAGGCTTTGGCGAAAAAGTAATCGTGTATAAGGAAATTATGCTTATCATAGGCTCTGTCTGCCACCTTGTACTGACCGAATGGCACGTTTCCGATTGCAACATCAAAGAAATCGTTTGGATAATCTGTCTTTTCAAAGTCTGTGATCTTCACTTCGGCATTCGGGTATAGCTGTCTTGCAATTCTTCCGATAATTCCGTCCAGCTCCACACCATAAAGCCTGCTCTCCTGCATATTCTCCTGCAGCATACCGAAAAAAGTTGCCGATACCCATTGCCGGCTCCAAGATGTTGCCTTTGGAAAAGCCCATTCGTTCCATCGCATCATAAATCGCCTTGATGATAACAGGGCTTGTGTAGTGGGCATTTAAGGTACTTTCCCTTGCTGAATCGTATTCTTCGGCTGACAATAGACTCTTTAATTCCTGATATTCACTTGCCCAATTCGCTTTGGTTTCATCAAAGGCATCAGCAAGACCGCCCCAGCCTACATATTTTGCTAAAATCTCCTGTTCTGACCGTGTGGCAATACGGTTTTCTCCCTCAATCTTTTCAAGCGTTCTGATTGCTTCCACGTTCTGACGGAATTTTTCTTTTGCCGCAAACCCTTTTCCGGCACTTTCCTCTGTTTCCGGAGCAATACGGAAGTTGACTGCACCCGATTTGTCAATCGGCGGCTGTTCCTTTGGCGCTTCTGCTTCATTCTGTGGCTCCGGTTCGGCAATCACTTCACTTTCTTGCATAGGATTGGACAATTCTTTATTTTTCTGTTCATATTCACCCCATACTCTTTGGGAAACAGCAGAAAAATAAGGAGATTCTTCTTCCATAATAATGAAGCGAATCTCCTCCATGTCCTCAAGGCTCTTTGCCCCGGCTATTTTATCATGGTACTTAAAATATAATGCTTCTCTGCCAAGAATGCCCTCCAATCGTGCCAGTTCAGGCTCCGGCATACGTTCCCATTCCCATATATCATCCTTCTCCGTATGAATGGTAAAGCCTTCTCCGTCATCATGGTACTCAAGCGTATATTGCAGCTTATCATGTTCCCCACGAATATCACACTCAAAATCATAGACTGTTGTTCGTGTACCTCTGATATATTCCCGGTCTATCAATACAAGGTTTTGAACATCATCCGCAGTCAAAGGCGGTTCTTCTTTCTGCTCTATGGAAGGCTCGCCCTCATAACGTGACGCATACTGTCCGGCATCCTTTAACAGTCCGTTCATCTCCAGAGCTTTTTCTGTTTCGCCGCTGATTGTCTGCATCATTACATAATCTGCCGCTTCTGCAAAAAGGAAATCATAGACCTCTTTTCCTTTTAAAGTGCGCTCATCGTCAGCAATCGTGACTGCCTGTGTTTCCTCGTTCCATCCAACCACATCTTTCCGGTCTAATGCTCCGCAGATTTTAACCACAGCCGACATTTCAGACAGCCTTTCATTTAACTGATCTATGTCTGCTTTCCCGGTTTCCGGTGCTGTTGGTTCTCCTTCAGCAACAGTTCCTGTTTCTCTATCTAATTCGTGATTGGTTACACCATGCTCCAACTTCTCCTGTTCTTTTCGCATGGCTTTCTCTGTCTGTTCCTGTTTATATTGTGCATAGACTTCCTTTCCCTCCGGCGAAAGGTATTTATCTGCCTACACAAGCTCCCGTATACGTTTCTCCACTACATTCCAGTTTAAAAACACCTTTGCGTAAGGACTGCCATAGTTACCTTTCTCCAGACGAATACCTTTGGCATCGTGATCCTCGTGCGCTCTGTCACTTCCCGGAAGTGCATGGGAGCTGCCGCCCGTACCATATTCATTTTTCAGAAAAGTAATGCTGTCTTTCTTGTCATGCCCTTCCATGAAATACTCATAGATACGGAATTTTCCATGTTCAAAACCGCTTCCTCCTGCCAGCCTGTAATCAATCTCGTCCTGTGTGATAAAGTCCTCATTCCTTACTTCCACCGTATCAGGTGTCGGAATTTCTTTCTTTACCACATCTAAATCCGCAAGCTGTTCTAATAAATAATCCGGTCTTTTCACATACCGCCATTTAATCTGCTTTTCTCCGCTGTCAAGCTGTTTCTTTGCCTTTTCAAGCTCATTCTTAATCAGTTCTCTGCCCTCAGTTGTTGATAAAAGCTCGCATAGCCTTTCCATGCTTGCCGGGTAGTCAGAAAATTTAAGCTCCAGATTCTCCGGCATTTCCAATATACCATCACGGAAGAAATTGTTAATGTCCGTAGCAATTCTCTCACGCTCCACCGCATTCACAAGAAATACTTCATTGGCACTCATATAAGTACCATTCTCCACCATAACACGGATATGGCTCTCCACTTCGCTCCAGCTCATCACTGCAAGGGTATTTTCTTTTGCCGATGTACCGTAACCGATACGCATACCCATTTCATCAAACCACAGTGAAACTGGATTTCCGTCAAACTCAAAACCTTTTCCGGTAGTCTTATACTCGTTCTTTAAAAATTCTGCCATTTCTTCTGGTGTCTTACCCTGCTGATACTTGGCATAGATACGCTTTCTACTGTTATCCCTACCACCGCCACTGCGCAAGATACTGTCGATCTGCTCCTGTGGCAAAGAAAAAGCAGCGGGCATGGTATATTGAATACTTGCTTCCGATGCTGCGATTGTGCCGACCTGTTCCTCAAAGCTCGGAAACAGGCTTAACTGTTGATAGGTTCCTTCCAGCTGTTCGATATTTAACTGTAGATCAGTTCCGTCATCACGATTTCCTCTGCCGAGTGTACGATGCTGTTCATCTTCGCTACCCAGAGCATCTGATTCTCTGCTTTCATCTGCTCCGTTATCCCCTCTCTCTCCTTCATCTGTCAGGTCAGAAGCTCCATTCTCTCCTCTGCCTGCTCCTGTATCATTAACAGGTGTTCCTTCAGCTTCCCGCTCAGAAGAAGTCCCGTATATACTACGTTCTTGTGTTCCTGTAAGAACTTCTTTCTCATCAGTCCGTACTTCGTCAGTACCTCCTTCGGCTGTTCGTCCATTGCTACCATCGGTATCTGATAATCCCCGTTCTTCTCGTATGTCAGATTCCTCATATTTGCTCCTTGCCCCGGCTTCTCCGGTCTGTGTGATAGATTCTCCGTCTCGGCTTTCGCTTTCACGCTTTAAAGCGTTGTAACGTGTTTCTGAAGTGTTTGCAAGTCCTTTTTGAACAGAATTTTCCGCTGTGCGGTTCTCTGCTTTCTCCCTCTCATACAGCCCGATTGCTTTGCCTATCTCCATCAGGATAGGCTTGGATAAATCGGACACGTTGCTTCCAAGCTGTGACAGCGTTTCAACTGTGTTAAAATCATGGATATAAAGGAAGTTTATTTCCTCGGCAAGCTCGTTATCCTCCATGCCGCAACGCTTTAAGACGGTATAAGCAATACTGTCTGCAAGGGTTTCCCGTATCCTTACTTCTATATTCAGCTCGTCCAGTTCCTCTAAAAAGCTCCCTTCCTTTAAATATTCCATATCCAAAGCAAGCTCTTTGTAACAGTCCTCTGCAATCCGTCCGGCAATCTCCCGGATACGTACCACAAACCCTGCTTCCCTGTCGGTGTCCCCGTACGTCTTTTCCAGACGGGAAAGCACCGCTTCCATGTGTTCCTCACGCATTTCCCAAAGGTTAGGGAATTGTCCGATTCTTCTTGCCTTATGCACATCTGAAATATCAAAGACGTATTTCAAACCGGAAAAACTGTCAACATCAATCAGCGCAATGCCCTTTGCACCTTTGTTTACCCAGCAGTGCATCTTTTCATTCCATATCTCTATGGAAGCACAGGCGATTGCATCCGGTCTTTGGGCATAGATTAAAAGCTGTTCTTTAAATGGATATTTATACAATCTGGAAGCAGTATTTAGGTATCTCCTCCAGTTTTCTTCATTCCGCACGACTTCTTTTGCTGTTTCCTCTGCCAGTGCGGAAATCAATTTATATTTTCTCATGGTAAACCTCCATTCTTATTTGATTTTCTGCAACAAAAAAGGTGGCTATGGTTCGTTCATGAGCCATTGCCACCAGTGACGGTAAACTTTATTCAATTTTCATCTGCTCCTTTCCATAATTCTTTTACATAAAAATGTACATATGAATTTCACTCCTAAGTACTATTTTTAACCTAATATTAGCTTATGACAAAATCATTTGCCTTTTCTGATATTAACAAAATGAATAAACATATCTATAAGTGCTAAAAGTGTATAAACTATAAGAGCTATATCACCCAAAACTTGAAATTTGTGTTGCAAAAGCAGGCAAAAATTTCCCAAAATTATGTAGATGAGACCTTTTAATCTTTTCTTATTTATAATTTCATGTAAACCAAATATACATACTGGAATAAAATACTCCTTTATACCAACAAAAATAAATAATTCCAAGAAAGCAAGACAATAATAAACTCTTGCACTTAATTCATAATTTTTATAAGAAGCAACCAAACCATTAATTAGTGCCTTAAATTTATCCTTTATGCTATTTTTCCCTGTTGTAAAACAACACCAAATAGATATGCCAAAATAAGATACTCCTTTAACAAAACAAAAAACTAACGTAAAGTCATTACTATCATATGAGCCAATAAGCATCTGAAATATTGCTATTGCAATCATTAACATAAATATGCAAGAAGCCCAAATTCCCATCAATGCCTTTCTCTCTACATAATCATATTTTTTTTGTAATAAAGGTAATAAGTATACTAACAACATAAAAGCATCAATTAATTGAGTCCAAATTGAAACCTCTTTTCCACATAACAAGTTTGCACTTAAAGAAATAATTGTAACAACAAGAACTCTTGCTACATCCAAAATCATTTCCCTATATGCATACTTCTTTCCACTTTGCGAATTTACTATCTTCCTTTTTGTAAAAACTACTAAAATTGATACCAAAAATGGCAATACCCCAAAAAACATATTCATAAAGCATTTCTCCTTCATATCATCAATAGAAATTATCTGGCTCTAATCCATACCATGTTCCATCAGTTTGCGGTAATTGTCTTTGGCGAACTCCTTGGATAAATTGATGCCTCACCTTATAAAAATCTTCTTGCAATTCCAACCCATCTTCTTCAATCCATTCATCAATCATGTTTTCCCATCCCTGTAACCACTTCAAATGCAATGCCTGTTCCATTTCCAAAAAAGCATCTAAATATAACTTCACTCCCAGTAAACAGGGTTTACATCCATAAACATATTCGTATTTACCATCTTTACATTCTGCCAAACCGACAATAGAATTTGGAATATTTTGATCAGTCAAAATATCTTTACCACAACAAACACATTTTAATGGTTTATATTCATGTTCTGGAACATTCATATAATATTTATTAGGATACAAACCAAAACTTTGTAAAACTTTTGTATCCATTGATTGCATAATTTGTGTAATTGTTTGTGGTTCAAAGACCATATAGTCATATTGATGATTGTTACATATTCCATCTAATCGTTTTTGCAATCCAGTTGTTATTCCTGTCGAATAAAATCCAATAAAACCATTAACATTATGTTGTAATAACCTATCCCCAATATTCTGTTCATCATCTTGTCCTACATGTTTACCAGACTTTATATAATGTTTACAACTAACTATATATCTAATATTTTGTCTTTCAACCAAGAAATCTTTACCACTATCTATTCCATAAGCCGGTAATGTTATTGGTATATATCCCACCTGCCGTAAAACAGCAACAGCAAATTTTTCCCATTCTTCATCTGTCATATTTCTAAAAAAATTATCAAATCTATTCATCTTCATTACTCCTAACAAAAATCAATTTATATTATATAACCAACACTATCATCTAATTTAACATAACATATTCAGATTTCAATAAATTTTAATATTTTTCTATGATAGATATTCTTGAAAATGTACTTCGTAATAGAGGTTGCAAGATACCAAAACATATTTTGCAACCTATTTTTGTTACTCACTAACACTACTCGTAAAAACCATGTTCCTTAATACATTTTTCTAAAATGATATGTATTAGTTCCTCCAGTTCCACTCCGTTAATCTCACTGACTGCAATCTTGCATACCACCCCAAGCTCTGGCTCTCCGATCCCCGCTAAAATATCATGATTGTCCTCTCCGGCACTCCTGATATTCTGAAAAACTCCCTAATGCTGCTTTCGTCCTCTTTCATCACGTTTAATAACTTATCTCCTGTTGTAAACATATTTTTTCCTCTCCAAAAAACAAGAGCATATAGGATATTCTCTACATGCTCTAACGATTCTATTGTGATTGTGGTCGTTATTGACAAACTGAAATATGTATGGATTATCAAAACTGCTTTACCCTAATGACTATAAATAATCTTCAACAATCTTTGTTAATTCGTCAATATAATTTTGCACTTTATGATCCGCATCATTCTCATCAGGATATGTAAAAATAGCATCATATTTACATAAAAATTCATCATATTGCGTTTCACTACTCTGCAGCCCCTTTGCATGAATGTAAGATACAACCATAACCGCTGCATCCATAGGGCGAGATTCAAAGTTGTCAGCATCAGCTAATCCAGAAACTCCAGCTCGGTCACACTTAAATAACCTACGAACTTGATGCTCTAATTCTATCGCATCATTATGATTTATTCTGTACATAATTTTACCTCCTCAAGTACGGTATTGTATTACACGACAAATTTCTATTGAACAAAATCGCTGCGCGATGGCCTGCTGATATGTACCCCCTTTTACTGGACATCCAGTGAAATGGGTATTTTTATGCGTTACAGTTACGAATTCAAACGAAAGGCAGTCGAACTATACAGGCAAGGGAAATGGATTGAACCACCAGCAGACATCACAAACCTAAAGAATTTTCATGACATGATTGTTAAATGGCACCATTTGGAAGAAGTAACATCTCCTAATTGTTTAAAACACCACAGCCAAAATAGAAAATGGACTCCAGAGGAAAAATATGAACTTGTTGCACAGGTTATAGCCGGGGCTACTATTTCCTCAGTTGCTTATGCCGTAGGTATAAACACAGGATTACTTGCTCAATGGATTCGCAAATATAAAATATGGGGTTATAATGGACTTGTAAACCGAAAGAAAGGTCGGAAACCAAAGGAGCCCACAATGAAAAAAATGAACATCAATAATCCTCGTGAATTAGAAGAATCGGAATATGAAGAACTGATTCGTCTACGTGCTGAAAATGCTTATATAAAAGCAGAAAATGAAGTAATAAAAAAAGAGATCGCCTTGAGAGAAGAAAAGGAAGCTGCGCTACTCAAGGCGAAAAGCAGCGCTTATCAAAGAACTCAGAGAAAAAGGATATCAACTAAAACATCTATTAAAAGCTATGAATATGGCTAAATCTACATACTATTTTGAAATTAATAAAACGGATTTAGTTGCTATACGAAACGAAGCATTACTTATAATTATTAAAGAAATATTTTTAGTAAACAAAGGCAGATATGGCGTGCGTAGAGTTTATATGGAATTAAAGAATCGTGGCTACGACGTGAATCACAAGAGAGTTCAACGTCTTATGCATGATGTTGGATTATTAGGGAAACGTCCAAAAGAAAAATATCATTCTTATAAAGGCGAAGTGGGCAAGGTGGCCGACAACGTAATAAATAGGGATTTTTCTACTACATCACCCTTGCAAAAATGGACAACTGATATATCTCAATTTAATTTTTCGTGGGGAAAGTGCTATCTCTCTCCCATTTTAGATATGAATACAAATGAGATTATCTCGTACGATTTGGCGCTAAGTCCTAATTTGAAACAGATAAAAAGAATGCTTGATAAAGCCTTTGATAAGTTTTCGTCTGTAAACGGTTTGATTTTCCATTTGTAGTTCGGTTTCCGAACTTCTGTGGAAACATCAGTATTTGAAGGACTTTTCGGCCGGCTTTCTGGCTCTCTGCCCACTTCCAAAGTGGCAAAGTTTTTGACATAAATAATATCCGTTTTCCCTAATCCCTGCCTTTTTTTCTCTATCAGACCAATACCTTTTTTGCTGTCAAGCTCTGCCAATACTTTCACACACTTTTCTTTTGCGCAACCTAAATCCTCCATAATATTATCAAGGGTGTAATGAATATATGCCCTGTTTTCATCATCAAACCATCCGTTTTTCATGGATAGTGACATTCTGTCAAGCATCAGACCATAAAGGAGCTTTGCATCACTGGATAACTCTTTGAACCGTTCGTCCTTAATCAGCAATCTCGGAACTCTGTAAAATGAAAACTGTTCTGCTTCGATACCATAGTAATAATCAAATTTCATCATGTTACCCATGTGCCTGCACCTCCTTTCTACTGTCTTTTCTTCCATTCATCCAAAAGCTGAATGATAATATTCTCTATATCTTCACTGCTGTAATCTTCAGCAAAATACTTGCTGATCTTATCCGCTTTCAATGTAACCTTGCGTTCCTTTGGCTTTTCTTCGGTCAGGATCAGCCGCACCATTGCAAGCGTAAGCTCTCCGCTTTTGCCATATTCCTTTAGTTTCCCGGATTGTACGGTACTGACATTACAGCCCTGTTCCTCTATAATGACCTCTACCCACTGCTGTGCTTCCTCTGACAGAAAGGATATGTCCACGCCCTGTGAAAAACCCAATTTCTTGGTATCCACCATTTCAAGAAGCTCATCGGACAGCCTTGAAAGCCAGATATAACGCTGTACCTTTTTCGCATTCTCCCCGGCAGCTTCCCCCACTTCATCAAGGGTATTCTTGCCCGATTTCTTTCCCTGATGCTTCATGGCTTCATACTTCATCTTATAGGCTTTTGCCTTTTCACTCGGTAAAATATCCTCTCTCTGGATATTGGAATCCACCATGATAATGGTTGCTTCATCATCGGAATAATTGCGGACAATAATCGGCATTTCCGTTTTTCCGGCTCTTTCTGAGCCATGCTTCCTGCGGTGTCCGGCGATCCGCTCATATCCGCCTCCGGCTCTCAGTCTTGCAATGCCCGGAATAAGTACCCCGTAAAGTCTGATACTCTCCGTTGTTTCCTCCATCTTTTCATCGTCCAATACCTTAAATGGGTGGTCTTTGAACTCATGAAGGTCTGCTAACGGGACATTGATAATCTGCTCTGTCCCTATTTCCTGTGCGCTGCTTCCACCGAATAAATCATCAAAACTCTCCATTTTGATTTTAGATGCGCTTCCTGTCTTTGTATTACTGCTCATTTGCAAGCACCTCCTCTGTCAAAGAATTGTAGCCAGATGCCACCTTCCCCTTTGGATCATGCTTATAAATGCTAACACCTTCCGCAGAAATCTCCGCCGCCCTTACCGAAATCGGGATAATGTTGGTAAATATCTTTACCCTGCTTCCATAGGCTTCCTTCAGCATGGAACTGATGTCCCTTGCATAATTCGTCCTACTGTCAACCATCGTCAATAAAATGCCCTCTATCTCCAGTTTCGTGTTAATCTGACGCTTTACCTTGCCAATGGTCTTGATAAGCTGCTGTAAACCTTTAACAGGCAGATATGCTGCCTGCACAGGTATCAAAATACTATCGGCACAGGCAAAGGCATTTATGGTAATCATGCCAAGTGAAGGCATACAGTCGATTAAGATGTAATCGTAATAATCCCGCACCATGCTTATGTACTCCTGCATGATACGCTCCCGACTCATGACATTCACAAGGGAAACCTCCAGACCGGAAAGCTCAATGTTTCCCGGCATAAGGTCTATTCCTTCCTCATGGTGTAAAATACCCTCCATAGGCTCAACTTCCTCGTCCTTAATCAGACTGCCCATGACCGATGCCAATGTTATCTCGATTGCGTCCGGCTCTGTGTACCCCAAACTTGCGGTAAGACTGCCCTGTGCATCGGCATCAATCAAAAGTACCTTTTTCCCCTGTTTTGCCAGTCCTATTCCTAAATTGCTTGTTGTGGTGGTCTTTCCGACTCCACCTTTCTGATTTGCGATTGCTATAACTCTACACATGATAAATTCTCCTTTGCTTTCTACTGATTCTCTTTTACGTTGCTTTTTCTGACTTCCACATAAGCCCTGTGGAATTTCTTTGTACCCTTGTTCGGGTATAAATCTGAAAACTCTGTTACTTCAATCTTGGGATTTCTCTGCAAAATCTTTCCAAACCATTTAATATCATTCTTTGTTCCCATCAATCGAACCTTTAACATCAATCTGCTCCTCCAAACAGGGCATACAGTTTTAGGTTTACGGTTGCATATTCCGGATACTGAATCTGTATTGCCTGCCAAAAAAATGATGCATAGGCACAGCAGAATAGTTCTTCCACCGTATACTGCCTACACTCATTGATCTGTTCCTCTGCGTCCTTGTAATCATCCACGCTTGGTGTGGCATTACAATATAAGTTGAATGCCATTCTGACTACTTTTACGCTTCCGCTGGCCTGCCAGCCTTCATACAAACATTCTGTTTTTACACAGCATGTCTTAAAATCATAAATGCGGTCCGCATTTCTTCTGGTATCGTTGTTAATACCAAGGCAATAGCAAAGTGCCTTGTGGTACACATCCTGATACCGTACCTCTTTCAATTTCTCGTAGTAGAATTTCTCATGTGCATCGCTGATAAAAATAATGTTCTCTGCACCTAACGCTGTACTATTCATGTTTTGAACCTCCTTCTTTGAAAATAAAAAGGACTTTACTAATTGTTTTTCACAACTAATAAAGTCCTAAGTTTCATATTCATTTCTAAATTCGTGCTAGGGATTTCTTACTAATTTTTGTTCTTAGTAAATTGCTCCCTCAGAGTCCAAAACATACTATAAATTCAAGGTTTTCAGCGTTCTCGGAAAATACTGCCGTGGCAGATGAAAAGTACTTTTATCATAGTTTTTTCTCCTTAATATAATAACCTCACCAGACAACAATCCAGTGAGGTCATATAATCACACTTTCTGTTTAGTTACAAACTCAAGCTTGCTGATATCTGCCTGATTAATACCAGTACGTTCTAGTACATAATGTATCTGTGCTAACATCTCAGTATCATCCAATACTCTTGTCAGACCAACAAGTTTTTCATCATCCCAGACGGTAAGCACAGTTGAGGAATTCATAAGAGCCTTATACAGTCAATCTGGATAATTTCCTGATATCCAATGAACCAATAGAAATAACTTTTGAATCTGTTCTTTCGTAAACTTTTTTTCTTCTGTATATATAAGCATAATCTATTTCCCCCTATCTGTTATGATCACATCTCTGGCATTGCAGCATTTCATTTTCAACATCATCTTTATAAAAAACACCTGACCATTGGCAAATATTCTGCAAAATAGGCACAACAGATTTTCCTTTTTGTGTCAACATATACTCTACCCTTGGTGGGATTTCATCATAGGATTTTCTTTCAACAATCCCAACTTCTATCAGGTCTTTTAATGTTGCGGCAAGTACTGTATCCGTAATATTGCACATTTCTCTTCGAAGTTCACTGTATCGAAGCTTTTCGGCTGCAGATAACACACTTATTATGCGTGATTTCCATTTTCCACCAAATATTGCCAATCCATATTCAAGTGGGCAACGTATATCATCATCTAACTTTTTCTCATATTTTGCCATTAAAAATCACCTTCCAGCTCTACGCATCGCTGCTAAAGCCTCTTGTCTATTAAACTCATTCTCTCCTTTTTCTTTCACATATGCTGTCATTATAGCTTGATAGTGATTCTTTTTTAAGTTACTATGAAATTTATTAGCAGCTCTTTGTTATATTTCTTTGTTATATTTCTTTCTTATTCCCAGCACCTCCGATTTACGCTTTAACCCCTCTTCTACCTCAATACATTTGTATTATTATTGCAAAGCACCTCAAAATGATTTCGATGCGTTTTTATAAAACCTTCTTTTTGCAGCTTTGATATCTCCGTAGACATTGCTGCGCGATCAATGCAAAGATAATCTGCCAGCTGCTGCCTGTCAAAAGGAATGTCAAAGGACAAGGACGAATGTCTGATAGATTCTGCTGACAGGTATGACAATAATTTCTCCCTTGTTGTCCGCTTGCCAACATGTGTAATCTTATCATTCAGAATGAGTATCTTATTTGCCAGTACACTGACCAGATTGCGAATCAGCTTCTGATGATGCCCACATGCAGTTGGACAAGTAACCAGAAGCTTCTGTATATTTAAAAAAACAATCTCACAATCCTCATCTGCCACCACACTGATGTTCAGAACAGCACCAGGGCTTGCCGCATATGGTTCTCCAAAAAAATCACCAGCATGACATTTAGACAGAATATTCCGATGTCCCCAGAGATCCTCCTGAATAATAAGAACACAACCTGACAATACTAATCCCATTACCTGTGTAGAATCTGCTGCTCTGAAAATATAAGAATCCTTCTCTTTAGAAACTGTTACTGCCTCTACACAGTGCAATACAGATAATATCTCATTATCAGTAAGACCTTTAAAAAAAGGACTGTTTTTTAAAATAGGTAAATATTTTTTCAAAATCTCACCTCCTGTTGGAAATCAAACATACAAGTTGTATTTATTATAATATGATTCTAACAGAAACAAAAATAAAATTCTATTAATGGAGGGTAAAATGATAAGAAAAATTATACGAATTGATAAAGAAAAATGTAACGGATGTGGTGCATGTGCAACTGCCTGCCACGAAGGTGCCATTGATATTATAGACGGAAAAGCCGAGCTGGTAAGAGAACATTTTTGTGACGGATTGGGGGATTGCCTCCCAGAATGTCCTACAGGAGCTATTTCATTTGAGGAAAGAGAAGCACCTGCATATGATGAAGATGCTGTAAAAGAAGCACAGAGTAAAATAGCTGCCCAAAACCATGCAATGTCACCTCACACCGGCTGTCCAGGATCTAAAATCATGCAGATACAGCGAACAAAAACGCCTGAGACCACAAAACCATCTTCAGGTGCAGATTCGATATCACAACTTGAGAACTGGCCGGTACAGATCAAACTTGCACCTATCAGTGCACCATATTTTAATGGTGCAAAACTTCTGATAGCCGCCGATTGTACTGCTTACGCTTATGCTGGATTTCATCAGGATTTTATTCAGAATAAGGTAACACTAATAGGTTGTCCGAAATTAGACCAGGTTGATTATAGTGAGAAACTGGCTGCTATTATTCAGAATAACAACATTCAAAGTGTGACAATCGTAAGAATGGAAGTTCCATGCTGTGGTGGTCTGGAGATGGCAGTAAAAAATGCACTTCAAAATAGTGGAAAATTCATACCATGGCAGGTTGTAACAATAAGTATTGATGGAAAAATTATTGATTAATAAGGAGATTACTGGAATGAATAAAAAAATGTTTTGTTTTCAGTGTGAACAGACAGCCGGATGTGCTGGCTGTACAGGAAATGCAGGTGTCTGTGGAAAAAATGCAGATACAGCCAAATTACAGGATGAGCTGACAGGTGCATTGATTGGTCTTGCAAGAGCTGTAGACAGTGCATCAGCTATTTCTAAAAGAACCGTACAAGTCATAATTGAAGGTCTGTTTACAACAGTTACAAATGTAAGTTTTGATAATGCAGCAATCGAAAATATGATACAAAAAGTCAGAGCTGAGAAAGAACGACTGGTCCCTGACTGCAGCAAATGTCAGTCACCATGTGGTAAAACAGGTGAATACGACATGCAGCAGATGTGGAATGCCGATAAAGATATCCGCTCTTTAAAATCTCTTATTCTTTTTGGTATTCGTGGAATGGCCGCCTATGCTTACCATGCAAATGTTCTGAATTATGAAGATGATGAAGTAAACCGATTCTTCTGCGAAGCATTATTTAAGATTGGTTACGAAGAAAGTATAGAAACACTGCTTCCTACGGTACTTAAAGTAGGCGAGATCAACCTTAGGTGTATGGCACTTCTTGATAAAGCAAATACAAACAGCTATGGAATGCCAGAGCCCACTGATGTTACACTTACCATCGAAAAAGGTCCTTTTATTGTCGTGACAGGTCATGATCTTAAAGACCTGCAGCTTTTACTTGAACAGACAGAAGGAAAAGGAATCAACATATATACTCATGGTGAAATGCTCCCTGCCCATGCCTATCCACTCTTGAAAAAATTTCCACACTTAAAAGGAAATTTTGGAACTGCATGGCAGAATCAGCAGAAAGAGTTTGATCATCTTCCAGCTCCGATTCTTTACACTACCAACTGTCTGATGCCGCCAAAAAGCAGTTATGCTGACAGAGTATTTACAACAGAGGTGGTTGCTTTCCCTGGCGCTGTTCATATTGATGAGAAAAAAGATTTTACGCCAGTTATCAAAAAAGCACTTGAACTTGGTGGCTATAAAGAAAATCAGACATTAAAAGGCATCAATGGAGGTACGAAGGTGACAACAGGATTCGGTCATTCAGCTATACTGTCACATGCAAATACTATAGTAGATGCTGTAAAATCAGGTGCAATCAGCCATTTCTTCCTGGTTGCCGGATGTGATGGTGCTAAACCGGGTCGAAACTATTACACAGATTTTGTTAAACAAACTCCTTCTGACAGTATCATCCTAACCCTGGCATGTGGCAAATTCCGTTTCAATGACCTTAATCTTGGAGAAATCAATGGTCTGCCACGACTGATGGATATGGGTCAGTGTAACGATGCTTATGGGGCGATTCAGGTTGCCCTGGCACTTGCGGATGCGTTTGGATGTACTGTAAATGAGCTTCCACTCTCCTTCGTTCTTTCATGGTACGAACAGAAGGCAGTCTGCATTTTGTTAACACTTCTGCACCTCGGAATCAAAAACATCCGTCTTGGTCCTTCTCTACCTGCGTTTTTGTCTCCTAATATTCTGAACTTTCTTGTGGAAAAATATGGCATAGCACCTATCACCACACCAGAAGAAGACATCAAAGCGCTGATAAACACTCCATAACACCAATAAAGCCAATAAAGCCGATACAGGAATAAAAACCCTGCCTCGGCTTTTTCTTTTGTCATTCTCCAGGACACAAAATATCCTCATTCTCATCATATTTTCTTCACTATTCCCACCTACACTATAGATAAGATGTAAGGGGCAGAAGATCAAAACATTGTTTATGCCTGCATAATAAAACTTTTAACTTTAGAATCCACCTAACATAGATATAGATATTGATATTAATGATATATGCATTAACGATATCTATCCGACAATATCTATATTAACTGAAGAAATAATGAATGAAAGGATGAATATATATGATTAATTTAAAAAAAGTAAACAAATCATGCGTAGCCGCAGTTATTCTTGCCATGTGTCTTATGACATCAGGCTGTGGTTCACAAAACTATACAACCAACAACAAAAATACTGATACCACCATAGCTTCCAGCATTACCGCCCAGGATACTAATGTAACACACGCAGATGATGCCGATAACTACAAAACGGAAATAACAGGTGAATTCAGCATTACATCAACTGATGGTTCTACAATAACACAGAATGATTCCGTATATACCATAACACAGGCTGGCGAATATACAGTTACCGGGCTCTTATCAGAAGGACAGATTGTAGTTAATGCTGACGATAATGCCGAAATCACCATTGTATTGAATGGCACATCCATCACATGTTCTAACGGTTCACCTATTTATATTAAAAATGCTGATAATGTAAAAATCAAATCTGAGGAAAACACTTATAACTGTATAGTTGATGCAAGAACTGAAGCTGACGACAATTCAGACAATTCTTCCAGTGAAAATGGTAATGCTGCCATCTATGCAGCATGTGACCTTAAATTGGTTGGAAAAGGGGCATTATCAGTAACTGGCAACTATAACAACGGTATCCAGAGCAAAGATGACATTTCTATTAAAAATGTTACCATCAAGGTTAATGCTGTAAATAATGCTATAAAAGGAAACGATGAGGTAGCTATAGAATCTGGTGAAATAATAGCTATATCCAGAAAAGGCGATGGCATCAAAACATCAAACAGCAGTCTTTCAACCAAAGGAAAACAGAAAGGAAATGTAATAATATCTGGTGGAAATATTGATATATATGCTGCCTGTGACGGCATAAATGCTGCATATGGTGTAGATGTTTCAGGTGATGGAAATCTGAATATATATACAGATACTTATTCTGATTATAGTGAAGCCGTGGCTGCTGACAACTCCGGTTCTTCAGCCAACAGCTTGGGCAATCCTCCTGATATGAATAACAGTAGCAGCAATCCTGGCATGAAAGGTAACTTCGGCGGTGGAAACAGAGCTGCTAATGATATGCCTGGCAATAACAGCTCAGGAAATTCATCTAAAAAGTCTTACTCTACAAAGGGAATCAAAGCCGAGAGCGAGATAAATATATCTGGTGCAGCCATTAACATAAGTTCAACTGATGATGGTATTCATGCCAACTCAGATTCTGGTGTTCTTGAAACCGGCGAAGATGGCAAGGGTATAATATCTATATCAGGTGGAACTATCACAATCTCTACAGGTGATGATGGAATACATGCAGATAAAGAGCTTAATATAACTGATGGATATATAAATGTTTTAACATCCTACGAGGGTCTTGAGGCTATAACAATCAACATCAGTGGTGGACAAAGCTTTATATATGCAGCTGATGATGGCATTAATGCATGTACCGGAGATGGCTCATCTACTCCTCTTATTAATATAACTGGTGGATACGTTGATGTAACAACCGGTTCAGGCGATACAGATGGTATAGATTCTAACGGCAGCTACACACAGTCTGGCGGTATGGTTCTTGTAAAAGGCGGCAGTTCATCAGGTCAGGTATCTGGTTCTATTGATGTTGATGGAAATATTACTATAACTGGTGGAACATGTATAGCTTTAGGCGGTATATGTGAAACTCCTGTAAATTCAGTTAATGCTTACGTATTCAGCTCTGTATCCTTTAACGCAGGAAGCTACTCAGTAAAAGATTCCAGCGGTAATGAAATAATAAGCTTTACATTAAACAACAGTTACTCAAATGGCTGGATATGCGCATCTGCTCTTACAACAAACACTGAATACACTCTTTACTGCGATGGTTCTTCATTAGCAGGCTGGACACAATCTGCAGGAACCATGGGTGCATCCAATGCCGACGGCTTTGGCAGCAATCCTGGCGGTTTTAATGGTGGTGGCCGTGGAGGTAACATGAATGGCGGAAAAAATATGAATGATAACAGAAATATAAATGGCAATAATGCACCAAATAACAATAATGTACAATAACAATTGCAAACAATAGTTTGATTGAATTTTAGTTGGTGACGGACGGACGACAAATATAAGATACAGGCAATCCTGCATACTATGTTCAATGCCAGAAGCTTTGATTGGATATTTCTAAGCCTTTCCATATAAACTATGTCAGCTGACGCTACCGCTCAGACGCGCCGTCCATGGCGCGGCTTCGCTGCTTCGTACATCCATGTACGAAGCTAGCTGGTTGGCTAATGGAAAGACTAAGAACTATCACAATCAAACTTCAATTGCATTTCGCATAGTATGCAGGACTGCCTGTATCTTATATTTGTCTGGTTGTGGTGTAATTTACTTACTGATATTCAATTAAATCATCTGTCTGCTTTTAATATGTAATATGGTGTAAAGTCATACTCTAATGTATCTGGCTTTTCTACCTTCAGAACCTCCCATTTTGAAATACATGGATGTGTTTTAGCATACATATCTTTTCTTTCAGCTTTCTCATATTTAAAGCCATGTGTTATCATGAAAATATTCCATCTTCTATGTTCAATTCTTTCAAGCTCTTCTCTGTTATCTGTAAGAGAATATGCATGTTTTTCATAAATAATCCATTTTTTAATATCCTGATGCAATGATTGTGCTATACTTGATTCCCTGTCAAATATGCCCTTATTATGCCATACCTCATCTATTTCTTCTGATATTTTCTTATTCTCTTTAAGCTCTATTGAATCTTTCTTAAGACGTTCCTCTATATCTTCAGATAACATAAACTTATCATCCACAACAATATTTTTATCTGCTTTATATCTGCTTATTATTTCATATAACATATTGTATCTATGATTAAATATCTTTGCATCATTTACAATATCACGATTAGTTATAGAAGCATATGAAAAAATATCTTTATTCTTGTTTATTGTAAATAGATTCTTCTCACCATAAATATTAGCAAAATCATTGTTTTCCTTAGCCCTGACAACTATAGGAATATTAATACAGCTATCACCCTTATTGTATAACAGCTGCTTCAATTCAATAAGTGTATTAGACATTGAATGTGTATCACTCATTGCCACAATAAGATATGTAAATAATTTGTCGTCATTACATCTTTTAAAAATACTGTTAAACTGTAATGTCCTTGCATCCGTATTAAAAAATCTTAAACATACCTTTCCATCTATACCAAATTGCTCTGGTATTGTATCAAATGGAAATTTCAATTCATAATATTCAATACTTTTACCTTCATATATATCTTCTTTTATGAACTTCAATCCCTTCAGGACATCAACTGAAAAATTCTTCATGAAACTTCCTATTATTGATTCCATATCCTTATCAAATACATCTATGCATATAGTAGACTCTGCTGATAAAACCGACATATTAAGTCCTTGTATTAATGCACTCTGGCCAAAATCACCAAATCCAATGATTCCTATATGAACATCATAATCATCACCCTTATTAGCTGTATATACAGGATGTTCTTTATACATTTTATTGACAGCCATTTTATTAACATCTACTATGTCAAGATCAAAAGTTCTTGTATCTATTTTATCATAATACTGTCTTATCAGTTCTGCCATTGAATTGTCATTGCAGCACAGATGAATCTGCAGATACTCTTTATTTTCAGATGCATTTATATTTTTTTCAAAACCCTCTGTAAATGCATTTAAACATTCAATATTTTCTATTGAATTATCATCACACAAAAAAATATCACTGAATTTACATATATCAAGCATTTTTATTACACTTTCAATATGCATATCCTGATACTTCTGCACAAACTTTACACCTTTATTTATATATTTAAGCTTCTTATCATCTGAAAGTATAGTGCTTTCAACCACTGTAACACGACAATCTTTAGTCAATGCATCTATAAGAGGAAACTTATATTTTCCTTCACCAATAACCAATACGCGCTTTTTATTTCTCTGGCTAAACAGTCCTCTGACATAGCTGGCTGGTTTTCTGATAAGAACGGCTAATGCACCTATTGTACAGAATGGCGCAACAATAACAGCAATACAATACACATATGTTATTATTCCACTTAATATGCCACCACCTGTTGCCTGCATATACGCAATAGCTTCTTTCTGCTTTATATCCGGATCTATCTTATACGCTTTAATTGCATTCTGTATGTTTAATGTTACTTTAAGAAACGGATTATCTACATTATGGTAGAAAAATATACCTTCAATCACACATATAATAAATACTGCAAGTGCCGTATACCATAGATAATCTTTGTATTTATTTCGCTTCATATTAATCTCCATTTCTGTGCATGAAAATCAACATTTTCATACCCTCTCCTTAGTTTTAAAAATCAAAAAATCATTTTTAATTATATTAATTATGAGTAGCCTTTTCTGATTTAGCAGTAATAACAAACGCATTCACACTACCCTCACATAAAACAAGCATCTTTTCAAGTTGTGCTATTCCCTGCTCTCTGTTATATCTTGTACTTACGTAATAAGATATTCCATCAACTATATGTTCTTTCTTCGCTTTAAAATAATTCAGCTTATTTGGTGGCAATATTTCTTTATCAACATCAACTTTTCTTGCAACAGAATTTATAACTACTGTTTCTTTAACTGCTGCTCCCTTTTCAGCAAGAGGCTTACCATCTAAGATAAACTCACCAGGATTAATACCGCATATTTTAAACATACCTTTTATTTCTGCAAGCTTGGCATCAAATCCATAGCTTATACCAACAAGAATAAGGTACTTTTTGTGTTCCTATTCTTCAATCAGTAGTAACTCTTTTCAAATTTCACCTTGCATATGTCAATTCTTCATTTCCCTTATCGTAATCAAACCTACCATCATTCTTTTCTTCTATCGCCTTAATAATATGATAAGTGTATTCGTTATAAGGCGTTGGTATTCCAAATTCTTCTCCCATACGCATAAGTGCACCGGAAAACATATCTATCTCGGTATGTCTTTTAGCATCTATATCCTGAAGTGTAGAGTATCTTGCTGTTGGCGGCACTGCACTTCCACGTGACGATGAATTATCAATAACACTTAAATCTATTCCTTTTGCCTTAGCTATTGTTTCAAGCTCATGTCTTAAACCATCGCTTATAGCCTTCATATGTTCACTATCCCTGTAACATCCGACACCTGCACCAAGTACTGCCTGTGGAAGATTATTACTTACATTAAGTCTGAACTTACTCCACATTTCTTCTTTTATATGCTCTGTCACTCTGTAGTTAAGCCTGCTGGCTGCAAAAAGCTCATCTATCAACTTTATCCTGTCACTCACAAGTGTCTGTTCTGATATTTTGTCTGATGCAGATACCTTATCTGCTGTTTCCCCAAAAATAATTCCTATTGTTGTATCAGGATTAAAGTAATATCCCCTGCCATCTCTATGAGAGGCAACCTTTATAAGTGAATATACAATATGTGACATGCCTATCCTGTCTGCAATGATATCTTCACTGTCAACACCATTCATAAGACTCATAACTATAGTGTTTTCTCCAATAGCTGTAGCAATGTTGTCAAGTGCTCCTTTTAAAGCTCCATACTTTAACGAAACTATCAAAAGGTCAACGCCTGTATTATGCGCTTCTTCGGGTGTCCACACCTCTGGTCTGTATACTTCATCGTTTATAAGACAACCTTCTTTTCTCAGCCTTTCCTGACGTTCTCCCTGTGCTATTAGCCCCAGCCTTACATCCTTTAAGCCTGCAAGTCCCCATATAACATATGAACCTACAGCTCCTGCTCCTAATATAGCAACGGTCTTTATCTTCATGATGTTCTCTTTCCTCTTTTCTATAAAATATATTTCTAGTTATACATATGGATACATTTCTGAATATACTTGGCCATATACTTATATTTCTTACACCAAAAATATCTTATTCATATTTATTATATTTGCAATCTGCTGCTTTATCAACCTATTATTTCATACTATTATTTTCAATACTGTTATTCATATCCTATTTTATTTTTTACCTATTGTTCATACTATTATTTTACCAAAAAAGCGGATGTCTGAATAACAAACATCCGCTTATATTTTATAACTGATATGATGTAAACGTCATAAGACAAAAAGTCTTTCTTAACCTACATGATAAGATCTTTTAACGCTTACTTAGTATGCAACTCCATTAGATACTTCAACATAGTAAATATTAACTCCGCCATCCTCGGCTATAAGATAATATTCACCTGCAACTGGCACTCTGAATGAAACTGACTTAAGTGAATTTCCTGGAATCTTTGATGTAGATGTAATATCCTTTCCATTCTTATCAACTATCTTAATAAGTCTTGATTCATCTGTGCTTGAGCTTGTTGCATATACCTTCACCTTAGCTTCTCCAGCTGTTTTAAACGCAATAGCTCTTCCACTTGTACTGCCTTTACCAGAAAGCTTGATTCTTCTTGTAAAGTCTATTCCTTTATATTCCTTTCTGCTCTTATCTACTGTAACTGTTGCTTTGCTTCCGGCAACAATCTTAAAGCCGTCAACAGTAAGTGTTGATTTTAACTTTCCTGTATTTACATCATTAGCATTTAGAACAAGCTTGGTACCGCTTACAGTCGAATCTGTCTTTGATTCTGTAGCTTTAGTTGCTTCTGTTGTTTTCTCTGTTGCCTTTGTTGCTTCTGTTGTTTTCTCTGTTGCCTTTGTTGTTTCTGTTGTTTTTTCTGTTGCTTTTGTTGTTTTCTCTGTTGGCTTTACTTCACCAGATGTCTTGCCTGTAACACTTATAACCTGATTAGCTACACCAAAATGTGCTCCAAGTGTTGAATAACTTCCCTGTGTTTCGTAAAGTCCCTTCATATTAATAGTTCCATCAGAATTTCTTAACTGCTTGTCTACATTACCATTAAGATTGATAAAATCAACAGCATTTTTAAACATTCCTGATACTTTAGATGGATTATCAACTACTGTACCCTTCTTGTCGCCACTAACAACTGGTGTTGGTAATAATCCTGATAATCTGTAATACTTACCTGTATTATAGTATATAGAATCACTCATATTACCTGTAAATTTATCTGAGTCTATAGCATTTGCTGAAACAAGACCTACGTACACTGCCTTATTTGATGCTCTGTAGCATAAGAAGTTGCCCTTCTTTGCTGACTTACCATTGCCCCATGCTGTGGCATTCATGATTGTAAGACCTGATGGATTGTTGTTGTCAGTGAATCCTGTTGCCCCATTGTTAAACGAGAGACAGTTAAGTACAACATGAGGTGTACCTACACCTGAACCACCGAGCTTAAAGCCATTCATATCTCCGTTAGCATAATGAACTCCGTTAGATAATGTTCCATTGCCGAATGAAACACAGTTTCTTATAGTTATCACACCGATAGGACCTGTAGCTGACTTAGCGAAAAGATCCCATCCATCATCAGAGTTGCAATATGATATACATCCATCAAATACATTGCCTTCGCCGCATGTAAGCTTTGCTGCAAAACCATCTGCATTTTCACCTGTACCACCCTGGTCTGGATAATCACAGTTATCAAATGCTGTACAGTTGATTATAAGGTTGTTTGATGGCCATAAATCTTTAGTTGCTGCTGTTGTGTCATATCTTGATATCTGAAGTCCTGAATCTCTGTTTGCTTCGAATACACATTTTTCAAATATGTTGTTGTTACCAGCAAGTAACACACCGTTATCACCAGCTCCATAGAAGTTGATTCCCTCAAAATACCAGTAATCTCCATCTACAACAACACCTCTGTTTGCGCCATTAAGTGTATGTGCTGAGAAATCAAACTTAACCTCTGCACCATCAGCTGCTTTTACAACTATATAAGCGCCGCTTTTTCCATTCATGGCATTATTAATAACTATCGTATCTGTAAACTTGTAAGTTCCAGCCTTAACTATGATAACATCTCCTGCCTTAGCACTGCTTATAGCTGTAAGAATATCAGATGCTGACGAAACATACTTTGCATTCTTAAAATCTGAATCTTTCTTTGTACTTAAATCTGTATATGCACCTGAATATGAGAGACTTGTCTTATCATAACTGTTTTTAGTATCTGAACCTGCACCTGTAGTTTCCTTCTCAGTTGCCTTTGTTGCTTCTGTAGCTTTAGATGTAGTAGCCTTCTCTGTAGTCTTAGTTTCTTTTTCTGTTGCCTTAGATGTAGTAGCCTTTTCTGTAGTCTTAGTTTCCTCTTCTGTTGCCTTTGTTGTTTCATCTGTAGAAGGCTCTGGAGTTACTATGTTGGCATTAGTTCCACCAACAGCCACAAGCTCTGTGTTTTTATAATTCGTAACAGCTGCTTTTAAATCCTTATCTACAACATAAGCTGTGTCGTCTTCATCACTGAACTTCCAGTCAATAACACCACCGCCAAGGCTTCCTGCTCCCTTAGAAGATGTAACAAGTGCTGGAACATCCTTTGCTGCTACAAGGCTTCCTGCCTTTACTCCAAGATCCTTAGTTGTATCAAAGTTATCGTATGTTGTGCCACCAGCTACTGTCTTGTATGATGATGGTACCTTTTCACCTGCAGAAGCAGCCAGATATGCATCGAATGTTGCTGCATTGGCAGCTTCACCTGTAACTGATGCTGCATTAGCATATATGATACCTGTTGCTCCAACTATTTCGTTGCCATAAGCTTTTATGATGCCGCCGTTCTCACCTGAGAATGTGCCTTCGCCTAAAGCATCAGAACCCTGATTAGATGAAAGCATAGGATACTTGCAGTTTCTGAAGTAGTTGTTCTCTACATATACAGAAGAACCCATAGTTGAACCTACACCATACTTTGCGTTACCATCATAATAATTGTTATACATATGTACTGACATAGTTCTTACTCTGGCATGTCTTGAGTCTGAATGATCAAACCAGTTATGATGATAAGTAATGTAGTTAGGACCACTCTCGCTCTTCATACCACACAATGAACATTTACCTGAATCATAGAAATGTACATATGAAACTGTTATATACTGTGAATCACCCTTTATATCTATAGATCCATCACCTTTAGCCTGGTCAGCATCCCCACCAACCTTGCCATAGTAAAGGTCTACGTTATGTATCCATACGTTGCAGTTAGCTGTATCTAGTGAGATACCATCATCCATAAAGTTAAGTATTGAGAGGTTTCTCATTTCTACATTACCTGCATTTCTTAAAAGGAAACCGAAGCCGCTTATGCTTGCGTCCTCGCCAACTCCTTCAAATGTCATGTTAATATTAGAATAAGCACTTGCTCCTTTTATCTGCACACCCTCAGATGAGCTTGAAAACTTATCCATACCCGAATCTGTAAGACATCCTATTACTCTTACATCAAGTGCCCTTGTTTCTACACCCTTACTGGCACTCTTTGTATATGCATCAATAATTGTCTGGAGTCCTGTGTACTCCTTCTCGCCCTTTCCTTCCATAATGCCTGCTTTTACAGTTTTAGCATTATCATTAGTTACATAAAGAACGATTGAATCACTCTTAAGTGTTCCATCTTCGTTATATGCTCCTGAACCTGTCTTGTATCTTGATTCAGAAGAAAATGCAAAGCCTGATCTGTCATATGAGCTTACCTTAAGAACATCTGTAACCTTAGCCTTAGCTGTTACTTCTTTTCCATTCTTTACTGGTACTACCCTGATAACATAGTCTCCTGCCGAAAGACCCATGGCATCTACCCTGTAGTAACTCTTGTACTTTCTTATAAGTTCATTGTCGATTCTTGCATATGCTGAATCTGACTGTGAAGCCTTTTTGATATATGCTGTATATCCATCGGCTTCCTTGTCAATAGACCACTCAGCGTAAGCTGATTCAAGCCAGCCCTGCGCTGTTCCATTGAACTGTACTGTTCCAACCTCTGCCTTTGCGGTAGATATTGTAGTTGGAATAATGACACTTACAACCATCAATGCTGCAAGTATCCATGCCCATCCTTTGCGGGCCCCCTTGCTAATGTTAGCTTTCATGTTTTACCTCCTCATGCACATGTTTGTGCAATATGCTTTAACATATGGTGTCTTACTTGCTAATCTTAGCAATATCACACAAAAAAGTACATAGGATAACATAGTAAATTAGTACCATTTATTAAAATTATGTTTCATATTTATTAAAAGTTTGTTTCCATATAAATATATTCTATATTGTTGTTTAGCACGCATTCTTAACGTACGGACGACAGCATATATGAGAAAAGC
>ERZ791907.748-NODE-748-length-28868-cov-34.235553_pt1 | contig 28868 bp, 41 predicted proteins | sample MGYA00510145_ERZ791907 | MGnify/ENA primary metagenome ERZ791907 (study PRJEB30046, sample SAMN00792089) | human gut metagenome | study: EMG produced TPA metagenomics assembly of the A metagenome-wide association study of gut microbiota in type 2... | reverse complement strand
AGTACGCCTGTGCCAGAGTCTCCACTTCTGTGATGTCGTCCTCCGTCAGCAGGCCACTGTCCAGATGGGTGTACGCCTTGTCCAGCCAGTATGCCACATCTCTTCCTGCGGCAATTTCCCGCTTGATGCTGCGCAAGGTCAGGTCGTGCCGTGCTTTACTTTTGATAGCCATAATGTATATCTCCTTTAAGTGGTAGTCATGGACGCAATGGCGTCCTCGAGATTTTTTACGACAAGATTCACGTCCCGCTGGTAGTCCAGCTTGATGCCAGCGCCGTCGCTCGCTTGCACCACGGTGTCTGGCGCGTAGGCAGTCAGCGCTTTGTAGGCGGCAATTTCAGCAGGGGTGAGCGGGGTTTCGATGGGGGTGGCGAGAGCGTAGAATAAAATGTATTCTCCTTCTTCCGGGTTTTTGGCGTCAATCGGAATAAAAATAAACACATTGGTGTTGTTTACATAAAAGTGCGGTACATCTTTGTCAAACGAAGTGATAAGTTGCAATTTATTGCATAGGGCCTTTGTCGTATAATCGCGACCACGTATCGGCAATATAATCGTAAGTCGTCTTGTTACCGCAAGCTCAGTGACACCCGAAATTTTACAGGTTGACAAGTCTACAATGTTCACCCTCTGCACCTTCACACCTCTCTCTAAGTCTACCTCGTCGCACACCCACTGCTGGCCGTTTTGGTCAGTGTAGTTGCCGCCAGAGGTGACAGGTATGCCGGGTAAGCCGTTGGGTGTGGGCAGGGTAAGGAGCTGTTCGCGGTAGGGGGAGTAAGTGGTGATTTTACTTCTTGTTAAAGACACTTGAACAACAAGGGCATTTACCGCCGTACCTTTTTCGATTCTTAGTAAGATAGTATATTCTTTGCCAGCGACAATGCGTACCTCTTTGTTTTGCACATCATTATTGAAACTACCAACTTGATAAAAGTTGATAGAAACAGAAGCACTTAATCCCTTAACAGTTAGGTAATAAACACCAGGCGTTAGCTTTTCTTTTATATCGTTGTGCAAATAAATATTTAACGCAGTGTCAGCCTTTCCGACAAAAGATATGCCATCTTTATTGGCAGTGTAAGATACGCCGGAAACATTGCCTCTATTGCCTAGTTTAGTTCCCTCAACCATGTTTGTTCCCGTAACCTTCACCGCTATGCTCCCGTCATCCCCTGCACTTACAATTGGCACAGGATTATCGGGGCTAGGCGTGCCATCCTGTGTACTCTTGCCGTACACGGTCAGGCCGCACAGTGGGGCGGAATATGCGTCATTGCAGCTTACCGGGTTGCCTGTCTCACTGCCAACAAGCACATTCTGGCGCTTCTGCAGCGCGGCAATCTGCATCATGGAATTATTGATGCTGTTGGCAGTGCTGTTGGCATCCGCCGCGCTCTTTGCAGCTGCATCTTCACTGGTCTTGGCAGCAGCGGCGCTATCAGCGGCAGCAGTCTCGCTGGCAGTAGCGCCCTTCTGTGCGGCTTCAGCGGCTACTTTTGCCTTTTCTGCCGCCGTCGCATCGGTAGCCGTCTGGGCCTGCTTGGCCGTTACGTCGTCCTGGATCGCCTGCATCTGTTGCAGCTTTTCCGCTGCGGCTTCACCTGCTGTCTTGGCTGCCAATTCTGCGCTGTTCGCATACTTTCTAGCAGCAGCCTCACTGCTTGCTGCCGCACTCTCGCTCGCCTTTGCCGCTTCCGCCGAAGCACTAGCTGCCGCCGCTTTCTGCGTTGCCGTGTTCACGGCACTGTCCAGATTTGCCGCGCTGGCGGCTGCCTCTTTGGCAGATTTTCCCGCCGCCGCCTCCGATGCCTTTGCTGTTGTGGCGCTAGATTTTGCCGCCGCTGCCTGTGTCGTTGCAGTGCTTGCGGATGTACTTGCACTGCTGGCGCTGGATGCAGCGGCCTTTTGTGCCGTTTCCGCACCGGCTTTTGCCGTCTCTGCTGCACTCTGTGCCGTTTTGGCGGCAGTGGCGGACTGGCCCGCGTTGGTTTCGGATTCCTTAGCGGCAACGGCACTGCGGGCAGCGGCGTCGCGGGCAGATTCGGCCTGGTTCTTGGCATCTACAGCGCCGTCCCGCAAGTCCTGCATCTGGGCAAGGGCCTGGGCATTCTCGCTGGGTGTGGCGGTGCTGTTGGCACCGGGCACCTGCGCGTGATCCAGCACCATGTAGGGTAGATTGCAGCTGATGCGCTGTACACCGTCCTGCACGCCCCGGAACGTGATGGTTGCGTACTTGGATGCTCGCATACAGGCTTCTGGAGGGACGGTCACAAGGCCGTCCGTGTCTACCAGCATGGTCACGCCCTTATCGTTGGGCGTGTTGTGGAAAGTTGCATCAATCGCAAGCCCGCTCCACGTATCGTCAAGTGTCACATGCAGCTGCTCGATACCGTAACTGTCATAAGTGCCAAGCGATAAATTTCCGGGTCTAACACTGTATCCTTTCAGCTGTACTTCATGCAATGCCATTACACGCCCTCCAATCTGGATTTAACCGCATCCATTCACTGCCTTAATACGGCGGTATTTCTTCCTCTGTTTTCGGAGTTTCGATGTTTGCCGCCGCGGCTTCTTCGGCTGCCATGTTCTCCCGCACGGCGTTCAAAACGTTCTCCAAAATCAACTCTGTGACGGCAAACGGCAGCCTTGCTTCATTAATTGCAGCAATAACTTTGCGTTTGCAATCTTTAATGCGTTTGTTGTCAGTCATGGTGCATCCTCCTTTACAGTCGTGCGTTTACAGCGTTTTTCAAAATTGCAATGGCGGTCAGCAGATCATCATCCAGAGCCACGAAAGAGGCCCTGTTGTTCTGGCTGGTGATATTGCCGTCACTGTCTAATTCGGTGTAAGCGTAAGATACGCGCTCGCCCTCTGCGGTGGTAACCACCGCAACGCTGGTCAGTTTTTTCATGCCTCGTTATCCTCCAATTTCAACAGATTTTTGGTATTTAGTTTTGCGTTGGTATCGGTCAACAAGCTGTCCGCAGCGTCAGCACTGGAATCCAGCGCACGGGCGGCGGTAATTGCGGCCAAATCTTCGCCTTCCGGCATGGGAGCAGGATAATTGCACTCGCTGGGTTCGGCGTACTCGCCCTCATAGCCCTTTTGTGCCGCCATAGCCATCCATGAAAATTTCTGTCCTGGATTGCCATGTATAACGGCATACTGGCCGCAATCCTCAGCCCACAGGTGGCCGGTGCCATCGCAGTCCGTCAGCAGCCAGGTCAGCTGCCCGTGCTGGGCGATGGTCTCCGCATAGCGCGGGTCAAGGGCAATCAGGCACCAGCCTTCGGGGCCGCACTGGCCCTTGCCCCAGTCCGCAAAGGTTGGCAGCGGCGTCTCAAATGCGGCCATTTTAAGCGCGCCGAAGCTGGTAGGCACCACACGGGACTTGCTGCCCCACGCGTTCAGGTTCCGGCAGTTAAGCGTTCCGCTCACGCCAACGCGGGTCGTATTAAAATCGGCATCGCTGTCATCGCTACGGTTGTAGGTGATCTGCATCCCAACGTAAGATGTCGGGTTAAGGCCGTCAACCCAGCCGTACTTGGCGTATTTACTGCACGCGCCGATGTAGCTGCTGCCAGCCTCTGAGTACAGCACGCCGGTCAGGCCGATGCTGCCGGTGTTGATGGTTGCATACCATGCGATGTGCCGGTTGTCCAAAAATACGCGCTCACCGGCCTCGGTGCCCATACGTATCCAGGCGTTGTCCAGGTCGTACACGGTGGTGTAGTTGAGGTTATGCAGCTGCCCGGTGGTAATGTTGCCGCCGTTGATGATTGTCTTGTCCTGGTTCCAGGTGCTCAAATCCGAAAATGTCACCACGCCGGATAGGTTGATCTGTGCGCTGGTGATCTCTGTTCCGCCTGCCGTCAGCTTGATGGTGCTGGAAGTTCCACTGGTGGAAGCCGTCAGCCGGATGGTGTCAAACGTCTGTTTGATCTCGGTTTTGGTTTCGTTGGCGGTCAGATAGTCGCCGGTGCTGGCCGTCCAGGCAGTTGGGGCGTTGCCCATCTGCACCATGGGGTGCATGATGGTCAGATCGTTGGTAACGGTGGCGTTATCGTCCGCGGTACTCACAAACAGACCGTCTGCATAGCCGTCCGCGGTCGCCGTAAAGGACGCCCAGCGCAGCTTCCAACCGTTATCCAGCTCAATGTCCTGCTTCGCATTTTTGAATGCATTGCCGTAATAACTTTTTGCTCCGCTGCTGCTCTTGGTCTCGAACTGCAAAAACAGGCTGTCCGTGCCAGAGTTGAGCTTGTACAGTACGCTGGCGCAGTAGGTCATGCCCTTGGCAATCACCAGCGTTTTGTCCGCACCAAAGTGGAAGCGGGTGTTCTGCGCCCTATTGGTCACTCGGACGGATTCACCGCTGATCGTGTATGTCCCTTTTTTGTTCAGGTCATTGCCGCCTGCATCCAGGGTCGCATTGTTCCAATTGTCCGTGCCCGCAATAATATTGTTGCCGCCGGTGATCCGCTGGTTCACTGACTTGGTGATCTCGGTTTTGATCTCATCCGCAGATTGGGAGATCAGGCTTTTGGCATTTTCCCCTGTTATGTAGTCCCCGCTGCTAGCTGTCCACGCGGTGGGCGCATTGCCGTATTGCAGCATGGGGTGAAGCAGTTCAAACTTGTTGGTGTAGTTGCCCGTTCCTGCGTGGTTAAGGCCGCTGCCGATATCTACCTGTTTTACGATAGAGTCGCTGGATGGTGTCCACAGCCCGTACCGCAGCACCCAGCCGTTTGTCTGCTTAATTTCAATCTGGTCAGCAGCTTTGATGGCCGCCCACGTATTGTTATAATTGATTTCCATGCACAGCTCATCCGTGCCGGAAACAGGCTTGTACATAACGGACAGGCACAGGGTAACGCCCGCTGACACATGTTCGTTCACCGTCTGCCAACGGAAATACCGATTGGAGTTTGCGTTTGTTACGGTCGCGCTGCCGGTATCGTTGTACGTGACCGAACTGCCGCTGACCGCGTTGCCTTGCAGTTTGGCGTTCTTGAAGCTCTCACTGCCCAGGATCAGATTGCCGCCGCCGGTGATTTTGGTGCTTTGGGTTATTTCGCTTTTGATCTGCTTTGCGGATTCACTGATTTTTGCGTCAACAGTTTTTCCATCATAGATGGTTTCGGAGTTGATCTCTATGCTTTTGGCGTTAATCCTCAATTCACCGCTAACCAAATCCAAATAGAACGCATCACCTGTCTGCGATTTTAGGATTCCGGCTTTGATGATCTCTGCATTAAGGGTGCCTGTTGTCAAAAAGTCTGCATTGATTGCACCGTCCATTGTGGCTGCAAGGCGGTAAGGGCCGGCATAGCCGGTTGACGAATAGCCCCACCCAGACAGATTCCATCTCCACACCTTGGTGGCAGTGTTTATGTCGGGTTGATCCATTACCAACAGTTCGTCCGGTGTATTATTGCCAGCAGAACTGTGCAGCACCACATACCCACCAAGGTTGCCCGTTATCAGCTTTGTTGCCTGATCTACTGCTTCCTGCAATATGGATTTTGTTTTATCTATTTCGGCTTTTGTGTTTTTTTCAGCGTTAACTATTGTACTTGCAAGGTTGCTCCGTGGCGTGCCAAGTTCAACGCTGTCATATCTGTCTAGCAGCACGTTGTAGACGGTCTTTACAACTTTGGCTGTTGCATCAACTCCAAGCCGCTCAAATACAACATGTACGGTATCGCACAGACCAACACGTTCAAGGAGCGCCTTGCCTTTGTATTCTTCCGTTTGCTCAAGCTGCGCATAACTCAGTTTAAGGCTTACTTTCGGTACGCCGATTTTGTTCGCCTTAATGTAATTTAAGGCATACTGTTTGAGTTGCTCATCTGTAGGCTGCTCAGTGTATTCCCGGCTGATATCAAGCAGCAGTATGCGCGTAAAACTGTATTGGCTGTCAGGCACATCTACAATGGGCGAGGTGCTTATCTGCTTAACGTTCCCATCGCTGTCCGTCCAGTAAGGGTACACGCCGGTATAGACGCTTTCGCAATTTTCTTCCTGCGTGATATCCGTCAGGTTTTTGCCGTAACGGATGCTTACGCCCCTATCTGTGCCGCGTTTGCTGTGGAGCTTTACGGTGTAGTTGTCCCACTCGTATTCTCCGCCGTATACATCCAATATGCTGCCATCTATGCCGCCCAACAGGCTGCGCAAGCTGCTTGGCACATTCGCCGCAAAGTTAGCAGTGGTTGTCAAGTCCGTCCAAAATTCATACGGGCAATCAACCGTTGCCTGGCTTTTAATTCTGTCCAGCGCCTGTGCCGCTGTCGATGCTGTATATGGGGCAACCGGAATGCCGCTCAAATCGTAGCTGATATGTGCAGCATTAACCGTTATCTGCCCATTGATCGGGCGACTGATCTGGTATACCCGGAACAGCTGCTCTTCTGCATACGGATTTGGTTGTGCTTTGATCAACCCCCGCAGCGCCAGCGCATCATAATGCTGCCCGCCGACAGGATAGACCATTTCAAGCTCGTAGCTGCCATTGCGCTCTTCTGTTATTGTGCAGCTGATGCAGTCCCTCAATGCCCCAACGCCATTGCCCTTGATGTCAGCAGTGCCATCGTAATATCTTGGTATCATAGTGTCCACCACCTTGGCGTGATTGCGCAACTACTGATTCCGCCTGTCCAACTGATTTGTGTTGTTCCAGCGCCAAGTGTAGGAAAACTTGGTGCCGTAATGTATTGGTTCAAGTTTTCGCCGTCCTTATAGGCATCTTGCAGTTCGCAATCAAGGACCATACTTCCCGTATACCCAGTAATCGCAATTTGTGTTGTACCGATTTGCAATTTCGCGTCTCCGGTCAACGTCAGTTTAACAAGCGGCAGCGCGGGGCGTCCTTTAAGATTCTTCAATGTGCCGCCATTTGCAACCGTAACAGATTGTTCACCTGATTTGTAGTATTTCTGCGGTTTGCAATCAAAAGAGACGGAAAACGGTGCAAGTCTTTTTGCCCGTATTTCCGTCTCAGGGAGATTTTCTACCCGCGCCATGCGGTATATATCCGGTTCTTCTTCCGTTTCAAGCCTCCGGTATCCCATAGTTTCCCCGCACAAAAACTCTGCAATTCCAGGCAGCAGTTCTGCAACCTCGTTTGCATCCAGCGCATAGCATTTTGCCGTTCCGGTAACGTTGCTGTAGCTGCCATCCCACATGTGCAGGTCACCGCTGCGGCCCGGTATACTTGTAACCGTAACTCGCGGCGTTGCCTGCCCAAAGGTCAGCTCATTTTGCAGCCGAATCCCCGCATCCAGGCTGCAAGCGCCGTCCAGCCAGAACTTTTTATCCATACAGCGCCGCCTTTCTGCGTGTCTGTGCTTCCAATTCGTGGGAAATATCATTTGCCAGCGCATGGGCCATGTCAGAAACATTCGTAAATTGCATGCCGTTAATGCTGATCTGGAACACCATATCACCGCCAGTTTTTCCGCCATTACGGTAATTTTTTGCTTCCCGCGCCGTCAGCACCATTTCGCCCCTGTGCAGATTTGCAACATAGTCGTTATATGGCACATAGTCCAAGCCGCCCGCGTGGCTGTGGTTGCTGCCACTACTGTTGACATCCACATTAACAGAGCGGTTCCCGAACAGGCTGTCCCACAAACCATTGAACCAGCTGACAAGGCTGTTCCAAGCTGCCGAAATGCTGTCAATAATGCCATCAATAACCGCGTCGCCCATCTGCATTGCGCCAGTTACAATGTCCGGCAAATGCTGCACAAAGTAGGTCAACAGGGTCTCCACGATAGATGCAGCGGCAAGCATAACGTCCGGCAAGTGTTCCGAAACGCCCTTTACAAACGCAATCAGCATTTGTCCGGCAGTGTCAAGCATCTGCGGCAAGTTTTCATTCAGCTTTGAAACCATCGTTAATACGATTTCCAAGGCCGATTGTGCAACGGTCGGCAGCATCTGATAGATGCCGTTGCACAGCACAGTTATAATCTGAATTGCCGAATCAATAAGTTGCGCCGCGTTTGCGCTGATTCCCGTAACAAGTGTCTGCACAATGTTCACGGCAGACTGCGCCAGTTGCGGCAGGACAGTTTCAATTAAGCTGGGCAACTCTGCCATGATAGGCGGGACAAGGCTCTCTATCAGCTTAGCAGCGCCGTTCAGGGCGACTTCTATGCGGGGGATGATGTTGCTTGCCGCTGTAGTTGCGCTATCCACAAAGTTGCTGATAAGCTGCTCAAAATTAGCATTATCGTCGGCAATTCCAGTTACAAGATTTGACCATGCGGATTTTGTAGCATTTATACTCCCTTGAATCGTTGTGGATGCTTCTTTAGCTGTCGTACCAGTAATGCCCATTGCGTTTTGGACGTCATGAATCGCGCTCACAACGTCCGCATAGCTGTCAATGGTGTAATTGGTAGCTTTTCCCTGGGCAGCGTTGAGCTTGTTGGCATCATCAATCAGGCGCTCCATCTCGGTTTTTGTGCCGCCATAGCCGAGCTTCAGGTTATCAAGCATAGTATAATTTTGCTTGGCAAAACCGTTATACGCATCTTGGATGGACGAAATATTCGTACCCATCTTGTTCGCATTATCGGACATATCCGAAATGGCAGTGTTTGCAAGCTCTGCCGCTTGTTCCGTATCGCCGCCCAGACTAGACACAAGCGCGGCTGCAAAGGTAGTTGCGGTGTTCATGTACTCGTTTGCCGAAAGCCCAGCCGTTTTGTACGCATCGGCTGCATACTGCCGAACTTTATCGGCGCTGGTTTTATACAGCGTTTCCACGCCGCCTACAAGCTGCTCGTAATCTGCATAACTGTTAATTGCAAGTCCTGTTAGCGTCGAGACCGCCGCCGCGCCTGCTGTAGTAGCGGCAACGGATACTTTCGCAACGTTCGTAGCAACGGTAAAGATGCCTTTGCCAACTGTTGAAGCGGCAGAACCAACCTTTCCGAACAGTCCCGTTAATCCGCTTGCGCTGCTTTTCGCATTTTTCAAGCTTTTCTCGTATTCGCTGGAATCCAGCGTGATTTTAGCAAAAAGGTCAAATACGTCCACTTACTCGCTCACCTCCTGCCGTTCTTTTGTCTTCAACCCATGCCGCGCCGCAAAGTCTTTGAAATCCGCCTGCACCTGTTCCGGCGTTCTTGTATCCACTTTGGGCGGGTGGATAATGTCAATATATCTCGCTGGCCTGTTCTCTGCGCCTGTCACAGCTACCACAAGGCTCCACGCACTGTCAGTCATGTACACCTTGTACAGCTGCTCTTCATAATCAGCTTTTAACGCGTAAGGCAGCGCCGACACAAGCGCTTTTGCGCCCAGTTTCGGCATTTTCAGCAGTACAGGGATTACTTGTTCTGCCCGCCACCGAGATACGATTTGAAAAAATCAACAAAACCTTTATCGTTCAGCAGGTCGGCAGCTTGCTTGCAGGTGATAAGAAAATTCTGTTTGCCGATTTCTTCCACCGTCAGGCCGTTGAACGGTGCAAGGATTGCGTATACATCCTCTCGGTGCTGCTTTAACGCAATGTTCAGCATCTTAACGATTTTCGCAAGGCCGAAACGTTTCATTGCAATGATGGTCGTTTCTCCCTTCGGCATCGTTTCCTGCATTTCTTTCACAAGCGCTTCATCTTCGATCAGGTTTGTGATGGGCTGCGCGATTTGCAAAACAACTTCCAGCGCTTCATCAGTGCTAAGTTCCGAAAAAATCCGCATCAGGCCTCATCCTCTCCCGCTTTGATATAGACCTCGCACGGCACAGTGTCCTGCGCGGTAATGGAGTAGTGCGCCGTGTATTCAAAGCTCATCTGGCCTTTTGCTTTGTCGCCGGTCTGCAAGCTGAAACCGCCGGTGGACAGCGTATTCAGCATGTGGATAGCGCAGAAACCGCCATTCGTAGCGCCGTGCTTGTCGGAATAATCGCACAGTAGCCACAAATCGGTAAAGTCGCTGTTTTTTAGGTCGCGCGGCGTGATTTTGGAAACATTGGAAGTGGTTGTTTCATCTGCTGCGCCAAGCATACTTTTTACATTGGTCGGGGATGCCGAAACATAAGTGCCACTGCACTTGACATCCCAAGATTCAATCTGCTTTAGCTCTTTCATGTTCTTGGGGCAGTTGTCAATGTCATCGCCGAAGTCGGTAAAGCTGGGAACGGCAGAAAAGTTGATGCCGCCGGTCGTAGCGCCCAGCAGCGCACTTTCTTCTGGCGCAGTACCGGCAGCCGGGTCAAACGTAGTTGCAAGATAGCCCGCGTTCAAGACCAGTTCCTTGAACGCCGATTCGGGGATACGAGTAAATTTCATGCTTTCACCTCAATTTAGGCATAAAAATTCGGCGGTCACGTTGATGTACCGCCGTTTTATGTTTTTGTCTGTGTCATCTGCCAGCGCCTGGCAAAACGGGGAGCCGCGTTTTAGCCAAATCAAGCCGCCATCTACCGGCAGCGTCACGCCGCCAATGCCCAGCGCGTTAGAAAGCTCAAGCGCCTTTGCATTGGGCACCGCTTCGCTCGTGGTATGAAACCACATGTTGACCGTCAGCGATACCGCCCCTCCGCCCCATGCGTCAAACACGGCATCATAGGTCAGGTAGGGGAGCGTCACATCATCCGGCACGGCATTGCTGGCGTAAGCGGTCATAAATTGCCCGAAAAACTGCTGTAATGCAGCGCCTTTTGTCATGTCGGCAATCCACCCCGCAATCGTTCAGCCGTAAAACTTTTTAGGCCGTTCAGCATTGGGGAAGCGCTTGCCGGGGCTTGCTTTTCTTCCGGGCGGCTCGTAACCCGGAAATATGCCCCAGTCGTCACGTCCTTATACACGCTTCCGTACTCGATGGGCACATCTTTCCGCACAATGCCGGTATACACGCTGGTCACACCCTGCGCTTCGGCCTGCCGTGCTTCAAGGCTGCTGTCCAATGCAACGTAATTTGCAAACTCTGCGCCATCACTCCACTCGGTAGCATAGCCACCCTCTCCGTCAGGCTTTGTCCGCTTATCCATAATGATGCAGCTGTGCGAAAAATCATCTAACAGGCTCATATCTTTCTCCATTTGTTCAGCCGTGCCGCAAACACACCCTGCCAGCCAGGCAGAGAACCGCCAGAATTGCCGCTTGCGCTCGATTTGGTGTAACTATACCCTGCAAAACTCTCGCTTTGAAACGGGCTGTTTGCAGCGCTTTCATACTTGTCTCTCCATGCTTCCACATCCTCAACCAGAGAAATAAAGGCAGCGGGCACAGCTAGCGCCCACACGGCACCGTCAAACGTTTCATCGGTCAAGCCGCCAGTACCGTACTGGTACACGCCATCGTTGAACGTGCTCCCGATAATGCGGAAATATTGCCCAATAACTAAAAAAGGCAGCGCAATGCTGCCGTCTTCGATTGTAAACGTGCCCAGGTGTACGCCGTTCGAAACTACAAACCAGTTCCGGCACTCTCGCATCAATTCTTCAAGCATTACGCTGCCCTCCTTTTACTGTTCTGCCTCGACAGTTTTTGCGCTCTTGGTTTCTGCGGGCGTAATGGTGGCAACGGCGATACCGTCCAGGTACTCTGCCCACAGCTTCATGCCCATAAGAGCGTACATATCGCCAGTTGCGCGGCTGTAGTCGCCGTCAACATGCACACCAATCAGGTTGGTTTCGCCCTGGACGGTATAGTTCAAGCCCAGCTTGGCGAAATCGCTGTCGGCGGGGTCGATGTAATACAGGTCGATGTTCTCAACAGGGACGGCGATGACCTTGTTGCGGGCAATGTACTTTGCGGGCAGCAGGAACAGGGTAGAGTAGCCCATGAAATTCTGAACATAGGTCAGGCCGAAGGCGGTCTGCGTGGTGATTTCCTTGTCGCCCAGATAGCCGTAGAAGTCCAGAATGTTGGCAAATCCTACAACCTCGGTAACATCACGGTCCATGCTGGCGAACTTGTCCAGCACGTTGCCCTTTGCCAGAGCAAGACCCTGCTGCCAAGTGGTAGCAGCTACAGCCAGAGAGCCAGTGTTCAGGAAGGTGTAGAAGTCGCCCAGAACCTTGTTCTGCAGGGCGACAAGGAACGCCTCGTCGGTCTTTTCAACGGCAACATCTGCGCCGTACTTGGCTACCGCCTCAACGGACACGCTCTTAGCATACTTGGCAATCTCAATGTCGCCGTAGGTTTTGGGCGCTACCTTCATCTTGGTCAGCGGAATCTCGTCGCCCTCAGCAACGGATGTACCGCCAGCTAGAGTGCCGTCAACAGCGGCCTCATAGGAGACAAGCTTCGTACCGGGGGCCTTGCGGATGGGGCGCATAATGCCCATGATGGTTCGCAGCGCGTCCCAGTTCTTGCCAAAGCGGGTGACAAAGTCAACCTCGCGGGCGTTGACAGTAATCTGGGCGGCGGTAGTCAGGTTAGTTTTTGCAGCCATATTTTGGCTCCTTTCTGTTAATCGTCAGATTCGTTTTGCATAAGGTTTACAAGCGCAGCCTGACGCTCTGCGGTGGACAGTACATAGCGGCCTTTGTCGTCCGTCTTGTAGATGTCCTCCCGCGTCAGGGCCTTGCCACCATTGTTGGCGGGGGGAGTGGGGCTGTTTGCTCCTTTTGTGCTGGTTGTGGTGATGTACTCGCTGTAATCGGATTTAAGGCTTTTTTCAAGCGCAGATGCGTCTTTGATAGCGCCCTTGTCGTCCAGTTCCAGCTTGTCCAGCAGGCCATCTCCCTTTGCCAGCCGTGCGACAGACGAAACCCGCTTTTCAGAAATGCCGATTTTCAGCAGGATGTCGGACAGTGCCTTTTCTTTGGCAGCCGTCGTTTTTTCAGCATCTACGTTGGCCTTGTATTCCTCGAAAGCCTTGTGCTCTGCTTCATACTTAGCCTTGTAGCCGCCGTCGCCCTGCGCTTTCAGGTCGTCCAAATCCTTCTGAACGCCCGGCAGCTTTTCTGCATCGGCTTTATACCGCGTGACATCATCTTTCAGCGGGTCAACTACTCCAAGATGGAGCGCCACCAGCTGATTTTCGATTTCGTCAGTGCAGCTTTCGCCAATGATTTTACGGATTTCAGCGCGTGTAAATTTTGCCATGGGGGTCTCTCCTTTTCTTCGGTGGCGGTTCTTCGCCATTTGAGTTTTATTTATTCAAAACGGCAGTGCTTCGCCGTTTTTGCGTATAAAAATAGCAACCGCAGAGAAAGTCTCGGTAGTTGCTAGGTAAACTTGCTTTTTACGGTTTCACTTCAACGCTGGGCAGCACATTTGTGTGGAAATACAGCTTGTAATGGTACGGGTCTGTGTGTGTTCCTGTAATATCTTCGACAACATACATCGTGTAGCTGTTTAGGTAGATGTAATTTTTCCTGTAAGTATCAGGGCCAACCTTTACAGTGCAGACGAGTTCGTTGTTGGAATTGTTGGAGATAGACATATACCCCTCGGCTTCCATAATGACCTTGTCTGTTCTGGCGTTGTATACGGTGATTTTTCGTTCGCTATCAAAGTAATCGGCTTGTTTAGAAATATTGTAGTTTGCTCTATCGGCTTCGGAGCATCCACACAAAAGCAAAACTGAGGCCATAACTGCGATTGCGATATAAAGAATTTTTTTCATGTGCTTTCCTCCCAATAAAAAGAGCCGAGAGGCTTATTTGCCTTTCAGCTCTGCTTCGATGATTTTTTTGTACTGTTCGCCGTGCTCGGCGACAGCAGGCTTGATAAATGGCTTTGCCCGTTGGCCGTGCGTCAAATGCCAATTGCCTTTTGCGTCTTGATATACCCACGGCGTTTGTCTGCCGCCGGGGTAATATATGCCGGTTCCGCACTCAACGTATACGCCGTATTCGCTATTTGTGCCGACATAGGCGGCGCGTTCTCCGCTGTTTGTCACTGTATGAGTGATGCTATTGCGCAATGCGCCAGTTCCAAATTTACCGGGGCTGTTTACAAGCTTTTTGGCATAGCCCTCTGCTACCATCCCGCATTTTTCCAGCGCCCGCTGGCAAGCGGATTCAAGCGCTTCCAATACCTCATCGCTGTGGTCTTCAAGTCGTATCTGCATTGCGTTTCCACCCCGCCCACTCTGCATAGGTCATATCTTCCACAAGCACAGATTCCCCTGTTTCGGGGTCTTTGGCGCGTCTGCCGCCGCTGCTTGTGTCTTCGCCGTCAACCTCCGCAATCTGGGTACATCGGCAGTTATACACAAGATAGCCCGGCGCGGAACTGTCTCCCGGATACATAAGCTTGTAGCCGTCCACCTTGAACGGCTTGTCAACGTCTACTGTTTGGCCGTCCAGCATTGCGTGTGCGTGGCGTGTGCGGTTGTCCAGCGTTGCCAGCCAGCGTTTTTTGAGCTTTATGCCCATATCCTGTGCGGCACGGTAAGTATCTAGCCGCCCTGCGTTTTGCGCCCCCGTGACCGCCGTTCGTGCCGTTCTGATGGCGCTCGTGCGGTTCATATCCTGCATACGGCTTTGCAGGTCATCCGCAATCTTGCCAATTCCCTTGCCTTGCAAGATGGAGCTTGTCACGCTGGCTGTAATTTGTTGCTTGCCGTACTTCAAATCAATGCCGCGCTGCAATGCACGCTTTGGCGGGTAGTACGGCATCAAGTCAGGCTGCTCCACAATCAGACGTTTCACAGTCTGCTCATCCCACAGCGTAAAATCTGCTTTGTCGGAAACCTGCTCGATTTTGTAAGCTGCATAATTGCGGTTCAGCGTGTAAATGCCAGGCGTAGCGTCATTGACGTATGCCACAGCCGTTGCATTGGCATCGGTGTATCTTTCTGCCACTTTATCGCGCAGGACTTCAAAACGCTTGCCTCGCCCTATCTGCGCAAGCCGCCATTGCTTGTACTGCTGTTCGGTGATTTCGCCCGCATCCAGCTTTTCTTTCATGGCTGCATCACGCTTCTCGAACTGCTCAAAATAGGCTTTCACCGTGTCGGTCAATTCGTCAGCAGCTTCTTTGTACAGCTTTTCAATGCGCTGTTCCAACTTGGCAAGCTCGGCATCTGTCAGGCGGTGCGCGTAATCAGGTTTTTTCATTCTCCAAAACCCACGTTTCAATATTCGCAACATCTCGCACAGCTATTCTCAATTCCCAGTGCGAAAGTTCTTTTAGTTCAGGCCCCGTTTTTGTTTCTTGGTAGACTGGAACCATAAGCAAATCGTCTCTTTTAAGCCCACGAACAATGACAATAACGTCACTGTTCTCCATTTTCGCTTCCAGATGTAATGAAATCGGGATTTTTGGCTCTTTCAAGTTCCTCTGCCGCCTTTCGCTTCATCAATTCCTCGTACTGATCAGCATCGCCGAGAATGGTCAGCAGCTTTTTTGTGATGTATTCATCATCGTAGTATTCCGCGCCCAGCATCACGGTCTGCGTTTCTTCCTGCTTGTTGATAATCTGGTTGCGCGTGTATGTTGGTTCATCATCAAGCCCGGCAACCGCCAAAATGCCCTTGATGCAGCGCGTCACGCAGCTTTCAAACTTGTCCGTTTTCAGGTCGAGTGGCACATAACTGGCCTTGATAGCCGTTGCCGTCTGGTTTCCGGCGCTCACGGCAGATGCGTCAAACGCTTGAAAATCCGTGTACAGCTTTTTGGTTAGCATATCAATGGTCGCTTGCGTCCCTTGGAACGGTGCTTCAATGCTTTGCGGTGTGGCTTTTGCACCCTCGTCACCATCTGCATGGGCGACATGGGTCGTTTTCAGACGCTCAATGAACCTTGTATCGTCCTGCTCGTCCATGCATCCGCAGTTGGTCAAAACCCAGTAGATCAGGTTTCCCTCGTCCACGTTGTTGACCATGTTGCTGCTGGCAAGGTCGAGCGCGTCAATGGTATTCTGTCGCCCCTGTAGCTCGCTGTGGGCCTGCTCGCCGTTTTTCAGCGGGATAATTGGAAATCCGGGATAATTCTCGCCGTCATAAATTTCTGTGCCGTCTGCCTCGCTGGTGCGCAGCTTCAACTTGTAAGCGCGTTTCGGCTTGAGAATCGCCATATCATCGCTTTTGGGCTTTAGATACTCTGTGTAGCCGTCAAGCTCATACAGCGTGGCGCGCAGTGGCTTATTGTCTGCCACCTGCCAGAAACGGATTCCGGCTTTCATGGATCCGTCTTCCTCGTCGCACAGGGGAACAAATTCCTCTGCTGCGAACACCTGCACATGGTCGAGATTCCAAAACACAAAAGACTGCCCGTCAATCAAAGCATGGCGGGCAGCGTCCATAATATCTTCGTCAAACGTCGCACCCAGCGCCTTTTCTGTCTCTGGCTTCTGAAATGAAACGCCGTTGCCCAGCAAATACGAAACTTCTTGGTCTACGACCAGGCCAAAGAACTTGCTTGCTATCTTATGATTTGCCGTGTACATGTCACGGTGCGCCTTACCCTGAAAGTCGTAGATGATTTTTTCGTATTTGTTGATTGTAGGGTTTTCTCCGTGGTAATACTTGTTGGCGTTCGCTGCAAGGCGTGTGCTATGGTCGGCCTTATACTCATTGATTGCGCCCAGGATGAAACTCATGCGGGCCTTTTCGTCCTCGCCAGCCGCCGCAAAATCTTGGTATGTTTTCACGTCTTATCACCGCCTTTACACTAAAATGCTCTTGTATCTAGTTTCGGCGGTGTCTCCCGCCTTGTTCGCTGTGCTTTCCATCGCATAACGCACTGCATCAATGTGATGGTTGTTGATGTCTGGATAGCCTTCCAGCACCTCACCTGTCTTACTGTCGCGCTCGTACTCGTACTCGCTGAATTCCTTCGCAGTGTCCGGGCAACGCTCCGGGTCGATCACGATTTCCGCCAGCATTTGCAGCCATTTTGTGCCGTATCGAACCGATTTCGGTCCTTTGCGTGCAGGGAATGTTTTCACGCCGTACTTGTTATAGTCGGCGATAGATTTCGGCTCGGCGCTATCTGCGCAGACTTTGTCCTCACGCGTCAGCCCTCTATCCAAAAGCAGCTGCGCCGTATCTCGGTTCGACGTACGTCGCCGTGTCAGCTCATCAAAGATGTACAGCGTTCGACGCGCTGCGTCATAGTGCATCGCATTGTATGCCCAAGGGTCAGGGTACCAGCCCCAGTCAACCCCTCGCTTAATGCGGTCAAAGCTGGCAATCTGTTCATCGGTGATTTTCTCAATCCGCAGATTCTCAAATACTGCCGTGCCACTGCCGACAACCTCGCCAAGATACTCATGCCGGTATGCTGTTTCGTTTGTGCGCTCCAAATATTCAGCATCGGCCAAAAACCGCTCTCCGAGCCATTCCGTCGGCGTTGTTTTGTAGGTAGAATGATGTACCAGCTTGCCTTCGCGGGCTTTCAGCGCGTAGCCATTTGCCCAGTTCCGCGCCATTGCAGGGGGGTTGAAGCTTTTGAACGTAATGAACCAATCGCCGCCTCGCAGGCAGGACTGTTCCACGTTTCGGATTTGCTCTTCACCGTCAAACTGGTCTAGTTCTTCAAACCAGCAGATGCCGATATAACCAAACGGCACTTTGATTGACTTTACCTTGCCGGGGTCATCAACGCCGAAAAAAAGCACCTTTTGCCCAGTAGGCAAATAGGTGCATTCCATCGGGGAGACCGTGCAACGAAAATGGTCGTGCAAGCCAAGCTCATTGATTGCCCAGACGATCTGTGCATAAACGCTTGTGCGCAGTGTGTTTCCGACCTTGCGGAACACTGCCGCGTGGCATTGCGGGTGCTTTAGCAGTTGTAAAATCAGCTCTATGCTGATATAGCTGGATTTGGTACTGCCGCGCCCGCCCTTGGCAAGCAGCTCTTTTACGTTGCCAGCTTTGATTTGCCTGTGCGCTTCAGCAAAGCAAGGGGAAACCATAGCCGATAATCTGTTACAGGTCATCTATGATTTGCACCCCGCTATCCTCTTTCTGTTCAGGCGTATCGCTCTGCCCCAGATACTGTTTGCCGAGCCAAATTGCCATATTTGCGTTTTTTTGGGCAAGGGCGAATTGATACCGGCGAAGAGAGCATTTTCCCTTTCCTCGCTTTTGCTTAAAAACTACGGAAAAACTATCCTTGTATGTCCTTTTGCACCACGCATCAATCGTTTTGTCTGTTACGCCAAAGAAATCGCATATATCTTCTTTTGTACACTGTAACCCGCATAGGTTTTCAAAGTGGTTTTGATCTATCTCTTTTCTCGGGCGTCCTGTTTTTGCCATAAACGCCCTCCTTTTTCTTTTGGCGTTGAATGAACTTTTGCATGTCCCTCTTTAGGTAAGGGCTGTCCGTTTTGGCAATTATTTTCCGTGCTTCTTTAATTGTCATTTAACAGCACCGCCCTATTCCCCGTCAGGGTTTCCCATCGCTTTACAATTACATCACAGTATCTTGGGTCGAACTCCATTGCATACGCATCCCGACCGTTTTGCTCACACGCAATAACCGTCGTCCCGCTGCCAGCAAACAAATCAAGCACGGCGTCACCGCCTTTAGTGTTGTTTTTAATTTGATAATCGAAAAGCGCCACAGGTTTCATTGTTGGATGCTCTTTATTTTTTGTTGGACGGTCAAATTCCAGCACGGTTGTTTGCTTTCGGTCTGACGCCCACAAATGACCAGCACCAGACTTCCATCCATAAAGGCACGGCTCATGCTTCCATTGGTAGTCCTGTCTGCCCATCACCATTGCATTTTTTACCCAAATAAGAACCTGCCTGACTTCCCATCCCGCCATCTGGCACGCCATTCTAAAGACATACGCCTTTGAATCGGCGTGCCAGATGTAGAATACAGCCCCCGGCTTCATCACAGAATCAGCAGACGAAAACGCAGATTGCAAAAACGCAATAAACTCATCGTCACTTTTTGCATCGTTTTCGATTTTAAGCGCGTCTTTGGTTTTCCCGGTATAGTCAACCCCATAAGGCGGGTCTGTGAGCAACATGTCTGCAAGACGCCCCCCCATAAGAGCGCTTACATCGTCGCTTTTTGTGCTGTCGCCGCACATAAGCCTGTGTCTGCCAAGCTGCCAAATGTCACCTTTTTTTGTTATTGGCTCGGATTCCTCATCCACCTCCGGCGCATCGTCTTCTACAACTTCTTCTGTCGCTTCTTCTGGGAGCCCCCAATCAAAATCAAACGCCGACAAATCCAGATCCGGCAGTTCATCTTTCAGCAGGTCGAAGTCCCAGTCACTCTCGTTGCTTTTGTTATCCACCAGCCGAAGGGCATTCACCTGCTCTGGTGTCAAATCGTCCACACAAACGCACGGAACATCTTTGATTCCCAGCTTTTTTGCAGCCAATGCGCGGCAATGACCGATTACAATAACGTTGTTTTTGTCCACAACAACCGGCTGCACAAAACCATATTGCTTGATGCTTTCGGCAACATTTTTGATTTGCCTTGCATCGTGCTTTTTTGCGTTTTTTGAGTATGGCTGAATTTCTCCCAGCGATTTCATCACAACTTGCATAATATCCTCCTTTATGCAAAGCAAAAAGCCCATGCGTTTGCATGAGCTTGATTCCCCCAAAACCCCTTTGCGCCGGAGGAAAGCGCGTTCCCGCCCTGTCGGTGTATGCTGTGCCGACCTCACCCGTTGCGGGCAGCAATTCCGCAACGTTTTTATGGTTTTTTAGATGTCACCGCAAAACGACCCGTCCTTCTCCGCTTTCGTAATCGGTGTGCATCCGGGTATGCGCCCTCTTGTTTTAGGCTGTGCATCGTCGCTGATTCCGATGTGTCAGGTTATCTATCACGTTTTGCCTGCGCCGGGCTTTCACCGGTGGGAGCGACCCAGCATTTGGCACGGGTGGAAGGTCTTGACCCCTCATCTTGCGGTTTTGGAGGCCGCAGTTCTGCATTGAACTACCCCCGCATAAAAGGCGCGGCAGTTGCGCGTGTTGCACTTTTTGTAGGCCAAAAGTAAATCTCATTTTAATTAACTGTGTCCAAATCGGTATCAATTAAAAATGAGATTCACTTTTTTTATTAACTTGTGCAACAGAGGCTTGCCGCGACTGTTGGTACCGCACATAGGTCTTGCACCTTTGCTGCTCCGTTGCTTCGGAACGCAGCGCCCTTAAATATGGCTATACGGTATATATCGCCTGCCAAGCGCTTGACATCCTGGCAGGCGCAGCGGACAGGTTAGCACTGTCAGGCTCTATATGGCTGATAACGGCCCATATAGTGCCGGTTGTACACCGCTAAGCGTACTCTGGTGCTGCAAGAGGGATTTGAACCCACATGCGCCCGGTTATGAGCCGGGTGCTCTTCCGATTGAGCTATTGCAACAAGATATTCGCCGGTGGGTGATGAAAACCGGCGAATACTTTTTGGAAAGAGACAAATAAGGGAAGTATGAAGTTCTTTTAGAACTTTCATCGTAACAATTTTAACATGTAGAAACGGAACTAAACGGCACTCTTTTAGATTTTTAAGGCATCAATAGCCTTTCTGTGATTTTCCCGTGCCCACTTCTCGGAGATGTGCAAGTTGTTGGCAATCATCCACCAATAAGGCGTCCCAACGATGTATCTTTCGTGTAAGATATCCTGCATCAAGCCTGCTGGAATGGAGCCAATGGCCTTTTCTATCTCGCTGCGGATTACTTCGGTTTCTATTAACTGGGCATATAGTTTCTGTTGGCGTTCCTGCATAATGGCAACGGCTTCTTCGATTTTGCTATTTCCGCTGCCCCCGGATACCACAACAGGGGAAAGGGCTTTTGTGGTTGCCGTTGCTCTGTCCATTTCATCAAGAATCTGTTTTCTTATCCGTGCTTCCGCTCTGCGGCTGTTCTGATAACGCCAAAGCCATTTCTGCTTTCTTTCGTTCTCGGATTGCACTTGCTAATTCCTCCCTTCTCCGTTGTTCAACTTTTTTTAAGCATCGAGGCAATACACAAGCCCCGCCCGTTTTCCATCTGCATGATTCACAAGGATCAGTGATTTGTTTAATTTTAGGTACGGGCTTTGTTGCCTTTGTAGGCTTGCTTTCTTTTGGCTTTTCCTGCATTTGTGCCTTTTCAAGCATTTTCTTTTTGTATCGTTCTCTGCGGCTGGCATTTAGGCATCCCGGATGATACATTCTGGAAACTGCGACACCTTTCATCATTTTTCCGCAGAAAGCGCACGGCCTATCAACATATTTCAAGGTTCATCACCTCCATGCGTGTGATCCATGTAGATCTTCGGTTCATCGTCCTCGTCCAGGTGGGCAGCGGCTTTCCCGGCGTAGACCCCGGCGGTGTAGGCGGCGGACAGCAGCGCGGCCAGAACAGCACTGCCGATGATAGAAAGCAGGATATCCATCAGTCACCCCCACCTTTCACCGCGGCTGCAAAAATCATCCGGCGTGTTGCGACCATACAGCGGGCACTGGACGGTGGCCCAGTAGCGGCAGCGCCCGCACCGCGGCAGGCCCAACAGCCGCAGGTTCAGCGCGCGGGTGATGCGCAGACCGCACCACATCAGCCCACAGATCAGCATGCCGCCCGCAAAGAGCACGCAGGGGGCCGCAAGAAACACAAGGGCCAGGCATTTGATTGTGTAGATGCAGTTTGCGTCAAATACTGTCATGCGTCTTTCCCTCTTTTTTCACTTTCCATACCGCATATAGAGCATCCATTACTCGCTGTCCTTCCGGCGAGGCTGAATCGAACGGCAAATACGCACTGATACATGCTTTTCTAATGGCTTTTAACGCATCGCCGCGCCGAATCAAATCGTTTTCATCACCAAGATCTGAAATCTTCGGCACGCCGTCAAAAGAAACGCACTTGCTGTTTCCTGAGTCAAAAAACGTATGGTTCATTCTTCCCTCCGAAGCCACTTGATAGCAGCTTTCACGCTGTCAAATTCTTCGATATATGCAAAGCCCGTGCTATTGTCGCAAGCTACCACGACAGCACCACCTTCACAATTTTCCAAAGATAGATACAATCCTTTTTTCTCCTTTTGGTGGTCGATTATGTAACTCATACATGCTTTATCAATGATTTTTACCGGGTCATTCATCTTCGTTCACCATCCTTGCGCCACAGTGCGGGCAATATGGATAGTCTTCTTCGGATAGCCCACCGCATTTGTCGCATACAAAGTTAAGAATAACGTCTCTGAAATCAATCTCTCCTAAATTCCAATTGGCCGTTGGTCGTAGGGATTCAGGCTTGATGGTTGGCATTATGTCAATGTCGGAAACTCCGACCGCGTCAAACTCACCGCAATCTGGGACATCAGGGAAACACACCTTCACGGCACGTTTCTTTAATTCATCAGCATCAATCAGTCGCATTGGTATGCCTCTCTTTCAATTTTTAACGCTTCTTCGCGCAATTCGCCAAACCCATATTCATCATCCCATCTCATGCGGGAAACAATCGTGTCGCAAGTCTTGCACAAATAATAAGACTCGGCAGTTCCGCCGTCTGCGTAGGCCATCGATGCCATTCTTGCAGGTGATAAAATGTTTCTACCGCAGCCAAAACAGATGTGCGGTTTTCTGGTCGTGACACATTTATGTCTTAAAATGGTGCTCATTTTCCCACCTCATTTAATCGCCGTTCCCAGCGCTCATGCTTTTTGAGTTTCATCAGCATGACGCAATTAAGATAATCAGGCCCCTTGCAATCAAGATATTCGCTCACGCAAAGCATCACGTCTGCAATTTCTTCCTGCAAAGCATCATAGCATTCGTCAATGGTTTTAGGCGTTGGGTTTTCACCGCGATACTTCCGCGCGGTTTTCAACGCTGCTTGCGCAAGTTCCGAACATTCTTCCGCAAGCTGTTCAAGAAATGCAGGCTCACCGATTCTTTCTACTATCGTTTCGGGCTGCTCTTTCGGCTGGCTTGCGCCCGGAATCGGGCAGCCTATTGTTGTGCTCATTCTGATACCTCCTCTACATATGCCATGTTCTGTCGCAGATTGAGAAATTTAGGATTGAGAATACAAGCCGGGGCGACAGCATAACTTTCGCACGTACCGCTGTTGCACAACATACCATCCGCGTCCACAAGGCGACCGATGCCCGCGGGGCCAGTGTCAGAATTCTTATCGCCGCAATACCAAGGTGTGGCAGTCCAAATCCAGCTGTCGTAGTTCGGAATGTAGTCACGGTACTTTCGGTACTCGTCACAAGTCAGGATGAAAACAGGGTCTTTAACTGTTCCATAAGTCTTGTCTCCGTTGTCGGCAACAAGGTCAACGGTATGTGACAGCAGACTTTTTTTCTCAAAAACAGCGTTCGCCATATCAGATAGAATTCCACGCACATTACTGGTGCGGTAGTTATTCCAGTTGCCTTTTTCATCGGCAAAATTATCATTTGGGCAGAATTTTATATCTTTTGCCCACGGCTTTGCCATAATAGCCAGCACGCCGCCGTCAGGGTGATTCGGGTCAAGGCAGACCCACTCGAAGCTTTTGAACATGAAGTGGTCGCCGGGGCGCAGGGTTGTGATATTAGTCATTTCTTCAGTCGTCATTATCCATATCCTCCCGTTTCTCTTTGTGTCTCGGTGCGCGGTTGATATATCGTTTCATCCAGCGCACATGCTTAATGCTGGTGCAGAATATCCTTTTCAGCCGCAGGCGGTCTTGAACGTAATTTTCTTTCACGCCCCGCATGCGCTTAAATCCAGATTTTCTCATGCCAGTCCCTCAAACGTCAGCTGTGATTGTGATTCGCTAATATCCATATTTTCAGGCGTTTCAAAGCTCATAATTGCTCCCCCGTTTCAGCCACATCAACCCCGATGTTTTGCAGCGTAACCTGCGCCCATGTGTCTGCCAGCTGGTCAACGCGGTAGCTAGAATACTTTTCCGTAACAGGGCCGCTCATGGCGTTCTGGATTTTAACCAGAGTTGACGGCTTCAGTCCCACCTGATAGCAGGCCAGCAGGCATAAATACAGTGATCTCAAGGCAATATCCTGCCGTTCTTTCATCACTTCCTCATGCACCCTTGCGATTGATTCAGCTTCAAGCTTTGCAATATAAGCTTCCGCTTCTTTCTTGTAGCAGGCCGGGAGCTGTATTTTGGCTTTCACGTTTATCTCCTCCTGTGGCCCGGCAGGCCGTGATTCCTCACATCCCGCCGAATTTTGTCTCCCCTGAGCACATCCGCTTCGTTCAACGCCTGCGCCTGCATGTGCTGCTTGCTGATGTCATCCATCTTGGCGCGGTATGCAAGATACCTGCTGCAAGTGCTATGGCATAGCGCGTGGCGTTCCGGACAGTGCTCGCATGGGGCGGATAGCGTTCCGATCATAGTTCGCGCTCCTTGTATTGCCCTATCAGATAGTGCAGAATAATGTCTTGCGCATCGTTGCAGCCCCGGCAAACCTCTGCGGCGTATCCTTCGGCACGCAGCTTTTGCAGCCAATAGCGCTGATATGGGCTTACAATGCCGCCTTTCTGGCGTTTCAGCTCCACAAATAGCCCGTAATACTCACCGCGCTTGATGGGCAAATACAAATCTGGGACGCCGGGTTTCACGCCCATCTTCTTAAATCTTGCCGCCTCACGCGGATTGCGTTTCCCGCCGTTGGGGATATGGAACAGCATCTTCAGCTGCGGATATTTCCCGGATTGCATCTCCGCCCACTGCATCAAGGCAATCTGTTCTGCGTCCTCGGTGGGAGCCGGAATCGTTGTTTTTCGCAAAATTATCCCTCCCATCCTGCATATGCGTTGCGGCCTGCGGCTTGTGCCGCGCGGTATTTTTCAATTTGCCGCCTGCAAAAATCAGCGTCCAGCAGATCACATTCAATCGCTGTCTGATACACAGCAACATCAAGTGCTGTCATGGATGGCTGTACTTCTTCGCACCAGCGGCGCAGTTCAGCTGGGGAAGATGGCGGGAACAACTGCCCCGCTCTTGCTTTTGCATCAAGAGCGGCTTTTTGCAGCGCAAGCGGAATGTCCGCCAAATCCTGCTCCCACACGGCAATCATCTGACGCTTTTGCTCTGCCTTTTTCCCTGCGCCGAAATTCGGCCAGCGGGCGGCAATATAGCCCATGATGTAGTGCTTGCCCTCTTGCTGCGGCTGTAAATACCCGGATTGCATCGGGTCTTGCATGGTTGTCATTGCCCCGTCAGCCAATCGAAATCCCCCCCATCTGCACGGCGCTGCGGCGCTGCTTGCTGTGCATCACGTATCGGATAGAACGCCTGCCAGCCTTTGCGCACAACCTCGCGCATGTATTCCTGCAAGCTCAGATTGCTTTGTGCAGCCATTCCGGCTAGCTTTTCAAGATTCTGCCCAATAGCGCCCTTAGTTTCCGGCGCACGCTGCTTCTTGCGGTTGTCAAGCCATTCAATCAGCAGTTCCCGCAATTCTGGATCCTGGGTATAATCCTCAATCGCTTTCTTCGCAGAGTATGCAGGTGCGCGCTTGCGCGTAGCAACGCTTTCAGCGTTGCATATATCTTGAGTATCGTTAGATACGAAAGATATATCTTCTATTATCTTCTTTCTATTTTCTATATTTGGTTTTGTTGGGTTTCTTTGGGTTTCTTTGGGTTTCTCTGGGTTTTGTTGGGTTTCTTTGGGTTTTGCTGGTCTGCCGCCTTTGGAACCGTTTTTTGACTGTTTTTCAAGGAATTCATGGTCGATATCAAGGTTTCTTCTCATTACAGGCCATAGTATACGCTCACTCCCGCTGAACTCTGGCGCTGCTCCGTCTATCTCATAGTCGAGCATCGCACGCACCAAGCGCCCCACCTCAGCGTCACTGAGCGTCTCAAAATAGCATCTGTAATCGAGCCATAGTTTGATATAGGCTTTGTCCATAATTCAGTTGTCCTTTTCTTGATGGCCGTGCATATAGATGTATTCCGAATATGCCGCCATGTTTGCACACAGCCAGTCATCAGCTTTTTCCTTGCTCAAGTGCTCGCGCATTACGCGCTTTTCGTACACATACTCGCCGTTTATTTTCTTTTCAGCGATGCGATCCTGAATATCCGCTTCCGTGTAGTTCGCTTCGACAAGATAGAGATTATAGCCTTTGGCTGTTATGCCGTTCAGATTGTTTGTGTCCGTGGCGTAAAACACACGCTCAACAGGTGTAGGCAATTCGATGTGCCAGCAACAATTCTGAATATCATGTTTTGTTTCCTGCGCCTTTATCCGGCACAGCCCGCTGTAAATGTACCATCGCTCGGTGCTTATCACGTCAATCTGGCTTGCTTTAACGCCAGCATCCACGAGGGCTGCACATAACCACACGCAACAGGCAAAACGCAGTGTAGGCCGCTCTCTGGCGAGCTTGCGCAGCGTTGCGGGGTTGAAGTGGTCTCCGTGGATATGTGTTAGCAATACGAGCTTTAAGTTCTTGTAATCGTCTGAAAGCCGGGAAAATGGAACGCCGCAATCAATCAATATTTTGTTATCGATTATTACGGCGTTCCCCTGGCTCCCGGTTGAAATCACCCGGCAGTCCATGTGTTACAGGCTGCTAAGGTCGATTTGCTTGGGTTCAGCAGGATTGGCAGGAATTTGCGCTGCGGCCTGTGGCTCTTCAAGCTGCTGGGGAGATTCTTCCTCAACCTGCGGTACAAGCTGGCCGCTTTCTGTTTCCTCAATCACGCGGCTGTCGGATTCATACGCGCTCTGCATATCAGTGCTCATAATGCCCCATTTGGAAATCAGCTGCCGCAGCATTGTTTTTTTTGCCATACTGTCAAAATCTTTGTACCAAAACGAACTGTATTTCCACATATCGTCCTGGGGGATATTCCCAGCAATCAAATTCTCGTAAGCCTTACGGCTGAATGCTGCGCTGTATTGGTCAGCATGGTTCTTCATCTTTTCTTTCGACCAGTACAGAACCTTGCGGAATCCGTTCAGATACTCAAAGCTTGCCATGTATCCGATAACAGGCAATCGCTCCCACTGGTTGTCATCTTCAAGGAACTGGAAGCGGGGATCGCCGGTCATCGGGTCGCGGCCTTTGTACTCACCCTGTTTTACGATCTCAACATTGATGCTCTTATACTGCCCGCTGCGCAATGCCAGCTGAACGTATCCCTTATACCCAAGCACGAATGTGGCGGTGATGATTTCCGGGCGAATCATGTTGCCGTCGCGATCATACTTGGCCTTCTGCTTGAACGGCACGAGGTAATACTGACCCAGCTGCGGGGAAGGGCTGAGGTTGAGGCTTTCGCCCAGCAACGCACCTGAAATAACGGTGTTCCGGTCACAGTTTTGCAGTGCCTGATTAACCGAAACGGCGCTCACGATGCTTGCCGTAAACCGTGCACATCGAGCCGGGTCGTGCAGGGCGTTAGCAATCAGTTTTTGCATGGACGGTGTATTTACCGCCACGGAAAAAGGCATTTTCTGCTGTACTATTTGATTAGATGTCGTCATAGCTCATACCCTCCTGTATGATGAACTGTTTCAGCTTTTTCAGCTGCGCAATAGTGCCGCGAACGGCAAATTTAACTTCGTAGATTATGGCCGGTGCTTGCTCCTGCACGGCTGTTGGCGCTTCTGTGGGCGTTTCTTCTGTCGGTGCGGTAACTTCTTCGATTGGCGGTTCTGCGGCGTCCTGCTGCGTTTCCTGCGCTTCGGAAACGGCCTGCTGAACCTTTTCTTCCGCCGCCCGCTGCTGTTCCAGTGCCGCGCGGCGCTGGGCTTCATACTGTTTTTGCAGCTCGATCTGTTCCTGCCGGGCGCGGATAGTGCTCAATGCAAGCGCCATGTTAAGCGATTTCTTATATTCAACCAGCAACTCTGCGGCGTCCTCATGGAGGGAAAGTTCCTGCACCTCTTCGGCGATTTTAAGCACCGTTGCAGTCAACGTCGTTTTCACGCCGTTCACACTGGTCGAAAGTCCAATCTTCAAATTCATCTGCTCGAAGCGCAGCCATGGAAGATTATTTGCCTTGCAAAGCTCGCTGAAATAATCTCGGATGGCCTTTTCTTTGTCGGATTTAAGCCCGGATTCTACTTCGTCAATCCTCTTTTTTAATTCAGCATCGGCCTTTTTATACGGGTCGAAGATGCACTCCTTATAAACCGCTTCAAACTGGTTGTACGGATTCATGATGGCGTCTTTGACCCGCTTGCGCTGGTTTTCCATCTCTGCAAATTCCTTGCTCAGTTCGGTGCGGATGCTCTTTACATCTTTGCGGGTCTCCTCAGTGCAAACCAGCTGCATAGCATTCCGCGTGCGGGTTTCAACATCCGATTTCACAAGCTGCAAATGCTCCTCAATAATAGGGAGCTGTTTCAGCGTGATAACCTGTAACGCATTATCCATCTATCAATCTTCATCCTTTCTGATAGTGCTATCAATGCACGTTTCGCCCCAAATGCAATCCTCGCACATAATGGGGTGGCCGTATTCGTCCGCTGCGCCGCAGCCGGGAAAGTCAAGATCAGTCATCGGCAGGCACCATCTGCCGAACCAGTCCGGATTGAATGCACGTTTCCAATGGCGGCCTCCTGTCTTTTTTCATAGAAAAATGCAGCTCCATCAAATCGGCGATCGCAAGGTATTCTTTGGCGTATTTGCTGTCTCCGTGTGTTTTTTTGACGATCTCACGGAACTGCGATAAATCACCATAAAAGCAACCGCACTGTACGCGGAGAATTTTATCCTCGCAGCGGAAAAATGTGGTCGCGCGGAAGTAGCGACCAAAGCCTGCAACGACGGCGTAGTCCGCATCGCCGTAGACCCACGCATTGCCGGAGACCCGCGCATTGCCGTAGACCAGCGCATTGCCGGAGACCTGCGCATCGCCGGAGACCTGCGCATTGCCGGAGACCCGCGCATCGCCGTAGACCCGCGCATCGCCGTAGACCCACGCATTGCCGGAGACCCGCGCATCGCCGTAGACCCGCACATCGCCGTAGACCCACGCATTGCCGGAGACCCGCGCATC
>ERZ791907.738-NODE-738-length-29264-cov-15.655449_pt1 | contig 29264 bp, 27 predicted proteins | sample MGYA00510145_ERZ791907 | MGnify/ENA primary metagenome ERZ791907 (study PRJEB30046, sample SAMN00792089) | human gut metagenome | study: EMG produced TPA metagenomics assembly of the A metagenome-wide association study of gut microbiota in type 2... | reverse complement strand
GATAGTAATTATCTACAGTCAAATGAATTACCGAGGAAAACTTGACACTTACGGCGGCCCCTTTCCCCCTTTCCATCTTCCTTATTATGCGATACAATAAAACTATCATACAGAGCATTCCGCTCTCCAGGAGGTTATTACATGGCAGAAGAACAGCAGAACCAGGATTTATACCGAATCGATCTTATGCGTACCCTTTGGGAAAACACGTACCGGGGCACAATTTTCAATTACAAGGAACAGTATGTAGCCACTGTCCGGCTGATTTTCAGCATTCCGCTGGACCGGAGCGAAGTACCGGAAAATGCGCCGGAAGTAAATCCGGTCATCATCGTATTGGTGGAAGATACCACCCTTTCGCCTTTGGAAATTGTGGACTTTGAACAGGCCATGACGCCTATTCTGGCCAAACGGCTGGCCAGCGAATATTTCCAGCCAGATCGCATTATGTACTTCTATCCAAGCCCTGCAGACGGTGCGGAAACGAAGGATAAGGAATAAAAAAAGCGCCCAACCGGGCGCTTTTTTGATAGCCGGGATATAATCGTTATCGAATTTCATTTACGAATCCAGTTCGCTGGTGTGACTCGGGTTCGCTTGCCACCCCATTAACAAAAAAGAGATTGTTTACGGTAACCCTTATTTACGCCCACCAAAGCCTTTGTCCCTGCGCTGAAAGCACAGGCCCCTTCTAGAATACAGATGCCCCGCCGAACTTGTATTTATCGCCATTTGCTTCACCATCGACGTGTACCGAGATCCTTCACTGCGTTCAGGATGACAGGAAAAGGCGGTGCCCCCTCATTCCGTTCTCAATTCAAGAATACAGACGCCCCGCCGACCTGCATTGACCGTCATTTGCTTCACCATCAATATGTACCGAGATCCTTCACTGCGTTCAGGATGACAGGGAAAGTCGGGGCTTCTTCATCCCGTTCACGATTCGAACACGCAAAAAACGCCCCCGCAGGGACGTTTTTTTGCTCTTATTCTGCTGAAATGAACATGGGGTACAGGGGCTGTCCGCCCTGATATGTTTCGAAGGTAACGTCGGGGTACTTCTTCTCTGCCTTGTCGATTTCCTTAAGGCAGTCTTCTTCGGAGAGGTCTTTTCCGGAGTAGATGGTGACGATTTCCGTGTCTTCCGTGATAATCTGGGAGAGCACGTCAAGGAAGCATTTGGTGAAGTCCTTTTCCGCAATGACTTCGTGATTTTTCATGATACCCATGAAATCATCCTTGTGGATGATGGCTTCGCCGACCACGCTGTCTCTGACGGCAGTGGTAATCATGGCGGTGGTAATATCGCCCAATCTTTCGTTCATGGCTTCCAGGTTCTCTTCCAGGCTGTTGTCTTCGGAGAATGCCATGGCTGCTGCCAGCCCTTCCATGGGGTTGGTGGAGGGAACGATGTGGACTTTTTCACCCAGCATTTTCTGGAGCTGCTGGGCTGCCAGGATAATGTTTTTGTTGTTGGGGAGGATGATGTATTTTTCATACTGCCCGTTGTCCATGCCGCTGCTTAATTCCTGAACAGAGGGGTTCATGGACTGACCGCCGGATACGACATCGGCCCCCAGTTTCCTGAAGAGTTCGGTCCAGCCGTCGCCGGAAACCACGGTGAGGATGCCCAGAGGCTTTTTCACCATTTTCTGCTGTTTTTCCTTGTTCTTGTGGAACTGGTCCACCATGTTGTCGCACTTGATGTCGTGGAGGGTGCCCCAGTCGGCTGCCATATCCAGCACGTGGCCGGGACGCTGGGCGTGAATGTGGACTTTCACCAGGTTATCGCCTTCTGCCACAATCATGGATTCGCCCCAGGAGGACAGTTTCTTTCTTACGTCCTTCGCCTTAACCTTGCAGGGGCTGATGATGAATTCGGTGCAGTAGGGATATTCGATGGAGAAGGATTCGCCCTTGGCTTCCAGACGGCTGATGACGGGCTTTACGTCCACTTTGACTTCCTCCACCTTGCCGGTAAGGCCGTTCAGGCAGCCCATGAGGAAGAAAATGAGACCCTGTCCGCCGGCATCTACCACGTTGGCGTCCTTCAGAATCTGCAGCTGCTCCGGCGTTTTGGCCAGGGCTTCATTGCCGCAGCGGATGGAGGCCTCTAAGATTTTGCTGAAATCCGTTTCTGTGCGGATGACTTCCCTGGTGCCCTTGGCGATGCCCCGTGCAACGGAAAGGATGGTGCCTTCCACCGGCTTGGTGACGGCCCGATAGGCATAGAGGATGCCATACTGGAAGGCCTTGCTCATCTGGCCGCAGGAAGCGGTTTTCTTTCCGTGGAGTCCCCGGCTGATGCCGTGGATAATCTGGGAAAGGATGACGCCGGAATTGCCTCTGGCTCCCATGATGGCGCCGGCAGCCGCCTTTTCGGCCAGGATACCCACGGGCTGTTCTGCCTTTTCCTCTGCAATCATGCTGTACATGGATTTCAGTGTGTTCAGCATGTTATTTCCCGTATCCCCATCGGGCACAGGGAACACATTGAGCTGGTTGATAATTTCATATTTCTGCTGGAAGAGCTGGTAGGCTCCTGTAAGCATGTTTTTGAAACAAATCCCATCTATTGTATTATACATTATTCATTTCCCCCATCATTTGGCACTTTCAAAGATAATTCCCGTCAATCCCGGTCCCAGATAAGATGCCAAAACAGGTGTACCGGTGGAAAGAGTGACCTCAATGTCCGGATATTCCTCCTGGACCCTGGCCATGAGCGCCCTGCCTCCTTCTTCGTTTTCGATATGGACGATGCCGATGCGTTTGCAGGGTGAATTTTTGTGGAGATAATCAATCATGGCAGCAGCCGCTTTCTTCTCGGTGCGCACCTTGGCAAGCACATCCACCTCATTGCTGTCATTCAAATAAATGACCGGCTTGATTTTCAGGATGCTGCCGATGAGCCCGGCTGCCTTTCCTACCCGGCCGCCGCGGCGGAGATAATCCAGGGTTGGCACGGTAAAGGTGGTCCGCATCAGGGAAGCGGACTCCTGAAGGCCTTTGCTGATTTCCTCGAAGGAAAGCCCCTGGTCAATGAAATTCATGGCATCCTCCAGAATTTCCATCATGCCGATGGCGGTGGTGCGGGAATTGATGACGGTAATGTTCTTCCTGCCCGACTGGCGCGCGGCAAGAACGGCACCGTTATAGGTACCGCTGACGCCGGAGGTAATGCAGATGACAATGACCGGGTCCTCCTTGGGGAGGGACTCGAACATTTTTAAGAAATCGCCGGTGCTGGGCTGGCTGGTGGGAACCGCCTTCTTTGTGCTTTCGGAATAATCAATCACCTGTTCAATGGTGGCTTCATTTTCCGGCACATATTCCCCGTTCACCGAAATAAAAAGAGGAATCACATGAACATTTGGGTGCTGCTCCAGGAAATCCTTCGGAACAGCAGCCGTACTGTCTACAACTAGCTGAATCATTGGCTAACAGTCCTTCCTGTTATTATTGTTTTTGTGCTTTACGCTGCGCTTTTCTTTCGGCTTTTCTTTCGTCAAACTCTTTCAAAAGCTGCTTGTAATCATCGTCATCATAGCCATTGGTAGCCAGCATGTATTCCTTAATCTTCTTACGCTGCAGAGCCACGTTCATGGCAGATAATTCAAAGGGATCCAGTGAAATCCTGGCCAGCATTTCCCCGGTGGAAGAATAGCCCACAATGCCTTCTCCCAAAAGGTCTACCAGCTTCTCCCGCTTCACCACTTCACAGAAGGTGCGGAAAAACTTCTCCGCCTCTTTGACCATCCTGTCCCGGATGCGTTTGTACTCCTCCGCCTTGTCTGCGGGAATCCTGAATCCATCAATTTCAACATATTTATCGGGTAAGTTAAACATAATATCTCCTGTAATTCCACATATTTATCCACTATATTTAACTATATCGCCCTCAGCACTTTTGGTCAAGTTTTTATGTGAAATTAGTGTGAAATTGTATAAGATTCAGAGGGGAAGGTATCGCCTTCGGCGATGAAGTTTTATAGTCAGCGTTACGGGACTGGCGTAGAGATGATAGCAGTTAGCAATCAGCAGTCAGCTGCTGGCTGAATTCGGCTTGATACCTTTGGGTTTATCAGCAAAAGCTGCATTACGATGATTGACCGCCTGCGGCGGTCCCCCTTTGAACCCTCACGTCCGCAGGGCGGTTGTATGTTTTTTAGCCGGCGGCGAAGCCGCCCATAACCACCCTCTGAACCTTCTGAACCTTCTGAACCTTCTGAACCTTTTGAACCCTTTGAACCCTCACGCCCGCAGGGCGTGTCCATAAAGGCGCCCACCACCCCCTCGGCCCCATAGGGGCCGTCAAACCTGAGAACCTTCGCGCCCTAAGGCGCGTCAAACCTCGACCCGAAGGGCCGTCAACCCTCACGCCGAAGGCGTGTCCACTCAGAAATACACTTCCGTGGCGCCGGCTCCTCCATTGTTGGGGTCGGCAATTTTAAATTCCTTGACGAAGTTCAGGGTTCGAAGGTAGTCCTGCACGCCTCTTCTAAGGCTGCCGGTACCTTTGCCGTGGATAATGCGGACCGGGGAGATGCCGGCCATGAAGCAGTCGTTCAGGAAGCGGTCTACTTCGGGGATAGCTTCATCCACTGTTTTTCCTATGATGTTGAGTTCCGTATGCACCTGGGTCACGGAGCGGGTCATAGTCTTTTTGCGGGCGTAGGGCAGGATTTTTTCCTGTTTCTTCGGCTTTTTAGCCTTGAAGAGGTGGTCCGGGGTAACTTTAACCTGGATGAGGCCGCACTGGACGGAGACTTGGCTGCGGCTGACAGAAACGATGGTGCCTTCACTGTCGATGGTGTCAATGTAGACGTAGGTGCCTTTTTTAATCTGGTCTTCAGGCAGTTTTTCTCTTCTGTTTTCCCTTCCCGGTACTGAGAGGCCGTCGATTCTGCCTCTCACTTCGGAAATCTTGTCACCCAGTTTGTTCTTGTCCAGGGCGGCGGCGTTTTTCTTCAGGTCTTTGATAATGGTTTCGGATTGTACCCGAAGGTCCCGTTTCATGGTTTCCGCTTCTTCCCTGGCCTTTTCCAGGATAGAGTCTTTCCGCCGGTAAAATTCGCTTCTGGCGTCTTCCAGGGAGTTTTTCAGTTCTTCCGCCTGGGAAAGAGTTCTGTCCACTTCTTCCCTTTCTTTATTCAGGTCCCGGCTCTGCCGGTTCAGCCTTTCCATGACTTCTTCCATATTGTGGAGGGGAGATTCGTTTTTAAGCTGGATAGCGCGGCCCAGGATGACGTCGGGCATGCCGAATCGGCGGCAGATGTTGAAGGCGTTGCTGTTGCCCGCCACACCGATGATTAAGCGGTAGGTAGGGGCCAGTGTCTTTTCGTCGAATTCCACGAAGGCGTTTTCAATGCCCTTTGTTTCATAGGCCAGTTTCTTCATTTCACTGAAGTGGGAGGTAATGATGGAGGGAGCCCCTTTCATCTGGATATATTCCGTAACCGACTGGGCCAGGGCCGCCCCTTCCACCGGGTCTGTACCGGAGCCCAGTTCATCCAGCAGTACCAGATCATTTCTCCCCGCCGAGGGCAGGAAGGAAACAAGCTGGGTAATGTAGCTGGAGAAGGTGGACAGGTTGTCCTGGATGCTCTGTTCATCGCCGATGATGGCGTAAATGTGGTCATACACCGGCAGCATGGAGCCCTCTTCTGCCGGAATGAAGAGGCCGGACTGATTCATGAGGGAAAGAAGACCGGCGGTCTTAATGGCAATGGTTTTGCCGCCGGCGTTGGAGCCGGTGATGACGAGGATGCGAAAAGTCTTTCCCAGGGTCATGGAAACAGGCACCACCTGGTCCGCCGGAATCAGGGGATGCCGGGCTTTCCGAAGGTCCAGCACCCCGTCGGAGCGGCGGGCCCTCACGGCTTTCATAGCAAGGGCCAGTCTGGCTCTGGCGAAGATGAATTCCATATCCGTAGCCAGGCGGCAGTTGTTTTCCGTCACCTCCACCGTTTTCTTCACTTCATCGGTGAGATTCTGCAGGATTTCCTGGATTTCCTGTTTTTCCGCCGCCGTCATTTCCGCCAGATCGTTATTCAGCTCCACCGATACCATGGGCTCCATGAAAAGGGTCTGGCCCGTGGAGGAACGGTCGTGGACGATGCCGCTGAATTTATAGCGGTACTCTTCCTTCACCGGCACCACGTAGCGTCCGTTACGCTGGGTAATGATGGCATCCTGCAGATAAGGCGCCATGTCTTTGTCCTGAAGGATGTGCTGGAAAGAACGACGGATTCTTGATTTCACCGTTTCCTTCTGGGTACGGATGCGGTAAAGTTTCAAAGATGCCTGGTCCTTCACTTCGCCGTGTTCGTCAAAGACCTGAAAAATGCGGGAAATCAGACTGTCCTGGGGCACCATGAGGGAGGAAACTTCTTCCAGCGCCGGATACTGCAGGTGCCGCTCCCCTTCAAAGTAGTGGTGCATTTTCTTGTAGGTATCCAGGGAATTGGCCAGGTCCAGAAATTCCCGGGCCGTGAGGATGCTCCCCTTTTCCGCTTTTTTCAGAATGCCCAGGATATCATGGGTTTCCCCCAGGGGCGTGGTGATTTCCTTTTCCAGAAGCACCGATGCCTCGTCGGTCTCCTGAAGGCTCTTTTCCACCACCTCCGGCACATAGGAGGGAGTAAGATGGAGGGCCCGTTCCTTCGACAGCACCGACGGCGCCAGTTTGGCCAGCATGTCCCTGATTTTATCAAATTCAAGTATTTTCAGTATATCTTTTTCCATTTATAAAACTCCTCTGAAGAAGTGGCCCCGGGTAACTTCCCTCTCCTTTTGGGAAGAAGGAGCCGGTGCCTTTCTCACGCCGCCGAAAATATCCATGTATTCGGAAATCACCGGGGCTGCGTCTTTCTCCGCTCTCATATCCAGCACGAAACCCAAAAGGCCGGTGCGCTTTAATTCATTCAAATAGGGTGCCATATCCAGTACATGGGAATTTAAAATATGCATATGGCACCATTCGTCGGTTTTTACCGGGAACTTTCCTCCCTTTTCGTCTTCCAGAAAATAGGACCCATTCCTGCAGTATCCGGGGCAGTGGTTCTTATCTTTATCCCCCAGGACGCTGTTGATGACGCAGTATTCGGAAACCATCATTTCCGTGCGCCCGTATACCAGGGCGGAAAGGGGAATGGATGCTGCCTTCACCATATCCCGGATCTGGGGTATGGTGGCTTCCTCCGACACCAGGGCGCCCTTCATGCCAAAGCCTTCGATTTCCTTCACCGCTTCCCCGTTGAATAGGTTAAAGGAGGTGCCTGCCAGAAGGGATATGGAAATTCCCTTCTCCTGCCACACCCTGAGCACGCCGGGGTACTCCGCCAGCATGGCATCGGGAGAAAACTCTGCCAGCTTCATGAGAAGCCGGTCTTCCTTATCCCTGTTCTTTTCACGCACCACCCTGGGCAGGGCAAAGGTGATGGTACCGCCTTTTTCCTTTACCAGGGAAAGGGCCTTTTTATATTCCTCTTCCGACACGTGGGAATGGTCATAGGTTTCTCCGCCGAAAATGAAATGGGTCACCCCCAGGGAAAGCCCTTCCTCCACCTGCTTTGTGGAAACGGTACGCAGCACCACGTGCGGTCCACCTGCAGAGAAAGGTTTGGAAACCAGGGGTGAAAAGGTGACTTTCCTCTGTTTTGGAATTTCCATTTCATGGTCCTTCTCCCGGAGGGCCGTCAATTTTTCCACCGCCTCCTGCCGCATATGGTTCAGAAGGCTCTTCGGCACCATGCAGCCCTCATTCCTGATGGATGCAGAAGCCAGTATGAACCAGGTATTTCCAAGACGGCCCAGCTGCTTTTCTATCTCCTCTTCCGCAGTGACCCGGGAATTGGCCTTCTCCGCCACATAGTCCGACTGAAGGCTTACCTCATGGCCATCGCTGTCTTTTACCGTAAGGGAGAGGGGCGCCCCCGGCGCCGCTTCAAAGGTAAAGGAAATAGGAATCTTTCCCTTCAAATCCTTCATGGCGGTGGAACGCTTCTCCCCTTCCACCACAAAGTACACCGCACCGCCCTCCTTCGGCCTTTCGCTGAAGCGGACGGAGAAACTGCCGCCCTGCTCCTTTCTTACATCCTTCACCGGCACAAAGGCCATGGTGTGATGGTCCGTTTCATAGGATACGCCCACGGAGCGGGAAAGGTCTCCCCTGCCATGGAAACGGAAGGACCCAGCCTTCAGGGATTCCACATTTCCCGCATCCACGCCGTGATTACCCGGCGAGAGGGCGGTCATCATGTGCCTGCCGATATGGTCATCCAGATAGGAAGAGGCATAGCCCCGATTAAACTCCTCCTTCAGGGTCTCCACCAGAGGCGCCGTATCCGCCTTCCTCCCCTGCTCCGCTGCATCAATGGCCCGGCGGTAGGCGGATACGGTGTTATACACATACTCCACGCTCTTCATGCGCCCCTCTACCTTCAGGGACGATACACCGGCGGAAAGGAAATCGGGAATCCTCTCAATGCCAAGCATATCCTTCAGACTTAAAATATAATTCCCCCCATGGTTCAGCACCCGGCCCTTTTCATCGGTCAGATGGTAGGGCATGCGGCAGGGCTGGGCACAGGCGCCCCGGTTCCCACTGCGGCCGCCCATGAAGGAGCTCATGAGACACTGCCCCGAATAGCACACACAGAGAGCACCGTGAACGAAAACTTCGATTTCCACGCCCGACTTGTCCACGATTTCTTTAATTTCCGAAAGAGACAGCTCCCGGGACAGCACAACCCGCTGGAACCCCAGGGACTTCATGAAAAGGGCGCCGTCCAGGTTTGAAATGGTCATCTGGGTGGACGCATGGAGAGGAATGGACGGCGCCAGCTCACGAGCCAGCCGTGCCACCCCCAGATCCTGCACCAGAAGCCCATCAAGGTGAATGGTATTTAAAAAGGAAAGGTACCTCTTTAAATCCTTCATCTCCACATCGCCGATGAGCGTATTCAGCGTCACATACACCGAAGCACCGTGAAGATGAGCCTCCCGCACCGCTTCCTCCAGTTCCTCATTGGAAAAATTCCCGGCAAACCGGCGGGCACTGAAAAGTTTGCCGCCCAGATAAACCGCATCCGCCCCGGCGTCCAGGGCTGCTCTCAAATGTTCCGGCGATCCTGCCGGTGCCAGTAATTCCATGATGACCTCCTGTGTATAATTAGCGTCCAAAGGACGCGAATGGTTCTAAAGTCTGATGTGCCCTTCGTGCACAAGGATTCTTAAGTTTGACGGATTCCTTGGGCCCGAGGGTTGTGGTATCGTCGCCTCACAGCAGTATATATGCCGCCTTCAGCGGTCACGGCCACATTGAGTATCATTTCTCCATGTCCCCTCCTACACCCCCGCGCCACTATGTGGCCCTCTCCCCCTCAAGGGGGCGCAAGAGACGTTACGGGATTTGCCTTCCAACCCACTAGGGAAGCGCTGATTAAATCGTTATCGGATTTCATTCTTGTATTTTTATTCAATACGAGGAATAAGTCGACGCGAATAGCGAGCTATTTAAGGAGGCTTATGACGAAGTATTGAATAAAAATACTTATGAAATTCGATTCTGCGAATTAATCAGTGCTTCCCTAGTACACTAGCCAACTCAAGCTGTTTTATCTAAACCGGCGCCCCCTCTTTCTGAAGGGCGCCCACCGGAACCCTCACGGTCAAAGGCCGTGTCAAACCTTTAAACCCTCGGGGCGAAGGCCCCGTCAATCTTTAGAACCCTCACGCCCGAAGGGCGTGTCACAAAGCCTGCATAAAAATTATAAAATAAAAGAAGGAGGTATTCAACGCCTTGAATATCTCCTTCAAAATCAGGAACGATTATTTCACTTCCGCCTCATAACGGGCCAAGGTGAAGCAGAGGTCGGAGAGACGGTTCAGGTAGCGGATATCCACTTCGTGTACATCCTCCGTTTCCGAAAGGCGCCACATGCATCTTTCAGCACGGCGCACTACCGATCTGGCCACATCCAGGAAGCTGGAGCCCTGGGTGGCGCCGGGTACCAGGAAATGGTCCAGGGGAGCCAGGGATTCGGTATACTGGTCGATGATGTGTTCCAGATTGGTCACGTGTTCCGGCGTAATGTTCGGTTCCTGACCCAGGCTGGCCACATCGGCCATGAGGAGCCAAAGCTCCTTCTGGCGTTTGTAAATCGTATCCTTCACATTGTCATGAACTGCAAAAGCACGGGCCATTCCCAGAACGGAATCGGCTTCATCCACCGTACCATAAGCTTCAACGCGAAGACTGCCCTTAGATACCCTCTGATTGGTATAGAGGCTGGTCTGTCCTTTATCTCCTGTACGTGTATATACCTTTGCCATGACAATCACCTTATTTCTTTAATTCCGGGAACCAGAGAGCAATTTCTCTTGCTGCTGTTTCCGGAGCATCGGAAGCGTGAACCACGTTTTCATCGATGGAAGTAGCGAAATCACCGCGGATGGAACCGGGAACTGCTTCCAGCGGATTAGTAGCGCCGTTGATCTGACGGACTGCTGCTACAGCATTTTCCCCTTCAATAACCATGGCCAGTACGGGACCGGAAGTGATGAAATCGATAAGAGCCTTGAAGAAGCCTTTGCCCTTATGTTCAGCATAATGTTCTTCAGCCAGTTCTACAGGAACATTAATCATTTTGATTGCGTGAATGGAAAGGCCCTTTCTTTCGAAACGGGAAATCACTTCGCCGCAGATGTGTTTCTTCACACCGTCCGGTTTTACGAGTACCAGAGTTTTCTGAATGTCAGCCATAAATATGACCCTCCTTAATAAGAATGCATTTGTGCTGCGATTTCACGCAGCTTTTCCACCCTCTCCTCTGTAGAAGGATGGGTTGAAAACAGATTTGCCATTCCGCCGACACCGGCCAGCGGGTTGATGATGAAAAGCCCGCTGGTAGCCGGTTTCGCATCAGCCATCACCTTATGATGGGCATAGGCATCCAGCTTCAGAAGCGCATTGGCCAAAGCCAGAGGCTTGCCGGAAATCTCGGCGCCCGAAGCGTCCGCCATGAACTCCCGGGACCTGGACAGAGCCAGCTGGATGAGAGATGCCGCCAGCGGCGCCACCACGATGGTCACCAGAAGAGCGATGGGATTTGCACTTCTCCCCTCCTCATCCCGGGCCCCGCCGAAAATGGCAGCCCACTGGGCAATATTGGCGATGTAGCTGATAGCTGTAGCAATAGATGCAGCCAGCGTCATTATCAGTGTATCACGATGGCGGATATGTGACAACTCATGACTTAAAACTCCCGCAAGCTCATCCCTGTCCAGCATAGAAAGAATCCCCTCTGTCACAGCCACAGCCGCATGATTTTCATTCCGGCCAGTGGCAAAGGCATTGGGCACATCCGTAGGAATCACATAAAGACGGGGCATGGGCATATGGGCCTTTGCCGTAAGCTCCCGCACGAGCTGGTACAGCTCCGGCACATCGGACTCCGAAAGCGGCTGGGCATTGTATGCCCGAAGAGCCATCTTGTCACAATTCCAGTAAGTATAGAAATTCATGGCGAATGAAATAAGAAGCATGGTGAAAGCACCACTCCTGCCGCCGACTACACCGCCGATTGCCATGAGAATCACGCTGAGCAGTGTCAGCAGCATCACCGATTTGACTCTGTTCAAAGAAAAGACCTCACTTTGCGCAACAAATAGAAATTTATGAATGTATTAGAATAAAAAAAGTGGTCGGAACGACATGATTCGAACATGCGACCTCTACCACCCCAAGGTAGCGCTCTACCAAACTGAGCTACGTCCCGACATCGGTTACAAGTAATAGGATACACAATGAAGAGAGATTTGTCAAGGAATTTTTTTATTTTCCTATAAAAAGGGCCGCTCTGCGGCCAGGGTTCAGAGGGTTCAGAAGGTTCAAAGGGGAAGGTATCGCCGCCTTTGGCGGCGATGAGTATGAAGTCAGCGTTACGGGACTCGCCTTTATATCTCCAGTGCTGCGTGACGGAGTGCCAGGGCCCCTTCCCTTAGAAGGGGGCGCCATAGGCGCCGGAGGATAGGGGCGTAGATTAGACGATAGAAGTCAGAAATCAGATGTCAGACTGCGTTACGTATTAAACTTCCCGCCGGACACCGTCATTCTGAGCGTCAGCGAAGAATCTTGGTACTCGAAGCATATGAGACAATCGGTAGTAAATACAAGTCGGCGGGAAGGCTGCCGATTGGCAGTCAGGGCAGCGTAGAGTCTCAATCCGACTTGCAGCGTCGTACACCCCTGCGCCACTACGTGGCCCTCTTCCCCTAAAGGGGACGCAAGGGCGTTACGGGATTCCCTTTCCACCCCATCGTCATTCTGAGCCGCAGGCGAAGAATCTCGGTAAGAATCGCAGGTGGAAGAAATGTCGTTAAATACAAGTCGGCGGGAAGGCTGCTCTATGCTTACCTTTGCATCATACGTTATGAACAGCATTCCGGTAATCAGCCACCTCCGGTGGCTTTCCCGCGCCCGCCAGGGCGGTTGTAAAGGTTTTGTCATACTGGCGCCCCTTCTAAGGTGTAAAATGCACCCCCTCTGTCGCCTAAAGGCGACGTCTCCCCCATTAATTAGCAAAGGGGCGATTATTATAGGTAAAACTTATTTACGCCCACCAGAACCCTTTGAACCTTTTGAACCAGCCCGCTTTTAGCGGGCCGAACCCTTTGAACCCTCACGCCCGAAGGGCGTGTCCAAAACGCGTGTCCCAATAAAAAAGCCTCCCGATTTCTCAGGAAGCTTTTTTTATCAGAACCGGAATACCACCTTGCCCAGCACATGGTCCACCGGCACCGGTCCGATGAAGCGGCTGTCGGAGCTGTGGTTGCGGTTATCCCCCATCACAAATACCATGCCCGCCGGCACCGTATAGGAACCGTCCATGGAAAACTCCATGGGCTCATTGATATAGGGCTCATCAAGCTCACTGCCATTGCGGTACACATGGCCATTCTTGAACTCCAGCTTATCGCCGCCCCGGCCGATGACCCTTTTCACCCATACATTATGACCCTGGGAAGACTTATTGAAAATGGCAATATAATTCTTCATAGGTTCATCCAAATCATCCATCCAGGACCGCTCCCGGTGGGTACGGCTGTCGATAATCACGATGTCCCCGTAATTCGGCATCTCACGCAGCACATGGCTGATTTTGGAAACGATGAGATACTCCCCGTTCTGCAGCGTAGGGTACATGGACTCCCCGGACACCTTCGTCGGTACAAACAGGAAAATATGAATCAACATGGCCAAAAACAGGGCCACCACAATAGAATAGACCCAATCCAAAACTTCGTGCATGAAATTCTCCTTTATATTTGAAATTAGAAATCATCCCTCTGCGTATGTTTCATTGTACAACATCGGCCCGCATTGTGCCAGTTTTTAATAAAAGCATATCTACTGCCCGATTTCTTTTCCACCACGCAAAAAACAGAAAAGCCTATCAGGGGAGTCTCCAGGTAAATTCAACCAATGAATCAGGCGTCCGCGCCTTGGCCCTCCCACATACATGGGTGCTGCTCGGAACATGTCGTCAGAGAGAGGAAAGTCCTGCGAGCGCTCTTCCTTATTGCTTTTCTGTCTTCTGTTTGTTGTTTTGCATTTCTTCTGTCTATCATCGGCCGATTGTAGAAGAAGGGAGGTGTGAAAAGTGGGATTCCCTGATGATTCTTCATTCCCCTGCCCTCCCCTTACCGCGGATATGGAAGATGGCCGTTTGGAAATCGGATTCATCATCTCATGAGGCCTTTTCATCCCTCTGTTAATAATATCGTTTGAGGTTTGATTTATAGACCCCCTGGATGGAAAAAATTTTTAAAAAATTTCTGCCATAAATAAACAGCACAAAGAAACCCGGTGCCTTCTCATCCTCAATCCCCCATAGGTTCAGTGTCTGCATGGTCTACGGGCGCTGCCGGGATGAAGTAGCGGCCGCGAGGAAAGCGAATCCCGGCCCTTTAGTTACGTTCTTTCTTTTCCACTACGATATGGTACCCTGAAGCTTTGGTGAGGCGGTTCATGATGGCAAGGCCCAGGCCTTTGGTGTCGGTGCCTTCTCCTATGATCTGGTCCACAGGATGCTGATTGAAGTAGAGGAGGCCGGAGAAGAGGTTATGGGCAAAGCTTTCCTGGCTGTCCCGGCTGCCCCATACGAAGACGGGAAGACCGGGCTCCAGTTTTTCTGCGATTTCAGAACTTACGAAAAATCCGTATGTTTTGTCTTTTTTATGGGCAAAGGAGAGGATTTCCTTTGCCACCTCAGTTCTGTCTCCGGTATACACGGTCAGCGGCGCCGAGGGAGCGTAGTGGCGGTATTTCATGCCCGGCGCCTTCGGGTGGGCACTGCCGGTGGCCAGGGCGCTGTCCACTCTGGCAGGGGCGAAGGCGGAGAGCATTTCCAGAGTGATGCCGCCGGGGCGGTAAATCACGATTTCCCCGTTTTCAATGCCTATGACCGTGGATTCCACGCCGATGCGGCAGGGGCCGTCGTCGATGATGGCTTCAATGCGGCCATTCATGTCATGGTACACGTCCTTGGCGGTGGTGGGGCTGGGTCTTGTGGAAATATTGGCGCTGGGGCCGGATATGGGGACGCCGGCGGCGCGGATTAAGGCTCTGGTGGCTTCATTGGCGGGGCAGCGGATGGCAATGGTGTCAAGGCCACCGGAAGTTTCTCTCGGAATGATATCCTTCTTTGGAAACACGATGGTCAAAGGCCCCGGCCAGAAGGCGTCCATGAGCTTTTCTTCCAGCGGCGTCACTTTTTTTACATAGCGTGAAACTTCTTCCTTATCCGCCACGTGGACAATGAGAGGGTTGTCGGAAGGTCTTCCTTTGGCGGCGTAGGTTTTCATGGCAGCCTCTGCGTCAAGGGCGTTGGCACCAAGGCCGTACACCGTTTCCGTAGGAAAGGAAACAAGGCCCCCTTCCCTGATGATTTTTCCCAATTCAAATACTTTATTTTTGAAATAGTCTTCATTCACCGGCACGATTTCTGTAGTCATCCTTCCGCCTTCTTTCTGCAGTATACGGCTCTTTCAATGCCGCCATAGTCAGTTATGACTTCAAAGGAATCAAATTTTCCTGTTTCTTTCAAAAGGTTCACCACCGCATCCGCCTGGTGGATGCCGAATTCCGCCGCCAGAAAGCCGCCTTCCTTCAAGTGGTCTGCAGCCGCTCCTGCCAGTTTCCGGTAGAAATCAAGTCCATCCCTGCCGCCGTCCAGGGCGGTCATGGGTTCGTGGCGCACTTCTTCGGCAAGGCCTGCAATATCGTCTGTGGGAATGTAGGGCGGATTGGTGAGGATGCCGTCAAAGAGTTCTCCCTCTTCCAATGCGGTCAGGTAATCCCCTTCCCGCCAGGTAACACGGTCTTCCATTTTCAGGTTCTTCCCGTTTTCCTCAGCCACTGCCAGGGCTTTTTTCGAAATGTCCACCCCTATTCCGGTGTCTTCCTTGCAGTAATAGAGGAAGCTCAAAAGGATGGCGCCGCTTCCGGTGCCCAGGTCCGCCACCTTGGCGCCCTGTTCGTTTCTATGGTACTGAATCACCTTTTCCAGCCAGGTTTCCGTGTCGGGGCGGGGAATAAGCACGTCCTCATTCACCTGGAAGGTAAGACCCATAAATTCCTTTTCCCCGATGATGGCGGCGGTGGAAATGCCGCTTACCCGCTTTTTAATGTATTCCCGGTACTGGGCAAGTTCCGACGGCTCCACAATGAGGTCGAAATCCGTGTAGAGGTAAATCCGCTGCTTATGAAGAACGTGGGCCAGAAGAAGTTCCGCGTCCAGCCGGGGAGAGTCCAGATGGTGCTCCTGGAAATAATGGGTAGTCCAGAGGAGGAGCTTTTTAATGGTCCAGATGGTATTACCGGCCATTGGCTTCCCCTTCTTTCATCCTTCTTGCCAGATCTTCTTCCATGAGGCGGTCCAGAATGGGGTCCATATTTCCGTTCATGAAATCGTCCAGCTGGTAAATGCTCATGTTCACACGGTGGTCCGTCACCCTTCCCTGGGGGTAGTTATAGGTTCGGATGCGTTCGGAGCGGTCGCCGGAGCCTACCTGGCTCTTCCGGTCCGCCGCTTCCTTACTGATGGACGCACGGAGGGCCTGGTCGTAGAGGCGGGATTTCAGAATCTGCAGGGCCTTTTCCTTATTCTGCCGCTGACTTCGTTCATTCTGGCAGGTCACCACCATGCCCGTGGGCAGATGGGTAATGCGGATGGCGGAGGAGGTCTTGTTGATGTGCTGTCCGCCGGCGCCGGAGGAACGATACACATCGATGCGAAGGTCTTCTCTCTTAATATCGATATCCACATCCTCCGCTTCCGGAAGCACTGCCACGGTGACGGCAGAAGTATGGACACGGCCCTGGCTTTCCGTTTCCGGAATGCGCTGTACCCGGTGCACGCCGCTTTCAAATTTCAAAATGGAGTAGGCATTCTTTCCTTCAATGGTGCAGGTCACTTCCTTGAAGCCACCCAGGTCCGTCTCATTGGCATCGGCGATTTCCAGTTTCCAGCCCTTCCGTTCTGCAAACTTGATGTACATCTTCAAAAGGTCCGCTGCAAAAAGAGCCGCCTCTTCCCCGCCGGTGCCGGCACGGATTTCAAGGATCACGTTTTTACCGTCATTAGGGTCTTTGGGGATAAGCATCTTATGAATTTCCAAATCCAGCTCTTCCTTTTTCTTTTCATTTTCCTTCAAATCTTCCTTAGCCAGCTCGTGGAGATCTGCCTGGGACTTGTCCTCCAGAATGTCCTTCGCATCCCGGCAGGCAGTGTCGGCGTCCTTGTACTCCCGGTACTTGGCCACGATTTCCCCAAGCTCCGCATGCTCCTTGGACAGGGCCCTCCACCTGTTCTGGTCCGCAATGACAGAGGGATCGCTGAGCTGGTCCTCCAGGGTCACATAACGGGCTTCCATGCCCTCCAGTTTACTCGTCTGCATATCATTTACTCCTTAATATGAAATGTTAGAAATCCTTTTCTTAACAGTAATATGTATAAGTATATCACAGGGTGAAAATGGGCAGTAAAAAACAGGGCCTGCGCCCTGTTTCTTAGTCGGATGTTTTTCCGTAACGTTTGTTGAACTTTTCGATACGGCCGCGAGCCTTTCCGAAACGCTGCTGTCCTGTATAGAACGGATGGGATTTGCTGCTGATATCAATATTGATCAGCGGATATTCATTGCCATCTTCCCATTTCACAGTCTGGTTGGAAGTAGCTGTAGAACGGGTCAGGAAAGAGTAGTCAGCACCGATATCGCGGAAAACGACTGGATGATAATCCGGATGGATTCCCTTCTTCACTTGTTGCACCTCATTTCAAATACATAGATAATTCTTTGCTATTATAACAAACCATGTCATCGAATGCAAGGGATAAATTTGAGAAAAGATGCATCCAATGGGACCAATGGGACCGCAGCGCGGTCCGGGTTCAGAAGGTTCATAGGGTTCATAGGGTTCATAGGGTGGTGGTGGGCGGCTCCGCCGCCAATATTATAAAACCTTTACAACCGGGCTTTGCCCGTGGGAAAAGAGGAAAACCGTACAACCGCCAAGGCGGTTGTACGGTTTTATACAAACTGGCGCCCCTTCTTTTTGAAGACGCCTACCACAACCCTCACGCCGTAAGGCGTGTCAAACCTGAGAACCCTCGGGGCGCAGCCCCGTCAATCTTTAGAACCTTCCCCTTTGAACCCTTTGCACCCTCTGAACCCTCACGCCCAAAAAGGCGTATCCAAAGTGCCCCATTTTCTAACCTCCGATTCATTTCTTTTAAAAATCTTCCCTTGCTATATTAACATTTCATCTTTAAAAATTAGAAATTATCAAAAAACGCATTGACTTTGCAATAATGTTGTACTAAACTTAAGTCATGTAAAGTACAGGCTACGAAGAATGTACGAGTACTTGGGAAACATCTTGTATGTTCGATCTGAGCTGTACAGAAACCTGGTATCCAGGAAATTTTCAAAGGAGTGATTTTTCATGAAAAAAAGTATCAAAAGTATTTTAACTGCATCTATGGCAGCTCTCTGCGTAATGGGAATGGGCATGTCCGTCAATGCCTATGAACTGAACCCGGAAGTTAAGGACGTAACTCCGGCTCTCCGCGAAGCTTCCACCGTAGGTGTATGGACCCATGAAAATCCGGCTATGAAAAATGCACCGAATAAAGATGCGATTCTGGTTATGACCTTCGGCACCACCTTTACTGATACCCGTCATAAGACCATTGATGCCGTAGAAAAAGCCATTCAGGAAGCAAACCCGAACGTACCGGTATATGAAGCATATACCTCCCACATCATCATCGACCGCGTAAAAGCTAAGGAAGGCATCACAAAGATGACCCCGGAAGAAGCTTTTGCCAAACTGAAAGCTGAAGGCTATACCCGCGTAGCAGTCGTATCCCTGGACGTGATTCCAGGCATGGAATACAGCTATGACTCCGTAGTTACCAAGATGCAGGCTCCGAACTTCAAGAAGATTTCTCTGGCTACCCCACTCATGTACTTCCAGGGCACCGAAGGTGAACCGGACCAGGTCGTTGATTTCCTGAAAGCTCTGTCCTCCCAGTTCCCGAAGATGGGCGCTCATGATGCTACCCTCATCATGGCTCATGGCACTCCGCATCCCGGCAACGCTTACTACAGCGTCATCCAGGACAGACTCCATCAGCTGGGCATGAACAACGTATTCGTATACTCCGTTGAAGGCCGTCCGAACCTGGAAGATGTCATTCCGAAGCTGAAAGCAGGCGGCTACACCCATGTAACCCTGATGCCTATCATGATGGTTGCAGGCGACCATGCAAACAACGATATGGCCGGTTCTGATCCGGACTCCCACAAGAGCCAGCTGGAAGCTCAGGGCTTCAAAGTTTCCACCTACATCCATGGCCTTGGTGAAAACAAAGCTGTTAGAGACATCTATGTTCAGCGCGCTGATGAAGCACTGGCAGCACTGCAGAAATAATTTGTGGTATGATATGTAAGAGATGATTTGTCTCTGCATGAAAAAAGACCCCTCCGTCATCTCGGCGAAGGGGTTTATTTCATCTTTATGAAATAAAGGAGAACCGAATGAAGAAATTTTTAGCAGCAGCAGCGGCTGCCGCCCTCTGCCTTGCCCTCACCGCCTGCGGAAGCACCAAGTCCGACGGCGGAAATGGAAATGTCACCTACACCTACAAGGACCAGACCATCACCATGAAGGCAGTGCCGAAGCGGGTGGTGGAACTCTCTGCCCCCCTCATCAACATGGCCTACGCCGTAGGCGGCACCTCCGTGGCAAGGCCGGAAACCTCAAGCCCCATTCCGGAAGAGGCCAAATCCCTCCCCACCCTGGGCCACGTACAGAACATTAACATGGAAACCCTGGTGGGCATGAAGCCGGACTTGGTGCTGGGAGAAAAGAACCAGAACTCCAAGCTGGAATCCCTCTTAAAGAGCAATAAAATCCCCTACCTCCTTATCCAGTACGACGGCATCAACGATAATGTGCCCCTCCTGAAATTCATGGGCCAGATTTATGACCAGCAGGCTAAAGCCGACAACGTCATCAAAACCTATGAAGAAGGTGTAAAGGCAGTGGAAGATAAAGCCGCTGCTAAAACGCCGGCCAAAGTAGCAGTCCTGCGCGCCACCGGCAAGGATGTAACCGCAGAAACGCCGAAATCCATCTGCGCCTCCATGGTGGAAATGCTGAAAATGGACAATGTCATCACCAGCCACAAGGACATCAAACTGGACAGCAAAACTGTCCCCTACTCCCTGGAACAGCTCTCTGCCGATGACCCCGACACCATCTTCATTGTCACCATGGGCAGGCAGGATGAAATCAACAAAAAGCTGGATGAATCCATGAGAAACAACCCCTCCTGGGCCCACCTGAAGGCAGTGCAGAACAAGCACGTCTACTTCCTGGAACCGGACCTCTTCCTCATGAACCCCGGCATCCGCACACCGGAAGCCATGGAAAAACTCTATAAACTGGCTTATGGAGAATAACTAAAAAAAGATACCCCGCCGAAGGGTATCTTTTTTTAGTGGAAAATTTTTTAGGAAAGGATTCAAGGCGTGCCTGAAAGTCCTGAAGTTTGACGGGCCTTTCGCCCCGAAGGTTCTGACCCCTCACACCCGAAAGGGCGTGTCCCAGGCGTGTCACTTTATTTATCCAGCAGACCGTTAATGCAGATCATGGGTCTTCCTTTTCTCATTTCCACGTCCGCATCCACATCGAAAACTTCTGCGATGGCTTCGTGGGTCATGACTTCCATAGGCGGGCCGTGGCGCTCTATAACGCCATTTTCGAGAACCAGAAGATCCGTGGAGTAGCGGACGGCCTGGTTGATTTCATGGAGCACCATGACCACCGTAAGGTTTTCTTCCCTGTTCAGTTTAGACACCAGTTCCATCACTTCCAGCTGGTGGCAGATATCCAGATAGGTGGTAGGTTCGTCGAGAATCAGGATCTTCGGCTCCTGCGCCAGGGCCATGGCAATCCATACCCTCTGCCTTTCACCGCCGGACAGGCTGGCTGCGAGACGGTCCTTGAGATGGATGGTATTTGTTTTCTCCATCACCTCCGCCACCACTTCCCTGTCTTTAGTAGAAACGCCGCTCCACCAGTGCTGATAGGGATAGCGGCCGCAGGAAACCAGTTCTTCGGCGGTCATATCTTTGGGCACCTCGTGGAACTGGGGCAGGAAGGCCACCACCCGGGCCATTTCGTTGGTGCTGTAGGAAGAGAGCGGCCGCCCTGCGATTTCAATGGACCCTTTCTGGGGCTTCAGATTTCCAGTCACCGTTTTCAAAAGGGTGGATTTGCCGCAGCCGTTCCTTCCAAGGAAGGTAACAATGCTCCCTTTTTTAATGACGCCGCTGGCGCCGCGGAGAACGTGATGGTCTCCGAAGGAAACGTGAATGTCGGAAATTTTGATGGCAATATCGTTCGTATTCATCATGCGCTCCTCCTTAACAGATACAGGAAGAAGGGCGCGCCCAGGAAAGCCATAATAATCCCCGCAGGGATTTCAATAGGCGAAAAGAGCACCCGTCCCAGGGTGTCGCAGAACACAAGGACCCCGGCCCCCAGAATAGCGGAGCCCGGCACCACGTACTTGTAGTCCGTGCCGATGATGAGCCGTACAATGTGGGGCACCACCAGACCTACAAAGCCGATGAGCCCGGCTATGCTGACAGCACCGGCGGCAAGGAGAGCGGCCACGGCGGTCATGGAGAAGCGCACCTTTTCCACCGGCACCCCCAGGCCCCGGGCTGTTTCATCACCAAGGCTCAGAATGGTCAGTGCCTTGCAGCCTGCCAGAGCCAGTACCAGGCCAAGGACGGTGTAAGGAAAGAGAGCTTCCACCTGGGGCCAGCTTCTGGCGGAAAGTCCGCCCACCATCCACAGGAGGGCACCCTGCACTTTATCGGAGTAAAAAACGAGAAGTGCGGAAATACCACTTCCCAGGAAAGCGCTTACCGCCACGCCGGCCAGGATAATGCGGCTGGGACGAATGCCGTTCTTCCATGCCAGGGCATACACGGCGGCAGCCGACAGCATGGCTCCCACAAAGGCCACCGGTGTCAGAAGGAGAGATGCTTCAGGCATGAAAATCAGCATGATCACCCCTGCCAGACCGGCACCGCTGGAAACGCCCACGATTCCCGGGTCCGCCAGAGGATTCTTCATCACTGCCTGCAGAATGGCACCGGACACAGCCAGATTGGCTCCCACCAGGGCACCTACGATATTTCGAGGGAACCGGATATTCCAGATCACCATTTCATCGGTGGTTTCCACATTCCCCAAAAGGGTATGCATAATGGTGGAAAATGAAATATCCGCCGAACCGAATATGAGGCTTGCCACCATGGCAAATACAGTAAAGGCGGCAAAGATGAGGATAATAAAAATGCGAAGGCCCCTGCTCTTCCCTGTTTCGTTCCTTTTCTCTTCCATACACCCACTCCTTCATAAAAGAGAAAACATGAAAAAGGAAGCAGTGCTGATTCTTTGAACCGCTCACTGCTTCCTTAATGGAATAACATCAAAATATCAGTACTATTTAATTATATCATCTTCTGATATTAATACAAGAGTTTTGACCCCTTTAGGGGTGTCTCATTTCTTTCCCTGCACGTAAAGCATATTATCCCTTTTCACCAGGTTGTACATGAGTGCGTTTACGCAGGAGGCTACGATGGAGCTGCCGCCTTTTGTGCCTCTCACAGTGATGTAGGGGCAGGGAGCACGGCGGACCAGCTGTTCCTTGGAATCGGCGGCACCTACGAAGCCTACAGGAATGCCGATGATGAGGGCCGGACGGATGCCGTCTTCTTCTACCATGCGGATAGCTTCATACAAAGCGGTGGGCGCATTGCCTACGGCGATGATGGAGCCGTTGAGGTCTTTGCCAAAAGAGTTCATGGCTGCCATGGAGCGGGCAATGTTCTTTTCTTTGGCAATCCTGGCAATCTCCGGATCTGCCACACGGCAGAACACTTCGCCGCCAAGGGCAGCCAGGGCTCTTTTATTGATGCCTGCCTTAACCATGTTTACATCACAGTAAATATTGCAGCCGCCGGCGAGGGCTTTGATGCCTGCTTCCACGGCGCCTTCGCTGGTGCGGATGAGGTGGCCGTAGTCCACGTCGCCGGAGGCATGAATCATGCGGGAATACACTGTCACTTCTTCGGGAGTGAGGTCGATGTCGCTGATAAAGGGATCAATGAGGTCCATGCTCTTTTCTTCAATGGCTCTCGGGTTTTTGATGAAATCCATAATGTTCCTCCATATATTTCAGGACGCCTGCGGTGGTATCAAAGACCGGGACGCCTTTCAAATCTGCTTTAGGTTTATCGATGACGATGACGGAAATACCGCTGTCCATGGCGGCCTTCAGCTTAGTGTCGCTTCCGCCGATGAGGCCGCTGTTCTTGGTGACCATGACGTCGCAGTGGTAATCATGAATCATGGCCAGGTTCATTTCATAGGAAAAGGGTCCCTGGATGGCCAGGATATTCTTGGCCCGCATGCCCAGATCTTCACACATTTTAATGACATTGGAAACGGGAAGTACCCTGGCCCAGATGGTCTTATCCTGAAGGGCCGGTTCATGGACGAATACGGGAAGGGTCTTGGAGCCGGTGGTGAGAAGGATACTCTTTCCCAGGCTTCCTGCCAGTTTAGCCGCTTCGAATTCATCCTTTGCATGATAGAGCTTATCATAGTCGGGAAGCGGAATTTCCGCCCTTTCGTAGCGCACGTAGTGGATGCCCGTTTCTCTGCAGGCCGCCAGGGCGGTTTCGGAAACGATGGCGGCGTAGGGATGGCTGGCGTCAAGGATAAGGGTCACCCCTTTTTCCCGGATGACGCGAACCATGTCTTCTTTTTTGAAACGGCCCACTTCGATGTCCAGGCCCTCATGGGCGGCCAGCACCTTGCCGTACTGGCTCACCACGGTCATGAGGATTTCACGGCGGCTTTCAGCGGGCTTTGCCATTTCGCGATCCGCCAGTTCGGCGCCGATTTCCCTTCCGTCCTGTGTGCCGGAAATAATCCAGATCAAACCTTGTACCCCCTTGGCGTAATCATGATGCCGTCAGCCACATAGGTGTTGCTGTTGCCGATGATAACGGTGGACTGCATGTCCACATCCGCCTCCGGCAGCTTTTCCAGAGTGGTCACGGTGGTGGTCATACCGGGACGACCGGCCTTTCTGACAATGCCCACCGGTGTTTCGGGCTTGCGGAACTCAAGCACAATGTCACGGATCTGGTCCAGATAGGTGGCACGGCCCCGGCTCTTGGGGTTGTAAATGGCCATGACGAAATCCCCTTCTGCCGCCAGGCGGGCTCTCTTTTTAATGAGGTCCCAGGGAGTCATGAGGTCGGAAAGACTGATAACCGCATAGTCATGCATGAGAGGTGCTCCCAATGCAGCAGCGGCGGTGTTGGCAGCGGTGAGGCCCGGAATGATTTCACAGGCAGGGCGCTTGTCTTTCTCCACCTTCTGCACCAGTTCCAGCACCAGACCTGCCATGCCATAGACCCCGGGGTCGCCGGAGGAAATCACAGCCACCCTGTGGCCTTCTACAGCCAGGTCCACCGCCTTCTGGCAGCGGTCCACTTCCTGGCGCATGCCGTTTCCTACCACTTCTTTATCACCGATGAGGTTTCTCACCAGGGCAATGTAGGTGTTGTAACCTACAATAATATCTGAATCGTTCAAAGCCTTCACGGCTTTGGGCGTCATTTCTTCTTCATGTCCCGGTCCAATGCCGATGACCCGGATAATCCCAGGGCAATGGCCACCGTGGCACTTGCAAACTTCGTTTTCGGCAGAAGCGTTTTTCCCTTCATTGATTCCATTAACGCTGCTGATTGACATACGTTTCCCACTCCTATCGTGTTTTCTACAAATTTTGATATAGGTAAACCATACTCCTCCGCCACTTTCCTAAGTTCCTCTGCCTTATAGAAGCGGATAGGAAGATGATGGTGTAAAGCAAAGTCAAGAAGGCCCTTTTCGTCGGCCTTGGCATCTACACTGGCCAGGGATGCCACCTGGTATGGAAAGGCATGGGCCGCAAGAAGAGCCTTTTGGAAGGCATCTTCAATGAGCGCTTCCGGCGTCCCCCGTTTGCAGCCTATGCCGACGTACAGATTTTTCGGTATAAGTTTCACAAAAGGCTTATCCACATGCACTTTTTCGTTGGATATGATGACGCAGCCGTCGAACTCCTCCTTTGGAAGGTCTGACAGCGGCAGGAAGGAAATCCCTTTTTCAGAGAGGCGTTTTCCAATGGAGCCTGCCCCCTCCGTTTCCATGTCAAGGAACCAGGACACCTTTTTCCCTTCTGCAATGAAGCTGTTCACCGGCTTTAACGCCCCCAGGGGCTCCACCCGCATCATGAGCTCCCTTGCCACATCGTCGGGCGCCCTTCTTTCATGGACGTCGGTGGCGGTGGTAATGACGGGGTCCGCACCCACCGCAGCTGCCACCTCCCGGGCCCAGGCATTGGCACCGCCCAGATGGCCGGAAAGGAGGGAAATACAGTGTTTTCCGCATTCATCCATCACCAGCACCGCCGGGTCCGAGGCCTTGCTCACCACATGGGGAGCCACAGCCCTTACCGCAATGCCGGAGGCCATAATAAAGAGGAGGCCTTCGTACTTTGTGAAAATATCCGACGTCAGTGCCAGAGTGCGGTTGAAATATTCCGCCTTCTCCCCGCTTTCGGAGCCCTTTCTTTCATACAGCGTTCCCTCTCCGGAAATCCCTGCTTTTACGCGGGCGCCAAGCATGGCCCCTTCCCGGGAGACTGAAATCACTGCGTACTTCATTTTTCGTCGGTTCCTTTGCGGAACATGGTGGTAAATTTGCTGTCGTAAAGTTTGGACAGGTCATAGTCCGTATCCAGCACCCTGCCTACCACAATCATGGCCTGGCGCACCACGCCGGCCTTGTGCAGAATATCTGCAATGGTATCGATGGTACCGCGGAAAATCCGCTGGTCCGGCCAGGTGGCCCTTGCCACGATAGCCACCGGTGTGTCTCCCGGATAGCCCCCTTCTTTCAGGGTTTCCATCACCTTTTCAATGGCATGGACGGAAAGGAAAATGCACATGGTGGCCTGGTGGGCTGCCAGAAGAGACAGCTTTTCCTTTGGCGGCACAGGGGTTCTTCCTTCCATGCGGGTAATGATGACGGTCTGGGAAATGCCGGGCAGTGTGTATTCCTGCTTCAGGGCAGCGGCGGTGGCCAGGAAGGAACTTACCCCCGGCACCACTTCGAAATCTTCATCCGGAATGCCTGCAGCCCGGAGTCCGTCCATCTGTTCCTGGATGGCACCGTAAATAGCAGGGTCCCCGGTATGTACACGGGCCACCATCTGGCCTGCCTTCAGTGCTTCAATTTCCACCTTCAGCACTTCATCCAGATTCATGGTGGCGCTGTTATAAATGGCGGCGCCTTCTTTGCCGAACTTCAGGATTTCCGGATTCACCAGGGAACCGGCGTAAATGATGACATCCGCCTCGCTGATGAGACGCTTTCCCTTGAGGGTAATCAGTTCCGGATCTCCCGGGCCTGCACCGATGAAATATAATTTTGCCATAAAAACCTCCTCAAATTTTTTCTGCAGTAAATATGAATACAGGACTCAGGGGATCATAAAGATGATACCTTCCCAATTTCCTGAGTCTGTTAATCTGCATCTGGAAACCTTCCAAAGTAAAGGGGCGGCCTTCAAATTCCCGCACCACTTCGCCCGTAGTTTCCGCAGTCACGGCGGTGAGCACCATGCGGCCCCCCTTTGGCAGAAGCTCCTCTGCCCTGTCAAGGATGGCGTGCATATTGCCGCTGGACCCGCCGATAATCACCACATCAAGAGGCGGAAGGCCGTCCATGGCCTCCGGCGCCGTTCCTTTGATGGTATGAATGTTCTTCAATCCGAATTTTTCGGCGTTTTCCTCAATCAGCCGAATGCCTTCCGGATTTCTTTCAATGGAATACACATCCCCCTTAGAAGCCGCCAGGGCCGCTTCGATGGAAATGGATCCCGTGCCTGCACCGATGTCCGCCACCTTATCCGTGGGACGGATACCCGCCTTCACCATAACCATGGCGCGGATTTCCGCCTTCGTCATCGGTACCTTTCCCCGAATGAACTCCTCATCACGTATACCAAATCTCTGCATCTTAGCCTATCACCACCATCACTGATTCACCAAAACCCTCGAGAGAAACCATACCTTCCAGAGTGGACTCTGAAATCTGCTGGTTCTCATAGGAAATATGCTCACAGGCAGCGGCCCTCGTTTCCTTCGGCCACCCCTGCTCTATAAGATAACCGGCAATGTAGGCGGGATTATGTTCCCCGTCCGTCAGAAATGCCAGCTTCCTACCCTTTTCATAGGCCGTATCCTTCGCTTCCGGCACCCTGCCGTGGAAGGAAAGCCATTTCGCTCCCTGCCAGGGTTCGGAAATCAGACAGAATGCGGCCTGCACGGAAGAAATACCGGGAATTACCTTCACCGGACTTCCGGGAAACCTTTTCTTCAGCCATGGAAGAAGGCTGTAGAAACCGGGGTCCCCGCTCACCATGACCACCACATCGCCAAGGGCAAGCTTTTCCGTAAGCCAGTCAGCAAGAAGGGAGAGCTTTCCTGTAATGGGATAGGTCTCCTGCCCCTCCTTCGCATAGTCATGAAGCGCCCTTCTCCCGCCGACAAGGTAACGGGCCTTTTCAATGGCATCAAGGGCTTTAGGAAGGATGTAGTCCCTTCCTCCCGGCCCGATGCCTGCTACGATTAATGTATGATCCATTTGTTTTCCTCTAGAATCTCCTTTGCGTGACTGCTCATGGCCTGGACGGTGCCGTCCATGGCGGCAAAAATGACGCCCACCTTCGATTTCCCGAAAATGTAGCGCTCCGACCGCACCTGGGCCCTTTCCGCCATCTGGCCATACACCATGTCCAGATGCTCCCGATGGATAATGATGGCGGCACCGTCGGTGGTATTGCAGTCCATGATTTCCTTCACCACCGCCGGGGACGCACCATTCATGGCGGCATAGGCTGCCATGGTTTCCATGCGGCCGTCGCTGTTCCTGTTATAGGTATGGAAACTGCCGGACGCCACCTTCACCAGCTTGCCCATGTGGCCGATAAGAAGCATCCTGTCAAAGCCCCGGGCAATGCACTGCTCCATCATGAAGCCGATGAAATTGCTGGTCTCAATAATGGCTCCCTCCGGAATACCCATGATTTTAGCTGCATTTTCGCCGATGCGCCCTGGGCAGAGCACGGCGGTACGGAAGCCCGATGCCCAAACCACCGGCACCTGTGGCGCCAGGGAACGCTTGTAGGCATCCTCGCTCATGGGCTTCACAATGCCCGTGGTGCCAAGGACAGAAATCCCGCCCTTCACGCCGATGGATGGATTCAGCGTCTGCTTTGCCAGCTCCTCCCCCTTGGGGATGGATACGGTGACAATAATGCCGTCATCCTTATTGAAAAACTCCTCATACACGTACCGAAGCATAATCTGGGGTCCCGGATTGATGGCCGGCTTTCCCACCGCCACCTGAAGGCCGGGGCGGGTGACAATGCCCACACCCTTTCCAGCCCTAAGCTCCATGCCCGGTTTCTTCTTTAGTTCTACCGTCACCACAATGGGCGTACCATTGGTGCAGTCCAAATCATCCCCCGCATCCTTCAGGCAGGTGGCGCATCCCTTCTCCCTGCTGCCCTCCGCGTGGTCCACAGGAATCACGATTTCCTGCCGCTGGGGCGAAAGGACTGTGACGGTCTTTGGAAATTCTCCTCTCATGGCAAGCACCGCCGCCTTCATGGCCCCTGCCGCCGTGGCACCGGTGGTATGGCCCTCGCGGAGCACCTTGCCAATCATTTCCTCTGGTTTCATAATCCCTTCATCTCTTTATCTGTAATTGACAAACTGTAAATCTGCAGGCAGGTCCTGCTGCTTTAAGAAAGCGATGCACTCCTGCAGCGCATCCTTATCCTTCCCGCTGACCCGCACTTCATCGCCGTTAATTTTAGCGGCCACCTTGATTTTTGAAGCCTTCACACGCTTCACAATATCCTTGGCCATGTCTGAAGAAATGCCGTTCTGCATCTCCAGCACCTGCCGTACCGTACCGCCGGCAGCGGGCTCCTTCTTCCCTTCCTTAATATTCTTCAGGGAAATCCCCCGCTTCACCAGCTTCGTGTTCAGAATATCCCTCACCAGGCGAAGCTTGAAATCGTCATCGCCGATGAGAGTAATATGCCCGTCCTCCAGGGTTACGGAACTTTTGCTTCCTTTGAAATCATACCGCGTCCCGATTTCCCGGGCCGCCTGGTTCACCGCATTCTGCGCCTCCTGCAGATCCGTACGGCACACCACATCGAAAGAATAATCCTTAGCCATCCTGTCCTCCTACTCCGGCAGGAATCCACAGCTGCCTGTGACTTTCCACTTCCTTTGAATGATATTGATTACACCATATCATTTTACCATATGCGGCGGGAAAAAAGAGGAACTTTTATAAAAAATTAAAAGGAGCGCCGGGGAGCGCCGCTTCGCGGCGCAGGGTTCCAAAGGTTCAAAGGGTTCAGAGGGTGTGCGCCAGTTCGGCGTGTATAGTATAGTCCGGTGAAAGTCCGGGCCCGGCAAAGCCTAGCAAGCAGCCGGTATCTAGTCTTGCATGTGAAGCCGTGAGG
>ERZ791907.728-NODE-728-length-29618-cov-20.879275_pt1 | contig 29618 bp, 25 predicted proteins | sample MGYA00510145_ERZ791907 | MGnify/ENA primary metagenome ERZ791907 (study PRJEB30046, sample SAMN00792089) | human gut metagenome | study: EMG produced TPA metagenomics assembly of the A metagenome-wide association study of gut microbiota in type 2... | reverse complement strand
CTGATTAATTCGCAGAATCGAATTTCATATGTATTTTTATCCAATGCTTCGTCATAAGTCTCCTTAAATAGCTCGCAAAACTCTTTTGGATATCCAGCTCTCAAAAAATCTCCTTGACTGCCGGTAAAGATATCTCTATGATGGATGAAAAGGAACATCACGAAACCATCCACGAATACCACTCCCACGTATCCGGCCTCCTCTCTTCCAAGACCAAAGACCTCTATGAAGCAGGGAAGACAGATCCCGTGAGAGGAAGCCTTATCTCCGGGAATGAAACCCATATGGAAAGCGGAAGAGACATGACCATCACAGGAAGCGCCGTCGTCAGCAGTAAGGATACCACCCTTCTGGCCGGAAGAAACTTCAAGGCCGACAGCGCTGAAGAAAGAAGCGGCAGCACCTACCGGGAATCCGTCAAAAAGAGGGGCCTCCTCTCCGGAGGCGGCCTGGGCTTTACTATTGGCAGCGAAAAGAGAAAAGACCGCTATGACAGTGAAGCCGTAGAACAGGTAGGAAGCACCATAGGCAGCGTGGAAGGAAACGTTCGTATCGGCGCAGGGAAGAATGTAGATATAGAAGCCTCCCACGTTTCAGCCGGTAAGGACTTGGCGATTAGCGGAAAGAACGTGACTATCACCAGTAAGGATAATGTGTACACCAATAAAGAAGAACATGAGTACAAGAGAAGCGGGCTCAGTGTATCCTTGGGAGGCAGCCTGGTAAATACAGTCAATTCTGTAGTCAGTCCACTGACCCGGGCAGGGGAAGTGAAAGACAGGCGCCTCTCTGCCCTCTATGGGCTGGAAGCAGGAAAGAACCTGAAAGGGGCTGTATCGGGATACATGGACAATGTGAAAACTATAGATGCCATGAAGGCAGATATGTCCCGCATTGATACCCTGCGAGAGGCTGTCAAAACAGATGGAATCGCTGCACCCATGACAGAAAGCAATCTGGAAAATATCCGGGCTGCGGAAGGGAAAATCATGGACAAGGCCAAAGCGGATAACAAAGCCAGAAGGAGCATGAGCCTTGACGTATCCTTCGGCACTGCCCAATCCCACAGCCTTTCTGAAGAAAGGACCATCCAGACAGAAGGAAGCACCCTTCATGCCAAAGATACCCTCACTGTAAAATCGGGAGAAGACATGACTGTCAAAGGAAGCCAAATGAGTGCAGAAGAGGTTTACCTGAAAGCAGGAAAAGACATCCGCATCCTTTCGGCAGAAAACAGCAGCACCACCAGAGAAAAAGAAAACTCTTCCTCCGCCAGCCTGGGAGGAAGCATAGGAAGCAGCGGCCTCACCGGTATCCGTGCGTCCTATGGCAGTGGCAGGGAAGCAGGAATGGGCGAAGAAATTAGCCACACAGAAAGCACCATCAAGGCTGACCATACTCTTTCCCTGGAAAGCGGAAGGGATACCGACCTCAAAGGAAGCCGGATAGAAGGAGAACAAGTACAGGCAGATGTAGGCGGAAGCCTCAGCATGGAAAGTGAACAGGACAGGAAGACTTACCGGGAAAGTGGAAAGAACACCGGTATATCCCTGGGCTATGATATCCCCTCCGGCAAAGTATCCGGCTTCGCATCGACGGGTAAATCCCACACTGATTCCCATTACGAAAGTGTGATAAACCAGGCAGGCATTTACGCCGGAGACAAGGGCTTTGACATTACCGTCAAGGATAACACCCACCTCAAAGGTGCCGTCATAGACAGCAAAGGCGATGCGGAAAAGAACACCCTCCGCACCGGTACTTTGAGCTGGGAAGATGTGGAGAACAAAGCAGACTACAAAGCAGGCGGCATGGGCATCTCCTATGCTCCCAAAGACAGCACCACGCCTCTTAACGCCCGCGGCCTTACACCGCAGATGAGCCCCACCGTGAAGGATAAGGCAGGCAGCACTACCAAAGCGGCTATTGCGAAAGGGACGATCGTTATTGCGGACAAGAAGAACCAGGGGCAGGATATTTCTACCTTGAATCGGGATGCAGAAAACAGCCTGAACCGGCTGAGGGAAATCTTTGATAAATCCAAGGTAGAAGAGAAGCAGGAACTTCTGGGCATGATGGAGAAATACGGCAACCAGGCTATTCATGCCTATGCAGAAAGCAGGGGATGGAAAGACGGCTCTGCAGAAAAAGTTCTTCTCCATGGAGCCTTTGGTGCCCTCATGGGAGACATGGGTACAGGAGAGCCTCTGGCAGGCGCCCTGTCCGGAAGTATCCATGAATATGTGATGGGATACCTGAACCGCGCAAAATCTCCGGAATGGGTCAGAACCCATCCGGATATGGTAGAATGGCTCAGCGCAGGCCTGGGAGCTGTGATCGGTAAAGCGTCTGATGCTTCTATTTCCGGTATGGCGGGTATTTCCCTGGAGGCGGCAAAGTGGAATGAATACCAGAATATTAGAGAACTTCGAGATGAGATAGAAAGGCTGAAAGCATCGGGAGCACTGAATCTGCTCAGGGATAATGAGTATGTTGTTCTTTATGCAGAATACAATGGAACAACAGTCGGAGTCGCTGTAGACAAAGAAGGAAATGCGACTGATGTGAATCTGATTGAAGGGCCAAAGCAAAGAAATTTCCAGTTAAACGAGGGAAGTAGTCTGGGGAGCGCTGGAGACGAAATACAAATATATACAGTACAAGATCCGGTTGAATATTTCCATAAATCACGGAATGAACGCAGATTGAGTAATGAGGTGTCGACGTATGAAATAGGGCAATATGATGGCAATATTTATAGACCCGGCTTCTATAAAGAAGATGTAGATAAACTCATGAATAATCCGCTCTGGAAAAAAGCAGATATGCTGCTGAAGATTTCTGGCCCGACTATTGGTGAGTATGTTCCGAACAATTGGGGAGTGGACTTTAACCGCAGCTATGGATATTTTTCACGAGCCCGTACGCTTTATACCAGTGATGATAAAGGAGAGGCCGCTGCAGGATTGCTCGGGGCTTATGGAGCTGGTAAGGCTGCAACCTATGTTTCTGAAACTTTAGGATTATTTTCATATTTTCCTAAGGCAGTAAGTCTATTCGGAAAAGGTAACATTGCTTTTTGGGCCGGCTATGCGGGAGTATATATAGGGAAAAGAATATATAATAATCTAAAACAAGAAGTTAATGATACACCTAAAGAGGCTAAAGAAATCTATTTGAATTCGCAAAGTAAAAATATGGAGGAAAATGATGACAAGTAGTGATATTACAGAATGGATCATGCTTGGAGCATTTGAAATAACTGCTGTACTGTTGGCATTATCTATCATTTATCAGAATGTCAAGGATAAGGTAACAAATGTATTTTTATATGTTATTCCACTTATTTTGATTTTAGTAAGCGGGGTTCTTGGATTCATGGTTCAATTGTTTGAAACTCTTGATTTGACATGTGCTATGATTGGAATTGAGACTGAAATGGATAAGGATACTATCAGTCTGTTATTTTTGGGATTGGGATTTACAGATTGCTGTGCTGCTTTATGGTATTATGGACATTTTGCCCCTAAATCGAATGATTTCCAATATAGAGATAAAAGAGAGCGGCGTCAAATATTATACAAATTAATGGGGCTTATTTTGCTTAATGCTGGATGGTTGTATCTTTTTAAAAATTTATTTTTCATAACACTTCGGGAAGTATATGGCATTATCCATACAATATTTTAACTGGTTGGATAGTACATTATGGCATTCAATTTAGCGGAAGATGCTACTAAAAAACACTGATTAAACCATTGCCTAATTTTATCCCTAACAGAGAAGAAGAATACAAATCCCTTATGGACAATGGCCTTGACTATGCCAAAGAATTCCACCTGACCCCCGGCGTCTCCCTGACCAAAGAGCAGATGGCGGCCCTTACCAGCGACATGGTATGGCTGGAAAATACCGCCGTCACCGTAGGAGGCAGGACCTATACCGTCCTGTATCCCCGGGTATACCTGAAACCTCAGAGCCTCCGCCTCACGGCTGACGGCAGTCTGGTGAGCGGAAACACCCTCACCGTGTATACGGAAAAAGACATGGAGAACCAGGGTACCCTTCTGGAGAACACCATCATCATGAAAGGAAAAGACCTGGTGAACCTGGGAGACATCCTGGGGAAGGACATCCGCCTTAGGGCAGACAATGACATCCATGAAAACAACTATATCCAGGGCGAAGACCGGGTATCCCTCACAGCAGGAAAGAATATTTCCATGGAAAACACCATCCTCCATGGAAAGAACCAGGACATACTTGGCAGGACTGCCGGTATGGCGGTGAATGGAGACCATGGCGTCCTCCTTCTGGATGCAGGAGAAAACATCCACCTCACCGGAAGCACACTGCAAGCCTTGGGAGACCGGGGATCCCTCATCCTCCATGCAGGAAGGGATATCACCCTGGACACCGACACCCTGAGCGCCAGGAAAGACATGACAGAAAACAGGGACAACTATATAAGGACCTATCGGAAAACGGAAATGGGCAATACCTTGATGGCAGGGAAAGATATGACCCTATCTGCCGGAGGGAACCTTTCTGCAAGAAGCAGCATCATGGCTTCAGAAAGCGGAAAAGTCACCCTGGCAGCGGGGGATGACGTGACCCTTTCAAACGGGTATAATGAAGCCAGGGACGACTACGGCTTGAAATACAAAGAAAAGGGCTTCCTCTCCGGCAAGATTACTGCTGTCAAAAGCCATGAAGAAGAAAAGAAAGCATTGCCTGCCATCATCTCCGGCGACAGTGTATCCATTCTCTCCGGAAAGGACACTGGCATCTTAGCGTCCCAGGTCATTGCTTCCCACGATGTGACGGCAGCGGCCGGCGGGAATGTTCATATTTCCTCAGCCCCTGAATACGAGTCCCATGATTACGAAAAGCAAGTCAAAAAGAGGGGCTTCCTCTCCGGAGGCGGCCTGGGCTTTACCATTGGAAGCGAAAAGAGAAAAGACCGCTACAACAGCATCGGTCTCACCCAAAAAGGAAGCACTGTGGGCAGTGCCAAAGGAAATGTATCTCTCACTTCCGGGAAGGACATGACACTGGAAGCTGCAACTCTGGTTTCCGGGAAAGACCTCACCCTCACTGGGAAGAACGTGACTATCACCAGTAAGGATAATGTGTACACCAATAAAGAAGAACATGAGTACAAGAGAAGCGGGCTCAGTGTATCTCTGGGAGGCAGCCTTGTCAGCGGTGTGAACAGCGTAGTTCAGCCTCTGCAGAAATCCGGTGAGGTGCAGGATGGAAGACTGAAGAATCTCTATCTGGCTGATGCCGGTATGAATGGGCGTACTGCTATTCGTAACTTTAACAGTGCAGGCAAAATCAAAGCAGGCCTGGCGGTGGATGTGGGGTTCAGCTCTGTATCCTCTACATCCAAAGCCTCTTCCTATGAGACACAGGTACAGTCATCTACCCTTACTGCCAAAGAAAAGGCAGATATCCGAAGCGGAGAAAATCTGTCCATCCACGGCTCCACGGTCCAGGGCAAAGATGTGGACCTGGAAGCGGGGAAAGATATCCAAATGACTGCTGCTGAAAACAAAAGTGAAATGGATATCCATGAAAAGACAAAGAACGGCGGTATTTCTACTTCCTGGGGCATCGGTGGCCTTTCAGGAGTCAAGGTTTATGGACAATCCTCCAAAGGTATGGAAAATGTAGCATCTCTGACCCATACCGAAAGCGAAGTTTCTGCAGAAAATACCCTCCATGTATCCGGTGGCAATGACACAATCATGACAGGAAGCCGCATGGAAGGTGGTAAAGTAGTGCTTGCAACCGGCGGCAGTCTCCGCATGGAAAGTTTGCAGGACACCGAAAGTTATAAGAGCAGAAGCGATGTGAAAGGCGGTGCCCTGGCAAGTGATGTATTCAAAGACAGCGCAGGCCATAAAATGCTGGACAAACCCTACCTCTCTGCAGAAACAGCCAGAGGCTATACGGATTCTGACTATGCATCCGTCAAAGAACAGGCTGGAATCTATGCAGGCCAGAAAGGTTATGATATTTCCGTCAAAGACAATACCCACCTCAAAGGCGCCGTCATAGACAGTAAAGGCAGTGCAGATAAGAATACCCTCCGCACCGGTACTTTAAGCTGGGAAGATGTGGAGAACAAGGCTGATTACACATCCGGCGGCAGCGGTATTTCCTATACGGCCAAACTGGGTGGCAGCGTGAATAAAGACACCTCATCCTCCAGAAAAAACAGCCGGTACGACAAAGAACCGGGTACGAATACCCATAACGAAAGCGATAAAGTCACCGAAACCGTCGACGGGAACCGCATTCCTCTCAATGAAAGAGGTCTTTTAGGTGTACCGTCAGCAGCGACCAAAGGAAAAGCTGACTCTACCACCAGGACTGCTATTGCACCTGGGAAAATCGTTATTACCGATACAAAGAACCAGAAACAGGATGTCACCGGACTGGATAGGAATACCAGGGACAGCTTGAACAAACTGAAAGCCATCTTTGACAAGACAAAGGCCGAAGAGCGGAAACAGCTGGTAGAAGAAATGAGCATCGTAGGCAATGAAGCCATTCACGAACTGGCTGCAAGAAACGGCTGGGGTGAAGGTTCTATAGAAAAGACAGCTCTCCATGGCCTTCTTGGAGCCATGACAAGCAAAGCGGCTGGAAGCAGCGCAATTACCGGCATCCTTTCCGGTGGTGTGCAGGAATACGCCATGGGATACCTGCATAACCATATGCCAAAAGGCTGGGCAGCAAACCATCCCGACGAAGCACAGATGATTGCAGCCGGATTGGGCATGATTGTGGGAAGCATCTCCAACGATAAGAAAATAGGCGGATATATCGCCCAAATGGGGGCTAAGTGGAATGCAATGGAAGAAATTAAAGAGATGAATAGCCTTGAAGAAGCCCAACAAAAAATGTATGAAAAAATAGCAGAAGAAAAAGAAGCTAATAGAAGTGAAGAATCAAGCTATATGCAAAGTAATCCTGAGTTAAGTGATGAAATATATATAAACTACAAGGGCACAGCTGATTTTGCTGCAAAAGAATTTGGAAAATATGATAACGCAGAAATAGCTGCAGAGTTATTACATCATGCGCTGTATGGTAATGGAACACCAATATCTGCGGATAGTTATTTAGGAAAACAAATTGGTAGTGACTTGAATCAATCATTAATTTTGAGAGCTGCTATTAAACAATATGGCGAAAAAATGGAAATCGGTGAAACTAGATATGTTTTTGCTTCTATTGATTTACAAAATGCCGATGAATATTTGAATGATCCTACGCCTAATGGGAAACTTGGTTATGGTAAAGTAAAATTGGGACTCCAAATAACGAGAACGGAAGAGGGAATAGATTTTTACGGACAAGCTGGTGATGCATACAACTTTGAATGGCATAAAATTAATTTATTATCTGATGCAGGTAAAATACGGAGTATGCTTGTGGATTTTATTAATAATGGAGCATATGGATATCAAGAACTTGGCGCATTACAACCGTTTGAATGGAGTGCTAATCTTGATGGAAGAATAGAGCTGGAATAGTGGTGATTAGTCATGCTTAAAAAACTCGTCATTGCAATCGGAATTTTCTGCTTTTATCATATTTTTTTCTTTACAGTACAGTTCATTCATGTAATGTCCCAGCCAGCAGCTTGGGATCGTTATGCGCCGGTTTTGTTCGGAAATCAACTTAGAGTTCGAGTTTTGGAAAGAAGCAATGGAAACATATTGGCGGATTTTAGGCCGGAAGATAAAATGAAAGGGACGCTTCTTGACAGGCATGTATATAGAGTTAAAACTGAATCTGATATATTTTACCGGGATAAAGTCCTATATTCCTTGGGAAGTGCGGGCTTTTATGTAATTTATGCAGAGCCTTATAAAATTAAAGTTTATCAAAATCCGAACCAGCCGGTACCGGAACGGATAGAAATTGATAAATCTTTATCAAAATATGGAGAGAATGAACTGAAGGTGGTTTCACAGATTTCTGATTTCAGTAAAGAGGAAAGAAAGGTGTATAAAGAGATGGCAGCCCAAGCAGAGAAAGATCCGCAATTTCATCAGGAATAAGCTTATTGCGCGGGGCAAAGATGAATCAATGGAAAAATGCTGATATGAAACTGAAGGAGAAAATCAGTAGGGGAGTCAAGATTTAAAGGAAGCCGGATATAAGGAGAAAAAGTACAGGCAGATGCAGGCGGAAGCCTCAGTGTGGAAAGTGAACAGTATAGGAAGACCTATCGGGAAAATGGAAAGAACACCGGTATCTCTTTAGGCTATGACATTTCCTCCGGCAAAGTATCCGGCCTCGCATCGGCTGGTAAATCCCACACTGATTCCCGTTACGAAAGCGTGACAAACCAGGCAGGCATTTACGCCGGAGACAAGGGCTTTGACATTACCGTCGAGGACAACACCCACCTCAAAGGCGCCGTCATAGACAGTAAAGGCAGTGCAGATAAGAATACCCTCCGCACCGGTACTTTAAGCTGGGAAGATGTGGAGAACAAGGCTGATTACACATCCGGCGGCAGCGGTATTTCCTATACGGCCAAACTGGGTGGCAGCGTGAATAAAGACACCTCATCCTCCAGAAAAAACAGCCGGTACGACAAAGAACCGGGTACGAATACCCATAACGAAAGCGATAAAGTCACCGAAACCGTCGACGGGAACCGCATTCCTCTCAATGAAAGAGGTCTTTTAGGTGTACCGTCAGCAGCGACCAAAGGAAAAGCTGACTCTACCACCAGGACTGCTATTGCACCTGGGAAAATCGTTATTACCGATACAAAGAACCAGAAACAGGATGTCACCGGACTGGATAGGAATACCAGGGACAGCTTGAACAAACTGAAAGCCATCTTTGACAAGACAAAGGCCGAAGAGCGGAAACAGCTGGTAGAAGAAATGAGCATCGTAGGCAATGAAGCCATTCACGAACTGGCTGCAAGAAACGGCTGGGGTGAAGGTTCTATAGAAAAGACAGCTCTCCATGGCCTTCTTGGAGCCATGACAAGCAAAGCGGCTGGAAGCAGCGCAATTACCGGCATCCTTTCCGGTGGTGTGCAGGAATACGCCATGGGATACCTGCATAACCATATGCCAAAAGGCTGGGCAGCAAACCATCCCGACGAAGCACAGATGATTGCAGCCGGATTGGGCATGATTGTGGGAAGCATCTCCAACGATAAGAAAATAGGCGGATATATCGCCCAGATGGGGGCTAAGTGGAATATTGCTTACGTCGTGGAAACAGATATGACGGACAACGACCTTTATGAAAAAAAGATAGATGAATTTCAGCGTTATGATAGTGGTATTTCCGATGAGGAATATATAGATCAACTTGGGAAGAATGGTATTAAAGATGAGTCGTATTATAAAAAAATAGCAGAATTTTACCCAGGTGGTGCAGGAATTGCCTTAAATATGGCAACAATGAATGACAATGAAATTGAAGAGAACTATGGTAATCAGCTTACTAGGGTAGGAGATAGAGTGTTTGTTATTAATCAAGATTCAGAGTTAGCACGGACAATTAAAAACTCAAATGGTTATGCTCAAGCAGTGGGAAAAGCAATACAAATTGTTAGAGATAAAAAAATCCTAAATGAATATTTTAATTTTTCAGTAAATGTTAATCCTTCAGGCGCTGGAGAGCAAATTTTGGATAATTCATCATTCTTATTTGCAGGGAAATATGAAGCGATTGTTCGTATAATGATAGATTCTGATGGGGTGGTACATGAGCGTAGCTGTATTATTGATAATTACAATTTTGAAAAACATGATTTACCAAACTATGTTGCTAAGAAAATAGTGATGGAATTAAATAATGAGGCTGCTCTATCAATGAAAGCGGGATATTTAAAACCATATATATGGATTTTAAATATTTCAAGAGCGTTTGGAAAAGATGGAGAATATGATGAGGCAGATGATTAATGGAGATATTAGCCCATGGACAATCAAATTAATCAGAAAAAGCATAAAGATCTCAAAATTAGTATATTGATAATATTGCTAATCTTGGGTATAGCTTTAAGCATACATTATATGAGTTCCATGAATGAACCGACTGCCCTTATGCGCTATTCTGATGGAAGGGTTCTTCTTCTCTCGGAATCGCATTCCCTGGTTGATATAAAAAAACAGACCATAATTACACAAAGGACGCTTTCTGTTAAGCAGGATGGAAATGAAATATATGCTCTTGGGAGTGAAGGCTATATAATTTATAATTTGGAAACAGGAGAAGAAAAACTGTATGAGAATACAGGAGATATGAAAAGTCCTTATTTCGGAAACACAGAGTTCTCTTATCATAGGCCGACAATTTGCAGAATAAAGAGTTTTAACGATTTTAACGAGGCAGAGCAGGATAATTTTGAGGAAATGTTTCATCAAAAAGTCAGGAACTCTTTTTATGCAAGGCCCTTTTATAAATCTCCGTTTGAATCAACCATGCTGGATGTGGAACGGGGGATTGAAGTTGCGAACGTACAGAGCCTGAAAAAAGTGGAGAATATTCTTTATATATATGAAGGAAACGGGTTTACCGTCATTTCGCTGTCTGATGGGGATATATGGCAATATTATAATAATAACCTGCTAATTGATAACGAAATTCAGTTTAATCATAGCAGGCGAATAAAGAGCCTGGAACGTGCTTATGGAGACCATTATGTCCTATTGCATAATCTGTCCGGCTTTGGAAATGATAAACTTGATGTATTGTTTGGTATATGGAAATCGTACCATGTGTTGCGGCATCAGATGAATGAAGACTCTGCCCTTGATGTATGGAAGCAGATAATGTCTCAGCCAGGCATATCTGCGGTCAAGTGATTGAACAGGCGGACGGGTGAAATTTGCCATTACACCTTCTTATTAGCGGTATTAGCTGGAAAGGGATGAAACAAGTGGGGAGATTTTTTCGTGGTAATAAAATAGCACTTGTCTTTCTTGTCCTCAGCACGGCTTTCATTTTTCTGATTGCAGATAAAACCAGTGATTATCGGGAAAATCAGCGTACTATCCTCCTCGCCTCTGCCATATCTTCAACGGGGATTCAAAGTATAGAAGGCTTGCAATATAAAGACAGCTCTCTCATGAAAGCAAAATATTATACAGTCAGATACGAATACAGTCCTGCCATACTTAGCAGGCAGAAATTAGCAGGTAAAATTGAAAGAAAACTGGCAGATTCAAAAGTAAAAATTTATGTAAGCCATGATTTTAAGGATAATTTCCTCATTCAAGCATATAATGCCCAGTTCTTCTATGATATTCTGGTATTTGATGACAGGGTGATGGTAACAGTCAATAAGAAGGATGCTTAAAATGATTCACCATGACTCAGTCAGTTTACTCTGGCTTTTTGTAATTAGAGAATAATCAGCCGCAAAGCATCACAAAACGCCCATCTGCAGCACGCAGGTGGGCGTTTCTTGTATTGCTTTATTTCATGCAGTCTTACAGGAGTTTATTGAAGTCCTGATTCAGTTTCTGCTCTGCAGCGGACAGTTTGTTTTCTGTTTCTTCTGTCCAGGCTTCATTGTCGGCCAGGTCGTCTTTGGCCATTTGAATCATTTTGTCCAGTTCTACCGGCTGGGGGCCGCCTTTGACTTTTCTATTTCTTACGATGGAGGCGGGATCTTTGGCGTGCTGCCATTCTTCTTCTGTCATGGGGAAGTCCCGGGGGAGATTGGGGTCACCGGCGGAGACTTTGGCATAGACGGCCTTGGCGTCTTCGTAGGTGAAGTCTCTGGGGGTGATATGATGGGCTCTGGCGTAGGTGACGATTTCGCTGGCGAAGTGGTGGCCCATGCGGAAGGGAATGCCGTGGTTTTTCATGAGTTCATCGGCGATTTCCTGGGAGCAGGTCCAGTCCAGGTTCAGTTCTTCCAGGGAGCGGGCGGGGTCGATGACCAGGTTGTTCAGGATTTTGTCCATGGCGGTGAGGACTTTGGAGGCCTCCGGCATGATGTCTCTGGCGCCGTTTAAACGGCCGTCGGCCATGCCGGCGGGAATGTTATGGGAGCGGAACATGGCTTCCACGGACATGCCCAGGAGGGTGGAGGCGTCGGTGCGGCAGCTGTTCAGGAGGCCCGGATTTCTTTTCTGGGGCATGGCGGAGGATACATAGGTATTTCCGCCGCCTTCTTTCAGGATGATCCAGGGGCGGGGCTGGGCGTACTGCTGCATGATTTCTTCGATGAAACTGGTGGTGTGGATGGCGATGCAGTTGGTGATACCGCCGGTTTCAATGGGGGCTTCCTGGGGGAAAATCTGGCCGGCGTCGTAGGTGTTGTAGGCGAGGCCGTCAAATCCCAGGTAGTCCGCCATGCGGTCCCTGTCCAAAGGCCAGCCGGTGCCGTTCAGCACGGTGCTTCCCATGGGGGAGCGGTTGAGGCGTTTGTAGTATTCCCGCACCCGCTGCATGTCACGGTTGTAGGCGTTGGCGTAGGCGATGAAATAGTGGGCCAGACTGTTTGGCTGGGCAGCTACGCCGTTGGTGTAGTTGGGGATGAGGGTGTCTTTATTTTCCTCTGCCAGCCGGATGAGGTCCGCCTGTACCTTGTTCAGCTTTTTCGCCATGGTGAGGAGGTGTTCCCGCTGCTCCATGATGCCAACGGTGGTGAGCATGTCCTGGGAGGAGCGGCCGGCATGGATTTTTGTCACATCGGGGCCGGCGGCCTTGATGAGGTAGGGCTCAAAGGTAATTACATTGTGGGGACGGGGCGCACCGGGCAGGTTTCCATCCCGGAGGACTTTGTCGATGCCTTTGGCAAAGGTATGGCCCTCTTCCGGCGTGAGGAGTCCTTCGTCTGTATTGATGACATCGGAGGCTTTATTAATCTGCCCCAGCCAGTAGAAATTGTCCCGCTGGGGCTGGGCGGCAAACACGGAGCCCGTGGAAATCAGGGCGCAGAGGGTAAGGGCAAGTACAGGTTTCTTCATCATAGGACCTCTTTTCTATATTTTTATATACTTATTATAAGGGATAGGAAGCGGAGAGGAAAGGTGGCTGGTGTATTAGTGAGACAGTGGGAAAGTGGGACAGTGAAGGCGGCTTCCGGCTTTCGGCTGTCGGCTTCCAGCTTCCGGCTGTCGGCTTCTGGCTGTCGGCTTCCCGCCCGCTCGTCATTCTTCGCTGCGCTCAGGATGAAGAGCGGGTGGGAAGGGAAAGTACGTAACGTTCCGCCGCGAAGGGGCATATATATTCATCGCCCCAAGGACGATGTCACAACCCTTCCCCCTTTGGTACTTCGTACCACCTTGCCACCCGCAAGCGGTGGCACAATGAATCCTCCGGCCGAAGCCCTGAGGATAGGTCCGAAAGAACTGATACCGCTATTTCTCGACGCCTAATGACGCAGCCTTCCCGCCGACTGGTATTCACTACCGATTTCTTCAACTACGGCCCTTACCGAGATTCTTCACTGCGTTCAGAATGACGGTGAGGGCGGGAAGGCAAGTACGTAACGCTAACTTCATAATTATTGCCCCGCGGGGCGATTCCACAACCTTCGGGCCGTAGGACCGTCAAACTTAAGAACCCTCCGGCCTTTAGGCCGGTCAATCTTAAGAACCCTCAGAACCTTCGCCCCCTTTGGTGCCTACGGCACCACCTTTGCCCCGGTGGGAAGCATGTCACTGGATTTTCAGGTCGCTGCGCTCCCCTACAAATCCAGTTCCTTTGCCACCCCGCAAGCGGGGGACAAAAAATTGCAGGGAACCCTTTGAATCCATGGGGCGCTTAGCATCCCCACCTCTGTAAAGCAAATTTCCTTGACAAGTCTCTTATCTTCCTGTATAATGATTCTCGTTGTGGTGATACTATGTCTATAGAAAATATCGTTGAAAAGGGAGAGCTCCTGGACCGATACGGGGCGCTCCTGACAAAGCGCCAGAGGGATTGTCTTGATTTGTACTATAATGAGAATCTGACTCTGGCGGAGATTGCGGAACATTTTCATATTTCCCGGCAGGCGGTGCATGATGCCATGCGTCACGGGGAGGAGCAGCTTATGACTTATGAGTCCGTTCTTCATCTTGTTTCCATGAGAGGGGATAAGGAGAAGGCGGCCAGGGAGCTGATGGAAATGATTCCGGATCAGTATCACAGGAAGGCTCGTGTACTGATAGACTGTTTATGGGAATGAAGGTGACCTTATGCCATTTGAGAGTTTAGGAGACAAGCTGCAGTCTGCGTTTAAAGATCTGCGGGGAAAAGGAAAGCTTTCGGAGAGTGATATCGACGGGGCCCTCCGCGAGGTCAGACGGGCGCTTTTGGAGGCAGATGTCAATTTCAAGGTGGCTAAGGATTTTATTGCCCATGTCCGTGAGAAGGCCATGGGTGAGGAGGTCTTCGGCAGCCTGAAGCCGGACCAGACGGTGATTAAAATCGTCCGGGATGAGCTGACGGAGCTTCTGGGGGGCACCCAGAGTAAAATCACCCTGTCCTCTACGGGGATGACGGTGATTATGCTGGTGGGCCTCCAGGGGGCCGGCAAGACCACCACCGCCGGCAAGCTGGCGCTCATGTTCAAGAAGAAGGGCCACCGGCCGCTTCTGGCAGCCTGCGACGTATACCGTCCCGCAGCTATCAAGCAGCTGGAAGTTCTGGGCCAGCAGACGGATGTGCCGGTGTACCGGATGCCGCCGAATGTGGACCCGGTGCACATCGCTTCTTACGCGGTGGATACGGCGAAGTCCTATAACCGGGATATCGTCATCCTGGATACGGCAGGGCGCCTGACCATTGATGAGAAGCTCATGGCGGAGCTTCGGAATATCAAGGCCGAGGTTCACCCCCAGGAAATCCTGCTGGTGCTGGATTCCATGACCGGCCAGGATGCGGTGACCACGGCGAAGGCATTTGATGAAAACCTTGGCATTGACGGGACCATCTTGACAAAGATGGACGGCGATGCCAGAGGCGGTGCAGCTCTTTCCATCAAGACTGTCACCGGTAAGCCTATCAAGATGATTGGCGTTTCCGAAAAGCTGGACGGCGGGCTGGAAGATTTCCACCCGGACCGTATGGCGGGACGTATCCTGGATCTGGGCGATCTGGAAACTTTGATTGAAACGGCCCAGAGAAATATGGATGCCGAATCCCTGAAGGATGCGGCAGGAAAGATTCGGAAGGGTGAGTTCACTCTGGACGATTTCCTGCGTCAGCTGAAGCAGGTGAGGAAGCTTGGTTCCTTCCAGTCTATCCTGGGCATGCTCCCGGGGATGGGCAAGTTCAAGGACCAGCTGAAGGATATCGACCTGGACGGCAAGGAAGTCAAGCATATTGAGGCTATCATCCTTTCCATGACCCCTGCAGAAAGGGCGAATGTGAAAATCCTGAACGGCAGCCGCCGCAAACGTATCGCCAACGGCGCCGGCGTGAAGATCCAGGATGTGAACCGCATGATGAAGCAGTTCGCTGAAATGCAGAAGACCATGAAAAAGATGAGAGGCAAGAAGATAAATCCATCCAAGTTGGGAAATCTGTCCGGTTTCCCCGGGATGTTCCATAAATAACCGAGACCAATTCAAGGAGGTGAATTTCATGTTAAAAATTCGTTTGACCCGTATGGGTGCTAAGAAGAATCCTTTCTACCGTATCGTAGTTATCGACTCCAGAGAAGCAAGAAACGGCGCTCCCACCGATACCATCGGCTGGTACGACCCGGCTAAACTGGACGCTCCGGTAAAGATCGATGAAGAAAAGGTTCTTTCCTGGCTTGGAAAAGGCGCTCAGCCGACCGACACCGTTCGTTCTATCCTGAGAAAGAATGGCATCCTTGCTAAGTTTGCAGAAGCAAAGAAATAATGGGGGCCGCGTATGAAAGAATTAGTGGAAACACTTGTCAAGGCTCTGGTCAAGAACCCTGACGCCGTCTCTGTGACCCTGGTCCAAAAGGGCAGCCTGGAAATTTATCAGGTCCATGTTGCCCCGGAAGACATGGGGAAAGTGATCGGCAGAAAAGGCCGCATTGCCAATGCAATCCGCACCGTTGTCAAAGCAGGCGCCCTGCGTGAAAACCGCAAGGTGGCTGTGGATATTATTTGAGAGGTGCCTCAATGGAAGAAATGCAGATTCTTGTCCCGGTGGCTGTGAAATCCAAGCTCACTGAGACATTAAAGACCACTCTGCTCAACGAAATCGGGCAGAATATCAGCCGTGTCGAACACGATATGGCTCAGCTTGAATTCGAAGCAAATGGCAAGCTGGCTGAACAGGCCAAAATCAACATTCAGGCCGTCGCTCCTCTCCGTGCCCAGTACGAAGCCCAGAAAGCCCGTATGCAGCAGGTGAAGGATAAGCTGAATGCTGACAAGGAACACCTGGAAAAGCTGGCCATCGGTGCTGAACTGAACCGTCAGCCCATGAACCGGATCGTCACCGTCCATGTGGGGGATGACATGAACGCCTTAACCGGCGGAGAAATCCTGGTTGAAGATGGAAAGATCATCGCTTTCCGCAACTGATATGAAACCCGATGAAATGATAATCGTCGGCCGAATCGTAGCCCCGCATGGTGTGCGGGGTGATTTGCGTATTCTTCCCGATACGGACAGGCCGGAGATTTTTAAAAAACTCAAAACCATCTATATCGGAGGAAAACCTTTCCGTCTCCTGTCCGCCCGTCCCCACAAGAATGTATACATTCTCCATGTGGAAGGGGTGGATGACAGGAACATGGCGGAAACCCTGATTTCCAAAGTGGTGGAAGTTCCTTTCTCGGAACTCCCCCGAAGGGAAAAAGGGTCCTACTACTACTTCCAGCTCATCGGGCTTAACGTAGTAACGGAAGACGGAAAGGCTGTGGGGACTGTGAAGGAAATCATAGAAACCGGAGCCAACAATGTGTACTCCATCAGCACACCGGAAGGAAAGGAAATCCTGATTCCGGCCATACCGTCATGTGTTCTTTCCATAGATATAGAGGCAGGACGTATGACGGTGCGCCTGCCGGAGTGGGAATAGCTTATTTTACGACGACCTGCTGCCTTTCATAAAAGGGGCGGCGGAAAGTCCTTCGAGGCTGTCATCTTGAAAATTGATATATTATCCCTCTTTCCGGAATTCGTGGAAGCATTCTTTCACCAGAGCATGATCAAGCGGGCTTTGGAAGCGGGACTGATAGAAATGGCTGTGACCAATCCCAGAGACTTTACCAAAAGCCGCCACAGACAGGTGGATGACACCATTTACGGCGGCGGTGCAGGCATGCTCATGATGTGCCAGCCCCTTTTTGATGCCTGCCATCATGTGCTTCCTGAAAAAGGGCCAAGGGATCGGGTCATTTTCCTGTCACCGGCAGGAAAGACCTTCACCCAGGACCGGGCCAAGGAACTGCAGCGGGACTATGACCATCTGGTCCTCATCTGCGGCCACTATGAAGGCGTGGACCACCGGGTGGAAGAACACCTGGCGGACGAACTCATCTCCATCGGAGACTACGTCCTCACCGGCGGCGAACTGGGAGCCATGGTTATCAGCGACGCCGTGGCCCGCATGGTGCCCGGCGTTCTGGGAGACGCAGGAAGCGCAGCCAGCGATTCCTTCTATGAACCGATTCTGGAATACCCCCAGTACACCAAGCCCGCTGACTACAACGGCTGGAAAGTGCCGGACGTACTCCTTTCCGGCCACCATGCAAACATTGCCCGGTGGAGAAGGAAAGAAGCCCTCCGCCGCACCATGACCTGCCGCCCGGACCTTCTGGAAGGGCAGGAGCTTTCCAAAGAAGACAGGAAGCTCATGGAAGAAATCAGGGAAGAAAAGGAGGAGTGACCATGGCACCAGTATACATAGGTCTCATCCACTATCCTATTTACAACAAACACATGGAAGTCGTCACCACGGCACTCACCAACTACGACCTCCATGACATTGCCAGAACGGCAAAAACATACGATGTGAAGAAATATTTCATCGTGCATCCTGTGGAAGCACAGCGTGAAATGGCCCTTCGCATCATGAATCACTGGAAAACAGGCGGCGGCGTGCACTACAATGCCAATCGCAAAGAAGCCTTTGAAGAAACCGAACTGGTTCCTACACTGGAAGATGCGATTTCATGGATTGAAAAAGAAACCGGCAAAAAACCGGCTATTGTCACCACCGACGCCAGGGTGTATCCTAATACTATCTCCTACGCAGCCATGCGCAGGAAAATCCACGACGAGGATACCCCCATCTTCATTCTCTTCGGTACAGGCTTCGGCATGACCAAGGAAATGATGAAAAAATTTGATTACATTGTGGAACCGATTTATGGCGCCGGTACTTACAACCACCTCTGTGTGAGAAGCGCCGTGGCCATCATCCTCGACCGCCTTCTGGGCGAACCCTGGTGGAATAAAAAGGAGGAATAATTTACTATGTCCGGACATTCCAAGTGGGAAAACATTAAGCGCAAGAAAGGCAAAACCGATGCCATCCGCGCCAGAATTACCACCAAAATTTCCAAGGAAATCACCATTGCAGCCCGCATGGGCGGCGGTGATCCCGTAGGCAACATGCGTCTGAAACTGGCCCTCACCAAGGCTAAACAGAACAACGTGCCAAAGGAAAACATTCAGAGAGCTATCGCTAAAGGCGTAGGCGCTGCCAGCGGTGCAGGCTTCGACGAAGTCACCTACGAAGGCTACGGCCCCGGCGGTGCAGCAGTCATCGTTGAATGCAACACCGACAACAGAAACAGGGCGGCAGCCGACATCCGCCACGCCTTCACCCATCACGGCGGCTCCGTAGGCACCCCGGGATGCGTATCCTGGATGTTCAAGAAAAAAGGCTCCATCATCGTCAGCAAAGAAGCTGCCGACGAAGACACCGTCATGATGGTAGCCCTTGACGCCGGTGCAGAAGACGTGTCCTCCAATGAAGACAGCTACGAAATCACAACCACCCCGGAAGAATTCCTCACCGTATCCGATGCCCTTGAAAAAGAAGGCATCCCCGTAGAGGCCTCCGAAGTGGCTATGGTTCCCGATAACTACGTCAAACTGGAAGGCGACGCAGCCCAGACCATGGCTCACCTCACCGCTGAACTGGAAGACCTGGACGATGTACAGGAAGTGTACACCAACGCCGAACTTCCGGAAGATGAGGAATAAGAAACTAAAAAGACTCCCTTCGGGGAGTTTTTTTAGTGGGAATTTTTGGGAGTGAGACGGACAGACGGTCATATGGTGCGGGAAGCAAATTCCGTAACGTCTTGCGCCCCCTTTAGGGTGGTAAGCGAACTTGATTCGTAGGGAGCTGAAAGCGACTGAGAATCAAGTGAGACGCTTTCCTGTGGAGGAGAGGGCCACGAAGTGGCGAGGGGGTGCTGGAGGGCAAGCAGAGAAATGATACTCTAAGCTGATGCGACCGCCAGTCGGCGGGCTGACAATGCCCTATTGTCCCACCGCTTGCGGGGTGGCAAAGGAACTGGATTTGTAGGGGAGCGCAGCGACCTGAAAATCCAGTGACATGCTTCCCACCGGGGCAAAGGTGGTGCCGCAGGCACCAAAGGGGGAGGGCTGCGAAGCAGCCCTTTTGCCGACCTGTATTTACCGGCTTATGTGTCGCTATCGGTTCTTACCGAGATTCTTCGCCTGCGGCTCAGAATGACGATGGGGCGGGAAGGAAAGCATATAACGCAGTCTGACGTCTGATTTCTGACTTCTATCGTCTAATTCACGCCCCTATCCTCCGTCGCCTACGGCGTGCACAGCGAACACATTTTGAAGGAGCGAAAGCGACGCACAAAATGTAGTGAGTCGTTTCTCCTTTAGGGGCCACCCCCCTTCCTAAGGAAGGAGGCTATAAACTGCGGAGACAGCAGCGAACACAACCTTTCTACACAACCCGCCGACGTAGTCGGCCACAACCTTCAGCCGCGCAGCGGCTGTCAACCCTTCTCATTTGAACCCTCTGAACCTTCACGCCCATCAGGGCGTGTCCAAATGGCGGTATCTTCCATAACCTTTCACCCTACGCATACCTATGCCAAAAAGGCATTTAAAAATAAATTGATTGCAAGGAATAAGAGGGCGTTGTATACTGTAATCGTTAATGGAAAGAATTCCTATCCAGGCGGGTTCTTTCTTTTTTTACGGAGCGGCGGTGCTGCTCTTTCTGTCTGTGGGAAGGACAGAAATTTCAATTTATTCTATTGGGGTGCAGGAGGTTTTATTTTGCTTACAACAATTAAAAAATGGGTGACCGGGGTGGCGCTGATTAAGCAGATTGCCATCGGTCTTGTTATCGGTATCGTGATTGCCCTGTTTTTCCAGCCGGTGATTCCGGTGGTGAAAATTTTCGGGGATCTCTTCGTGAAGGCCCTGAAGGGGGTAGCGCCGGTTCTGGTGTTCTTCCTGGTCATGAACGCCATGGCCCAGAAGAAGGAGAGTAAGGAGAACAGCATTCAGCCGATTATCGAGCTGTACATGATTGCCACCTTCTGCGCGTCCCTTGTAGGAGTGGGCATGTCCTTCCTTTTCCCGACGACCCTGAATCTGACAGTGGCACCGGATGCGAAGCTGGCACCGCCAAGCGGCATTGTGGAGGTGCTTCATTCCCTGATCCTGAGCGTGGTGGATAACCCCGTTTCCGCTCTCATGAACGCCAATTACATCGGCATTCTGGCCTGGGCGGTGATTTTGGGCATTGCCCTTAGAAATACCGCCGGTGATGTGACAAGAAGCTGCCTCAATGATATTGCCGCAGCCATTACGAAAATGGTAAGCTGGGTCATTCATTTTGCGCCTCTCGGCATTATGGGCCTGGTAGCCGATTCCGTGGGAACCGCCGGCCTTTCTGCCCTCCTTGGCTATGCACAGCTTCTGGGAGTGCTCATCATTTCCTACGGTCTGGTGGCCTTTGTGATGAATCCTTTCATCGTGTACCTGAAGACACGCAAGAATCCCTATCCCCTGGTCTGGGCTACGGTGAAGGACAGCGGCGTGTACGCCTTCTTTACCAGAAGCTCCGCTGCCAATATTCCGGTGAACCTGTCCCTCTGCAAAAGACTGGGACTGAATCCTGACACCTACACCATTTCCATTCCTCTGGGCGCCACCATCAACATGGCCGGTGCGTCCATCACCATTTCCGTGCTGGCCCTGGCAGCCGCCCATACCCTGGGCCTTGCCATCGACCTGCCTACGGCCTTCCTGCTCTGCATCGTTTCTTCCGTCGGCGCCTGCGGTACCTCCGGCGTAGCAGGGGGCTCCCTCCTCCTGATTCCGGTGGCCTGCGCTTCCTTCGGCATTGGAAATGATATTTCCATGCAGGTGGTGGCTGTGGGGTTCATCATTTCCGTCCTGGAAGATGCCTGCGAAACGGCACTGAACAGCTCCAGCGACGTCCTCTTCACCGCCACCGCCGAATTTGCGCAGCGGCGGAAAAAAGGAATTCTCCGGGCAGAAGATATGGTTCCGAAAGAAAAATAATGGATTTGAAACGGTATCCTTCGGGATGCCGTTTTTAGTTGCTCAAAAATAATATGAAAAAATTCGATATAGCAATTGACAAGAACGAAAATGTTTGATATAGTATTTGTAACGAAGAAAGTTACAAATATACAGCTAAGCTGATTTCATCGATTACAGAAAGAAGGAATTCACATGGAAATTACAATTTTTGGCAAAGGCAATATGGGAAAAGCCATCGGCGGCAATTTTGAAAAAGCAGGACAGAAAGTCACTTATGCAGGCCGCGATTTCAAGGACTCCCTGGGTGACGTGGTGGTGCTGGCCGTTCCCTACGGTGCCGTAGACAGCATCCTTTCCGCCCATAAGGAAGAACTGGCGGGCAAAGTGCTGGTGGACATTACAAACCCCGTGAACTTTGACACCTTCGATGGTCTGGTAGTACCGGGAGACTCCTCCGCAGCCGCTGAAATCCAGACGAAAGTGCCAAAGGCCCTTGTGGTGAAGGCCTTCAACACCACCTTTGCCGGCGTCCTGGCAGCAGGCAGCGTGGGCGGCAAGGAACCTACCGTGGTGCTGGCGGCTTCTGACTCCGAAGAAGCGAAGAAAAAGCTGGCCGAAGCCCTCGAAGGAAGCGGACTTTCCGTTTTGGATGCAGGCTCCCTGAAACGGGCCCGTGAAATGGAAGCCCTGGGTTTCCTGCAGATTTCCCTGGCAGCCAAAGAAAAGATTTCCTGGACCGGCGGCTTCGCAGTGATTCATTGATTCCTTTCATAAGCTGTTAAGAAGGCGGGCTCAGTGCCCGCCTTACTTTTATGCCGATAATCTGCTATGATAAATGTAAAATACAGGTTTCTGTGAAATCAAGGAGGTACCATGCAGATTTCCAGTCAATTTACCATTGCCATCCATATGCTTTCCTATATCGCCCTTTACCAGCATAAGGAAAAAGTCACCAGCGACGTGCTGGCCGCAAGCATCGAAGTGAACCCGGTCATCATCCGCCGTCTCCTCTCCCGCCTCAAAGGAGCAGGCATGATTACGGTCTACCGCGGCACCGGCGGCACCTTCCTGGCCAAAGAGCCAAAGGACATTACCCTCTTTGATGTCTATGAGACGGCGGAAAATCTGAAAGAAGAAGGTCTCTTCCACTTCCACGAACACCCCAATCCCAAATGCCCCGTAGGCAGAGACATCCACCGTGCCCTGGACGGCCGGCTCCACGAAGCCCAGAAAGCCATGGAAGAAAAACTGGCATCCTTTACTCTGGCAGACGTCATAGGGGATATAAAAGTATGAATTTTAGTGGGCTGGGGAAATAGTGTGCTAGTGGACTAGTGAAACAGTGTGCTAGGGTGCTAGTGTGCTGGTGGACTGGTGAACTAGTTGGCGTCACTATCGGCAGGTACCAAGATTCTTCGCTGCCCTTAGAATGACGATGGGGTGGGAGAGGTAGTACGTAACGCAGGCTCCTTCCACAGGAAGGAGCTTGTCGATAGCCCTGAGGATAGGTTCATCTTCCCGCCGATTGGTATTTACTACCGATTATCTCATATGATTCGAGTACCGAGATTCTTCGCCTGCGGCTCAGAATGACGGGCCCGGCGGGAAGGTTATCCCGTAACGCTGTCTTTATACTCATCGCCGAAGGCGATACCACCACCCTTTGAACCTTATGAACCATTTGAACCCTTTGAACCCGGGCCGCGAAGCATCCCCATGGGCGATACCATCACCCTTTGAACCCGGCCGCGGCTTCGCCGCGGCCCTTTTGACAAAAAATTTATACCTGTTTATAGAAAAACACTATCATACTTTTTGATAAATTTTCTCAAAAAAGGTGTACAATAGAGATGCAGGAAAGCCTGCCGGTTTCTTATGATTGGCAAAAACAGTTCCCCCCAGCAAGAAAGATCTATTTTATCATCCTCCTCCAAATCCGGGAACTGTTTTTCTTTTCCCTTTTTACGGCATCCGATTTCTTGACCCAATCGGGGTTCTCCTATATAATAGAATCTGTCCATGCGAGCGTGGCGGAACTGGTAGACGCACAGGATTTAGGATCCTGCGCTTTGTGCATAAGGGTTCGAGTCCCTTCGCTCGCACCAAAAAAGCTTAGAAGCCTTTTGGCTCCTAAGCTTTTTATCTTGGAAATTTTCATTTCCTCAGAAAGTTACCGGTTTCCCGTAGTAGGCGCATTCCAGGATGCGGCCCATGGTTTCGTCGTCCACCTTCCGCGGATTTTCCGGGGTGCAGGCGTCGAGGACGGCGTTGTGGGCGATGGCGTCCTTCTTTTCCAGGTACAGTTCTTCAGGAACGCCGTAATCTTTAAGGGACAGAGGAATGTCCATCATGCGGTCTAAATGCCTGATGGCGTCTTCATAGGACAGCACCAGCTGGGCATCGGTGTGGCCCGGCAGTCCCACAATGCGGGCCAGGTCAGCGTAGCGGCCCATGCAGGCTTTCTTATTGAACTGGATCACATAGGGCAGAAGGATGGCGTTGGCACAGCCGTGGGGAATGTGGAACACGGCACCGATTTTATGGGCCAGGGAGTGGGTAATTCCCAGAAGGCCGTTGGAAAAGGCCATGCCGGCCAGGCACTGGGCAATATGCATTTTGCCCCGGGCTTCCTTATCGCCGTGATAGGACTCCAGAATGTTATCGAAAATGTCGGAAACCGCCTGTTTGGCCAGGGGGTCCGTGAAGCCATTGGCACAGGTGGAAACGTAGGCTTCCGTGGCGTGGGTAAGGGCGTCCATACCGGTGTGGGCAGTGAGCTTTTTCGGCATGGTGAGAGGTATGTCCAGGTCCAGAATGGCCAGATCCGGGGTGAGGTTGAAATCGGCCAGTGGATACTTGATGCCTGTGGAATAGTCCGTAATGACGGAGAAGGAAGTGACCTCCGTGGCGGTACCGGAAGTGGATGGAATGGCCACGAAAATGGCCTTCTGCCTGAGCGGCGGCAGGGAGAATGGTTTCTTCACGTCATCGAAGGTGAGTTCCGGATGTTCATAGAAAACCCACATGGCCTTAGCTGCATCAATAGGGGAGCCGCCGCCGATGGCCACAATCACGTCGGGCTGGAATTCACTCATGGCGCTGGCCCCTTCTTTGACGGCCTCGATGGAGGGATCCGGAGCAATGCCTTCCATAATGCGGGTTTTAAGGCCATTATCCTGCAGCACCTTTTCTGCTTTCTGCAGGAAACCGCCCCGGCGCATGGAATGGCCTCCGGTGCAGATAAAAGCTTTCTTATGGCCCTTCAGCACAGCCAGTTTTTCAATGGCACCATAACCTACGTAAATATCTCTTGGCAGTGTAAAACGGAACATGAAAACTCCTCCTTTTTATGAAAGCCGCCGGCCGCCTGCCTGTTTTTCGGCATCGGGGCCGGCCCTTATTCAGTTTTGAAGGATTCGGTCATGGGGCTTGACACAATCGCCTTTGCCCTTGGAGGAAATCCTTCTTTTGGTTCACCTTTATTATACCGCTTTTAGGGAGAACGGAACAGATTCTTGAAAAAACGGCATACGCCTTTGATTAGATATGACTCATTCGCATTATTACAACAGGCGAGAGGGAAAAAGGGGATTCCGTTCAAAATTCTGTTGTGCTCCCGGTGGAAACTGTGATATAGTGGAATAAGTATTTCAAACGGTATTCTCTTCATGAGAAAGGAGCTTCTATTTCATGGGTATGCTCAAAGAATTCAAGGATTTTGCTCTTCGCGGCAATGTGGTAGACATGGCAGTGGGCGTTGTCATCGGGGCTGCTTTCGGAAAGATCGTTTCCTCCCTGGTCAGCGACATCATCATGCCGCCCCTGGGATACATTCTGGGAGGCATCGACTTCTCCAACCTTTTCCTCCCCCTGTCCCGTGTGCCCGTTTCCACCATTGCGGAAGCCAAGGAAATGGGAATCCCCGTCATTGCTTACGGCCAGTTCCTGAATAACGTCATCGACTTCCTCATCGTGGCCTTCGCTATTTTCATCGTGGTGAAGCAGATTAACCGCTTCTTCCCAAAAGCACCGGCCAAGGAACCAAGAAAGTGCCCCTACTGCAAAGAAGTCATCGCCGACGACGCTACCCGCTGCCCTCACTGCACAGCGGAATTGAAGTAATAGTATAGAAAAAGGTTCAGAGGGGAAGGGTTGACAGCCGCTGCGCGGTCCCTTTCCCGCCGTACTCGTCATTCTTACCCCGGGCGAAGAATCTCGGTGCATGACGTTAGTGGCACAGCAGCCGTTAAATGCCAGTCGGCGGGAAGGGGCGCCAGACGTTACGTGCGTGCCCTTTACGTCTTCATTGCCGCATGGCGTAGAGTTAAAGCCCCCTTCCACAGGAAGGGGGTGGCGCCGTTAGGCGACGGAGGATAGGGGCGTGGATTAGACGATAGAAATCAGGAATCAGATGTCAGACTGCGTTATGTACTAACCTTCCCGCCTTCACGGTCATTCTGAGCGCCAGCGAAGAATCTCGGTAAGAATCGATAGTGACATATAAGCCGGTAAATACCGGTCGGCGGGAAGGGCCGCCGATTGGCGGTCGCATCAGCTTAGAGTATCATTTCTCTGCTTGCCCTCCAGCACCCCCTCGCCACTTCGTGGCCCTCTCCCCCTAAAGGGGGCGCAAGACGTTACGGGATTTCCTTTTCCCCCATCGTCATTCTGAGCCACAGGCGAAGAATCTCGGTGCATGACGTTAGTGGTACATCAGCCGCTAAATACCGGTCGGCGGACAGCAGATAGCGGAAAGCTGTCTCACCGGCTCACCAGCTCACACCAGCTCACCAGCCTACTAATCCCCATATACGTCTAAAGCCTCCCTTGCGGGAGGCTTTTTTGGAGACGTTGGATTGTTGAGAAAGATTGGTAACAATGAGTGGAACCACCACGGCCAATGGTGATTTCCTTTTTGTTTACGCCTATATGATACAACGGTTTACTATGATTGTCAAGCTTGATTTTTAAATAAAATAACAATAATTAACAATACTCCGTTTCCATCTTTCCTCCCCATAGGTTATAATAGAACCAGTAAAAGTGACTCTTATTCAAAAGGAGGATTTCCAATGAAAAAAGAACTGGCAGCGCTGGCTCTGGCCTGTGCCCTCATTCCCGGCGTATCCATGGCAGCAGGGAAGGTGCCTACGTCGGAGAAAATGATGAATGATTATGACAAGTATGTGGTGGTGTACACTTCTGATGAAGAAAGAATTTACGCCGATGCCGATACCATTGAGCGGGATCCCGTTTCCGCCGGCGAACTTCCCATCATCCGGGCTACCCTGTATGCGGAAGTCTACAAGCACCCCCTTACCTGGCCGGACTATGGCAATTACCGCATGGTGGACTACATCCTCCAGTACGATACGGCGGTGGGTGCAGACCAGCTGGGACAGAAAATCAAGTACAAGATTCTGAACAAGCTGGAAGGGGCCTACACACCGGACGGCAAAGCAGCAGCCTATCCCGGCGACCCCAATGAGCCGGCCGATGAGGCGGAGGATATTTATATTGCTCTTTACCGCGTTTCCAAAACTTCCTATTAAGCTTTACAAAGAAGCATAAAAATTATATAATAATACTAATAAAATACAAAGCGAAGGAGCCTTACGATTTCCGCAGGGCTCCTTTTTATTTGTCTTATGATACGAAAGTGCGGCTTTGTTGGAGAATCTTATGGCAGACGGAAAGCCGCAGGGAAATCAAATTGACGGGACCTGGCCAGGGTTCTGATGGAGATGTGGATATGCAGCTTTTCATAGCAGGTGGATGCGGTGACGAAGGAAGAAACTGTTTCTACGTGGAGGGTGACCGCCACGCTTTTATTGTGGACGCCGGGACGTCCACCGACGGTTTGGACCGGATTCCGGACCTGACGCCGGAGCAGATTCATAAGGCGGAGTACCTCTTCATTACCCATTCCCACAGGGATCACACCGGGGCCATAGAGTACCTGGTGAAGCAGGGATTTGACGGGCCGGTACTCATGTCCAACCAGACCTACCGGCAGCTTCACTACAAGCCCTGGAATACCATGATACTGGACTCCACGGCGCCGGAACTGGAGCTGGAGCCCGGATTTACAGTGAAATGGGGCCGCACCGGCCACTGCGCCGGGGCCGTGTGGTTCGATATTTCCGTAGAAGGCAGGAGCCTCTTCTTCTCCGGCGACTACCGGGAAAACGACACCTTCTACCGCTGCGACGCCGTGCGGGGCCTTCACGCCGACATGGCGGTTATTGACGCCGCCTACAGCCGGAAGGACCGGGGACCGGACCTTCGGAAACAGGTGGTGGACACCGCCGCCGCCCTCATGAAAGACGGCGCACCCCTTCTCATGCCGGTGCCCCATTACGGAAGGGGCCTTTCCATGGGCGTCCTTTTCCACAAAACCTTCGGAAAAAGCCATGGCATTTACATGGCTCCCAAGCTCTACGATGAATGGCTCCGCCTGGGACATCGGAAATATTTCGTCCATGATGAAATCACGGAACTGCCCTTCTCCATCTTCCGGCGCTGGGATAACGAAACCATTGAAAAAGGAAATATCTATTTCCTCACCGACGCCCAGCTCTCCAGGGCCTCCAGCCGCCAGCTCATCCTGGACCACCCCGATATGGGCGTGCTCCTTACCGGAAGCATTCACGGCTACGGGAAAGCCCGCTGCTTCTTCCAGACAGGAAGAGCTAAATTTGCCCTCTGGCCCAACCACCTCACCTGGCAGGAAATGGAAGACCTGAAGGCGGAAAACGACATGCCGCTGGTGGTGCCTTTCCATAATAAAAAGGTGAAACCGGAAAATGATACCTTCATCTTTTAAGAATCTCTTCGGGGGGGCGAAAAAATCTAAATGATTTCTTCACAGCCCCATTTTCTATTACTTCCCTATGACAGTAAGCTTCCGGTCCATGTGTCATCTCGAGCGGGGGTACATGCCGGTATGGGCGGTAAAGATTTTGGTGTCTATTGAAACTCTGAGCCGAGAGATCTCCTGCCGCCATGCTGTGGATGCCGCTGCGAAGTGAGATTTTTCACAGCTCCTTTCCTGTCCTTTCGCGGGTATGATATAATAGGGCAAAGAGGAGATTCCCCGTTTCACAGGATAAGAAAGGTGGGGGTTTTATGTTAAAGTATAAAAAAATTCTGGTTCCCTATGATGGTTCCGACCATGCGAAAAAAGCGCTTCTCCACGCCATAGACCTGGCAAAGGCCGGCGACGGCACTACCCTTTATATTGCCTCCGTATGCAATATGGTTTCCGCCATGAGCAACTTCGACCAGGTATCCATTGCAGAAGGCTGTCTCACCACCAAACTGTCGGAAGACCTGGAAGAACAGTGCAAAGAGGACCTGAAAGAAGCAGCCGCCATGATTCCTGCCGGCATTGCCCATGAAGAACTGTACGAAGTGGGTTCCCCGGGACCGGTGCTCCTCAATATGGCAGAAGAAAAGGGCTGTGACCTGGTGGTCATGGGAAGCCGCGGCCTTGGCCCCTTGAAAGGCATCTTCATGGGATCCGTATCCAGCTACATGGTGAGCCGCTCCAAATGCCCCGTACTTATTGTGAAATAAAAAAGAACTGTGAGGAAATGTGAATCATTTCTTCACAGTTCTTTTTTATTGTTCCTGTATTCTCCTGAGAATTCTTCAAATGACGGCATGCTGCCTGCCCCTGCGTCATCTGCAGCTTGGGTCATGGTAAATCGGCACCACAAAAAGGCCTCACAGATAGCTGTGAAGCCTTTTTGCCTGGAAAAGAACATACCACATAGCAGGCAGTCCGTCCTGCCTTACCCCTGGCCATTATGCTCTTGATTTTCCCTTGTTTCCAGTGCACTGAATCGAAGCAGCCTCCTTTCCTTCCCCCTCCCTCCTGCTCCATGGATGGGCGCCTGCAGGATTTTCGAGAGGACTTCGCCGGTGCTGTTTCTATATGGATAGTCACGGAGGAGGAGAAGAGGTATCAGGGGGGGAGCAATCATGGCAGGGAAGGCGTATAATAGAAGATAAATTAAAGGTCTAGATGAAGTGACAAAAAAGAATGATAATAATTAGAGATATTTCAGTATGGCTTATGCTGAGGAAGTTGAAATCTATGCCATACTTTTAAAATCGGGAAACCATGGACAGAAATGTATAAGCACGGAGTCCGAGGGCCCTGGGGCGCAC
>ERZ791907.706-NODE-706-length-30386-cov-13.711714_pt1 | contig 30386 bp, 24 predicted proteins | sample MGYA00510145_ERZ791907 | MGnify/ENA primary metagenome ERZ791907 (study PRJEB30046, sample SAMN00792089) | human gut metagenome | study: EMG produced TPA metagenomics assembly of the A metagenome-wide association study of gut microbiota in type 2... | reverse complement strand
GGCAGCGGTGCAGCTGTGCGCCGCCTGCAAGACCCGCACGGCGCAGACCATAGCAGCCAGTGCCGCCCTGCCCATTGACGTGTTCGGCGAGAACCATGTGCAGGAGCTGTGTACAAACTACGATGCCGGGGCTTACTGCGGCAAGCCCAGCCATTTTATCGGCCATTTGCAGACCAATAAGATCAAAAAGGTGCTGGGGCGGGCAAGCCTGATCCAGAGCGTGGACAGTGAGCATCTGCTGCTGGCCATCGAGAAGGAAGCCGCCAAGACCGGCATCGTGCAGGACATTTTGCTGGAGGTGAACATCGGCGGGGAGGAAAGCAAGACCGGTGCTGCGCCGGAACTTCTCTGGCCGCTGCTGGACACCGCCGCCGCACAGGAGCATATCCGGGTCAAGGGTCTGATGGCGATCCCGCCCGTGAACGACGATGATGCCCAGAACCGCCGGTATCTGGCGCAGGTGTATCAGCTGTTCGTCCGGGCAGGGGAGCGGGGCTACCGCAACGTGGAGATGCAGACCCTTTCCATGGGCATGAGCGGCGATTTTGAGAACGCCATCCGCGAGGGCGCTACCCTTGTGCGCATCGGTACCGCCATCTACGGTGAGCGGGATTACAGTAAAAAGTAACGATAAAAACGGAGGAACCATGCCGAAAACTAAGACCAACGACCCCGGGGCGCACCACGCAAGCAGCGGTGCGCTGATCCGGCGTTTTCTGCCGTATCTGGCAAACTATAAGATGGTGCTGTGCCTTGATCTGTTCTGCGCAGCGCTGACGACCCTGTGCGATATCGTGCTGCCCAAGATCATGAGCATCATCACCAACTCTGCCATGGGAGTGGGCATCACCCTGACGGCGGGCATCGTGCTGAAGCTGGCGGCGCTCTACTTTGTGCTGCGCATCATCGATGGCGCAGCCAGCTACTATATGTCCAGCATCGGTCACATCATGGGCGTGCATATCGAGACGGATATGCGCCGGGATGCCTTTGACCATCTGCTGCAGCTGGATCACACCTACTACAACAACACCAAGGTGGGCACCATTATGGGGCGCATCACCAACGATTTGTTTGACGTGACCGAGTTCGCCCACCACTGCCCGGAGGAGTTTTTCATCGCGGGCATCAAGATCGTGGCGTCCTTTGTCATCCTGTGCCGCGCCAGCATCCCGCTGACCTTGGCAGTGTTTGCCTGTGTGCCGCTGATGGGCGTGGTATCGGTGTACCTGAACGGACGTCTGCGGGCGCGGTTCCGCCAGCAGCGTGTCCAGATCGGCGAGCTGAACTCCACCATCGAGGACAGTCTGCTGGGACAGGGCGTGGTCAAGGCCTTTGCCGCCGAGGACGAGGAGCGGGAAAAGTTTGCCAAGGGCAACCGCGCCTTTGAGCAGATCAAGACCCTTGGCTACTACGCCATGGGTGCGTTCAATACCTCCACCCGAATGTTTGACGGCCTGATGTATCTGGTGGTCATTCTGGCGGGCGGTCTGTCGCTGGTGTACGGCAAGATCACCGCCGGCGACCTTGTGGCCTATATGCTCTACGTCACCACCCTCATCGCCACCATCCGGCGCATCGTGGAGTTTGCCGAGCAGTTCCAGCGCGGCATGACCGGCATCGAGCGCTTTGCCGAGATCATGGACACCCCGGTTGCCATCAAGGACGCCCCGGACGCCGTGCCATTGCAGCCCGGCCCCGGCGAGATCCGGTTCGAGAAGGTGTGCTTTGAGTACCCGGACGACCACAACAAGGTGCTGCACGACGTCAGTCTGGACATCCGCGCCGGGGAGCGTCTGGCGCTGGTAGGTGCCTCCGGCGGCGGCAAGACCACCCTGTGCAACCTGATCCCCCGCTTTTACGAGGTGACCAGCGGCCGCATCCTCATTGACGGGCAGGATATCCGCCGGGTCACCTTAAAGAGCCTGCGGCAGGATATCGGCATCGTGCAGCAGGACGTGTACCTGTTCAGCGGCACGGTGGCGCAGAATATCGCCTACGGCAAGCCCGGTGCCACCCGGCAGGAGATCGAAGCCGCCGCCCGTCTGGCGGGCGCGGAAAAGTTCATCCTTGCGCTGAAGGACGGCTACGACACCTATGTGGGCGAGCGCGGCGTCAAGCTGTCCGGCGGACAGAAGCAGCGCATCGCCATTGCCCGGGTGTTTTTGAAGAACCCGCCCATCCTGATTCTGGACGAAGCCACCAGCGCACTGGACAACGAGAGCGAGATCCTTGTGGGACAGAGCCTTGAAAAGCTGGCGCATGGCCGCACCACCCTGACCATCGCCCACCGCTTGACCACCATCAAGGACTACGACCGTATCCTTGTGCTGGGCGAGGAGGGCATCGTGGAAGAGGGCACCCACGCCCAGCTGCTGGAAAAGCAGGGCGTCTACTACCGCCTGTGGAACCAGCTGCCCGCAGAGGATGAGGAATAAAAGCGCCTGAAATACAAAAAAGACACCCGAAAGGGTGTCTTTTTTCGTATGGGCCAGGCAGGACTTGAACCCGCGACCAAGCGGTTATGAGAACGTCGCTAATTTTGAAATCCCATTTTTCTTGTGGAATCTTGTGACTATCTCATAATTCTGAAAAAACGCCTTTGTGTACTTTGACGTAACTTTTGGTGTCTTTTCGTGTCTAAAATGGCTCTTTGTACCCAGAACCGTACCCAAGAATTTTTGGGTACGAAACTCGACACTTACTGTTACCATTTTACCATGCCCATAAAAAAAGCCTGAACATCCTGTGTGTGTGTCGTTCTTCATAAGGGTACATCATTTCTGCCGTAAAAGCAATATCTATTTTTACATGGCTCACTTTCAAAAGAAGGTGAGCTTTTTCTTTTGCAGAAATCGAGAGGAGGTTTTCCACATGAACACACCCATACAGTTGAAAATCCGAGGCCACACCAAATGATGCTGGACTACTTCTACGGGCAGTCGGGCGAATTGTTCTCCTACTTCCGCATCCCGAAAGCACTGTTCCAAGACCACCGCTTCCGGCAGCTCTCCACGGATGCCCGGACACTGTACGGCATCCTGCTGGACCGTATGAGCCTGTCTGCAAAGAACGGCTGGCTGGACGAGCAAGGGCGGGTGTATATCATCTACACCGTCCGGGAGGTGCAGGAGTCCCTCTGCTGCGCCGAGCATAAAGCGGTCAAGCTGCTCCGGGAACTGGAGGACATCGACCTCATCGAGCGCAAACGCCGTGGTTTGGGCAGACCCAGCCTGATCTACGTCAAGGACTTTTCGTCCGGCTTGCCAAAAGCGCAAGTGCAGAATTGCCCAAACAGCAATTCAGGTGCTGCCGAAAGCGCAATTCTGGAGCAGCCAAAACCGCAAGCAAATAAGACTGATAAGAATAAGACAGAGTGGAACGATCCTGACCCTATCTGTTCCGGGGGCATCCGGGAGCAGCTTGAGGACTATTTTTATCAGGTATTGGAGGTAGACCTTCTGCTCCGGCTTTGCCCGGACGATGAGGACTCCATCTATCAGATCGTGGATTTGCTTGTGGATACCTGTTCTACCAAACGCAAGATGTTGCGGATTGCAGGAGATGACAAGCCCACCGAGGTGGTACGCAGTCGGCTGAAAAAGCTGAACGCCGACCACATCCGTTTTGTACTGGATTCGCTGGCAGAAAACACCGCTCCGGTGCGGAACATGAAGCAGTATCTGCTGGCGATGCTCTACAATGCGCCCACCACCATGAACCTCTACTATCAGAACAAGACGAACCACGACTTTGCGCGTGGTTCACCGAAGGCGGGGTGATGTTATCGCAAAGAAAGCTACGATTATCGCAGTCACCAATCAAAAAGGCGGTGTGGGGAAAAGCACCACCTGTGAAAATCTGGGCATCGGGCTGGCGATGGAGGGCAAAAAAGTCCTGTTGGTGGACGCTGACCCGCAGGGCAGCTTGACCATCAGCATGGGCTGGCAGCAGCCCGATGAACTGCCCACCACCCTTTCTACCCTGATGCAGAAAGCCATAAACGACCAGAGCATTCCGCCCGGTGAAGGCGTTCTGCACCATGCGGAGGGCGTTGACCTGATTCCGGCAAACATCGAACTGGCAGGGTTGGAAGTGGCGTTGGTGAACAGCATGAACCGGGAAAAGATGTTGAAACAGGTGCTGGACAGTGCCAAGCGGGAGTACGATTTTATTCTGCTGGACTGTATGCCATCGCTGGGGATGCTCACCATCAACGCACTGGCGGCGGCAGACGCTACCCTGATTCCCGTGCAGGCGCAATACCTGTCCGCAAAAGGTCTGGAACAGCTTTTACAGACCGTCCAAAAGGTCCGACGGCAGATCAACCCCAAACTGAAAATTGAGGGTATTCTGCTGACCATGACTGACAGCCGCACCAACTACGGAAAGCAGATCAGCAATCTGATCCGGCAGGCATACGGAAAGCACCTGAAGGTGTTTGAGCAGACCATTCCCCGCTCTGTCCGAGCGGCTGAAACCAGTGCCGTGGGCAAGAGCATTTTCCAGCACGACCCCAAGGGTAAGGTGGCAGAAGCCTACAAATCTCTTGCAAAGGAGGTGCAGGCGGATGCCGATCGACAGCGGAAACTTAGCTCTGAAAGGGCTAGATGACCTGTTCTCCACCGAGGAAAAACGACAGGAGGAACAGCGGGAGCAGGTGCAGCAGATTCCCATTGATGCGCTGCACCCCTTCACCAACCACCCCTTCAAGGTGTTGGACGATGAAGCTATGACCCGGACGGTGGAGAGCATTGCTCAGTACGGCGTACTGGCTCCGCTGATCGCCCGCCCTCGCCCGGACGGTGACGGCTATGAGATCATCTCCGGGCACCGTCGTCAGTATGCGGCTAAACTTGCCGGGCTGGACACCCTGCCGGTCATTGTGCGGCAGATGTCGGATGATGCCGCTGTGATACTGATGGTGGACAGCAATCTCCAACGTGAACACATCCTGCCAAGTGAAAGGGCTTTCGCCTACAAAATGAAGCTGGACGCAATAAAAAATCAAGGTGCTAGGTCAGATTTAACTTCTACGCAAGTTGCGCAGAAGTTGTCTGTTGAAAAAGTAGGCGATGATGCTGGGGTAAGTAAAGATACTATTCGCCGCTTCATCCGTCTGACCAACCTTATCCCCGAACTGCTGGACATGGTAGACGAAAAGAAGATCTCCTTTAATCCCGCTGTGGAACTGTCCTATCTGGACGAAAGCCAACAGCGGGATTTTTTAGAAGCCATGGATGGTACCCAAAATGCCCCATCTGTATCGCAGGCTCAGCAACTAAAGAAGATGGCGCAGTGTGGTGAGTTCACCTATGAAAAGGCGTTTGATATTTTGGGGCAGGAAAAGAAGAGTGAGCAGGACACTGTAACTATCAAAAACGACATCCTGCGAAAATACTTTCCACGCAGCTATACGCCTCGGCAAATGGAAGAAAAAATCATTCAGCTTTTGGATGCGTGGCAGAGAAAACAGCAGCGTCACAACGAACGCTGACCCGTAACGCAAGACCCGATGGGGTCTTTTTTGTTTGCAAAAATTTGGAGGTAACGCCTATGAACAACACGATTCCTTTTCACTCCGCAACCCATGCTCCGCAGATTACTGTGGACGTGAACATCCTGTCCATGCTGAAACAGGCGGCATCCTGCCTGACCGAAATGGCAAGCGAGAATGTCTACCTTGCCGCCATCGGCCCGGACATGGAATTGACCATTATCATGGAGGAGGATGCCCCTTCCATTCTGCCCTGTTTCGATGAGGGCGACGCTCTGATTTCCGTGAAGGGTGCGCCGCTGTTTATCAGCTACAATCCGGCGCAGGTCCTCAAGCTGGCTGGCAAGCGGTATCTGACCGGCCCGGTCATTTTCTACCGCACCGATGGGCACAGCACCATCGTATCCCTGACGGTGGAGGATATTTATCGCTTTCAGACCTATCTGGAAAGTCACAGCACCACCCTGATGGCAGATGGTCAGAAGCTGACCTGCATCTGCATCGACTGAGGTGTGAATGGAACAGAATGAAAACACCCTGTCGGTGCTGAAAATTGCGCCGGGACAGCATCCGCAGCAGGTCGAGATTGACAACGACCTGAAAGCCTTGCAGCAGGCTGTGGGCGGCTCCATCGGCGCAAGCTATCCCTTTGCCGACCCGGTTGCCATCGTTTATAACGATGACGGCAAACTCATGGGACTGCCCCTGAATCGTGCCCTGCGGGACGAGGACGGGCAGATGTACGATGCCGTAGCCGGAGACTTTCTGGTAGTGGGACTGGGCGAGGAGGATTTTGCATCCCTGACCCCGGAGATGGCACAGAAGTACGAGCAGCTTTTCCATCAGCCGGAAGCCTTTCTGAAACTGGGCAACCGTCTGCTGGTGCTGCCGGTGCCCGATGAACCTCCCACGGAAAAGCCCCGCACCAAGCCCACGTCAGAGCATGACCGCTAAAATCACCCTGCTGCACGGGAGGTGATGGCAGTGCAGGAAGAAATCGAACAAAAGACATTCAACATTATGATCTCCACCACAAAGCTGTCTGCCCGGACTGTCCTGCGGGCGGTAAAAGCGGCGCTTCGGCTGTACCAGTCCAAGGCATCCCAAGGCAAGCAGAGCGTCCGCACCCTTCTGCGGCAAAACCGGGGCGTGTCCAGCGTGGAAATCAGCAAGACCGGCATCCGTGGCTTAGAGCGGTATGCCAAAAAGTACGGCATCGATTACGCTATCCGCAAGGACACCTCCGAAGTGCCGCCCCGGTATCTGGTCTTTTTCAAAGCCCCGGACGCAGAAGCCTTCCAATCGGCGTTCAAGGAGTATTCGGCATCCCTGCTGAACAAAGATAAACGCCCCTCGGTGCTGGCACGATTGCAGGAACTGGTGCAGGCGGCGGCAGAACTCCCCGGCAAAGTCCGGCACAAGGAACAGGAGCGTGGACTGTGACCACGAAAAAGCTGACAAAGCTGCTGGCACTGTATCTGCCCTATCTTCTGCTGGGGCTGGCGGCGACCAACTTTGGCGAAGCGTGGCGGCTTGCCGAGGGCAAGGAACTGGGCGATAAAATCATGTCGCTGATGGGCACCATCCCGGTGGCGTTTGCAAACCCTCTGCCCAGCCTGCATCCGCTGGATCTGCTGGTGGGTCTGTGCTGCGGTGCCGGGATGCGGCTGGCGGTCTATTTGCGTGGCAAAAACGCCAAGAAGTACCGTCATGGCATGGAGTACGGCTCTGCCCGGTGGGGCAATGCGAAAGACATTGAACCATTCATGGCTCCCAAGTTTTCCGACAACATCATTTTAACCAAGACAGAGCGGTTAATGATGAGCAATCGTCCACCTGACCCCAAGAACGCCCGGAACAAAAACGTGCTGGTGGTCGGCGGCTCCGGCTCTGGTAAAACGAGATTTTGGCTGAAACCGAACCTCCTGCAATGCCATAGTTCCTATGTCGTAACCGATCCGAAAGGTACAATCGTGCTTGAATGTGGGCAGGCCATGCTGAAAAATGGTTATAAGGTAAAAGTTCTGAACACCATCAACTTCAAAAAGTCCATGCACTACAACCCGTTCAGCTACGTCCACAGCGAAAAAGACATTCTGAAATTGGTCACTACCCTTATGACCAACACCAAGGGCGAAGGCAGCGGCGGAGACCCATTCTGGGAAAAATCGGAACGTCTTTTGCTGACTGCGCTTATCGCCTATCTGCATTATGAAGCCCCGGTAGAGGAACAGAACTTTGCTACCCTGCTGGAAATGCTCAACACCATGCAGGTGATGGAGGACGATGAAGAATACCAGAACCCGGTTGATCTGCTCTTTGAGGATTTGGCAAAGACAAAACCGAACAGTTTTGCTGGGCGGCAGTACAAACTTTACAAGCTGGCTGCCGGCAAGACCGCAAAATCCATCCTCATTTCCTGCGGTGCCAGATTAGCCCCCTTCGACATCCAAGAACTGCGTGATCTCACCATGTACGATGAGCTGCAACTGGACACGCTGGGCGATAAGAAAACGGCGCTGTTCCTCATCATGTCGGACACGGATTCCACCTTTAACTTCCTCATCAGCATGGTCTACACCCAGCTTTTCAACCTTTTGTGCGACAAAGCGGATGATGTGTACGGCGGCAAACTGCCCATCCATGTGCGGTGCCTGATCGACGAGTGCGCCAACATCGGGCAGATTCCCAATCTGGAAAAGCTGGTGGCGACCATTCGCAGCCGTGAAATCTCTGCCTGCCTTGTTTTGCAGGCGAGAAGTCAGTTGAAAGCCATCTACAAGGACAATGCGGACACCATCGTGGGCAACATGGACAGCCAGATATTTCTGGGCGGCAGCGAGCCTACCACTCTGAAAGACCTGTCCGAAATGCTGGGCAAAGAAACAATTGATTCGTTTAACACTTCGGACACCCGTGGCAACAGCCCCAGCTACGGCACTACCTTCCAAAAGATGGGGCACGAATTATTGAGCCGGGACGAGCTGGCGGTGCTGGACGGCGGCAAGTGTATTTTGCAGCTGCGTGGTGTGCGCCCCTTCCTTTCGGACAAATACGACCTGACCCAGCATCCCAACTACAAGCTGACCTCGGACTACGACCCCAAAAACACCTTCGATATTGAAAAATATCTGAACCGCAAAGAAAAGATCCACCCCGGTGATGAGTTCATCGTGGTGGACGCTGATTCGCTCCCGTCTGCCTGACCCGGTAGGCGGTTTTATTTTCGACCAGAGAGGTACACCGGAAAATCCACTCTGCCGCAGTTCACGGCACCAAAAATATGGTTTCGGGTGTGTACGGACGGTCTACAACTTTCATTTATAAAGGAGAAACGATTATGGAATTCTTCAACTCTGCTATCGAAGTTCTTCAGACTCTGGTTGTCGCTCTGGGTGCCGGTCTCGGCGTTTGGGGTGCCATCAACCTGCTGGAAGGTTATGGTAACGACAACCCCGGCTCCAAGTCTCAGGGCATGAAGCAGCTCATGGCTGGCGGCGGTGTCGCTCTGGTGGGCATCACCCTGATTCCTCTGCTGTCTGGTCTGTTCGGCTAAGAGCCGCAGGCGGGGTTTCCCGCCTGTACATACGCAATCGCTCCATCTCTGCTGTGGATAACAGCCCTTTATCATAAGGAGCGCATTGCGGTACGAATCTCCACCCATCCATGAAAGGCGGTGCTATTATGCAGTTTTTGACCCACATTATTTTTCTCCTGAATCTGCTCAAGACCCTCATCAACCACTTCAGCTAAGGACGGTGACTGCTGAATGGAAACCGTTCTCAAAGCCATTGCCGACTGGATCAAAGGCATCCTGACGGCAGGCATCATGTCAAATCTCAGCGGGCTGTTCGATGATGTGAACACGCAGGTCGGCAACATCGCCCAGCAGGTGGGCACCAAGCCATCCAGTTTTGAACCACGGGTGTTTGCCATGATCGAAGCCCTCTCCCGGAATGTGGTGCTGCCCATTGCAGGCATCATCCTGACCTTCATCGCCTGTTATGAGTTAATCGAAATGATTACTCAGCACAACAATATGGCGCAGTTTGAGCCTGCCCTTATCATGCGCTGGATTTTTAAGACCGCTGTTTCGGTATGGCTCATCTCCAACACCTTCGATATTGTGATGGCGGTGTTCGACGTTACCCAGAAGGTGGTGTCCGATTCCAGCAGCATCATTGCCGGAAACACCCGTGTCAACGACATTGGTTTGTCCATGCTGCAATCCAGCCTGATGCAGATGGATGTTGGCCCCCTGTTCGGGCTGTTTTTGCAATCCTTCTTCATCGGCATTACCATGCGCATCCTGTCCATCGTGATTTTCGTCATCGTCTACGGAAGAATGATTGAAATTTACTGCATGGTGAGCCTTGCCCCCATTCCCATGGCAACCTTCGGCAACCACGAGCAGAGCCACATGGGGCAGAACTATCTGAAATGCCTGTTTGCGCTGGGTTTTCAGGGCTTTCTCATCCTCATCTGCGTGGCGATTTACGCCGTGCTGATACAGTCGGTAGCGATTTCCGGGGATGCCATCAACTCCATTTGGAGCATTGTGGGGTACACCGTTCTGCTCTGTTTCAGCCTGTTCAAGACCAGCTCCGTGACAAAATCCGTCCTCGGAGCGCATTAAAAAGGAGGTGCTTTATTGGCTGCGTATATTTCCGTGCCCCGTGATTTGACCAAGGTCAAATCCAAAGTGGCGTTCAACCTGACCAAACGGCAGCTCGTCTGCTTTGGCACAGCGGCTCTCATTGGAGTGCCGCTGTTTTTTGTTCTCCGGGATTCCGGCGGCAACACCGCCGCCACCCTCGGCATGATGGCCGTTATGCTGCCTGCATTTTTTCTGGGTATGTACGAGAAAAATGGTCAGCCGCTGGAAAAACTGCTGTCGCACTATGTTCAGGCGCGATTCTTGCGCCCGAAGATTCGACCTTATAAGACCAACAACTACTACGCGATTTTGATGAGAGGAGGGTCAGCCAATGCCGTTTTGGAAAAAGACCGATAAGGGCGGCAAGAAAAAGCCGCCGAAGTCTGCTGTTCCCCGGACAGCACAGCAGTCCATCCCCATGCAGCGGATGTTCGAGGATGGCACCTGCCGGGTAAAACCCAACTACTACACCCGCACTATCCAGTATCAGGACATCAATTATCAGCTCGCCCAGCAGGAGGACAAGACCGCCATTTTCGAGGAATGGTGCAGTTTCCTGAACTTCTTCGATTCCAGCATCAAGTTTGAACTGTCCTTTGTGAACATGGCAACGGACAGCACAGAGTTTGAGAAGAGCATCCGCATCCCGTACCAAAAAGATGGCTTTGACGATGTTCGCGCCGAGTATTCTCAAATGCTGCGTCAGCAGCTTGCCAAGGGCAATAATGGTCTGACTAAGACCAAGTTCATCACCTTTGGTGTGGAGGGTGAAAGCATGGCGCAGGTCAAGCCCCGGCTCGACCACATCCAAAACGATTTGCTCAACAACTTTCACCGACTGGGGGTGCAGGCAAAGCCCCTGAACGGTGTCCAGCGGCTGAAACTCATGCACGATATGTTCAACATGGACGGTGCCAGCAAGTTTCACTTCGACTGGAAAGACCTCGTAAAAAGTGGGCTTTCGGTGAAGGATGCTATTGCGCCTACCGCCTTTGCCTTCAAGAACAGCCGCACCTTCCAGATGGGCGGCATTTTTTGCGCCGCCAGCTTTCTGAGCATCACGGCATCCGACATCAGCGACCAGCTTTTGAAGGATTTTCTGGACATGGATTCCTCGCAGATCGTCACTATGCACATTCAGAGTGTCGATCAGAACCGTGCCATTAAGACCGTGAAGCGCACCATCACCGAACTGGACCGCAGCAAGATCGAGGAGCAGAAAAAAGCCATCCGTGCCGGGTATGATATTGACATCATCCCGTCCGATTTGGCAACTTACGGGCGGGATGCGAAAGCCCTGCTCAAAGAACTTCAGAGCCAGAATGAGAGAATGTTTTTGGTGACGTTCCTTGTTCTGAACACCGGGCGCACAGAACAGGAGCTGGAAAACAATGTTTTTCAGGCATCCAGTATTGCCCAGAAGCACAACTGCAATCTGTGCCGGTTGGATTTCCAGCAGGAGCAGGGCTTGATGAGCAGCCTGCCGTTGGCAGACTGCCAGATCGAAATTCAGCGGGGACTGACCACCAGCAGTACCGCTATCTTCATTCCATTCACCACGCAGGAATTGTACCAGAGCGGAAAAGAATCGCTGTACTACGGCTTGAACGCCTTGTCCAATAACCTCATCATGGTTGACCGCAAGAAGCTGAAAAATCCCAATGGGCTGATCCTCGGCACTCCCGGTTCTGGCAAAAGTTTCTCGGCAAAGCGTGAGATCACCAACGCATTTCTGGTGACAGACGATGATATTATCATCTGCGACCCGGAAGCAGAGTACGCTCCGCTGGTGGAGCGTCTGCATGGGCAGGTTATTCACATCGGTCCCGCCAGCACGCAGTATATCAACCCCATGGACATCAACAGCAATTACAGCGAGGAGGACAACCCGCTGGCGTTGAAGGCGGACTTTATTCTTTCTCTGTGTGAGCTGGTGGTGGGCGGCAAAGAGGGCTTACAGCCGGTAGAAAAGACGGTCATTGACCGCTGTGTTCATGTGATCTACCGCAAGTATTTTGAGAATCCCACCCCGGAAAATATGCCCCTGCTGGAAGATCTGTACAATGCGCTGTTGACGCAGGACGAACCGGAAGCCCGTCATGTGGCGGCTGCGCTGGAAATCTACGTCAAGGGTTCTTTGAACATTTTTAACCACCACACCAACGTGGATATCCACAACCGTATCGTTTGCTTTGACATCAAGCAGCTCGGCAAACAGCTCAAAAAACTGGGGATGCTCATCGTGCAGGATGCCGTGTGGGGGCGCGTTACCGCCAACCGCAGTGCCGGAAAATCCACCCGGTACTATGCAGACGAATTCCACCTTTTGCTGAAAGAGGAGCAGACCGCCGCCTATTCCGTGGAGATCTGGAAGCGTTTTCGCAAGTGGGGCGGCATCCCCACAGCCCTAACGCAGAACGTCAAAGATCTGCTGGCAAGCCCTGAAGTATCGAACATTTTCGAGAATTCGGACTTTGTGTATATGCTCAATCAGGCGAACGGTGATCGACAGATTCTCGCAAAGCAGCTCAATATTTCGCCTCACCAGCTTTCTTATGTGACCCACTCCGGCGAAGGCGAAGGGCTGCTGTTTTTCGGCAACGTGATTTTGCCCTTCGTTGACCACTTCCCGAAAGACCTTGAACTCTACCGCATCCTCACGACCAAACTCAACGAGATCTCGGAGGGCGCACAGAAATGAGCAAGCCGAAACTGAATCTCAAAGAGGAATCGTCTGCCAAAAAGACCCGTTCTCCCCCGAAGAAAACCAAGGTGGAGCAGTCGGTGCCCAAAAAGAAAAAGCTGAAAACCGATGCGGAAAAGGCGGCAGAGAAAGCCCAGCACCTGCGGTTCGGCAAGGCAGAATTGACCCCGGATGAGTTGAGCCGGTTGAGCAAGGCACAGAAACGGGAAATGTACGCCGCCCATGCCGCCTGCTCTGTGGTGCATCGGGAGGTTGACCAGTACGAGGATGAAAACGTCGGTGTGCAGGCGTTGAGCGAGGGCGAAAAAGCGGCAGAAAATGTCCGGGATATTTCCAAAAGCCGCTATGCCCGGAAACTCAAGAAGAAAGCCAAGATGCAGGGCAAGAAAGGCTCCAAAACCGCTAAATCTTCCGCATCGGAGCCGACTGCGGCACAAGATGCAGGCGCATCCGGCACCGGTGAGGGAGGCTCCAACTGGCTTTCACGCTGGAAACAGCGGCAAGAAATCCACAAAAGCTACTATGCCGCCGCCCGTTCGGGCACGGCGGCGCAGACCGCAGGCGGCAAGGCGGCATCCAATGGTGCATCTACCGCCCGGTCCGGCGTGGAACAGGCGGTAGAAAAGGGCAAAACTGCCGTCAGCACCGCCGTAAAGGGGCTGGTGAATGCCGCCAAAGGCAACGCACACGTTCTGGTGATCGTGGGCATTTTTCTTTTGCTCATTCTCATGGTCATGTCCGGCTTCTCGTCCTGCGGTATCCTTTTTTCCGGCGGCACACAGGTGTCCGGGCAGACCATGTACTCCGCCGAGGACAGGGACATCCGGGGTGCAGAGCAGGATTATAAAAAGTTGGAAAAAGAACTGGACAAGAAAATCAAGCGCACCCCCACCGACCATCCCGGCTACAACGAGTACCAGTACCACCTCGACCCCATCGAGCATGACCCATGGCAGCTGACTTCGTTCCTGACCACCTTGTATGACGATTACACCCGGTCGGAGGTGCAGGGCAAGTTGAAGGAGACCTTCAAAAAGCAGTATAAGCTGACCACATGGGTAGAGGTGCAGACCCGGTATATGACTGTGTGGGTCATGACTCCCGCAGGAATCCCAGTCCCCACGCAGGTGCCCTACGAGTACCGCATCTTCCACACCAAGCTGGTCAATCGTGGCTTGGAAGTGGTCATTCGGGAAGAACTGAATAACGACCAGTGGAAACGGTACGAGATCTTTCAGGACACGCTGGGCGGTCGGCCTTATCTGTTCAACGGAGGCCTGCCGCCCGGTGGCTCCGATGGTTCCGGCACACCGGGCATCGACTATCAGATTCCTGCGGAAGCCCTGACCGACAGCGAATTTGCCGCCATCTACAAGGAAGCCCAAAAGTATGTGGGCACACCCTATGTGTGGGGCGGTTCCACCCCGGAAACAGGCTTTGATTGCAGCGGCTATGTCTGCTGGGTCTACAACCAGAACGGCTACGATGTGGGACGCACGACGGCAAACGGATTATGGCAGAAAAGCCAGCACATTTCCGAAGCAGAAGCAAAACCCGGAGACCTTGTTTTCTTTGAAGGAACGTATGATACGCCGGGGAAAAGTCATGTAGGCATTTACCTCGGAAACGGCATAATGGTCAGCGCCGGAGACCCCATCAAGTACGCAAACATTCACTCGTCCTACTGGGAGAAGTATCTCGCAGGTTTTGGGCGGCTTTCAAAATGAAATGGAGGATTTTTATGGGTGAAAGACTGGAAAAGCTCAAGGCGATGCTCAAAAAGGAGCAGGAACGCCGCATCAAGCTGAACAACCGCATTGCGATTCTGGAACGGCGCATTCAGGAGGAATCGGCGGCAGAAGTTGCCGACATGGTGCGCACTGCCAATGTGACCCCGGAACAGCTTGCAATCCTGCTGCGGCAGGCGGCAACTATGCCCCCGACCCCGGCTGCGCTGTCCGCAGTCGGCGCAGAGTTTGACAAGGAGGAAATCAACGATGAGATTTAAGAAAATTGGTGCGCTGTTGCTGTCGGCGGTGCTGTGCATCGGCATGGCAGCTCCGGCATTCGCTTATGGGGATGATACCGCGCCGGTGGAACAGCCTGTTCTGCCGGAAGTCGTGGAGGAAGATGTTGTTACCATCACGGATGAAACCTCCGGCGCACTGACCCCGGAGGGCAATCTGACACTGGTGGACGATTACCACACCAATTATTCGGATGGTTCCGGGCAGCAGTTCATCACGCTGGTATCGAAATCGGGTGCGACATTTTATCTGGTAATCGACCGGAACAGTAAAGGCGCACAGACCGTACACTTTATGAATCTGGTGGATGAAGCCGACCTGTTGGCTCTGATGGAGGAAGAAGCTGCCGATGCCTACACTGCGGAGAAAGAAGCAGCGGCACAGGCGGAACTGGACAGGCTGAAAGCCGAGGAAGAAGCCAAGAAAGCCGAAGAAGAAGCGGCAACCGCTGAACCGCCCAAGGAAAACAAAATCACAAAGTATGCAGGCGCATTTCTGGGCATAGTCGCCCTGATTGCGCTGGCTGCGGGCGGCGGCTTCTATTTCTATCGCCAGCAGATGCAGAAAAAGCAGGCCGAAAAAGAAGCCCTCGACCCCGATGCAAACTACACTGAGGACAAGGGCGATTTTGAGATTCCTGTGGAGGATGAACCGGAAGAACCCGGCGAGGAAGATACCGAACCCATCTGATTTTAAGGCGGCGCTTGCCGCCGTACATATTGCAATCCGAAACAGAATGGAGGGATTCTTATCGCAAAATTAGTCGTGGCGGAAAAGCCATCCGTCGCTATGTCCTATGCAAAAGTCCTTGGCGCAACCAGCCGCAAAGATGGCTACCTTGAGGGCAACGGCTATCTCGTCAGCTGGTGCGTGGGTCATCTGGTGGAACTTGCTCCGCCCAATGTCTATGACGAAAAGTACACCAAGTGGAGCATTGCAGACTTGCCCATACTGCCGCAAAAGTGGCAGTATCTGGTGTCTGCCAGCACTAAAAAGCAGTTTGGCATCCTGCAAAAGCTGATGAACCGCCCAGATGTGGACAGCGTGATCTGCGCTACGGACGCAGGGCGTGAGGGCGAACTGATTTTTCGCTTGGTGTACCAGCAAGCGGGCTGCAAAAAGCCATTCTCACGGCTTTGGCTTTCCAGCATGGAGGAAAACGCTATCCGGGAGGGTTTCGCCCATCTCAAACCGTCAACTGAATACGATGCGCTGTACAACGCAGCACTCTGCCGGGAACGTGCCGACTGGATGGTCGGTATCAATGCGTCCCGGCTTTTTTCGTGCTTGTACGGTCAACCGCTGGCGGTAGGGCGTGTTATGACCCCGGTGCTTGCCATGACGGTAGTTCGGGAAGCCGCCATCGCCGCCTTTGTGCCGGAAAAATTCTACACGGTAGATCTGGAACTGACCAGCGGCTGCACGGCATCCAGCCGCCGCATTCCTGAAAAAACCGTTGCCGAAAACCTGCTGGAAGCCTGTCGAAAGGAGATGGTGGCAACGATCCAGCGCATCACCCGCAAGGAAAAGTCCGAGAATCCGCCGCCGCTGTACGACTTGACCACCTTTCAGCGGGACGCAAACCGTCTTCTGGGGTACAGCGCACAGCAGACTTTGGACTATGTACAGAGCCTGTATGAGAAGAAACTTACCACTTATCCCCGGACTGATAGCTGCTATATCACCGATGATGACGAGGAAATGCTGGAGGAACTGACCGAGGAACTGGAAGTTTTTCTCGGCATTACCCCGGAGGGCATGGACGAGGCGGTGCCCCGGACACGGCGCACCGTCAACCGGGAAAAAGTCACCGACCACCACGCCATCCTGCCCACCCGCAGTATGCTGCAAGCCGATCTGGAAGCGCTGCCCAAAGGCGAGCAGAACGTCCTGAAGCTCATCATCGCCCGGACGCTGATGGCAGTCAGCAAGCCCTTCCGGTATCTGGAAACCCTGCTGACCACCGAATGTGCCGGGGAGGAATTTACCGCCAAGGGCAAGGAGGTTCTGGAGGAAGGCTGGAAAGCGGTGGAGCGCAAGGTGCTTGCCGACATTCTGAACCGAAAACAGGAACTCACCGCCCTGCCCAATGCAGCGGAAAACGAGTGCGGCATCCTCAATGCAGAACTGAAAGAGGGGCAAACGACCCCGCCGAAGCATTTTACCGAGGACCTTCTACTTCATGCAATGGAAACCGCCAGTGCGAACAGTATGCCGGAGGGTGTGGAACGTCAGGGCATCGGCACCCCGGCAACCCGTGCCGCCACCATCGAAAAGCTGGTGCAGAAGGGTTTTCTGGAACGCAAGGGCACCAAGAAAACCAAGGTGCTGCTGCCTACCGACAAGGGCAAAGCCCTTATTACGGTGATGCCCGAAGAAATCCAATCCCCGGAAATGACCGCCGACTGGGAAACAAAGTTGCTGCAAATCGAACGTGGCGAAATGGAGCCGAGTGAATTTATGACCGAGATCAATACGATGATTACCGAACTGGTAAAGAACACGGAAATGAAAAAAGGAGCGAATGCACTTATGAAAAGCAAGATTATTGGTGTCTGTCCGAACTGTGGGAAGCCTGTCGTGGAACGTGAAAAGGGCTGGTTCTGTGAGAACAGGGAGTGCCGTTTCGTTCTGTGGAAGGACAATGCGTTCTTCAAGCGTCTGGGCAAGCGGCTGGACGCTCATGTGGCGGACAAGCTGCTGCGGGATGGTCGTGTCCGCTTGAAGGACTGCAAGAGTGCCAAGGGCAAGACCTACAATGCCACCGTGCTGCTGTCCTGTGAAGCCGATGGCCGCAGCAAGTTTTCGCTGGAATTTGAAGGTGGGTGCTGATGGAGCAGATAAAAGAAGCGGTCTACCTTATCAACGATGAACGCTATCTGCATCTCCGGGAAAACGGTGCAGGGGTCGGCTTTGCCACTTATAACAAGGTAACTGGCGAGCCGCTGGAAAGTGGGCAGATCTCGGAAAAGAATCTGCCGCCCGATGGCAGGAACGCCATTTCTGCCGCCCGGAACTGGTATCTGTTTGAACTTTCGGACGATGACCGCAAGGTCATCCAACAGGAAAGCGTAAAGATCCTCGAAAACATCCCGCAAGCTGGTATCGGCAGACGGCGCATCTGGGAGCCTGAAACGCTGCCGAAGGATATTCGTCTCATCAACAGCCACTATGACGACCTCTACCGCATTCCCGATGGCGGAGTGATTCAGGTGGATTACCCGGATGGGCGCAGTTTTACGGCACGGGTGGAACATCTGGATGATTACCACTTTGACATGGGCGGTCTGGGCAATGTGTTCCACATCTGCCAGTTTGCCGAGGTCATGGAGCGGAACCATGCCGACTTCTACCCGGAGATTCAGACACAGGACGAGCAGGCGGCATGGGAACTGGGCGGCAAAGGCTACCTTGCAATCCAGTCCTGTGAGGATGGATGGGACTACACCCTCTACCACAGCGATTATTCTGTGATGGACGGCGGGCAGTTGGATGCCCCGGAACTGACCATTCAGGAAGCCCGTGAGCAGATTCTGGAAGCACACCACATGGAAAAGGGGCGGCGGCTGTTGCAGGACTACGATGCCGTCATGGATAAGGTTGCGGAAGCCGAGGAACTGGGTGCAGACCATCGCCCTTCCACACTGGAAAAGCTGGCAGAACTGGCAAGTGATACGTCTGCGCCAAAATCCTCTGCACGTTCTGCGCCAGAACTGTGAGGTGGACGATGCAGCAAAAATGGAACCAGAATTTTGACGGTGAACCCATGACGGACATCCCGCAGAAGTTTCTGAACGCAGGGTGCGATGTTTATATGGTGATGCAGCTGCGGCATGACGAAAAAATCCTCGATGAAAGATTTGCTTCCATGCGGGAGCTGCATCGTCGGGGCAAAACGCCAGACCCGGAGCATTACGAGGTCACCTACTATGCTGATCTGCCCGCCATGTGGCAGGATGTGCCGAACAACGAGGTTTTGGAAGAACTATTTCAGATGTTCAACCTCTCCCGTCCGCAGGATTTTGAGGGGCACAGCCTGTCGGTCAGCGATGTGATCGCACTCAAACGCAATGGCGAGGTGTCTGTGCATTATGTGGACAGCATCGGCTTCAAAGATTTACAGGGGTTTCTGGACAAGCAGCCGGAACGCCCTTCGGTGCTGATGAATCTCAAGGAAAAGTGCGATGCCCCGGAGTGTAACCCAACTGGAAGCCGGAAAGCGAGGACTGAACATGAACTTTGACCATGAAGAACTCATGCTGATGATGCTTTACAACACCGGCACCCGACTGGGGCTTATCCACGAACTGCGGCTCATGCAGTGCTACCTGATGCCGGATGAAACTGCTCTGCGTGAGCTGTCGGAGGGCGTTATCGAAAAGCTGAAACTGCTGACCGATGCAGAGTTTGCCGAACTGGAATTTTCCCCGGACTGACCTTTGCCGCCTGCGGGCGGCGTACATACTCTCTTTTACAATGCCATTTGGTGTGGTATACTGAACTCGACAACTCGGAAATTGTAAAGGAGATATACAACATGAAGAAAGTCTGCTTAGCGGTTTTGCCAGCTTTAACAATAGTGTTAGAATTATTACCCTTGGGAGCAGTTTGTATTTTTGCAACATCTCCAACAGAAAGAGTAAAGGAAACATTCTCATACTTTAGCCTTACACCGTTTGGCTATGCAAATTTTGCTCCACTTATTACAGCCACACTTACTGTTGCCATCTTCTTACTTTCATTGTTTTCATTGAAGAAGAAAGGTGTTCTCAAAGCATTGTTTGTCCTTTCCATTATTACGGTAGTTATTTCTCTTTTGCCATTGATGTATGGCTTAAACTACTATACCCTTGTAGGAGCCTTTATAACAGCAACACTTGTAATAGAAAGTATTTTGGCTAAGATACAACAAAAGTAAAGCGATAACTTCCAGTTTGTAGATGATTGTCAACTAGGATAGTGTCATAAGCTATCGCTCTAAAAAATCAAAACCCGCAAGAAAGTGGTCTTGATAGAATACTTCGATTCATGCTATACTAAAACCAGTTTTATTGTATGGACAAAAATAGAAAGTGAGGCTTGCCAATGGACACCACAAAACGCTCTCCCCTTGACCGCCTGCTCTTTGCCACTTTTCTGAAAGGCCGCACTTCTTCCCGTGATGTATGGGAAGAAAAGGGCGATATGACCCCCGAAGATAACCAGAGGATCATCGAGGAAACCAACGAGATCATCAACGATGATTCCACCTATCCCTTCATCAGCTACCTGTCCGACCTGCTTGCGAAATCCAAGCCCTCCGATGATGCTGTCAAGAAACTGCATGACTGCATCGACAAAGTTGCAGTTGCGTTGGGGCACGACAGCACCGATGTGTTCCGTGCGCTCCTTGCAGCGCTGATCGAGGAGCCGGAAGAAAAGCAGACCTTTGACCGTCTGCTGGAGATGGCAGAAAAGTTTGCCGCAAAACACGAATAAAATACCATAGATTCCATAAGCGAGTGACCTGAAAAGGCCGCTCGCTTTTTTGTTTACCATGAACTTGAAGGGAGGAACGCTATGCCAAGCAAAACCGAAGAATATCTTGCCCTTGCCCAGCGCACGGCAAACGGTCTGACACGGTACTGGGAAAGCTGGACGGACTACCTGACCACAGCATCCCGGCTGTACAAGTACAGTTTCCCGGACCAGTTGATGATCTACGCCCAGCGGCCCGATGCCACAGCCTGCGCCGATTACGACATCTGGAACAATCGAATGAACCGCTATGTGCGCAGAGGGTCTAAGGGTATCGCCCTGCTCGACCAGTCCAGCAATGTCCCCCGGCTACACTATGTCTTTGATGTGAGCGATACCGGGGTTCGGCGCAATTCCCGTGACCCGGAGGTGTGGCAGCTCAACGATGACCTGTTCCAGCCGGTATCGGAAATGCTGGCGCAGGAATACGGCATTCACCATGAACGGCTCAGCCAGCAGATTGCGGACATTGCCGGAAAGCTGGCAGAATCCTACTGGGACAACAACAGCACAGACATCCTCGCCATCGTTGACGGTTCGTTCCTGATGGATTATGATGATGCCGGACAGGAACTCCAGTTCAAGAGTGCCGCCGCAATCAGCATCATGTACACCATTTTGGAACGGTGCGGTTTTGAACCAGAGGGTTATTTTGACCGGGACGATTTTCAGGCAATTTACGATTTTTCGACCCCGGATGCAGTCTATGCACTGGGTACGGCGGTCAGCGATTGCAGCCGTGATGTGCTACGGAATATCGAGCGTACCGTCAAAACCACCATCCGTCGCCGCAATGTAGAAAGGAGCCAGCATGAATATGAAGAACAGGAACGTGACCTACTCGACCATCGGGGATTACCAGCTCCCGAACCTGACCCTCAGCCAGCCGAAGATCCCGTTGGGCAAGTACGGCAGGATGCGCCGGACGTACCTGATGAACCATCGCCCGGTGCTGTACAACACGATGCTCCTGAACGGGAGCCTGTACCCGCACCTGATGGAAGTGGAGCAGACAGCAGAGAGCCGGATGCAGCAGACCATGGAGCAGCTTCTGAAACAGACCCCGGCCCCGGACAAGGAGAACCGGCAAATGGAATGGGTGCAGCACATGAACAGCCTGAAAGCGCAGGCCGAGGAACTGGTGCTGACGGAGCTGATCTACAGCTAAGTTTTCTGGATGCGAACATCCCTACGGAAGCCCAGCAAATCGAGAAGATCGACCAAGCGGAGAGCGAAAAAACGCCCTCCGCTTTTGTTTTGTCGCAGGCTGAAATTGAGAACGAGCTGCGGCGGCATGGATCAGGGTTTGCAGGCGGCAAACAGCGCATTATGGCGCTGTACCAGACCCAGCCTGACCGCAAACTCCGTGCCAAAGCACTGGCAAAGGAGTACGGCATCGGTGGGCACTCCCACGATTTTTTGGACGGCAGTCGAGGCTTCGTCAACCACGACGGGAGAGGACTGGAATTTGACCATTACCCCGAACACAAGAAATTCACGTTAAGCTGGACGCAGGTGGAAAAGTATATCGACCTGATGATCCAGTCCGACCGCTACCTGACCGACAAGGAAAAGGAGCATTACACGCCCCCTGCGCCTGTCAATGCAAAGCCGGATGGTGCCCTAGATCGTGCCAAAAACCTGATTCGGGAGTTTTGTCAGGAGGAGTACGACTCCGAGCCGGACTTTTCTGATTTGTCCAAGATCGGCATTGCCTACACCAACGCCACCGATGAGGATATCCCCATTCAAGTTAATGTGGATTTGGTGGGATACCGTGTGGAGCGGTATCTGGGCGAAGTGCTGATCGACGAGCGGCAGTACGAAAGTCTGGAAGATCTGACCGAAACTGAACTGGAATCTCTGGATTTCTCGGAATTGGTCAGTGTCACGGATGAAGAACTGGAGCACTACCACAGCAAGGCGGAGGAACGCCCGGCATTGCTGCCGCTGGATGCCGCCACCGAGTACAATGCCCTGAAGGAGCAGCACCCGGATGCGCTGGTGGGCTTTGAGCAGAACGGACAGTTTGAGTTTTACGCAGATGACGCGCAAAAAGTCAGTGAACTTCTGGGCGGCAAACTTCTGGAAAAGGAAACGGAATTGGGCACCGTTCCGGTCACTGGTTTCCCCACCGACCAGTGGGCATACCGTGCCAAGCAGCTGTGGCAGTGCGGCGAGAACGTCTATCTTGCCGGGCTGAACGAGGACGGCACCCACCACCAGACCAAGTATCTGCGCCGGGAGGATTATCTGCCGCTGGGCACTACCGTCCACATGGAAGGGCGAGCCTTCCGGGTGGATAACGTCAACTTCGATAAGGGCAGCGTTACCCTGCAGGATGTGGCACTGGCAGAAATGCGGATGCCAGTTTTCCGGGAGGAACCGCTGGCTCTTGTCCGGGAGTTGTACGAGGAGCAGGATATGATGGGACACCCCCTGCCCGATTATAAGGTCGGTGACAATGTTATTGTTGACCTTCCTACCCGAACCATCGAAGGAAAAATCGGCTATGTAGGCGAAACGGATGTTCGCATCGACACCGGTGCACACGGGCAGTCGTGGGATAACGAAGTTATCAACAAACGACAATTCGAGGGCGGTCTGCGGCAGGTTGAACCGGAACTTTCCGACGAGGAACTGGACGAACTGCCCATCTCTGCGGTGATTGACGGCGAGGTGCAGACCTTCCCGGATGCCGCCGCCTTGGATGAAGCTCGGAACGCTGAACCTGCGCTGGAGCCTGCCGGAAATTTCCGCATCACGGACGACCATCTGGGCGAGGGCGGCGCAAAGCAGAAGTACGCCCGGAATATCGAAGCCATCCGCACCCTGTTCAAGCTGGAAGAGGAGCATCGGGGTGCCACCGCCGAGGAACAGCAGGTGCTTTCCCAGTATGTGGGCTGGGGCGGTCTTGCAGATGCTTTTGACCCCAACAAGGACGGCTGGGCAAAAGAGTACACCGAACTGAAAGGGCTGCTCTCCGAGGATGAGTATGCTGCTGCCCGTTCCAGCACCCTGAACGCCCACTACACCAGCCCCACCGTTATCCATGCCATCTATGATGCCGTAGAGAAAATTGGATTCCGCAGCGGTAATATTCTGGAACCCAGCATGGGTGTCGGCAACTTTTTCGGGATGCTGCCGGACACCATGCAGGGCAGCCGCCTGTATGGCGTGGAGCTGGACAGCATCACCGGGCGCATTGCGCAAAAACTGTACCCGCAGGCTGACATTACGGTAGCCGGATTTGAAACCACCGACCGCCGGGATTTCTATGACCTTGCGGTAGGCAATGTCCCGTTTGGCAATTATAAAGTTGCCGACAAGGCATACAACAAATTCGGTTTCAGCATTCACAACTACTTTTTTGCCAAGGCCATCGACCAAGTGCGTCCGGGTGGCATCGTGGCGTTTGTCACTTCCCGGTACACGATGGACAGCAAGGACAGCACCGCCCGCAAGCATATTGCGGAACGTGCTGATCTGCTGGGTGCTATCCGTCTGCCGAATAATGCGTTCCGTGCTAACGCAGGCACAGATGTTGTCAGCGACATTATCTTCCTGCAGAAGCGTGACCGCCCTGCGGACATTGAACCTGCATGGGCGCAACTGGGCAAGACCGAGGACGGTTTTGCCATCAACAGCTATTTTGTGGAGCACCCGGAAATGGTGCTGGGCGAACTGACCACCGAAAGCACCCAGTACGGCCACGATCTGACTGTTGCGCCCATTGAGGGCGCAGTGCTATCCGAACAGCTTGCCGAAGCGGTACAGCATATTGAGGGGCATTATGCGGAAGTCGAGGTAGAAACACCAGATATTGCGGATGCAGAAGCGGAACGTAAGACCCTCCCGGCGGACCCGGATGTGAAGAATTTCAGCTATGCTGTGGTGGACGGCGAGGTGTACTACCGCGAAAATTCTATTATGACCCAAATCGAGTTGTCCGATACAGCCAAAGCCCGTGTCACTGGCATGGTGGAGCTGCGGCAAATCGTCAACGAGCTTATCGAGCAGCAGTTGGACGATTACCCGGATTCTGCTGTGCAGGAAACGCAGGCGCGTCTGAACGCCGCCTACGATGCCTTTACCGCAAAGCATGGTCTGATTAACGACCGCCGAAATGCACGGCTGTTTGAGCAGGATTCTTCTTATTATCTGCTCTGCTCCTTGGAGAATCTTGACGAAAACAAACAGCTAAAGTCCAAAGCAGATATGTTCACAAAGAGGACGATTCGCCCGGAACGTACAATTACCAGCGTGGACACTCCCAGCGAAGCATTGGCGGTGTCGATGGGTGAACATGGCAGAGTGGACTTGCCCTATATGGCTGAACTGCTCGGCACTCCCGGTGAGTATGAGCGCATCACCACCGAACTTTCCGGCGTGATCTTCAAAGACCCCAGTGCAGACCCGACTGACCCGGAAGCAGGCTGGCAGATGGCAGACGAATATCTTTCCGGCGATGTCCGCACGAAACTCCGCATCGCACAGCTTGCCGCAGAAACAAACCCGGAGTTCAAGGTCAATGTGACCGCTCTGGAAAAGGCGCAGCCCAAGGAACTGGAAGCATCCGAAATTGATGTGCGTCTGGGTGCAACGTGGATTGCCCCTGAAATTATCCAGAAATTCATGCAGGAAACCTTTCAGGTTCCGTACTATCTGCGCCATGATGTGAATGTGCGGTTCTCTCCGTATACGGCAGAATGGCGTGTGCAGGGAAAATCCGCATTGGGACATGGCGATATTATGTCTACGGAAACCTACGGAACGCACCGTGCCAACGCCTACAAGATTCTGGAGGATACCCTTAACCTTAAAGATGTCCGCATCTATGATACCATCGAAGATGCCGAGGGCAAACCAAAACGTGTGCTGAATAAAAACGAGACTACCCTCGCCCAGCAGAAACAGCAGGCTATCAAAGACGCTTTTGCAAATTGGATCTGGCAAGATCCCCAGCGTCGTATCTCGCTGGTGAGAAAGTACAATGAGCTATTCAATAGTACCCGCCCTCGTGAATACGATGGGAACCATATTCATTTTGTGGGCATGAACCCGGAAATCAGCTTGAGAGAACACCAGCGTAATGCAATAGCACACGTTTTGTACGGTGGAAACACTTTGTTGGCGCACGAAGTAGGCGCGGGCAAAACTTTTGAAATGGCTGCATCCGCAATGGAAGCAAAACGCCTGGGTTTGTGCCAGAAAAGCCTGTTCGTGGTTCCCAATCATCTGACGGAGCAGTGGGCATCGGAGTTTCTGCATCTGTACCCTAACGCAAAACTGCTTGTGGCACGGCGCAAGGATTTTGAAACGGCGAACCGCAAAAAGTTCTGCGCCCGCATCGCCACCGGCGATTACGATGCCATTATCATCGGTCATTCGCAGTTTGAGCGCATCCCGCTTTCTTTTGAACGGCAAGAGCGTATTATTCAGGATCAGATTGCGGAAACGCTCTTGGCTATCAACGAACTGAAAGCCAATGCCGGAGAGAATTTTACGATTAAGCAGATGGAGCGCACCCGCAAAACGCTGGAAGCCAAGCTGGACAAGCTGCGCGCCGACAGCCGCAAGGATGATGTTATCACCTTTGAGCAGTTGGGCGTTGACCGCCTTTTTGTGGACGAGTCGCATTTTTACAAGAACCTTTTCCTCACGACAAAAATGCGCAATGTCGCAGGATTATCCACCAGTGAAGCACAGAAATCTTCGGATATGTTCGGAAAGTGCCGCTATCTGGATGAGATCACCGGTGGGCGCGGCGTAGTTTTTGCGACCGGAACGCCTGTGTCCAATAGCATGACGGAACTGTACACGGTCATGCGGTATTTGCAGTACAGCACCCTCCAGCAGAAGATGCTGACGCACTTCGACTGCTGGGCATCGACCTTTGGCGAAACCACCACCGCCATCGAGCTTGCGCCCGAAGGTACTGGGTATCGCGCCAGAACGAGATTTGCAAAATTTTTCAATCTGCCGGAACTGATGTCGATGTTCAAGGAGGTTGCCGACATCAAGACATCTGACCAGCTGCATCTGCCTGTGCCAGATGCAAAGTTTGAAACCGTGGTCGTGAAACCGTCCGAGACCCAGAAAGCAATGGTGCAGGAACTGAGCAGACGTGCCGCCGAGATTCACTCCGGCAATGTGGATGCGTCCGTGGACAATATGCTGTGCGTCACCAACGATGGCAGAAAAATCGGTCTGGATGTCCGCCTGATGAACCCTATGCTCCCGGATGACCCGAACAGCAAGTTGAACGTCTGTGTGCGGAACGTCCTGAAGATCTGGGAGGAAGGTAAAGACCAGAAGCTGACGCAGCTTTTGTTCTGCGACCTCTCGACACCCAAAAACGATGGCAATTTCAATGTCTACGATGATATTCGCAAGAAGCTGATTGCTGCCGGTGTGCCGGAAAGCGAAATCGAGTTCATCCACAACGCCGACACCGAAGCGAAAAAGGCTACACTGTTCTCGAAAGTGCGCTCCGGTGATGTGCGTGTCCTGCTGGGCAGCACCGCAAAAATGGGCGCAGGAACCAATGTGCAGCAGCGTCTTGTGGCAGTGCATCATCTGGATGTCGGCTGGAAACCCAGTGATATGACCCAGCGCAACGGTCGCATTATTCGTCAGGGCAACATGAACAAGGAAGTCAAAGTGTTCAACTACGTCACAGAGGGCACGTTCGATTCGTATTTGTTCCAGACCCTTGAGAACAAGCAGCGGTTTATCAGTCAGATTATGACCAGCAAATCCCCAGTGCGCTCCTGCGACGATGTGGATGAACAGGCGTTGTCCTATGCGGAGATCAAGGCACTGTGCGCCGGAAACCCTCTTATCAAAGAGAAGATGGACTTGGATGTGCAGGTTGCAAAACTCAAGGTCCTGAAAGCCGACCACCAGAGCCAGAAGTTCCGCTTAGAGGATAAGCTGCTGACAAAATTCCCGGCAGAGATTCAGGAGCAGACTGCAAAAATCGCAGCCCTGAAATCGGATGCCGAAATCGCTGCGGTGCATCCGCAGGACAAGGAAAACTTCTGCGGCATGGTCATTAAAGGCATGACTTACGACGAGAAAAAGACCGCTGGCGAACGGCTGATTCTCGCCTGCATGGAACTTCCGAACACCGAGGAACAGGTGGTGGGCAGCTATCGCGGCTTTGAACTTTCCTTGCGGTTCGACACCTTCCACAATGAGCATCAGGCGTTGCTGAAAGGAACTCTGAAATACCCGGTTCCTCTCGGTTCAGACCCGCACGGCAACATTGTCCGTCTGGACAACGCCCTGAGCAATTTTGCCGACCGCAGCACCGCAGCAGAAAACGAACTGGACACCCTGAGACAGCAGCAGGCAGCGGCACAGGTCGAGGTGGCAAAGCCGTTCCCGCAGGAGGAAGAATTGGCGCAGAAGTCCGCGCGGCTTGCTGAACTGAATGCACAGCTTGATGTAGACGAAAAGCACCATGAGCCGGAGCAGGACGAGGAAGAAAAGGAGGATGCTCCCCGCCGCTCTGTGCTGGCTGTGCTGGAAGAAAAGGCAGAGAAAGCGGAACCCGTCAAGCCTTTCAAATCCTATCTCGACAAGGACGGTGATGCCCGGTGAGAGAAAAACGGGATGAGGTCATTATCCTGCGCCTGACAAAAACGGAGAAGCACCGCATCTATGAAAAGATGCTGGGCATGGGCATCCGCAGCCTGAGTGCCTATATCCGCAAGATGGCGCTGGACGGCTATTGCCTGCACCTCGACTTGAAAGAATTGCGCCGCATGGCGTACCACCTACAAATGTGCAGCAACAATCTGAACCAGTATGCCAAAGCTGCCAATGAAAACGGTCGGGTCTATGCCGCTGACATGGAGGACCTGCGGCAGCGGTTGGATGAGCTGATTGAGATTGGTCGGCAGATTCTTTCCCGGCTGGCAGAACTCTAAAAATTTCCCCGCAGATGGAGAGCTGCGGGGTACATAAGGGTTGACATCCTTGCAAGAGGTGTGGAGATGCCCATATAATAGGGACGAAAGGCAGGTGCTGGATATGAGGTTTGTTTTTAAGATGATCGTTTTCCCGTTTTGGCTGCTTACGACTTTCCTTGCGCTGATGCTGAAATGGACGCTGAACCTGTCGGCGTTTGTGCTGGCTCTGCCCATGCTGTATATTTTTGGCTGTGGCCTTTATACGCTGTACTGCCGGGAGTGGCTGCAGTTTTTGATTTTGCTGGTGGCAGAGTTTGGATGCTTTGTGTTGATTTTTATGGGCGCTTTGATTGCAGATGCGGCAGAGCGTTTTAGTGGCTGGGTAGCCGGATTGTGAGGGGTGCTATGGAAAATCAGAAGTTGGAGGAATATTATTCTGAGCACAGCAACACGATTTTTTCTGAAATGCTGGGTGAGGATGAAAACTATCGGCGGCTGAAAAAAGCCAAAATAGCGGCTGAGAAAGCCCTTCGGAGCGTCATCGGCAACGAAGCATGGAAGCAATATCTTGCCTTAGATGAGATCAGCAACGAGCTGGAATGTGCCCGTTACAAGGCGATGTATCTGGCAGGTGCTGCCGATTACGAAAAATTATCCAAATGATCTTGATGCCGCCTCCGGGCGGCATTTTCTTTTTTGTAAGGGGGGATGGCATTGGCAGCAACACGGCTGATTGCACTGCACAAAAACAAAGGCAAGTCGGTTGCGGCCTGCCTGAAAAATCGCACGGACTATATCGAAAACCCGGACAAGACTGAGCAGGGGCAGTTTGTCAGCAGCTATGCCTGCAGCACCCTGACGGCAGATGAAGAATTTATGCTTACCAAGCGGCAGTACGACCTCGTAAACGGACGCAGGCAGAAAAGCGATGTGATCGCTTATCAGATACGGCAGTCCTTTCGTCCGGGGGAAATCACTGCAGAGGAAGCTAACAAGGTGGGCTACGAACTTGCCATGCGTTTTACCAAGGGCAAGTATGCGTTTGTTGTTGCCACCCATACGGACCGGCAGCACATCCACAACCATGTGATCTTTAACTCCACGGCACTGGATGGCACCAGAAAGTTCCGGGATTTTTTCTTTTCGGCGTTGGCAGTGCAGCGGTTGAGCGACCTGATTTGCTTGGAACACCAGTTGTCCGTCATTGAGAAGAAGCCCTATCGGGAACGGCAGAAGAGTGTTCTCTATCCTCCCAAGGAAAGCAACAGGGACCGCCTATGCGGAATCATCGACACAATCCTTGCAGAAAAACCGGGGGATTACGAAGCGTTTCTGCAAAAGCTGGAGCAGCAGGGTTATGAGGTGAAGCGTGGCAAGTACACGGCGGTGAAGGGCAAGGGACAGAAACGCTTTATTCGGTTCCGAACTCTGGGCACCGACTATGGCGAGGACGAGATCAAGGCGGTGCTGGAGGGAAAGGCGAAGCACCAACCGTACCAGAAAAAGCCGCCCAAAGAACAGCCTTTCCAGTTGCTGGTGGACATTCAAGGGAAAATGGCAGAGGGCAAAAGCGTCGGCTACAAAAAGTGGGCAACGAAGTTCAACCTGAAAGAGATGTCTAAGACACTGCTATTTTTGCAGGAGCAGAAGATCAGCAGTGCCGACGAACTGCGGGAACGTGCAGCGGCGGCAACCGAACGCTATCATGCTATGGGAGATTCCATCAAGGCGGCAGAAGCAAGGTTGACGGAGATCGCCGTCCTGAAAACCCACATCATCAACTACGCCAAGACCCGCCCGGTCTATGATGCCTACCGAAAGTCGGGATACAGTAAAAAGTATCTGGAAGCTCACCGGGAGGAAATCACCCTGCACAAGGCGGCGAAAGCTGTCTTTGATGAAGCCGGGCTGCAAAAACTGCCGAAGGTCAAGGCGTTGGATGCGGAGTTCGCAGAGCTGCTGACCAAGAAGAAAGCCGCTTACCCAGACTACCGTAAGGCACGGAACGAGATGCAGGAACTGGTTCGCGCACAGAAAAATGTGGAACGGTTCTTTGCAGAAGAAA